>Ga0126377_10003329_pt1 | contig 11367 bp, 7 predicted proteins | sample PanSoiMetPlot_22_FD_92647 | JGI IMG/M metagenome (GOLD analysis project Ga0126377, IMG submission 92647) | Tropical forest soil microbial communities from Panama - MetaG Plot_22 | ecosystem: Environmental > Terrestrial > Soil > Tropical forest > Bulk soil | place: Panama | collected 2016-02-17
ATCGCGCCCCAGTCCGCCGTGTTGATCAGCTGTGCGCCAGAGTCGCACCAGCGCTCGATCACCGGCGGCTGCGGGAAGTGCCAGCGATTGCGCATGCCCGCCGACACGATGGCGTAGCGCGCGCCAACCGCATCGACGAGCGGCGCGGACGATGAGCTGCGGCTGCCATGGTGAGGCACGACGATCGCGTCGACGGCGCGCCACAGCTGAAGCTGTGCAATGTGTGCCTCCGCGCGCGCCTCGATGTCGCCCGTCAGCAGCACCCGCGCGTGCGCGTTGGAGATCTCGAGCACGCACGAACCCTCGTTTTCGTTCCACAGCTCGCCGGCACCCGGACTCAAGAATTCGAAGCGCACCTCATCCCAGATCCACGCCTCACCGCGCCTGCAACGCGTCGCCGGAGGGATGAGCCGCAACGAGCGGCCTCCCTCGCGGATTTCGTGGCTCGGCAAGGCGCGCACGACTGCCGCGGCTCCGCCCGTGTGATCGGAATCCGCATGACTGAGGACGAGCAGGTCCAGGCGACCGACGCCTGCGTGCGTGAGGTACGGGATGATCGCGAGCTCTCCCGCCGACCGGCCGTTGCGAAAACGCGGACCGGTATCGAACAGCAGGGTGTGCGCGCGGGTGCGGACGGTGACGGCGAGGCCCTGCCCGACATCGAGCGTCGTGAGTGTGAAGTCGCCGGCCGCGAGTCGCGGCTGACTGGCGAGCAGCAACGGCGCCAGCAGCAGCGTCGGCACGCGCGCGCACACCGGCAACGCGCAAAGCGCGATCACGACCCCGAAGGCCAGGAGCGCTGACAGCGCAGGCGAAGGGGCCCCGAAATGCAGGAGCGCAGCAGGAAGGCGCGCTGCCCATTCGAGAACCATCCAGAGCCATTGCATGCACGTTCCGGCAATCAGGAACGACGCGTGCGCCAGCGGCAGCGCCACGCCGAGGAACAGTGTTCCGAGCAGCGTCACGGGAACCAGGACGAGACTGAACGCCGGGATCGCCAGCAGATTCGCGAGCGGCGCGATGAGCGAGACGCTGCCGAACAGCAGCAGCGTCGCGGGCAGCAAGGCGAGCGACACGATTCTCTGCGTGATGAAGAAATCCCGCACCACGTGGGGACGAACGTTGAGTCCGCCCACCAGGGCGAGGATCGCTGCCACCGCGACGAACGACAGCCAGAAACCGGCCGTGAGCGCGGCGTGCGGGTCGAGCAGCAACACCGCGATGAGCGCAGCTGACAATACGTGCGCGGCGGGTTGCGCGCGTCGCAGCCACTGCGCGCCGAGCCCGATGAGCAGCATCGCCAGCGTGCGCTGCGTCGGCACCGAGAACCCCGCGAGCAGGGCGTACCCTGCCGCCGCGAGCGCGCCACACAGGCAGGCGACATCTGCCCGACAGCTGCGTGGCAAGCGGGCACGCGGCCAGCGCCACATCCGGCGCACCGGGAACATCACGAGCGCGGCAACCATGGTGACGTGCAATCCCGAGATCGCGATCAGGTGCGTCGTGCCGGTGGTTGCAAACACTTGCCATTGTGCGGCGCTGATGCGTTCCGTCGAGCCGACCGCCAGACCCGCGATGATGCCGCTCACGGGCGCGTGGTCGAGCGCCACGTCGATGCGCTGCGCGATGGCCGCACGCAACGCCAGGAGCGGATGCGCAACGGTATCGGCACCGAGCAGTCGGTTGTCGCTCGAGGCGCGCACGTAGCCGGTCGCACCGATCCCGTCGCGATACAGGCTCCCTTCGTAATCGAAACCGCCCGGGTTGGCGAAGCCTCGCGGCGCGCGCAACCGCACGCGCAGCTGCCAGCGTTCCGCGGCGCGTGGTGTCACACGGGAATCGAACCAGCTCAGCTGCAGTTTGTGTGGCAGGCCCGACTGCGCCGCGGGCGCGAAATCGAATCTCACCTGCCCCTCGGCAACCGCAGGGATGGAGATGACAGTGCCGCGCACCAGCCATTCGGTCCCTTCCAGTGCCGGCGGCAATTGTCCATTCAGCAAAGCCCCCGCGCGCAGCACTGCCCACACGATCCCGGCGCTCCAGGTGCCGATGATCTTCGGACCCCACCACCAACTGAAAGCACTGAGCGCGACGAACAGCGGCAGCCAGCGCGCCAGAGCATGAAGCTCGCTGCAGCTCTCGACGCACAGGATTGCGAACAGAAATGCAAGCGCGTGACGGGGTACCATGCATCCTTGCCCGCTGCTAGAGTTCGCCCCCCGATCATGCCGCGTCCATTTCTGAAGCGGGTTCTGCCCGACCGCCACTCACTCAGCCAGCGCTGGTACCTGCGTCCCTTTCGCGGCGCGCTGAGCAATCCGGCGTACTGGACGCTGCATCGGCGCAGCGTGATCCGCGCGGTGGCGATCGGCCTGTTCATCTGCTTCATCCCGTTGCCGGTTCATCTGCTGCTCGCGCCGCTGGCGGCGATCGTGTTCCGCGCCAACCTGCCGTTGTCGGTCGCGACCATCCTGCTGGTGAATCCGTTCACCGTGGTTCCGGCATTCTTCGGGGCGTACTGGGTGGGAACGGCGCTCACCGGCGCCAATCTCGAGCCTTTCAACTTTTCGCTCACGTGGGACTGGGTGAGCGATTACCTGCCCGCCATCTGGAAACCGTTCCTGCTCGGGTGCCTGGTGTGCAGCACGCTGGCCGCACTCACCGGCTATGTCGGGATGTCGATCTGGTGGCGCCGGCATGTCATCCATCGATACCAGCGCCGCGTGGCGCGGTTAAGAGCGCAATCCGCCGCGATCGAGCAGAATCCCACCCTCTAGCGACAGCACGCGGTCCATGCGTGCCGCCAGTCGCGGGTCGTGCGTGACCACTACGAGGCTGGTCTGAAGCTCGCGATTGAGCTCCAGCATCAGCTCGAATACTGCCGCGGCGTTCTGTCCGTCGAGATTGCCCGTCGGCTCGTCCGCGAGCACGAGCGCGGGTCGCGTCACCAGCGCACGCGCCACGGCCGCGCGCTGCCGCTCGCCTCCCGAGAGTTGTGACGGTCGATGCCGCAAGCGGTCCGCGAGACCGACGCGCGACAGCAGTTCGCCCGCGGCCGCGCGCGCCTCTGGAGCCTTGATACGACGCACGAGTAACGGCATCGCCACGTTTTCCAGGGCGGTGAACTCGGGCAGGAGGTGGTGGAACTGGTAGACGAAGCCCATCGCACGATTGCGCAACTCGCCGCGCTCAGCATCGGACAGCTCGCTCATCTGCTGTCCGAGGATTGCCACGCTGCCCGCAGTGGGAAGGTCCAGTCCGCCGAGGAGCTGCAACAGCGTCGTCTTGCCGGAGCCGGAGACGCCGATGATCGCGACCCGCTCGCCGCGACCGATCTCGAGATCCACACCCTTGAGAACCTCGAGCGTCGCGTCGCCCTCGCGAAAGTGCTTGCGCAGCCCGCGCGCACTCAGCACCGAGGTCACGCTCGCCGCTGCGGTCGTGTCATTCATGCCGCAGCGCCTCCGCCGGCTGCGTGCGTGCCGCACGCCACGCGGGATAGAGCGTCGACAGGCAGCACAGCACGAAGGCAGTGCCGGCGATGCGCACCACATCACCGGTCTCGACCAGCGCCGGCAGGTCGCTCATGAAATAGACGCTCGGATCGAGGAAGTGCGTGTTGAGCACGCGCTCCAGAACGTGCACCAGGCCTTCCAGGTTGATCGAGATCAGGACGCCGAACAGCACGCCGAGGGCCGTGCCGAACAGGCCGATGATGGCGCCCTGCACGATGAAGATGCCGAGGATGCTGCGTGGCGTGGACCCGATGGTGCGCAGGATCGCAATGTCGGACTGCTTCTCCTTCACCACCATGACCAGCGTTGATACCAGGTTGAAGGCCGCGACGCCGATGATCAGCAGCAGGATCACGAACAGGATGCCCTTGGTGATCTCGATCGAGCGGAAAAAGTTCGCGTGCTTGCGCGTCCAGTCACTGACGAAGAACCCGCCGCCGAGCGCCAACGCGACATCCTGCACCACCGTGGGCGCCCGAAACAGATCGCGCAGGCTGAGCCTCACTCCGGTGACTGCATCGCCAAGCCGATACAGCCGCGCGGCATCCTGCATCGAGACCAGCGCGAGGCCCCGGTCGAACTCGTACATGCCGGCCGAAAAGATCCCGCTCACCGTGAAGCGCTTCAGGCGCGGCACGACGCCGATGGGCGTCGCATTCCCCTGTGCGACCACAACGATGACGGAGCTCCCAACCTTGACGTCGAGCTCGCGGGCGAGCGCGGCACCGAGAATGATGTGGTAGCTCCCGGGCAGCAGGTCTTCCATTGATCCCGCGGTGAGACGCGCTCCAAGGCTTCCCACGCGTCGCTCCTGCGCCGGCTCGATGCCGCGAACCAGGGCACCGCTCACGTGGCTTCCATTGACGAGCATGCCCTGGTCCTCGATGTACGGCGCCGCCGCAGTCACTTCGGGCATCTGCTCGACGCGGCGCTGAATCTCCTGCCAGGGGGCGAGGCGCCCGTTCAGGCCCATGATGGTGGCGTGCGGAGTCATGCTCAGGATGCGGTTGCGCAGCTCATGCTCGAACCCATTCATCACCGAGAGCACGATGATGAGCACCACCACCCCGAGCGTCAGGCCGACGATCGAGATCAGCGAGATGAAGGAGATGAACCGGTTGCGATGACCCGAGCTCAGGTAGCGCGAGCCGACATGCCATTCGTAACTCGAGAACATCATTCGTACCGCAGCGCTTCGGCGGGCTCGGTGCGTGCCGCGCGTCCCGCCGGATAGAGCGTGGCGAGCACTGTCAGCACGAACGCAATGACGCTGACGATCATGACGTCCGCGGTCTGCAGATCGGAAGGGATCTGGGTGATGTAGTAGACGTCCGGATCCATGATGTGAAAGCCGAACGTGTGCTCGAGCCACGGGGCGATGGTCGCGACGTTGAGCGCCAGCAGCACGCCCAGCAGCACGCCCAGCGCGGTTCCCACCCAGCCGATCACCACGCCCTGCGTCACGAACACGCCGATCACCGCGCGGGGCTTGAGCCCGAGCGTGCGCAGGATCGCGATGTCGGTGCGTTTCTCGGTCACCACCATCACCAGCGCCGCGACGATGTTGAAGGCCGCCACCGCCACGATCAGCAGCAGGATCACGGTCATCATGGTTTTCTCGATGCGGATGGCGCGAAAGTAACTGGCGTTCTCCTCGGTCCAGTCACTCACCGTGAAACCGCCACCGAGCACGCGGTCGACTTCACGTGCGAGCCGCGGCGCCGCGAACACGTCCGCAAAGCGCAGGCGCACGCCATCGGGCGCCGAGCCCTGTCCGCGCAGGACCAGCGCATCATTGAGGCTCACCAGCGCCAGCACGCTGTCGTGATCCTGCAGCCCCACCTCGAACAGGCCCGACACGCTGAAGCGCTCGATCCGTGGCGCGAGCTCGCCGCTCACCGGATCGGCGGTCGGCACCATGGCCACCAGGCTGTCACCAACGCCAACCCCGAGCTGAAAGGCGAGCACTCGCCCCAGCACCATGTGATGCGTGCCGGGCTGGAGAGATGTGAGTTCTCCGCTGACCATCGACTGCGCGATCGACGACACCGACGTTTCCGCGCTGGGATCGATGCCGCGGATCAGTGCCGGCTGCAATTCGGGCTCGTGCGCCAGCAGGCCGTGTAATTCCGTATACGGGGCCGCGCCGAGGACTCCGGGCACGGTGCGCGCGCGCTCGATCAGTTGCGGCCACTCGGCCAGCGCCGCGGTGTTCCCGGAGAGTTTCGCGTGCGCGGCCAGGCTCAGAAGCCTCGTTCGCAGCTCATCCTCGAGCCCATTCATCACCGAGAGAATGGTGATGAGCGCGGCGACGCCGACCGCGATTCCGAGCATCGAGACCCAGCTGATGAACGAGACGAAGAACTGGCTGCTGCGCGCACGCACATAGCGCAGTCCGATGAAGAGCGGCAGGGGAAGTGACATGCGGCGGAGCGGTCCCGGAAGTGGGCGGATTAGAGCATATGAGACGCCCGTCACACAAAAACCCATTGCTGATGAATTGCTTGCGTTCAAATGTTCCGGGTGCTTCTGCTCGTTGCTATAGTCGCGCCGGGTTCTTGAAGTCCAGGGAGTCAAAGTCATGAAACGTGGATTCCTGGCCGCCGCGGCCCTGGTCGTGACTGCGTTTGCCGGTGCGGCCACAGCCGAGACCATCACGGTCGGCGACGGCATCGCGGTGCGCGAGAGCAGCGTTCCGCATCCCAACAAGGGCATGACCATGGCTGCTGTCGAAGCGAAATTCGGCCAGCCGGCCACCAAGCACAATGCGGTCGGTGAGCCCCCGATTACGCGCTGGGACTACCCCGGATTCAGCGTGTACTTCGAGCACCAGTTCGTCATTCATGCCGTGGTGAGCGGTTCCTGATCCTCGGGTGAGCGCCGGTCCGCCGGCGCTCACTGCCTTCCTTCCCGAGAGCGAGAAAGTTGCGACGCCACGGCGTCCGGGTAAGCTGGCGCGCCTTCAAGCGACAGCGCCCGGATGATCCTCAACCCCCCTCTTCCTCCCTCCGCCCCGGCGCGCCTGCGCTGGGGGCAACTCCACGGAGCGGCGGCCGCACTCGCGATCGCCCAGGCGGCCGCGCGCGCGGATCGTCCCTTTCTGGTCATTGCGGCCGGGGCGCGCGAGGCCGAGCGGTTGCACGGCGAGATCGGTTTCTTCGCCCCCGCTGATGTGCCGGTGCAGCTCTTCCCCGACTGGGAGACGCTGCCCTACGACCTGTTCGCGCCGCATCCGGATATCGTCTCGCAGCGCCTCGCCACCCTGCATGGCCTGCCGCGCCTGTCGCGAGGTGTCGTGCTCGTCGCGCTGGCGACACTCCTGCAACGCTTGCCGCCCCGGCAGTGGATCGACGGGCATGTCCTCGACCTCACTCGCGGACAGCAACTCGATCTCGAACCCTTCCGCGAGCGCTTGATTGCCGCGGGCTACGCGAACGTCGCACAGGTCACGAGCCACGGCGAATTCGCGGTGCGCGGGTCGCTCCTCGATGTGTACCCGATGGGGAGCGACCAGCCGGTACGCATCGACCTGTTCGACGACCGCATCGATTCCATCCGCGTGTTCGATGCGGAGACCCAGCGCTCCACCGGGCAGTTCGAGCGACTGCGCCTGCTGCCCGCGCGCGAATACCCGCTCGATGGAGCGGGCGTGCGGGAATTCCGCACGCGCTATCGGGCGCGCTTCGAAGGCGATCCCAACCGCTCCGCGGTGTACCGCCAGGTGAGTGACGGCATTGCGCCGGCGGGGATCGAGTACTACCTGCCTCTGTTTTTCGACCGGCTGGAATCGCTGTTCGACTACCTGCCGCGCGACACGCTGCTGGTGGATGTCGCGGACAGCCACGACCGCGCCGCGGTTCTCTGGAACGAGATCCTGGAGCGCTACGAGCAGCGCCGCCACGACATCGAGCGCCCGGTTCTCGCGCCGGCCGAGATTTTCCTGCAACCGGATGAGGCCATTGCGCGCATCGACGCCGCGCGGCTGATCGAGGTCGTGCCACACAAGGTGGAGCCGGGCAGCGCCGTAACCGGTGTGAACCTGCCCTCGCGACTGCCGCCGTCATTACGCCCCGCGGTACAAGCCGAGAGTCCCGGCGCCGCACTGCGTGCCTTCATTGCGCAATTCCAGGGGCGCACGCTCATCGCCGCCGAATCCGCAGGCCGACGCGAGATCCTTCTGGAGTTGCTGCATGGACGCGGCATCGAGCCCTCCCTCTACGAGGGCTGGCACGCCTTCGTCGCCGGCACAGCGCAGGCCGGCCTCACTGTCTCATCATCCGCCGGCGCGCTGCTCCTCGAGGCACCGCCGCTTGCGCTCATCACCGAGGAGCAGATTTTCGGCGAGCGCGCCCAGCAGGCGCGCCGCCGGCGTCGCGCTGAGCGCGACCCGGCGACGCTCCTGCGGGAACTCACCGACCTGCGCCTCGGGGCGCCGGTCGTGCACGATGACTATGGTGTCGGCCGCTATCGCGGCCTCACCAGCATGGAAATCGCCGGCCAGCACGGCGAGTTCCTCGTGCTCGAGTACGCGGACGGCGACAAGCTGTACGTACCGGTTCACGCGCTCGATCGCGTGAACCGCTACACGGGCGCTGCACCCGAGACCGCTCCGCTCCACAAGCTCGGCACCGATCAGTGGCTCAAGGCGCGGCGCAAAGCCGCGCAGCGCATTCGCGACGTCGCCGCGGAGCTCCTCGATCTGTATTCGCGCCGTGCCGCGCGACACGGTGCGAGCCTCAAGGTCGGCGACGCCGACTACCGGGCGTTCACTGCCGGCTTTCCCTTCGAGGAGACACCCGATCAGCAGCAGGCGATCGAGCAGGTGCTCGCAGACCTGCAGACCGAACGGCCCATGGACCGGGTGGTCTGCGGCGACGTCGGTTTCGGCAAGACGGAGGTCGCGCTGCGCGCTGCGTTCGTGGCCGTCCAGGCGGGCAAGCAGGTCGCGGTGCTGGTGCCGACGACGCTCCTCGCCCAGCAGCACCTGCAAACCTTCACCGACCGTTTTGCCGACTGGCCGGTGCGCATCCACATGCTGTCGCGCTTTCGCTCCGGCCGTGAAAGCGCCGACACGGTCGCCGGCATCGCGGCCGGGCGCGTCGATATCGTGATCGCGACCCATCGCCTGCTGCACGCGAACGTGCAGTTCAAGGACCTGGGGCTGGTGATCATCGACGAGGAGCACCGCTTCGGGGTGCGCGACAAGGAGAAGCTCAAGGCCCTGCGCGCCGAAGTCGACGTCCTGACGCTCACGGCCACGCCGATTCCGCGCACCCTCAACATGGCGATGGGCGGGCTGCGCGACCTGTCGTTGATCACCACGCCCCCGGCCGAACGGCTCGCGATCCAGACCTTCGTCACCGAATGGAACGGCCCGCAGGCGCGCGAAGCGTGCCTGCGCGAGATCCGGCGCGGCGGCCAGATCTACTTCGTGCACAACAGTGTCGATTCGATCGAGCGACGCGCCGCGGAGGTGCGCACGCTGGTGCCGGAGGCGAACGTGCGCGTCGGTCACGGCCAGATGCGCGAGCGCGAGCTCGAGCAGCTCATGCTCGATTTCTACCACCGGCGCTTCAACCTGCTGGTATGCACGACGATCATTGAAAGCGGCATCGACGTGCCCACCGCCAATACCATCATCATCGAGCGCGCGGACCGCTTCGGCCTCGCGCAGCTGCACCAGTTGCGCGGGCGCGTCGGGCGATCGCATCACCGCGCGTATGCCTACCTGATTGCACCGCCGCGCCCGGTGATGAGCGCCGATGCCGTCAAGCGCCTGGAGGCGATCGAGTCCCTGGAAGACCTGGGCGCGGGGTTCGTGCTGGCGACTCACGACCTCGAAATTCGCGGCGCCGGTGAGTTGCTCGGCGAGGAGCAGAGCGGACAGATCCAGGAGGTCGGCTTCAGCCTGTACATGGAATTGCTGGATCGCGCGGTGCGTGCGTTGAAGGCCGGCAAGGAGCCGGACCTCGAGCACGGCATGCGCGCCGGACCGGAAATCGAGCTGCGCCTCCCCGCGCTGCTCCCGGAACATTACGTGGCCGACGTGCACTTGCGCCTGACGCTCTACAAGCGCATCTCGGGCGCGCCCGACAGCCAGGCGCTCGAAGATCTGCAGGCGGAGATGATCGACCGCTTCGGACCGCTGCCGGAGCCCGCGCGCAACCTGTACCGGATCGCGGTACTCAAGTTGCGCGCGCGCGCACTCGGGATCGCGAAGATCGATGCCAGTGCGCAGGGCGGCTACGTGCTCTGCAGCGAAGGCAACGCGATCGATCCGCAGACGGTGATCCGCCTCGTGCAATCGCAGCCGCGCATCTATCGCCTCGACGGGCCGCTGAAGCTCCGCTTCACTTGGCGCGCCGACAGCGACGCCGAGCGCTTGCGGCAGGCAGGCGAGTTGCTCGAGACGCTCGCAGCGGCCGCGCCGGGCGGGGCCAGCCCGCGAGCCGGTCGGCTTCAAGGTAAACTCGCCCCATGCACAAGTGGATCTCAGTCTCGCTCCTCACCATCGCTCTCGGCGCCTCCGCGGCCGAACCCGCTCGCCAGTCGGACAGCGCGTACAGCGTGGAGCTGATCGTGTTTCGTCCGACGACCCCGCTCGGCGTGGCTGAGGATTGGCAGGGCGAGGCGCTGGCGGCGACCGCTGCGCACGTTGCCGCCGACAGCGCGGAGCCGAATGCCGATGTCGCGGTGCCGGCCAGTGGGAGCGTTGACGCGAGCCCGATGTCTCCCGCGCTCTTCAAGCTGAGCGGCATCGAATCCGGACTGCAGCGCAGCCACAACTACGAAGTGCTGGGACACGTCGGCTGGACGCAGACTGTCGTGGCGCGTGGCTCGGGTCTCGCGATCGACTTGTCGCAGCTCGGACTCGGCGGCGAGGTGCGTGGGACCGCCTCGGTGGAACGCGGCCGGTACCTGTATCTCCGGCTCAAGCTGGCCTACACGCCCGCCGCGCCACCCGCTTCACTGGTGGGCACAACCGCGCCGTCAGGACCTGTGACCTTCACCCTCGACCAAGTGCGCCGCGTGCGCAACTTCGAGCGCCACTACTTCGACCACCCCGCCTTCGGCGTGATCGCGATGGTCTCACCGATTGGCGGGGCGCATTGAGCAATACGCTTACTTCGCCGAAACGGCGATGCGATTGCGACCACCCTGCTTGGCGACGCGCAGCGCGGCACGTGCGCGCTCCAGGAGCAGCTCCGGAGCATCGTCATTGCCGGGCACCATGCTCGCCGCTCCGCAGCTGACGGTCACGTAGCGCTCGACCGGCGAGCGCGGATGGTGGATGCGCGCCTCGCGCACCCGATCGCGGATCATCTCGGCAAACGGCAACGCCTGCTCGACCGTCATTCCCTGCACCAGCGAAACGAATGTGCCGCCATCCCAGCGCGCCATCAGGTCGCTGCTGCGCCTGAGACACCCGGAAATGGCGCGCCCCACCCGCTTGATGCACGAGTCGCCCGCGGTGCGCCCGAAGGTATCGTTGTAGGCGCCCAGTGCGTCGATATCGAACAGCAGTATCGCGAGGCGCCGGCTGTCGCGTTGTGCGATCGCCCAGTCGCGGCGCAGGAGCTCTTCGTAATAGACCCGGTTGTGCAGCCCGGTCAGCCGGTCGTCGCGCGCCACGTTGAACGCCGCGCCGGTGGCGCCCGCGGCGGGGCTGCCGTTCTCCCGCGGCAGCGTGCCGCGGTTGTCGAGCCGCATGCGCTCGCTGGCATCGCGGTGAAAGCCCGCGTAGTGCGTGATCTCGCCCTTGGCGTTCTTGAGCGGCACCAGCGTCATCTCGTTCCAGAAGCGCGTGCCGTCACTGCGGTAGTTGCGCAACAGCACCCGGCAAGTCGTGCCC
>Ga0126377_10003330_pt1 | contig 11366 bp, 6 predicted proteins | sample PanSoiMetPlot_22_FD_92647 | JGI IMG/M metagenome (GOLD analysis project Ga0126377, IMG submission 92647) | Tropical forest soil microbial communities from Panama - MetaG Plot_22 | ecosystem: Environmental > Terrestrial > Soil > Tropical forest > Bulk soil | place: Panama | collected 2016-02-17
GCGGTCACCCGATGATGATCGGCGGCCCCGGCCGCATGTCGGTCACCGCGCCACGGCCGCCGAGGGCCGCGGCATTGAGGAAGAACGAGAGGTCGGTCCCGGTGCTCTGGTCCACCACTTCGACCGCGGGCGGGTTGGCGCCGGCGGGGAAGAAGTTCGCGCCGAAGTCCGGGCTGGGCGGTGTCATGCTCTTGAGCTGGGCCGTTATGGCACGGTTACCGAGCAGGTTCATCCGCGCGACGTTGCCGGTCGTCCAACCATTGACGAGCTTCTTGACGTACTCCGTCGGGTCCGCCGGGAACGACATCTGGTCCCAGGTGTCGACCGCGCCGGCGTGCCACTGCTGGGACGAGGTCAACTCGTTGCTGGTACGGATGATGATGTAGTCGCCGTCGTCGTTGAAGTATCTCGCGTAGCTGCTGCCGGCGGCTCCGTCGTTGGCGATGAGGGACCACTTCGGGTTGATGTTGCCCCAGCTGAGGATTTCGTTGGCCGTCCCGTCGTCGGTGAGCAGCGCCAGGTAGTCGCGGTCCTTGGCGGCCCAGGCCCCCAGGATCTCGTTGGCGTAGTCGCTCGGGTACGCGTGGGTCTGACTCGGGCTGCTGGGCGGCAGGGATGGTGGCGTCGTCGTCTGTATCGGGGTCTGGGGGACGGTCGGCCTTGTCGTCGGCGTGCCGCCCGCCAGCTGGAACGGGCCCGTGTGCGTCGCGTACATCGCGGCCAGGGTGCCGATCACGAGCACGGCGAGGGTGGTGGCGAGCTTGACGACCCAGCTGGGGATCAGTGGCAGAGCGTCGCGTGTCCCGTCCAGCCGCTGCGGCACGGGTGTCCCGCCCGGCGGGGTCGCGAGGCCCGGCGCCGTCGGCCGATCGGTCGGCGTCACCGTCACCTGGAACTGGTACTGCTGCGGCCGGCCGATGAGCCGCCACTTCGGCTTCACCGGCATGTTGACCGCCATCGCTCCGGGCAGGAGGCGGATCTCGCCGGGGGGAAGCGCGAAGCGCACGGTCGCGGTGCGGTCGGTGGCGGCGAGCCGTACCGCCTCGCCGACGTTGCCGTCGTTGACGAGCTCGATGGTGTGCATCGTGCGGCCCCGCCCGCGGGTCTGCGCGGGCACCAGCGTGGCGCGCAGGTCGCGGTAGGCACCGACGTCCAGCGTGCCGTTCGCGCTGGCCACCAGCGAGCGGTGCACGCTCGACAGCGCAGACGCCGTGAACGTCGACTTCCCGGCGGGGACCGAGGAGTGCCGCGGCGGGGCGACGCGGATCACGCAGTCGGCCTGCTCGCCCGGGAAGATGCGCAGTGTCGCCGGTTCGACGGTCGCCCAGGCCGCGGCCGTGCCGCCGACGGACACGGTGAACTCTTCGATCTGCGTGCCGCCGTTGTGCACGGTCGCCGTCGTGGTGGTCGACGCACCCGGCGCGACCGACAGGTCGCTCGACGACAGCCGGATCGAGGCCGCCGACTTCTGCGTGTACAGGCCCTTCGGCACGGCCGCGGTGCCGCTGACCATTCCGGTCCGGACCTGGGTCCCCCAGTCCAGGTACTCGCCGCAGCCCGGCCGGGCGCAGAACTGCGTACCCTCGGGGTTCAGGTGCCCGCACTTGCGGCAGACGATCGCCATCCGGCGACCCTGCGCGCCCGACTGGACGGCGCTGGACCCCGGCCCCATCGGGCCGACGGCGGCCGCCGCGGCGCCGACGCCGGCCGCCACCGGGCCGCCCGGCGGCGGCACGACCGGTGGCGGCACGGCCGGCGTGGGCGGGGTGGGTGTCGGCATGGCCGGCACGGGCTGCGCGACGCCCGAGGTCCTGGGGAGTGTGGCGGCGATGGCACGGGCCGTCGCGGCGTCCGCGGGTCGCCCGGCCGGATCCTTGACCAGCAGGTGCTGGACGAACTGGTCAACCCCGGGGGGTACCTCGGGCCGGCGGTCGCGCACATGCCCGGGTGCCTGCAGATGGTGGGCCTTGATCCATGCGGCGGTGTTCTTGGCCTGGTACGGCGAGACTCCGGTGAGCAGCTCGTGCAGCACGCAGCCCAGCGAGTACAGGTCCACCCGCCCGTCGAGCTGGGCGTCGTCGAACTGCTCCGGGGCCATGTAGGGCAGCGTGCCCAGGACCGAACCGACCGCCGTCATCCGCGACGCGTCCCCGGTGCGGGCGATCCCGAAGTCGACAATCTTGATCTCCGGCCCGCCGGTGACGGCCATGATGTTCGCCGGCTTGAGGTCCCGGTGGATCAGCCCGGCGGCGTGTGCCGCGCCCAACCCGGCCAGCACCTGATCCGCCAGGTGCAGAACCCGGTCGACCGGCAGCCCGACCTGCCCGGCGGCACGGGTGGCGGCGAGCTCGTCGGCGACGGTCCGGCCCGTGATCATCTCCAGCACCAGGTACGCGGTGCTGCCGTCGATGCCGAAGTCGTAGGCGGCGACGATGTTGGGGTGGCTGAGCCGCGCCAGCGCGTGCGCCTCGCGCTTGAACCGGGGAACGTCCACGCCGGCATGCAGGATCTTGACCGCCACATGCCGCTCCAGCCGGGTGTCGTACCCACGCCACACCGACCCGAAGCCGCCCTCACCCAGCTGGGAGATCAGACGGTACCGCCCACCGAGCACCAACCCTGCCGACACCCCAGCCCCCATCCCACCGGACCTCGGCACACATCGCGCCGATGCGACAGTGCGCCAATTCAAGTTCACAGTCCACGGCGGACACAAGGAAGTTGACTTCGTGGCCGACGCCGCCGGAATCATGTCTCACCCCGGACACACGCGGCATCGCCCGTTCTGGCCTGGCAACTTTCCGATTGTGATGAGACCGCAACCGTGGGCGTTCGACGCAGGTCGGCACGTCGCCGGCCCCGGACTGTCGCCAATCTGACTCGGCCGGCAACCGCTCGTAGCAGCCGGGCGGCCGGCGACGCGTGAGCGTCGCCGGCCGCCCCGGGTCGATCGCTGTCAGCTAGTTGCCGTTCACCGCGTCCACCAGGTCGGGGAGGAGGTTCGCGGCGTTTGGCGTGCCGAGGCCGGTGACCGGGTCCCACCCGGTTGTCGCCGGGTAGCCGGGGATGCTCGGGTCGGCCGTGTTGTTACCGGTCGTGATGTCGAAGAAGTCGGCGGCGTACCGGCCGGGGTCGGCACCGATCTTGTATAGACCCGGGTTGATGAGCCCGAGACCGCCGCCGTTGATCTGGTCGGCGATCGCGACCAGGCCGGCCCACTGCGGGCACGACAGGGACGTGCCACCGATGTCGTACCAGCCGGTGCTGCACGGCGCCGATCCGCAGATCAGACCGCTCTGCCCGTCCGGCGGCAGGGTGATGTACACCAGCGCGCCCGTTCCGGCGCTCGCCTGGAACGCGACGTCGGGCACGCCGCGCTTGGCGCCGATGCCCGTGCTGCCGCCGGGCAGGACGTTCTGGTACGACGGCTTGTCGAAGACGTGGCTGAAGCCGCCGCCGGCGAACGTCCAGCCCACCTCGGCCTGGGTCGGGTTGGCGATGCAGCGCGCCGCGACGCCCGGGTTGAGGATGGACCGTGACGACGTGTTGTCCGGGTCGGTGCACAGGTACGTGCCGCCGACGCCGGTGACCAGCGGGTCGGATGCCGGCCACTCGACGGTCGGGAACGGGAAGCCCGCGCCGCCCTGGCCCACCGGGGACTTCTTCCCGTTGGCCGTGCCACCGTCACCGGACGAGCCGAGCACGGTCACGCCGTTGGCGGCGGCCGACACGTAGGCGTGCCGCAGGTTCTCCAGCGAGTGCGAGCCGTTGAACGCGTCCTCCGCGGATGCGAACGACTGCGAGATGACCGTCGCGAGGTGGTGGTCGATCACGTACTGCTCGGCGTTCATCATGTCCGGGAAGCCCTGGACGCCCAGGGTCTCGGCGGTCGGCGTGGTGACCAGGATGATGTTGGCCATCGGCGCGATGGAGTGGGCCGTCTCGACGTCCAGGGACACCTCGAGCGCCCAGGCGCTGCGGTCCTCCTGGCCGGTGCCCTTCGAGGTGGGCGGCGGCGCCTTCGTACCCGGTGAACCCTGCACGTGCAGGACGCTGAAGGTCGGCATGCCGGGCGCGCAGACCACACTCTCTTCGCCGCACATCGACTGCAGGCCGAACGCGGTGTTGTAGACGTGCAGGTCGTGGGCGATCGTGTCGCTGCCGAACGAGTCGACGATCGCGATCGTCTGGCCGCGTCCGTCAAGGCCCTGCTGGTACAGCGGATCGAGGTTGTAGGAGGCGCGCGTGGCGGCCGGGCCGAAACAGGTCCGTCCGACCGATACACACTGCGCGCTCGTAGGCGGCGTTTCCGATGTGCTGACCTGCTCGTAGTCGGCGACCGTCGGATGCATCACGACGGCGTCGGCCCACGGCGACTGCGCGCGGGTCGATGCCAACGGTGCCGCGAGCGCCAGCGACAAGCCTGACACGCACGCCACTAACCGTCTCCGTTGACGACTGTCCATTTGTACTCCCATCCGGGGGTGTGGTGCTCGGGACCTGGCTCCCACGGCCAAGCTAATATGCGGATCAGTCATTAGGGAATCCCCGGCGGCCACCCGAAGCCATTCACGCTGGTCGCTGCGATCCCACCTGGCGAGTGGCGCGCGGTCTGCGCGGTCGCCGAGCCCGCCGGTGGTCAGATAACGTCGCGTCGCGCCCGGGCGTACGCGTCGACCAGCGCCCGCACGGCCGCCCGCGGGACGGGTACGGGCGTGTCGTCGACCCGGTCGATCGGCGCCCAGCCGCGCGAGTTGCACAGGAACATCGCGTCGAACGACGGCACGTCGATCAGGCGTACCGGGGCGCACTCCTGCGCGACGCCGTGCGCGGCCAGCTCCCGCCGCAGCACCTGCATCATGATGCCGGCCAGCGCCGGCGAGTCCGGCCAGACCACCGTCGCACCGCGCCAGAAGCCGACGTTGGTGATCGAACCCTCCGAGATCAGGCCGTCGTCGCCGACGAACAGGTCCTCCACCAACCCCTGCGGCGCGGGCCGGTCCACGTAGTAGCCCTCCGCGAATCCCCGCAGGTACTTCAGGTGCGCCCTGGCCCGCCGGTAGCGCACCGTCCGCACGGCATGCGGGACCGCCGGCGTCTCACCCGGCGGCCGGACGGTCACCACCAGCGCGTCGCGGTACGCGTAGACCCGCACCGAGGCATCCGGTACGGAACCCAGCGCGTGCCGGATCCGGTCGCGCACCAGCCCACCGTCGAGGCCCGAGCCGAACAGCTCGCGGTGCGCGCCGTCCAGGCGGGCCAGGTGGAAGTCGAGCCCACGGGTACGGCCGTCGCGGACCTGCATCGCGGTGAAGTGGCCCTCGGTGCCGTACTCCGCGAGCACATCGGGACCCGCGGGCCGGCCGTCGACCTCGACCGCCCAGTACGACTCGTCCGCCACGGATCATGTCTACCAGGCCCGGTCCCGGGCAGTTCGGGACCTTCGGCACTCCCCCGGGCCAGGGAAGCGTCGCAGGCTGGGGCGCATGAGCGAGGACACCCGCACCGCGACCGCCACGGCCGACGGCGGCGTCGACGCCCTCACCGCCGACGGCGCCGTGATCCGGATCAGGCCGGCCGGGCCGCAGGACGCACCCGGGCTGACGGACCTGCACACGCGGGCCAGTGCCCAGGCCCGCTACCGCCGCTTCGTCGCCCACGCCAGCCCGCACATGGTGGCCGTCGAGGTGACCCGGTTGACCCGGCCGACCGGCGCCGACCACGTCGCGCTGGTGGCGGTGGAACGTGGCCGCGTCGTCGGTGTCGGCTCGTACGAGGTGCTCAAGGACCTCACGACCGCCGAGTTCTCGATCTTCGTCGACGATGTCGCGCACCACCGCGGCATCGGCACGCTGCTGCTGGAGCACCTCGCGGTGCACGCCCGCCGGCAGGGCATCCCCGACCTGCTCGGGGAGATCATGCCGACCAACACACCGATGCTGCGGGTCGCGGGCGGCCTCGGCCGCCCGTTGCGCTCCACGCGGGACGGCGATCTGATCGAGGTCCGACTCGCCGCCGACGGCACGGCCGGTGACGTCATGGATGCCCGTGATCTCGCCGCGGCCCGCCGGTCGCTCGAGCCACTGTTCTCCCCGCGCTGCGTCGCGGTGATCGGCGCCGGGCGCGGGGCCGGCGGCATCGGGCACACCATCCTCCGCGCCGTCGTCGACGGCCACTTCCAGGGCACCGTGTACGCGGTCAACCCGTCGGTGGACGAGATCGCCGGGGTGCCGTCGTACCCGTCGATCGCCGCCGCGCCGACCCGCCCGGACCTGGTCGTGATCGCGGTGCCGGCACCGGCCGTCGCCGGCGTCCTGACCGACGCGGCCGCCGCCGGCGCGCGCGCGGCGGTCGTGGTCTCGTCGGGCTTCGGCGAGGACGGGCCGGAAGGCAGGGCGCGGCAGGCCGAGATCGTCCGTATCGCACGGGCCGGGGGCATCCGCCTCGTCGGCCCCAACTGCCTCGGCTTCCTCACCACCGACCCGGCCGTGCGGCTGCACGCCACCTTCGCCGCCGACGCGCCCGCCGGTGGCCTCGCCCTCGCGTCCCAGTCGGGTGCCGTCGGCATCAGCCTGCTCGACCAGGCCGCCCGGACCGGCCTCGGCATCGCGAGCTTCGTCTCCCTCGGCAACAAGGCCGACGTCTCCGGAAACGACCTGCTGTCCTACTGGTACGACGACCCCTCGGCCAGAGTGGTCGGCCTCTACCTGGAGTCGCTCGGCAACCCGCGCCGCTTCGCCCGCGTCGCGCGCGCCGTGGCACGCCGCAAGCCCGTCCTGGTCGTCAAGAGTGGCCGCAGTGCCGCCGGGTCCCGCGCCGGTGCCTCGCACACCGCCGCCGCGGCCGCACCGGACGCCACCGTCGAGGCCCTGTTCGCGCAGGCCGGCGTCGTGCGCTGCGACGGCCTCGGTGACCTGCTGGACACCGCCCGGATCATGGTCGACCAGGCGCTGCCCGCCGGGCCCCGCATCGCCGTGGTCGGCAACGCCGGTGGCATCAACGTGCTGTGCGCGGACGCCGCCGACGCGGCCGGGCTGGAGTTTCCCGGGCTGCCGGACGACGTGGTCGCGGCCATCCGCGCCGCCGCGCCGGGCGTCGCCTCCACCGGCAACCCGGTCGACCTCGGCGCCGCCGCCAACGCCCACGCGATGGGCGTGGCGATCCGGGCGATCGCACCGCACGTCGACGCGATCGTGGTCGCCTACGGCGCGACGCTCGCCGCCGACGTACCCGCCATCCTCGCCGCGATCGGGGCCGCGCTCGACGACGTGCCGACACCGGCGGCGGTCGTGCTGCTCGGCATCCCCGACGGGCCCAGCACACTCGGCACCCGGCGGGTGCCGGTGTACCCGCTGCCGGAGGACGCGATCGCCGCCCTCGGCCGCGCCGTCCGGTACGCCACCTGGCGCTCTACACCCGCCGGGAACGTTCCGGTGCTCGACGGGGTCGACGCGCCACGGGCGCGGCGCCTGGTCACGGACGCCATCGCCCGGGGCGACGGCTGGCAGCCCGGGACGGTCGCCGCCGAACTGCTCGGCTGCTACGGCATCAGGACCGTCGCCGGGCGCGAGGTGACCACCGCGCGGGAGGCCGTCGAAGCGGCCATGACGATCGGGTTCCCGGTGGTGGCCAAGTCGGCCGACCCGGGGCTGGTGCACAAGAGTGACGTCGGCGGCGTCCGGCTGCGCCTCGACTCGCCCGACGCGGTACGGCGGGCGTACGAGGACATCGCCGTCGCGACCGGCGACCCCCGGGTGCTCGTCCAGGCGCAGGCACCCGCGGGCGTCGAGCTGGTGGCCGGCGTCGTCCACGACCCGCTGTTCGGGTCGGTGCTGATGTGCGGCCTCGGCGGCGTGCAGACCGAACTGCTCGGCGACCGGACCCTGCGGCTGCTGCCCCTCACCGACCTCGACGCCGCGGCGATGTGGCGCCGGCTGCGGGCCGCGCCGCTGCTCACCGGCTACCGGGGCGCCGCCCCGTGCGACACCGCCGCCGTCGAAGACCTGCTGCTCCGGCTCGGCCGGCTCGCCGACGACCTGCCCGAGGCGGCGGAGCTGGACTGCAACCCGGTCATCGTCGGACCCACGGGGGTCGCCATCGTCGACGTCAAGCTGCGGCTGGCGCCGGTCGGTGCCGAACCCGACCCCGCGCTGCGCTCGCTGCGCGAACCCGGCTGACACGAGGAGGCGTCGCCATGATGTTCGGGTGGGAGGTCGACCTTTACGGGTCGCACGGCCGGAAGCTCGCGGAGTGCCTGGAGGCCGCCGTGCTCGCTCCGTCGGTACACAACACCCAGCCGTGGCGCCTGCGGCTTGCGCCCGGCCGCGTCGACGTCCTGCTCGACCGCGACCGGTTGCTGCCTGTGATCGACCCGGGTGCGCGGGAAGCGTGGATGTCGGTCGGCGCGGCGATCCTCAACCTGCGGGTGGCGGTCCTCGCCGCCGGCCGGATGCCGATGTCCCGGCTACTGCCCGACCCGCACACCCCCGAGCACGCCGCCACGATCACCTTCGGCGGCCCGCACCAGCCGGACGAGACCATCCAGATGCTCGCCGGCGCCATCCCGAAGCGGCGCACCAACCGGCGCCCTTTCCGCGACATCGAGGTACGCGACGAGGTACTCGACCAGCTCACCGCGGCGGCACGCGTGGAAGGGGCCAGGCTCGCGGTCACCGATCCGGTCATCCGCGAGGCCGTCCTGTCGCTCGCGCTCACCGCCAACCAGTGGCAGCGGTCGGATCCCGCCTACGTCGAGGAGCTGCGGACATGGACGGCCGTGCCGGACGACAGCACCAGCGGTATCCCGGCCCGATCGCTGGGTCCGGTCGACGCACGTGGAGCGCTGCCGCTCCGCGACTTCGGCCTTGCCCACCCCGAGGCTCCCCGGCGCATCGCGCCCTTCGAGTACGCGCCGACCGTGGCGATCGTCTACACCGCGGGTGATACGCCGCTGGACTGGCTGCGCGCGGGCCAGGCGATGGAACGGGTCCTTCTCACCGCGACGGTCCGGGGTGTGTGCAACACCCCGATCACCGCCCCCACCGAGCTGCCGGAGCTGCGGGCCCTGCTGGGCGACGAACACATCGGGCAGGTCGCCCAGGTCATCCTGCGCCTCGGGTACGGCAACCCGGTGCCCTCGACGCCGCGCCGGCCGGTCCGCGACGTCATCGAGATCGCCGAGCCGTCGGTCCGCTGACCATCCGTGGGGCCGGGACGACCCGGGTGATCGCCACGGGCGCCACTCAGGCGGTGGCCACTACCTCCACCACCTCGTCGACGGCGGCTACACCGCCCAGTGACCGGCCCCGGGTGGCCGCCGCCTCACGACCGCCCTCGCCGACGCGACCGGCCGCCGCGTGGTTCACCGCGGCGGCCGGTCGCGTGCGCGCCCGACAGCGACGCCTCGAATACATGATCAAGGAAGGTGCTTGAGGCCGAGCTGGCGCCACATCCCGGCCTCGTCGTACACCTCCCAAGCCTCGGCAATCTTGCCGTCGGCGACGCGGAAGATCACGATCTCGTCGACGGTGCAGGACCTTCCGGTCGCGTCGACGCCCAGGACAGCGCCGCGGTGACTACCGCTGTACGGCATGTGCGCAACGACCCGGTCCCCCTCGGCGATCACGTCGAGCAGCTGGAAGCGCCAGTCGGGGAACGCCGTCGTCCACTCCTGGGCGATCGCGCGGGTCCCGGCCGGGCTGCAGGACACCTGGCCGCCGGCGACGTGCAGGACCGCGTCGTCGCCCATCAGCGTGGCGAACCGGTCGAAGTCGCGGGTGTTCCACGCCTCGACGAATGAGCGGACGACCGCCTTCTTCGTTTCGAGCCCGGTCACGGGTTGGGTTGTGGTGGACATGCTCGCCTCCCTGTCGTACGTCCGTGTCGCGTAGGGAGATGCGCGGGCGCGGCGGAAGGTTCACGGTCGCCGGTGCAGCCGCCGGCCGGCGGCGACGGCGAGCGCCGGCATCAGGCTGACCACCAGGACGCATGCGAGCTGGGTGAGGCTGACCGGGTCGGTTCGCAGCAGGTCCCGCAGCGCCGGCAGGGTTACCCCGGCGAGCATGAGCAGGGCCGACAGCGCCACGGCGGCACCGAGCCAGGGGTTGCCGTTGCCCGGACGGCGCGGTGCCCGGACGGCGAGCGCCACGCCGAGCTGGCAGAAACCGAGCGTGAGGAAGGTCAGGGTCTGCCAGGGCAGCCCGTACTGCGCGGCAATGGCGCCCACGGCCAGGGTGCAGGCACCGATCAGGGCACCTGTCCACAGCACGGCGCGGCCGAGCCCGTGGCCGAGCACGGACTGGGTGGCCGGACGCGGCGGGCGGCGCATGACGCCGGGCGAGGCCGGCTCGGCACCGAACGCGACTCCGGGCAGGCCGTGGGTCAATAGGTTGATCCACAGGATCTGGGCGGGCAACACGGGCACGGCGAGGCCCACGATCGGCCCGGCGAGCATCGTCAGCAGCTCGGCGACCCCGCCCGACAGGGCGTAGCGCAGGAACCGGCGGATGTTGTCGTACACCCGCCGACCTTCCGCGACGGCGACCCCGACGGCGGCGAGCTCGTCGTCGGCGAGCACGAGCTGGGCGGCCTGGTGGGCCACCTCGGTGCCGCCGCCCATCGCCACTCCGATGTCCGCGCGGCGCAGGGCGGGTGCGTCGTTGACGCCGTCGCCGGTGACCGCGACCACCGCGCCGCGGTTCTTGAGCGCGTTGACGATCGCGAGCTTCTGTTCCGGTCGCGCACGGGCGAAGATCCGCACGTCGTGGGCGGCCCCGTCCCAGCCGTCGGTCCCGCAGTCCAGGGCGCGGTCGCCGTCCTGCCAGATGCCCGCGTCCTCGGCCACCCGCCGCGCCGTACGGGGGTGGTCTCCGGTCACGATCATCGTGCGTACACCGGCGCCGGCCAGGGTACGCAGCGCCGCCGCCGCCGAGTCGCGCAGCGGGTCGCCGATGCCCACCACGCCGAGCGCCCGCACCGCGCCGGGCGGCCCGGACGCCACCGCGAGCACCCGGAGCCCGTCGGCGGCGTACCCGGCCGCCACGTCCCGCAGCCTGGCCAGGAGCGCCTCCTCGTCGTCCAGAACCTCCGTGCGCAGGATGGCTTCGGGCGCGCCCTTGCGTACGACGAGCGGGCCGCCGTCGGCGTCCCGGTGCTCGGTGGTCATCATGCGGCTGTCCTGGTCGAACGGGATCTCGGCGGTGCGCGGGTGCCGGGCACGGGCCGTCCGGATGTCCACACCCGCGCGGGCCGCGAAGGCGAGCAGCGCTCCCTCGATGTGCTCCCCCGCGACGGTCCAGCCGGCGTCGCCGGAACCGGGTGGCACCAGGTCGGCGTCGTTGCACAGCACCACCGCCGTGGCGAGCGCC
>Ga0126377_10003332_pt1 | contig 11360 bp, 8 predicted proteins | sample PanSoiMetPlot_22_FD_92647 | JGI IMG/M metagenome (GOLD analysis project Ga0126377, IMG submission 92647) | Tropical forest soil microbial communities from Panama - MetaG Plot_22 | ecosystem: Environmental > Terrestrial > Soil > Tropical forest > Bulk soil | place: Panama | collected 2016-02-17
ACGATCGGGACCTCGTCCGCGAGCCCGACCAGGCTGACGCCCCACCCCTTCTCGAAGACCGCTGTCACCACCCCGAACGCGGCGCCGATCGAGATGAGGTTCATGAGTCCTGCCGTGAGCGGGATGACCACGGAGCGGAACGCGATCAGCAGCAGTACGAAGCTCAGCGCGACCACGACCGCGATCGTGATCACCAGGCGGCTCGAGATCTCGTCGGCGAGGTCGACGTAGCCGGCGGTCGTCCCACCGACGTCCGCGGTCATGTTCGCGCCCTTCGTGGCCGCCGGGATCGTCTGGTCGCGCAGCGTGCGCACGAGCTGCTCGGTGGCGCGGTCCGACGGGGCGGTCGTTGGCGTGACCGTCAGCACCGCCGCCGTGCCCGAGGAGTTGACGAGCGGCTGCGTGACCGCTCGGACGCCGCTCGTCTTCTGGAGGTCGCTCCGCAGGTCCTCGAGCCGCGGATCGTCCGCCCCCTTCGCCGGCTCCTTGGACAGGTCGACGCTGATCAGCAGCGGGCCGTTCGCGCCGACGCCGAATCCGGCCGTCATCCCGTCGTAGGCCTGGCGGGCGTTGGTGTCCGTGGGCAACGCGCCGTTGTCCTGCTGGCCGAGATAGAGGTCGAAGGTCGGGATGGCGAGCGCGACGAGCACCACGAGCGCGACGAGCATGGACGGCAGCGGCCGGCGGGCCACGATGCGGGCCCACCGCGCCCAGCCGTGCGGATGACCGTCCCCGGCGGCGCGGCGGTGCGGCAGCGCGAGCCGGTCGATCCGGTCGCCGACGATGCCGAGGAGCGCCGGGAGCAGGGTGATCGCCGCCGCCACCGCGACGGCCACGACGATCGCCGACGTGTAGCCGAGCGTCGTGACCAGCGGGATGTTCACGACGGCGAGCGAGAGCAGCGCCACGATGACCGTGGTTCCGGCGAACACGATCGCGCCGCCCGACGTGGCGGCGGCGCGCGCGATCGACTCGTCGGTCGCCATCCCGGCGTGGCGGTGCGCTTGATGGCGCGTGACGATGAACAGCGCGTAGTCGATGCCGACGCCGAGCCCGATCATCGTCGCGAGCGTGGGCGCGACCGTGGGGACCTCCGCGACCTGGCTGATCAGCGTGACGATCGACAGGCCGCTGACCAGCCCGATGATCGCCGTGGCGATCGGCAACCCCATGGCGACGACGGTGCCGAAGGTCAGCAGCAGCACGATGACCGCCATCGAGAGGCCGATCACCTCACTGGAGTGGGTCTCGGGCTTGGAGACCTTCTGCCCCACGTAGCCGCCGAAGCTCACGTCGAGGCCGCCGTCGCGCGCGGGGTCGGCGGCGTCCACGATGCGCTGGGCGTCGTCGGTCGTCAGCTCGCTCGGGCTGGCGCGCAGGTTCAGCGCGATGTAGCCGATCTGCCCGTCCTTGGCGACCTGGTTCTTGCCCTGGCTCGAGAGCGGGCTCGTCGCGGCACGGACGTCCGGATCCTTCTCGAACGCCGCGACCGTGTCGTCGATCGGCGTCTTGAACTTGGCATCGGTGATCTTGGCCCCGCTCGGCGCCTGGAGCACCACCGGGTTCGTCCCGTTGGCCTGCGCCGGGAAGCGCTCGGTCAGGAGGTCGGTCGCCTTCTGACTGTCGCTGCCCGGCAGCGTGAGGTTGTCGTTGAGGTTCGGCCCGACGCTGCGCGCGAGGACGCCGAGCACGACGAACACGACGAGCCAGGCCGCGAGCACGATCCACCGGCGGCGCACGCAGAAGCGGCCGAGGCCGTAGAGAAGGCGGGTCACGTGATGTTCCCCCCAAGCGTCATCGCCCAGACGCTCACCGAGCCGACCCTAACCGCTCCGGCGCCGGCGGGCGGCCTCTTCTGCGTCCGACGGTAGGTACCCTCGGTCCATGGGTGCCTCGGCCGCGTACGTGCCGCCGACTGTGCTGCGCCATCTCGCGGCGAGCCCGGCGGCGCCGTTGCGGATCGTCGACGCGACCATGGTGCTCGCCGACATCTCCGGGTTCACGCGGCTGTCCGAGCGGCTCGCGCGGCGTGGGCGCCGGGAAGGCGCCGAGGAGCTCGCCGAGACGATCGGTGCCACCTTCAGCGCCCTCCTCGACGTCGCCTATGCCAACGGCGGGGCCCTGGTCAAGCAGGGCGGGGACGCCCTGGTCCTGCTCTTCGAGGGCGACGGACACCTCGAGCGCGCATGCGACTCGGCGCTGGGCATGCGCGAGGCGCTGCGCGCGGCCGGGCCGCTCGAGACGTCGGCGGGAGAGGTCGCGCTGCGCATGTCACAGGGCGTGCACAGCGGCGAGTTCCACCTCTTCCTGGTCGGCGAGTCGCATCGCGAGCTCGTCGTGACCGGTCCGGCCACCAGCGCGGTGGTGACGATGGAGAACGCCGCCAACGCGGGCGACATCCTGCTCAGCCCGAGCACCGCCGAACGCCTGCCGGAGGCTTGTCTGGGCTCCGCGAAGGGCCCTGGCGTCCTGCTCGCGGCCGCGCCGGCGGTCGGCCCCGCGCCCATGGACGACCTCGACGGCGCCGTGCCGGACGAGGACATCGCCGGCTGCCTGTCGACGGCGATCCGCGCGCACGTCGCCAGTGGGCCGCCGCCGCCCGAGCACCGCAACGTGACGATCGCGTTCGTACGCTTCGAGGGCACCGACGACCTCATCGCGCAGGACGGCCCCGATGCCGCCGCACGCGCGATAGAAGAGCTCGTGACGATCGTCCAGCGAGCCGCCGACGAGCAGGAGGTCTGCTTCCTGGACTCCGACGTCGACGCCGATGGCGGCAAGTTCATCCTGACCGCCGGCGCGCCGCGCATCGTCGGCGACGACGACGAACGGCTCCTGCTCGCGCTGCGCCGCGTGATCGAGGCGCAGCCGCGCCTGCCCCTGCGCATCGGGGTCAACAGCGGCAGCGTGTTCTGCGGCGATCTCGGGCCCTCGTTCCAGCGCAAGTACACGGTCATGGGCGACGCCGTGAACCTCGCCGCGCGGCTGGTCGCCAAGGCGCCTCCGGGCACGATCTGCGTGACCGGCGCACCGCTGCAGCGATCGCCGACGCGCTTCACCCTGACCGATCTCGAGCCGTTCACGGTCAAGGGCAAGCGCCGGGCGGTGCACGCGTGGCTCGCCGGGCCCGCGATCGGCAGCCGCGCGCGCGAGAAGGTACCCGAGCGCTTCCCGCTCGTCGGCCGCGAGCGCGAGCTCGGTGCGCTGGGCGACGCGCTCGCCTCCGTGCGCGCCGGCACCGGGCGGCTCGTCGAGATCGTCGGCGAGCCTGGCATCGGCAAGACGCGCCTGCTCGAGGAGCTCCGCGCCCGCGCGCCCGAGCTGCGCCGCTTCCACGCGACCTGCGAGGCGTATACCGCGACGACGCCGTACGTGGCCTGGCGCGAGCTCCTGCGCCAGCTCATCGACGTCCCCGGGGACGCGCGCGACGAGCTCGTCCTCGAGCGGCTGCGCGCGGCCGTGCGGAAGGCCGACCCGACGCTCGTGCCGTGGGAGCCGCTGCTCGCCATCGCGGTCGATGTGGCCGCGCCGCCGACGCCGGAGGTCGAGGCGCTCGCGGACGAGTTCCGCGTCGCGCGCCTGCACGAGGTCGTCGTCGCGTTCCTGCGGCGCGCGCTGACCGAGCCCACGATGCTCGAGTTCCGCGACGGCCATCTGATGGACCACGCGTCCGCCGCGCTGCTGCGCGCGGTCGCGCATGCGGCGACCGATGCCCCGTGGCTGGTCGCCGTTACGTTGCGCGACACCGGGACCGGCTTCTCCGCCGCACGCGCGTCCGGTGTCGTGCGCCTGGAGCTGGCTCCGCTCGGCCCCGCCGAGGCGCTGGCGTTGGCCGAGGCGGTCACGGACGAGGCGCCGCTGCCGCCGCACATCCTGAAGCTCGCCGCGGAGCGCTCCGGCGGCAGCCCCCAGTTCCTGCGCGACCTCCTGCGCGCGGCCGAGGCCGACGGCGGCGCAGGCGCGCTCCCGGCATCGATGGAGGCAGCGGCCATGGGGCGCCTCGACCTCCTGTCGCCCGCCGACCACGCCCTGATCTGCCGCGCCGCCGTGCTCGGGGTCAGCTTCGAGCCCCAGCTTCTCGCCGAGGTGCTGGAGCCCGGCACGCGCCCGCCCGACGAGCGCACTTGGGCGCGACTGTGGCGCTACTTCGAGCGCGCGCCAGACGGGCACATGAACTTCATCCGCCCGTACGTCCGCGAGGCGGCGTACACGAGCCTGCCCTTCGGCACCCGCCGCGCGCTGCACGCCGCGGTCGGGGAGCACCTCGAGCGCGATGCCGCGGAGCAGGCGGACGAGCACGCGGCGATCCTCTCGCTGCACTTCGCCCGCGCCGGCGACCACGACAAGGCGTGGCGCTACGCGCGCGTGGCCGCCGACCGCGCGAGCGACCGGTTCGCGTACGCCGACGCCGCCGGGCTCTACCACCGCGCCCTCGACGCCGCGCGCACGCTCGACATCGCGCCCAATGAGCGCGCGGTCGTCTGGGAGGGCCTCGGCTCGGCGCGCGAGCACACCGGCGAGCTCGCCGGCGCATCGGAGGCCTTCACGCACGCGCGGCGCCTCGTTGCCGATGACCCCGTGCGATCGGCCGAGCTCATGCATCACCACGCGCGCGTGGAGTTCCGCGCCGGCCGGATCGTCCCAGCCGTCCGCTGGACGCGCCGCGGGCTGCGCATCCTCGAGGGCGTCGAGGGGCCCGAGGCGGCGGGCTGTCGCGCGCACCTCGGGGCGACGCTCGCGACCCTGCGCCAGCGCCAGGGTCGCATGGAGGAGGCGATCGCGCTGTGTCGCGGCGCGATCGCCGAGGCCGAAGCCGCAGGCGCCGAGGCGGCGCTGGCGCACGCGTGCTTCATCCTCGACTGGGCCCTCGTCGAGTCCGGGCAGGCGCGCGACGCCGTGCACTCCGAGCGCGCGCTGGACATCTACGCCAAGCTCGGCCAGCTCGACCGGCAGGCAACGGTGCTCAACAACATGGGGGGCTTCGCGTATCGCGACGGCCGCTGGGACGAGGCGGTCGGCCTCTACCAGCACGGCGCGCAGCTCAGCTTCCGCGCGGGCGACGTCGGCAGCTCCGCGTTCGGCGACTGCAACGTGGCCGAGGTCCTGGCCGACCAGGGCCGGCTCGAGGAGGCGGAAGTGCTGCTGTGGCGGGCGCGCCGGACCTGGCGCGCGACGGGCCACGAATGGGGTGTGGCCTCGGCCGATGCGCTGCTCGGGCGCGTCGCGGTGCGCGACGGGCGCCATGACGAAGGCATCGAGCTGCTGCGTCAGGCCTACCTCGCCTTCAAGGACCTGCACGCCAGCGATGACGTCACCTGGGTGGAGGCGCTCAGCGCCGAGGCCTACGCGATGTCCGGACGGCCGGAGGCGGCGCTCAACAGCGCGGACCTGCTCCTGGCCGGCCTGCCCTCGGGCGCGCGGCTCACCGCGCTGCTGCATCGCGTGCGCGGCTTCGCCTTCGCCCAGCTCGGCGACCTCGTCTCGGCCGAAGAGGAGCTCGAGGCCTCGCTCGCCGCGGCACGCGCGCAGGAGGACGCCTACGAGATCGCGGTGACGCTCGATGCGCTGCAGCACATCGCGTCACGGACGGGGCGCTCGGAGCCGCCCGCGCGCGGCTCGGAGCGCGACTCGCTGCTGTACAAGCTCGAGGTCATCGCGCTGCCGGAGGCGCCGTTGGCGCCCCACGGCAGCCGCGATGGCATCGCTCAGCCGTTGTAACGCGGGTCCTGGTCGCCGCCGGGCGCCTGCGCGACGATGATCCCCGCGCCTCCCTGGCCCTTGCGCTTCGACACGCACGGCGGGGTGCCGCAGTCGGGCAACAGGCCGACGAAGAACCCGGGCGTCGGCTGTTGCAGCGGCGGCGTATTGGGCTTGACCGCGAACATGAACGGCGCGCCGAAGCACATCTCCAGGTGGGCCACGCCGTTGTCCGCCGCCTGCTTCATCGCCTCCCTGCCGATCGTCAGGGTGACGGTCTTGGTGCGCCCGACGGTGCCGGGGTTGGGAACGAAGTCGACGGTGAAGTCGCGGTCGAGCAACTCGTCGTAGCCTGCGCAGTCCAGCGTCGCGCCCGCGGTGCGGTTGATGGTCAGCACGCCGCTGTCGCCCTGCGCGCTGCCGGCCGCGCTGACGTCGAGCGAGGCGTCGGGGTCGGTCAGCGTCGCCGCGCACGTCACATCCTCCGTGCACACCGTCGCCGCCTCGTCGATGCGGAAGGTGCCCGAGGTCGTGGACGCTAGCCCGGAACTCGATGCGCGCAGCGCGTAGCTCGTTCCCTCCAGGTCGATCGACAGGTCTGAGAACGTCGCCACGCCGTTGACCGCGGTCGCCGTCGTCGTCCCGTGCAACGTCCCATTGCCGGTGCCCGGTGCGATGCCGACCGTGATGACCGCGCTCGACGTGGTCACGAGGTGCCCGGCGCCGTCGACCACCTCGACGGTGACCGGTCCGCCGGGCGGCACGTTGTACGGCGAGGTCGTGATGGTCTCGTTGATGCGGGCGCTGGCCGGCTGGTTGGCGAAGCGCAGGGCGGTCGCGCAACCACCGCCGGTCACCGTTGTGGTCAGCATGCTGTTGACCCGCGGCCCGGAGTCGGCGCCGGTGAAGTCGCCCGTCTTCCTGGCAACCACCGACCAGGTCTTCTCGCCGGGGGTGCACGGCACGTCGGCCACGACGGTCGCCGTCACCGACTTGCCCGGCTGGATGAACAGGTTGCGCAGCTTCACGAGGTTGCCGGACGTCGTGGCGCTGCCGACCGGCACGGAGGCGCTGACGACGGAGAAGCCGTTCGGCGCCGTCAAGTTGGCCGAGCCGAGCTTCACGTCGCTGGCCTTGTTGGTGAACGTCGCCTTGAACTCGACGCGCGCCCCGGCTGGGGCCGACGACGGTGACAGCACCACCGAGTAGGTGTGGGCTGAGGCCACGGCGGGCGCTGCCAGTGCGCAGACGCCCGCGAGCGCGCTAAGGAGGACGACGCCGCGGATGCGGCGAGGGGTGGCGAGCACGGCTGGTCCTTTCGCGTCCGAGAGAGGGACAGTGCGGTTGGCCCGCGACGCGAGGTCGCGCGCCTACGCGCCAAGTCTCTCAGCGCACGCAGGGCCGTGTCAGTCTTTTTCCACCCCATTGTCGAGGTGCCACGGCGTGAGGATCCGCGGCCCGTCCGCGGTGATCGCCACCGTGAACTCGAAGTGCGCGGCGAGCGAGCCGTCCTGCGAGAAGATCGCCCAGCCGTCGTCCCCCATGCGCACCCCGTGGCGGCCGGCGTTGACCATCGGCTCGACGGCCAGGACCATGCCCTCCTCCAGCAGCGGGCCACGGCCGGGATCGCCGTAGTTCGGCACCTGCGGGTCCTCGTGCATCGAGCGCCCGATCCCGTGCCCGACCAGGGAGCGCACGACGCTCAGCCCATCGCCCTCGACGCGCGCCTGCACGGCGTGCGAGACGTCGCCGAGGCGGTTGCCCGCCCGGCACTGCTCGACCGCGTCGAACAGCGAGGCCTTCGTCGTGTCCAGCAGCTTGTGGGCGACCGGCGTCACCGGCCCGACCGCGAACGTCCGTGCGGCGTCGGCGACCCAGCCGTCGAGAACGACGCCGACGTCGATCGAGATGATGTCGCCGCGCGACAGCTTGTACGGCCCCGGGATCCCGTGCACGACCATCGAGTTCGGGGACGTGCAGATCGAGCCGGGGAAGCCGCGGTAGCCCTTGAACGCCGGCGTCGCGCCCTGCGAGCGGATGAACTTCTCGGCCGCCTCGTCGAGCTCGGCGGTGGTGACGCCCTCGCGGACCTTGCCCTCGAGCATGCGCAGCGTGCGGACGAGGATCGCACCGGCCGCCGCCATGCGGTCGATCTCCTCCGGGGACTTCTTGATGATCACAGCTCGTCTTCGAGGCGCAGCGTGGCGATCGTGGCCCGGATGTGGTCGTGGACCTCGGTCGGGCTGCGCGTGCCGTCGAAGCGGCGCAGAAGATCCTGCTCCTCGTAGTAGCGGACGAGCGGAGAGGTCTGGCTGTGGTAGACGGCGAGGCGCTTGCGGACGGTCTCCTCGCGGTCGTCGTCGCGCTGGACGAGGCGCGAGCCGTCCTGATCGCAGACCTCGTCGTGCTTCGGCGGATCGGTGTGGATGTTGTAGACGTGGCCGGACTTCGCGCACATGCGCCGCCCGGACAGCCGGCGGACGACCTCGTCGTCGGGAACCGTGATGCAGAGGACCGTGGTGAGCTGGCGATCGAGGCGCCCGAGCGCCGTCGCGAGCGCCTCGGCCTGGTCGACCGTGCGCGGGTAGCCGTCGAGCAGGAACCCGTCCTGCGCGGCCTCGCCCTCGACCTCCTCCAGGATCACCCCGATGATGACCTCGTCGGGGACGAGGTCGCCGTTGTCCATATAGGACTTGGCCTTGCGCCCGAGCTCGGTGCCGTCGGCCACGGCCTTGCGGAGCATGTCGCCGGTGGCGATGTAGGCGAGGTCGAAGTCCTCGCGCAGCCGCTCGGCCTGGGTTCCCTTCCCCGCGCCCGGGGGGCCGAGGAGGATGAGGTTGAGTTCCGACACAGGGGTTACGGGCGAGTTCGAGTGGACTTCCGAACGGCGCAGGAAGCGTGAGCCGGGCATCGGAAGCCGGGAACCCTACTTACTTCAGGAAGCCCTCGTAGTTGCGCATCATCAGCTGCGCTTCGAGCTGCTTCATCGTGTCCAGCGCAACGCCGACCACGATCAGCAGCGAGGTGCCGCCAAAGTAGAAATTCGCGCTCGTCTGGTTGATGAGGACCGTCGGTAGGGCTGCGACCGCCGCCAGATACAGCGCGCCCGGGAACGTGAGCCGCGCCAGGATGCGGTCGAGGAACTCGGCCGTGGGCCTGCCAGGCCTCACCCCGGGGATGAAGCCGCCGTACTTCTTGAGGTTGTCGGCCTGGTCGACCGGGTTGAAGGTGACCGCCGTGTAGAAGTACGTGAAGAGGATGATGAAGATCGTCTCGCCGATCAGGTAGGGCGCGCCCGACGGCGTGAAGAAGTCCGACACGTCCTGCGCCCACGGCTGCTGGATGAGCTGGCCGACCGTCGGCGGGAAGGCCATGATCGACGCGGCGAAGATGACCGGGATGACGCCGGCCATGTTGACGCGCAGCGGCAGGTAGGTCTGGCCGCCGCCGCTCATGCGCCGCCCGATCACGCGCTTGGCGTACTGGATCGGGATGCGCCGCTGGCCCTCCTGGATGAACACCACCGCCGCGACGACCGCGAGGGCGAGGAAGGGCATCATGACCTTGAAGACCTGATCGGAGTTCGTCCACCACGCGTGGATGCCCTGCGGGAAGCGGGCGACGATCGAGGCGAAGATCATCAGCGAGATGCCGTTGCCGATGCCGCGCTGCGTGATGAGCTCGCCCATCCACATGAGCAGGACGGTGCCCGCGGTGAGCGAGACGACGATCAGGAAGACGTGCGGCGCGTCGAAGTTCGGGATGATCGGCTGGCCGGCGCTGGGCGCGAACGACTTGAAGAGGAAGACGTAGCCGATCGACTGCGCGAAGGCCAGGCCGACGGTGAGGTAGCGCGTGTACTGCGTGATCCGCGCCTGGCCGACCTCGCCCTCCTTCTGCAGCTTCTCCAGCGACGGCACCACGACCGTCAGCAGCTGCAGGATGATCGATGCCGTGATGTAGGGCATGATCCCGAGCGCGAAGATCGCGATCCGCGACAGCCCGCCGCCGCTGAACGTGTTCAGCAGATTGAGGATTCCGCCCCCGCCGAACTGCGACTGGACGTCCTCGACGGCCTTCGTGTCGATCCCCGGCACGGGGATGTGCGATCCCAGGCGATAGAGCGCCAGAAGCGCCGCCGTGAAGGCGAGCTTCTTGCGAATGTCAGCGACCGTGAAGGCGCTGAGGATCGTCGACAGCATCGGTCGACTGAGGTTACTCGACCAGCGTGCAGGTCCCGCCGGCGGCCTCGATGGCCTCGCGGGCGGCGACGCTGAAGGCGTGCGCGTGCACGGTGAGCGGCTTGCTGATCTCGCCCTTGGCGAGCACCTTGACCGGGATCCCCTTGCGCTTGCCCAGGCCGTGCTCGCGCAGCGCGTCGAGCGTCACCTCGGCGCCCGACTCGAAGCGGTCGTCGAGGTCGGCGAGATTGACCGCCTGCGTGTGCGTGCGGAACGGCTCGAAGGGCATCGACATCTTCTTCGTCGGCCCGCGCAGCTTGCGCATCCGCATGTGGATCGGCATCTGGCCGCCCTCGAAGCGGGCGCGGTCCTTGGCACCCGAGCGGGAGCCGTAGCCCTTGTGGCCGCGACCGGCGGTCTTGCCGGTCCCTGAGCCCTCGCCGCGACCGACGCGCTTGCGCGCCTTGCGGCTGCCGGGGGCCGGCTTGAGCGTGTGCAGTCCGTAATCACTCATCGATCTTCACCAGGTGTCGCACGCGATGCACCATGCCGCGCGCTTGCGGGGTGTCCTTGATCTCGACCGTGTGGCCGATCCGCCGCAGGCCGAGCGAGCGCAGCGTGTCGAGCTGGCGCTTGTCGGCCCCGTTGCGGCTCTTGACCTGCGTCACCTTCATGCCGACGCGGCCTCCTCGGCGGCCTCGGTGGTGCCGTTGGCGCCCTCGAGGGTCTCGGCGGCCTGCTTCTCGCCACCCAGCCCGAGCACCGTGTTGATCGACAGGCCGCGCAGTTCCGCGACCTCCTCGGGCGTGCGCAGGCCCTGCAGGCCGGCGACCGTCGCCTTCACGAGGTTGATCGGGTTCTGCGAGCCCAGCGACTTGCTGAGGATGTCGTGGATGCCGGCGAGCTCGAGCACCGCGCGCACGCCGCCGCCGGCGATGACGCCGGTACCGGGCGAGGCGGGCTTCAGGAAGACCTTGCCGGAGCCGAAGATGCCGGTCGTCTGGTGGGTGATCGTCGAGCCGTGCTTGGGCACGCGGAAGAGGTTCTTCTTCGCGCGCTCGACGCCCTTCTGGATCGCCAGCGGAACCTCGTTCGCCTTGCCGTAGCCGACCCCGACGATCTCCTTCTCGTCACCCACGACGACGAGCGCCGTGAACGAGAAGCGCCGGCCGCCCTTGACGACCTTCGCGACGCGGTTGATCTCGACGACCCGCTCCTGCAAGTCCAGCCCGGCCGGGCTGACCGCACGATCGACGCCGTTCATACCTTCAAGCCTCCTTCGCGCACGCCATCGGCGAACGCCTTCACCTTGCCGTGGTAGCGGTAGCCACCGCGGTCGAACACCGCTGCCTCGATCCCGGCGGCCTTGGCGCGCTCGGCGAGCCGCTCGCCCGCCTTGCCGGCCTGCTCGAGCGGCTTGAGGCCGCGCAGGTCGGTCTCGGTCCACGACACGGCGGCCAGCGTGCGGCCGGCGACGTCGTC
>Ga0126377_10003333_pt1 | contig 11359 bp, 11 predicted proteins | sample PanSoiMetPlot_22_FD_92647 | JGI IMG/M metagenome (GOLD analysis project Ga0126377, IMG submission 92647) | Tropical forest soil microbial communities from Panama - MetaG Plot_22 | ecosystem: Environmental > Terrestrial > Soil > Tropical forest > Bulk soil | place: Panama | collected 2016-02-17
GGCCGAGGGATGTCCGGTGGAGGCGGTCATGTCCACGGTGTAGCGATCCCGGGCCAGGGAGACTTGGAGAAACTTGCCGCGGCGCCGCGCCGCCGCGCGGGTCAAGATCCACTCTGACGGACGGACCGGAGCGCCATGGACGCCACGACGATATTCCGCAGCGGATCGATCTCGGTGGTCGATTGCCGGTGCAGCGCCGGCCCCGACGACGTGCCCTTCGTCGAGGCGCACGATTCGTTCTCGGTGTCGTACGTGCGAACGGGCAGCTTCGGCTACCGCGCGCGCGGCCAGCTGCACGAGCTGGTGGCCGGTTCGCTGCTGGTCGGCGCCCCGGGCTCCGAGTTCATGTGCACGCACGACCACGCCACCGGCGACGAGTGCCTGTCCTTCCACCTCGACGAGCGGACCGCCTCTCTGGTCGGGGGCTCGGCCGAGAGCTGGCGGCGCGGCCCGCTGCCCCCGCTGTCACAGATACTCGTCCTGGGCGAGCTGGGCCAGGCGGCCGCCGACGGCCGCAGCGATCTCGGCCTCGACGAGGTCGGGCTTCTGCTGGCCGGTCGCATGGTCGACGTGATGTCGGGGCGGGGGCGGCGGCCGCCGGACGCGCGCGCGCCGGACCGGCGCCGCGCGGTCGAGGCGGCGCTGTGGATCGACGCCAACTCGCACGAGCCGCTCGATCTGGAGCGCACCGCGCGCGAGGTCGGGCTGAGCTCGTTCCACTTCCTGCGCCTGTTCGCCCGCGTGCTCGGGGTGACGCCGCACCAGTACCTGGTGCGCTCGCGCCTGCGCCGCGCGGCCCGCCTCCTGGCCGGCGACGAGCGCTCGATCACCCAGATCGCGTTCGACGTGGGCTTCGGCGACCTGTCGAACTTCGTGCGCACGTTCCACCGCGCGGCCGGCGTCTCGCCGCGCGGCTTCCGGCGAGCGGCGCGCGGCGAGCGCAAGATCCTCCAAGAGCGGATCGCCGCCTCCTCGTAGGCTGACCTCCGAAAGGGAGGTGCAGCATGTTCGATCATCTCGGACTCAACGTGAAGGACCTCGACGCGAGCGTCCGCTTCTACCGGGCGGCGCTCGCGCCGCTGGGCCACGTGCTCTGCTCGCGCGACGACTCGGGCGCGGGCCTCGGCCCCGAGGGCGAGCCGGCCCTGTGGCTGTACGCGGCCGGCAGCGCGGGCGGCGCCGCGCATGTGGCGTTCCGGGCGGCCGATCGCGCGTCGGTGGACCGCTTCTTCGCCGCCGGACGCGAGGCGGGCGGGCGCGACAACGGGGCACCCGGGCTGCGCGTCGACTACGGCCCGACCTACTACGCGGCGTTCCTCATCGATCCCGACGGCAACAACGTGGAGGCGGTCTGCATGAAGTGAGGGCCGCAATCCGCCCTCCGCCCGCCGCTACGCGACGCGCCGGCGCGTGGCGAAGCGCGAGCGGTACTCGAGCGGCGTCGTGCCGAGCGAGCGGCGGAACGCGCGGTGCATGGTCTCGACGGTGCCGAAGCCGCTCGCGCCGGCGATCTGCTTGGCCGAGCGGCCGGTCAGCTCGAGCTCGCGCCGCGCGGCCTCCATCCTGAGTCGCAAGGTGAAGGCGGCCGGGGTCGCGCCGGTCTCGCGCCGGAACACGCGCGCGAAGTTGCGCACGCTCATGGAGGCGCGCCGGGCCAGCGCCGGGACCGACAGATCGGCGCGCAGGTTCTCGCTCATCCAGCCGACCACGGCGGACACCGCGTCGTGATCGGCCCGCTGGCCGGCCAGCGGCGCGCTGAACTGGCTCTGCCCGCCCGGGCGGCGCAGGTACATGACCAGCCAGCGCGCCACCTCGAGGGCGAGCGCCGGCCCGTGGTCCTGCTCGACCAGGGCGAGCGCCAGGTCGATACCGGCGGTCACACCGGCCGAGGTCCACACTCGCCGGTCGCGCACGAAGATGCGATCCGCCTCGACCCGGCACTCGGGGTGGAGGCGGCGCAGCTCGTCGCAGGCTGCCCAGTGAGTGACGGCGCGCCGCCCGCGCAGGAGGCCGGCCGCGCCCAGCAGGAACGCGCCGGTGCAGACCGCGGCGATGCGGCGCGCGCGCCGGGCCAGGCGGGCGATCGGCGCGGCCAGCGCGCCCGCGTCCGACAGCGCGGAGTGGAGCGCGCCGCCCACCAGCATGGTGTCGATCGGGCCGCGCACGCGCGCCAGCGCGCGGCCGGCGACCAGCTCGACCCCGCCGGCGGTCGCGACCGGGCCGGCCCGCGACGCGGCGAGCTCGACCCGGTAGCCGCCGCGCCCGCCCAGCAGGCGGTCGGCGGTCGAGAACACCCCCACCGGTCCGGCCACGTCGAGCAGCTCGACCCCCTCGTAGCACACCATCAGGACGCGACGCGCCGCCACGCCTCGATCCTACGGGGAGGCGGCCCGGCGCACAACGGCGGCCGCGGCGCCGTCATGGCCGAAATCGTCAGGACTTTGTCCGACGGCCAGCGCGTGCCGGCGCTAGCCTCTGACATGGAGAGGACATCGGGAATGCACGGGAGGACGAGATGAACCTCTGGATCGAACGCGTGGCGCTCGCCGGCGCGACCGCCCTCACCGCGTGCACGCTCGCGATGGTGCCGTCATGGCGCGGTACGCTGGCCGATCCGTGCCACCAGGGCGCGATCGCCGCTGCCGTCACCATCGCCATCCTGTTCGCGACCCGCCGGATGGGCAGCCGCGGCGTCGCGCTCGAGCGCGTGGTGATGGCGCTGTTCCTGGCCGGCATGCCGCTCATCTACATCGCCGGCTGGCTGGTGACCGGGGGCGGCGGCGCGGGCCGGGCGTGGCTGGCGATCGAGCTGGCCGGCCTGCCGGTCTACGCGGCGCTGGCGTTGCTCGGGCTGCGCCGCTCGGCCTGGTTCCTGGCCGCCGGCATCGCCGCCCACGGCCTGGGCTGGGATGCGTGGCACCTCCACTCCGACTACATCCCGCGCTGGTACGCGATCGGCTGCCTGCTGGTCGATGTCGGCCTCGCCCTCTACGTCGCCGCGCGCGCCGCGACCTGGCGCTCGTCCGCGCGCCCGGCCGCCCGCGCGCGTCCCGAGCTCAGGAGGGCCGCTTCTCGGCGACCTCGACCACGAAGAAGGCGCAGATCGTGAGGCTCACCGTCACCGGGATCGACCGCAGATCGCCGGCCGCCGCCGGCGACAGGCCGACCGCGCCGTCGCGGTAGAGCGGCAGCTCTCGCCGCGCACGAACGCCTCCGACGGGAGATGGGCCCATATCGGTGCGGGCGGCCCTCGCGCATCGGCGCATTCATTCGCCGCGCCACATGGCTGTCAACGCGGCGAGCCGCCCGGAAGCGCGGCCCGGAAGCGCGGCCCGGAAGCGCGCCCGGAAGCGCAGCCCGGCCGCAAGCCCGCCAGAGCGGCGACGAACGGCGGCCCGAAAGTGAAGCGCACGCCGTTCGCGGGTATCTTCATCGCCGATGTCCGCCCGCGCGCCGCTCGCGCCGCTGCCGATCGATCCGCACCTGCCGGCGGTGTGCGCGGCGCTCGCCGACGGCAACCTGGTGCTGGTCGCCGAGCCGGGCGCGGGCAAGACCACGCGCGTCCCGCCCGCGCTGGTCGACGCCGGCGCCGGCGGGGGAGGGCGCGTCGTGGTGCTCGAGCCGCGCCGCCTGGCCGCGCGCGCGGCCGCGCGCCGGGTCGCGCACGAGATGGGCACCCAGGTGGGCGGCGCGGTCGGCTACGAGGTCCGCTTCGACCGCCAGGTCGGGCCCGACACGCGCGTCCTGTTCGTGACCGAGGGGCTGCTGGCGCGCCGCCTGGTGTCGGATCCCGACCTGGCCGGCGTCGGCGTGGTGCTGGTCGACGAGTTCCACGAGCGCCACCTGACCGGCGACCTCACGCTCGCGCTCCTGCGCCGGGCCCAGCGCGGCGCGCGGCCCGACCTGCGCATCGGCGTCATGTCGGCGACCATCGATCCGGCGCCCGTGGCCGCGTTCCTGGGCGGCTGCCCGGTGCTGGCCGCGCGGGGCCGCGTGCACCCGGTCGACGTCGAGCACGCGGCCCAGCCGCCCGACGGCCCGCTCGAGCGCGAGGTCGCGCGCGCGGTCGGACGCCTGGCCCGCGAGGGCACGGACGGCCACGTGCTGGTCTTCCTGCCCGGCGCCGCCGAGATCCGGCGCGCGATCGCCGCGTGCGGCGAGCTGGCCGGCCGCCACGACCTCGCGCTCCTGCCGCTCCACGGCGCGCTCTCGCCCGCCGAGCAGGACCTGGCGCTGGCGCCCAGCCCGCGCCGCAAGGTCGTGTTCGCCACCAACGTGGCCGAGACGTCGATCACCATCGACGGCGTCGCGGCGGTGGTCGACACCGGCACCGCGCGCGTGGCGCGCCACGCCCCGTGGTCGGGCCTGGGCGCGCTGCGCGTCGAGCCCATCAGCCGCGCCAGCGCGGCCCAGCGCGCCGGCCGCGCCGGCCGCACGCGTCCGGGCCGCTGCCTGCGCCTCTACACGCGGCACGACCACGACACGCGCCGCGAGTTCGACGTGCCCGAGGTGCTGCGCGCCGACCTGGCCGACGCGCTGCTCGCCCTCCGCGCGGCCGGCGTCGCGCGCGCCGAGGCGTTCGAGTGGTTCGAGGACCCGCCGCCGGCGGCGCTGGCCGCGGCCGAGGCGCTGCTCGATCGCCTCGGGGCGCTCGACACGCGCGGCGCGCTCAGCGACGTCGGCCGCCGCATGAGCCGCTTCCCGCTGCACCCGCGCCAGGCGCGCGTGCTGGTCGAGGCCGAGCGGCGCGGCGTCGCCGACGACGGCTGCCTGGCGGCGGCCGCGCTGGCCGAGGAGGTCGGCTCGCGCGCGCCGGCCGCCCACACGTCCACCTCCGACGTGCTCGACCGGGTCGACGCCAGCCGGGGAGCGCGCGGCCCGGTGACGCGCGCGGCCCAGCAGCTGCGCCGCCTGGTCGACCGGCGGGCCGCGGCGCCACCGGCCGACGACGGCGAGCGCGAGCGCGCGCTCCTCGTCGCCCTCCTGGCCGGCTTCCCCGACCGGGTCGCGCGCCGGCGGCGGCCGGGCGGCGCCGACCTCCTCCTGTGCGACGGGGCCGGCGGCGGCGCGGCGGTGCTGCACCCGTCGAGCGCGGTGCGCGACGCGGAGCTCGTCGTCGCCGTCGACGCGGAGGAGCAGGGGCGCGGGCAGGCCCGGCAGGTGAGCGTGCGCGCCGCCTCCGCGGTGGACCCGGTGTGGCTGTTCGATCTCCGCATCGGCGACATCGCCGACAGCGACGAGCTCCGCTTCGATGCGTCGGCGGAGCGCATCGAGCGCATCCGTCGCCTGTCGTACGACGGGCTCGTGCTCGAGGAGACGCGCGACGTCGACCCGCGCCGGCTCGATCTCGCCGCCGCCGGCGCGATCCTCGCCCGGGCCGCCAGCGGCGCCGGGCTCGATCGCTTCTTCCCGCGAGCCGCGCTGGCCGGCATGCGCGCCCGCGCCGACCTGGTGGCGCGCGTCCGCCCACAGGCCGGCATCGCGCCCATCGGCGACGCCGAGCTCGAGGCGGTCATCGCCGCCGCGTGCGCCGAGGGGGCGACCAGCTTCGCCGACCTGCGCGCCGTCGGGCTGGTCGATCGGCTGTGGCGCGCGCGCGGCGCGGACCAGCGCCGCACCCTCGATCGTCTGGCGCCCGAGGCCATCAGCCTGCCCGGCCGCAAGCGCGTGCCGGTCCACTACGAGCCGGACCGACCGCCCTGGATCGAGTCGCGGATGCAGGATTTCTTCGGCCTGCGCGCCGGCCCCGCCGTCGCCGACGGCGCCGTCCCGCTCGTCCTCCACCTCCTCGCCCCCAACCAGCGCGCAGTGCAGGTGACGAGCGACCTCGCCCGCTTCTGGGAGGTGCACTACCCGTCGATCCGGCGCGAGCTCTCGCGCCGCTATCCCCGCCACGCCTGGCCCGAGGACCCGCTCCACGCCCCGCCGGCCCGCCCGCGCCGCTGATCGGCGGTAGACTGCGCGGGCCGTGAGCGACGCGACCTCGACCAGGACCTTCGTCTTCATGCTCGCCAGCACCCGGGAGGGCGGCAACAGCGAGCTGCTCGCCCGCCGGGCCGCCGCGGCGCTCCCCGCCGGCAGCGAGGAGCGGTGGCTGCGGCTGACCGAGCACGCGCTGCCGCCGTTCGCCGACACCCGCCACTCGACCGGCTACGCCGCTCCCGAGGGCAACGCGAAGATCCTGTGCGACGCCACGCTGGCCGCGACCGACCTCGTCCTGGTGACGCCGGTCAACTGGTACAGCGTCTCGTGGCCGGCCAAGCTCTACCTCGACAGCTGGAGCGCGTGGATGCGCATCCCGGAGCTCGGGTTCCGCAAGGCGCTGGAGGGCCGGAGCCTGTGGGCCGTGGTGGTCGACTCCGATCCCCCCACCGGCGGCGAGGACTCGGCCGCGCCGGTCATCGACGTCCTGCGCCGCACGGCGGACTACATGGGCATGCGGTGGCGCGGCGCGCTCCAGGGCCACGGCGACCGCCCGGGCGACATCGCGAGCGACGCGGCCGCGCTGTCGGCGGCCGCGCGCTTCTTCACCGCACCCTGACCACTCTGCTCAGAGCGTCTTCGAGCCCTTCTCGACCACCCACTGCTTGTAGTAGTCGGCCGGCTTGGTGCCCTGGGCCACCCGCTCCTTGGCCTTGTTCAGCTCCTCGTCGATGAGCTGCTTGAACTTGTCGAGCGACCGGTTCTGGACCCAGCGGCCGTTGACGTAGAACGCGGGCGTCCCGCTCACGCCGACCCTGGCCAGCTGCTGCTGATCCTCGGAGATCTCCTTCTTGCATTCGGGGCTGGCCATGTCCTTCTTGAAGCGATCGCCGTCGAGGCCGACCTCCTGGGCCAGCTTCGCCATGTTGTCGTCGCCCAGGTTGCGGCCGGCCTTGTAGCCCTTCTCCCAGATGAGCTTGTTCATGTCGGCGTACTTGCCCTGCTTGTTGGCGGCGCATGCCGCCAGGGCCGGCGTGGTGGCGGTCGCCGTGTGGACGACGAAGTTCTTGTAGACCACGCGCACGTCCTTGGGATAGGACTCGAGCAGCTGCTCGACGGTGTCGCGCGACTGCTCGCAGTACGGGCACGCGAAGTCGAAGCCCTCGACCACGGTGACCAGCGCGTCCTTCGGTCCGCGCGCGGGCGAATCTTCCACCGGGATGGAGTAGGTGGTGTCCGGCTTGGGCCGCGGGCGCTCGGCGCGCGCCCCGGGCCCACCTCGCGCACCGGAGGCGACTGCCTTGGTGAGCTCCTGCAGGTGCTTGTCGATGGAGTCGAGCCGCTCGGCCACGGCGCGGTCGTCGCGCTGACAGGCGACGGCGAGCGGGATGGCGAGGGCGGCGGCGAGCGAGGCGATGAGACGGGACCGGGTCACGGATGACTCCTGATGCATGGGTTGGGGAGGGGCTGCGGGGTCCAGCTACTACGCGCGTAGTATGTACTACAGGGGCAGCCAGCCGGTCTATTCCCGGCCCGGCGCGTCGCGCCCCGTGGGTTGGTGCCTGGGAGCCCCTTCCCGGGCCCCACAGGCAGACATCTCGCAGCAACCGCTTGGGGATCTGGCAGAGGCGTCATCCCACGAGGCAGGCACCACCCGGCGTGTGCACGCGCGCCACCATCCCGGGCGCTCCATCCACGGCGACCAGCGGCGCCTGCCGCGGCATGCCCATCGATCGCAGTGCGTCGGCGATCCAGGCGGCGCGCGGATGTGCGATCTCGAGCGCCTCGAGCCGGCAGCCGGCGTCGGGCAGGGTCGCCGACGGAGCCGGCCCGTCCCACTGGATCAGGCTCGGGAACACACCGTCCACCGGCAGGCCGCCATCGCGCGGCACCGTGATCCGCCAGCGCAGATCGCCGCGCGAGGCGGCGAGGACCTCGCCCAGGTCGACGGGACAGGCCGCGGCCGCGCCGGCGATGTCGTCGGTGCGCGCCATCCAGTGGATGAGCGCCGGGCCGCCCGCGAGGCGCTCGCGCATGGCGGGCGAGTCGAGCGCCAGCCAGCGCGCCCGGCCCGGCGGCGCGGCCGCCGGGTCGACCGCGATGACCTCGAGGTAGACGCCGCCCCCGAGCGAGAGCACCTGGTTGTGCGTGCCCATGAGCGCGTGCCGCCCGCCCCCGCCGGGCGCCACGTGCAGGCGTGCCTCCACCCAGGCGGCCCCCTCCTCGAGGGTCCGCGCCGCGACGACCAGGTGATCGATGGCGAGGATCACCGCCGTCTCACGCGCCGCGCCGGCCTGCCTCGCGGCCGGCGAGGCGGCGCCGCGGCTGCGATCTGGCCGGCGACCATGACGGCCACGGGGAGCGCACCCGCGTCACGACCGCCACAGGCGGCCGTAGAGCGCGTGGCTGACCAGGAGGAGGGCATACGCGTTGAGGTCGCCGTCGCTCTCGCGCAGCACCCCGAAGTTGAAGTCGATGGCCGACAGCCCGTCGGCGACGGCGTCGAGCAGGTCGCCGATCGCGTGCGGCGCGATCCCCTCGGCCATCTCGGCGATGCGCCGGTGCACGTCGCCCAGGCGCTCGTGGTAGACCGCCTCGGCCTCCTCGATGCGGGTCGGGCGCAGCCACGAGATCATCAGCGCGGCCAGGTCGCGCACGTCGGCCGACAGGTCGGCCGGGTCGAGCGACGGAGACACGATGCCGACCATCGCCGGGTGCACGCGGCGGCTCTCGCGCAGCCCCTTGAGCAGGAGCGACGCGGGGCACACGTTGCGGTGCGCCATCCCGCGCGAGTGGAGGCGCTCGACCTGCACCGCCACCAGGTAGCCCAGCCCGAACGCCTCCTCGAGCGTCAGGTCGTGCGAGTCGAGCGACGCGCCGAAGCGCGGATCGTCGACGTACTCGCTGAACAGGAACAGGTGCTCGCTGGGCTCGTCGTGCACCACGCGGTGGAGCGAGGTGAGCAGGCCCTGGCGCGCCGCGCGCAGGATCGGCAGGTACTGGCCCATCCAGCGCTCGACGGTCGCCGCCGGATCCGGCTCCTCGCGCAGCGCCAGCGCGGTCACGATCTTGGGGTAGAGGTTGCTGTCGGGGAACTGGCCGGTCGCCACCAGCTCGGAGCTCGGCGCGGCCATGAAGATGGGGTGGCCCTTCACCCGGCCCATGGCGCGCTGCACCTGGTAGCCGTGCCGCGCCAGCGCCGCGTCGATGTCGCGCATGTCGTCGAGCGACACCGACAGGTCGCGGCGCGACGCATAGATCGCGCTCAGCCGCGCGCGCGGGTCGCCGTAGGTGAGCGTGCGATGGGCGGCCGGCACCACCTCGCGGTCGCCGTGGGCCGCCGCCAGCGCGGGCAGCGCCGCCTCGAGCGCGCCGATCACGTGATCCACCGACGCCACCCGCCGGTCCGGGTCGCGCTCCATGCACGCCTCGATCACCGGCCGCACGGCCGACGGCACCGCGTCGGGGTAGACGATGCGGCTCTTGCCGCCGAACACCACGCCCTCGGTGATGCGCAGCAGCAGGCTCCACATGTCCTGGGTCGGCCCGTAGGGCAGCTCGTCGGTGAAGAGCGCGAAGATGGCCCCGCCGATGGCGTAGATGTCGAGCACGCGCGAGATCGGCGAGTCCATGAGCTGCGCGTCGAGCACCTCCGGCGCCACCGAGAACCCCGGCGAGCCGAAGATGCGGCCCTGGTAGCGGGCCCGGTAGCTCTCGCCCTCCACCTCGGAGAGCGACAGCGCGAGGTCGAAGTCGAACAGGAACGCGTGCCGTTGCTCCTGATCGACCAGCACGTTGCGCAGCGTGAAGTCGCGGTGCACGAAGCCGGCCGCGTGCAGGGCCGACAGCCCGCGCAGCGCGTGCAGGAGCAGCTCGACCCGCCGCCGGGGCGCCAGCGCGCCGGTGGTGATGGCGTGGAGCAGGGTGGCCGACTGGCGCGGCGTGACGGTCAGGTGATTGTCGGCGATGGGCGACGAGATGAGGATCGGCAGCACGTTCGGGTGGCCGAGCGCCGCGATCGAGTTCATGTGCGTCAGCACCGAGGTGTGATCGCGCCGCGTGATCTCGTCGGTGCGCAGCTGGTAGAGGTACTCGGAGTGGAAGACCTTGCCGACCGCGGCGGGCGGCCCCTCGTCGTCGCCGACCCCGAGCAGGAACGCGTTGCCCATCCCGCCGTGGCCGACGTGCGCACCCGTGGTGCGGAAGCGCTGCGGACCGTCGACGAACACCAGCCCGGGTTTCTCCAGATCCGCCGCGCGGAGCGCAGAGAGTGCCAACGGGTCAGCGCCGACTTCGCCCACGTTCATGGTGCTCTCCGTGTCGCCCGTGCGGGGTCAGGCGCGCCACACGCCGGCTGCCCCTGCAGCGCCAGTCGCCAGCATAGGGAATGCCGGCCGGAGCTGGCAATGTGGACTGGCCGCCAATGGCTGATCATGCCCTTCATTCAGTCGGTTACGATCTGCGCGATGAACCCGGCTGGTCCGCCCCCGGCGCGCGCGAGCGGCAATTTGTCGCACAGCCCGGAATCGGTCGGGTGTGGGTCCAGGACGTGGTAGCAACGACGCGACATGCAAGGTGCTTTGCTGCTGCGCGCAGCGGCCGTGCTGCCCGTGCTGCTCGCCGTGGTCGCGCCCGCCTGCAAGAAGAGCCGATCCGAGGCGGCGGTCGAGGAGCAGCCGCCCGAGGAGAACGGGACCGGCGCCGCTGCCAGCGGCCAGGGCGAGGCGCCGGTGCCGCCGGCGCAGCCGCCGCCCGGACCGACCGGGACGATCGCCGGCAAGATCTTGCTCCGCGGCACGCCGCCCGAGATGCCGCTCCTCCAGCGCGGGGCGGATCCGTTCTGCGCCTCCAGGGAGATGCACGCCGAGACCGTGGTGGTCGGCGCCGGCGGCGGGCTGGCCAACGCGCTCGCCCGCGTCGAGCCGGGCGCGGTCAAGGGCTGGGTCCCGTCCGGGCCGGTCGTGGTCGATCAGGTCGATTGCATGTATCGCCCGCGCGTGCAGGGCGGCGTGCGCGGTCAGACGCTCGAGGTCAGGAACAGCGACAAGACCACGCACAACGTCAACGCGCGGCGCATCCCGTGGGGCGAGCGGCGCGACAGCGAGACCATCTTCAACCGGGGCCAGCCGGCCGGCTCGCCCCCGCTGACCGAGGCCATCCGCGACAGCGACATCCTCAAGCTCAGGTGCGACGCGCACGGCTGGATGCAGGGCTACGTGGTGGTCGGCGACAACCCCTACTTCGCCACCACCGACGCGGACGGCCGCTTCACCATCGAGAAGGCGCCGGTCGGCAGCTACACGGTGCAGATCTGGCACGAGGTCTATGGCATCAAGACGGAGAAGGTCACCGTGAAGGAAGGCGCGACCAGCGCGATCGAGGTCACCTACGACGCGGAGAAGGACCGCCCGGCGCAAGCCGGAGCGCGCTGACCGCA
>Ga0126377_10003335_pt1 | contig 11356 bp, 8 predicted proteins | sample PanSoiMetPlot_22_FD_92647 | JGI IMG/M metagenome (GOLD analysis project Ga0126377, IMG submission 92647) | Tropical forest soil microbial communities from Panama - MetaG Plot_22 | ecosystem: Environmental > Terrestrial > Soil > Tropical forest > Bulk soil | place: Panama | collected 2016-02-17
AACGGCGTCTGGTTGCGCTGCTCCCGGAAAGCGGCAGATGTGCAATCGATCACCTACCCCGAGGCGCTGGACGAGGCGCTCTGCTACGGCTGGATCGACGGACAGGTGAAGAAACACGACTCGGATTCGTTTCTTCGAAAGTTCACGCCACGCCGGAAAAGGAGCATCTGGTCGAAGATCAACGTCGGCCACGCGCTGCGCCTCATTAAAGCGGGCCGGATGAAGCCAGGCGGTCTGAAGGAAGTCGAGGACGCGAAGCGGGACGGCAGGTGGACGGACGCGTATGATTCGCCGAGCCGGTCCACGCTTCCCGAGGACTTTGTCGAAGCGCTGTCGAAAAACAAGAAAGCGCGCGCGTTCTTCGAGACGCTGAACAAGGCCAATCGGTACGCGATCACGTGGAGACTTCAAACCGCCAGAACGCCGGAAACCAGGGAACGCCGCCTGAAAGCCATCCTCGCCATGCTCGCCAAGCGCGAAGCGTTTCACCCATGAAGACACGCATTTCGTGACCGGCGTGTCTGCGATTCTTCCGCTCGATCACCGGGTCCGGCTCGTTCGCCCTCCTGGGTGAGCGTATGGCGGCGCACATCAAAGCCCGCTTTGTGGAGCCGATGCTGCTCCTGCGTACGGATACGCTTCCCGACGATCCCGCGCGCTGGGCGTACGAGCTGAAGCTCGATGGCTACCGCGCCATCGCGTTCAAAACTGACGGCAAGATTCGCATTCGCTCGCGCAACGACAACGACTTCAGCACTCGCTATGCGGCCATCGTCCGCGGACTTGCGAAGCTGCCGGACGAAACCGTCATCGACGGCGAAGTCGTAGCCTTCGACAATGATGGCCGCCCGTCGTTCAACGCGCTTCAAAACCAGTCGGCCTCGACGCCGGTTCTGTTCTACGTCTTCGACCTGATGGTGTTTTGTGGTCGCGACCTCCGGAACGAGACGCTTGAGGTTCGACGACGACTGCTCGAGGGCAAAATCGTACCGACGCTTGCCGAACCTGTTCGGTATGCAGGAGAGATCAACGCAACGCTGCGGGACCTGGTCCACTCCGTGAAAGCGCAGGGATTCGAGGGACTGGTTGCCAAGCGACGCGACAGCTTCTACGAGGCCGGACGCCGGTCGGGTTCGTGGCTGAAGATGCGCGTCAACCGGGGTCAGGAGTTTGTCATTGCCGGTTACACGATCGGCACGAACACATTCGACGCGCTGATCTTCGGGTACTACGAAGGCGATCGCCTCCTGTATGTCGCGCGAACGCGCAATGGATTCACGCCAGCGACGCGGCAGCAGCTATTCAGGAAATTCAAGGGGCTCGAAACCTCGAGTTGCCCCTTCGCGAACCTTCCTGAGGAAAGAAGCGGTAGATGGGGGCAAGGATTGACGAAGGCCAAGATGGCCGACTGCCGCTGGTTGAAGCCGGAGCTCGTCGGACAGTTCGAGTTCCTCGAATGGACTGCTGACAATCATCTTCGCCACGCGAAGTTCATCGCCCTGCGCGAGGACAAGTCAGCCCGAGAGGTGAGGCGAGAGTAGCGTCAGTCTCGCGCCCGCGATGACTCATATCAGCTTCGTTCGCTGTCGAACTGCACGCACCGACGGTGACGTCGAAGATCCGAAGAACCGAAGATCCGAAGGAGAATCGAAGAAGAGACGCGAAGCATCACGCCCGGCTGGCGCCACCGCGCCAGCCGGACACGATACCGGCGTTCGCCGCCGCCGGCCTGCGGCTGCCTGCGGCTGCCTGACGCGCGAAGCGCGTGGCGGCGAACGCGAACGACACTCCTTCGGATCTTCGGATCTTCGATTCTCGTCGCTTGCCGTTGGCTCGTCTCAGTTCGACAAGTAGACGTCGCTGCTAATAGCAAGAAAATGAATCTGGCCCTTTTTGACTTCGACGGCACGATCAGTTCAAGCGACACGTGGACGCCTTTCATGCGCCTGGCAGTTCGTCCGTCGAGGATGCTCGTGGGGCGCGTGCTCATGCTTCCCGTCGCGATCGGATACAGGCTCGGTGCCATCTCCGCCAGTCGTGGACGTCAAATCGCAACCCGGTTGGCCTTTCGAGGCGAAGAGGCCGCAAGAATCCGGGAGTGCGGCGTTGACTACGCAGGCAGAGTCCTTCCTCGAACAGTTCGGCCGCGTACGCTCGAACGCGTTGCGTGGCACAGGTCGCGAGGCGACGAAGTGGTCGTCGTATCCGCGGCGCTCGACGTTTACCTGGGTCCATGGTGCCAGGCCCAGGGCCTGGATCACATCTGCACCGTGCTCGAAGAAAAGCACGGAAGACTGACAGGCAAGTATCTGGACGGCGACTGCTGCGGAAAGGAAAAGGCCAGAAGGATCCGGGACCGCTACGATCTGAGTGGCTACGAGCTCGTGTATGCCTACGGCGACAGCGTGGAGGATCGCGAGATGCTCGAACTCGCGCACATCAAGATCTACCGCGATAAGGAGATCTCGAGCTGGGCCGAGGTCACGTCATTCGGCCACCCGGCAGCGACGATGGCTGATCGGGATTGAGTGTTGGTCTAGCCTCGAGGCTGCGAATCCGAGCCTCGAATGAGCCACGCCACCGCTTCGTCGTAGTCCTGAAACGTGCGAACCGACGTGTTCGGGATCCGCAGCACGGCGCGCAGCAGCCCGGCCATCTCGAAGTAGACACCACTGCTGAGTACAATCGCACATCGTCCGCCGGCGATGGCCTGCTGATGGTCAGTGAAGAATCGATTGAAGCCCTCGACCGCGGCTTTCGAGAGCGACTGGGTACCGCGCCGATCGACGAGGAGTGTCAGGGGGAGCGTGACTGCCGTGGATTCGATGATCGCCGTCATCGCGTCGCGCCACTCGTCGACGGTGTAGGGGTCGACCACGGTGTACAGCACGAACCGTCCGTCCGGCTCGACGCTCCAGGTGATCGGCATCGATGCCAAATCTTCTACACCAAAATTCCATCACTACGGCACGAACGCGCGCGAAAAAAGTGAATAGGTACTTTTGACGGGGGCGATCACTGCCGGCGGAGGGAATGCCCTACCCACTATCGTCGATAGTAGTTGCCAGGAACGATTACAGCAGTGAGGAGAGCGCAGCAGCGATTGAGGCCTTCACAAGTGCCGTAGAGCGACGTTCGGATCGACGTGCGACGCCCGGCGGGCAGGAACATACGCCGCGATGATTGCGGCGACGATGAATGCAACTGGCACGAGGGCGACGACCAGCGGATCGAAGGCCGGCAACATGCGGATGAACAACGGCCGGAAACCCAGTCGCAGAATGACTCCGCATCCGAGACCGATCGCGAGGCCGACGAACACGGGATGGATTCCGTCGAGCAGCACCATGCGCCGCAGGCGATGAGCATCGGCACCAAGTGCCATGCGGATACCGATCTCGCGGGTTCGCCGGAGCACGAGTTCCGACAGGACCCCATACAACCCGGCCATCGCGAGGACGAGTGACAGCCAACCGAGAAGACCCGCAGCGCCCGCGCCGACCTTGAGCACGAGACTGCGTCCGCCTCCGAGTGCCGACGCTGGCGCAGCATCCATGACGGCAAGATCGGAATCGACTCGATTGACGATTCGTTTGAGTGGATCGACGAGCGACGACGGGTCACCGGCCGTCCGTGCCGTGATCGTCGCAATCGGCCGGTAATGCTGGCTCCATGGTAAGTACGGGAACCCGCCGCCGCGGTTGCCGACGTCGCCGGCATCCGTTTCGGCGGCGACCCCAATCACCGTGACCGCCTCGACAGGCGGCACCGGCTCGCCAGTAACCTGCGAGAATTGGATGAATAGCTGTCGTCCGATTGCGGTGCCGTTCGGGAAGAACTCTCGCGCCATGCGCTCGGTCAGGACCGCCACTCGCTCCGACGCGGCGGTGTCGCGATCGTCGAATCGACGGCCCTGCACGATCTCGACGCCCCAGGTCGCAAACACTTCGGGCGTGCTCACCATGAAGTCGTAGTAGCCGCCCCTCAGTTGATCCGGCGAGGCGCCCACACGGCCGCCGCCTCCGCCCAGTTCAATTGGAAAACCCGACGACAGCGTAACTGATTCGACCCCTGGCAGTCGCCGCGCGGAATCGAGGATGTCCTGCAGCACGCGCCGACCCAGTGCTTCGTCGTAACGTGACTTCTGGAGAGGCACTCGAACGAGTGCAAGCCGGTCGACGTCGATGCCCGTGTCGTGACGAGCGAGCGCAATCAACTGCTGCGCACACAGCACCGCAACCGAGACGAGTCCAGCGGAGACGGCGACCTGGAAGGCGATCAGCCCCCGGCGGCCCCGCCACCGTGGCAGTGGAGCGTTGTGACCGTCGGACACGATGGCATCTCGTACGCTGCCTCGAGAGCCGTGAATCGCGGGGATGATGCCGAACACGATCAGCGCCAGCGCTGTGCTCGACGCCGCGGCAAGCGCGACCGATGTGTTCATCGCGGGTGCGAACTGCACGGAGAGAGCCGGCGCGAGTCGCAATTCACCGCTGAGCACTCGTGCCATGAGCAGGCGGGCGACGGCGAAGGCTCCGGCGCAGCCCGCAAGTGCCACGAGACCCGCTTCGACGATTTGCTCGCGCACGAGTCGCCAGCGACTGGCACCGAGCGCGAGCCGCACCGCGGTCTCGTGACGCCTTGCAACGGCGCGTGCCAGGACGAGATTCGCCACGTTCGTGCAGGCAACGAGTAGGACGAGGCCTACGGCCACCATGATCGTCGCCGCGAGCGGCCGGGCCAACCGGTCCACGCTTTCGTGCATCTTTACGCTGGCGGCCGGCAGGAGAACCCACGGGCGAGAGATAGAAGGCGGCGCCTTGAACCGCGCATCGAGGTGCGAGCCGATCGGGTACGCAAGGTCAAGACGGTGCGCAATCGCCCGGAGTTCGGCGCGGGCCTCGTCCATCGATGTGCCCGGCCGTAAGCGTCCCTTCGCGAATACTGTCCGTCGTTCGCGGTCGGCGAGATCGTCTGGGCTGGAAACCGGCGCCGCCGACAACGGAATCCATGCCGCCGTCGGCAGGACATTCGGCATGCTCACGCCACGGAAGGGAGGTGGCGCCACGCCGACAATCTCGAACGTGTCAGCACCCAGTTTTACGACGCGGCCCACGACACTGGGGTCGCCAGCGAAACGCCTGCGCCACAGCGAGTCGCTCAGGACGATGACTCGCGGCGCCCTGGGTGTATCGTCGGATGGTTGAATGAGCCGGCCGAGCGCGGGCTGAACACCGACGACCGGGAAGTACTCGCCGCCAACGGCTTCCCCCATCAACCATTCCGCGCTCCCTTCGGCCGCCAGGGGGAGACGAAACGACTGCCAGGCAGCGAGGAACTCGAAGCTGGTCTGGACCGCGCGGTAGTCCTCGAAGTCAGCACGCGAGAGAGAAATGAAGGTCAAACCACTGCCGCGGCGTGGATCGGCGTGGTAGATGTTCGCGACGCGATCGATATCCCGAATATCCGGCGGCCGCAGCACCGCCGCGTAGACCACCGAGTAGATGGCGGTGGTCGCACCGATGCCAAGCGCCAGGGTGAGCACCGAGAAGAGCGTGAAACTCGGTGCGGCTCGAAGCCGTCGCCATGCGTGAATGACATCGGCAGACCACTCATGCATGGTGATGCCGCTCCGCACGGTAGCTCGCCCACAGGACGGTCGCTGCGCCAAGCATGACGGCCATGTCCGCGACGTTGAAGATGCCGGTGCGCACCGGTCCGACGCCAACGTTCATGAAATCGATCACGTTGCCGTAGACGATGCGATCGAGCAGGTTCGATGCGCCTCCGGCGGCGAACAGCGCCACGCCGACGAGTGCGAGCCTGGGCCACTGACGCCGAATCGCGACGGTCACCAGAGCCGACAGCAGCACCGCATTGCAGATACCGAAGACAGCGATGCGGGCGCCGGCCGGCCATTCCGCACCCAGGCTCATGAACGCGCCGGCGTTTTCGGCATACTCCAGCCGTACCGTGTCGGCAAGAAATGATTGGCTCGGATTGCCGGCGAGCGTGTTGACGGCAACATGCTTGCTGATCCGGTCACAACTAATCGTGGCGGTGACCGCAAGGAGAAGAGCGAGCCGGGCAATGCGGGTCATGACGGTCTATCGTTGGAACTCACCTCGATCCCGTGGTGACCGACGATGAGTGCTTGAGGAATTTATCGGCCCAGGGGATGAAGTACTTCCAGTTCGGACCATCGGTGTGGCCGCCATCATGCTGGCGCCACGCGAGCTGACCATCGAGCAGCCCGACGTTCACTGCCGGCATCTTCTCGGTCTTGTAGTCGTCTGACACACCAAGGCCCTTCGCACCGAGGAGCCGGAAGACTGGTTGCGCCGCAATGGCCGCCATGTAGCTGCCCTGGTGATCGAGCCACTTCGCGTCGCCTTGCTCCGGGACGCCGTAACTGACGAACGTCAAACGCGGAGCGCACAGCGCGATCAACTCGTGCGCGTCGACCGGGATATCGCCAGCCGTCTTTCTGCCGAAGCTGGATTCCTCTGTGCCGTACTTCAGGAAGTTTCCAGCCATCCAGTGATACTCACCCGAGCCGGTGAGGTTCTCGACCGCTTCGCCCCAGTTCCTGCGGTGCAGCTTGGCGCCGCCTTCGCCGGACGACCCGATCAGGACCACCGCGAATCGCTGGTCGTACGCCATCGTCACGAGCGCCGCTTTGCCGAAGCGCGACACGCCTTCGATCCCGACCTTCTTCGCGTCGACGGCCTTGTCAGTTTCCAGGTAGTCGAGGCCGCGCGATGCGCCCCATGCCCAGGCGCGGAGCGATCCCCAGTCGTCCGGATGCCGGAACTGGCCTTTGTTGACGAGACCGATAATGCCCTTGGTCAAACCGGCGCCGTTGTCGGCCTGGATGCTGTTTGGAGCGATCGTCGCGTAGCCCCATCCGTCCGCGATCAGCTGCTCGATGGCCGGTGGATCCTGTGGCCTCGCCGGCGCGCCTCCAGGACCGCCTCGTCCTGGCCCGAACCCGCGCGCAGGTGGCGCCGACGTGCCTGGTGCGGGCGGCATTCCGGATCGGCCACCGAACATCATCATCACCGGCACGGGTTTCGTCGCGTGTGCCGGCGTCACGACCGTCATCTGAATCTCGACGGTGATGTCGGGGTATGACGAGTTGTCGACCGCGCCGACCAGCTCCTTGCCGACGACCGGTCGTCCGCCGACTTCGAAGGTCTCCGTGCGGTTGACTCGCCACTCGACCTTTGGAACGTTCTTCGGGACGCGGCCGAGCACTTCGCGATCGAAGTCTTCTAGGATCTCGGGACGTCGCTGTTTCCACCACATGTCTGCGCCGGTGACCTTCTTGCCGTTCTTGAGCGTCAGTACTTCGGGAAGGTTCGGATAGGGATTCGCCGTCGCCTCGTCGTAATTCGCGTGGTTGGGCGCCGATTCGTTTCCGCTGGGCCCTGGACGCAGCGCTTTGATCCCCAGCTGCTCCATCATGTTTTTGTGATCGGCCGATGTCGCAGCTGCGTTCGGATTAGGCGGCGGCCCGGCTGGCCCGGCCGCTGGCGCAGGAGCCGGCGTCGTCGGCGGCGACTGTGCGCCTGGTGGCTGCTGTGCGAACGTGCCGAACGTGAGACCGATCATGAGGGCGAACGTGAGGAGTGCCAGGGACACAGGACGCCAAACCGCGAATCGCATTGCGTGAATCCTCCATCCGGGCGCCGAACTGTCGCACGGGCGCGCGTTGATACTAACGCCCGCCTTCGCTCGATGTATAGAGGCGAGCTTCGGCGGGGCAGGCTCCGCCTTCGCTCGATGTATAGAGGCGAGCTTCGGCGGGGCAGGCTCCGTCTTCCCTCGATGTATAGGGGCGAGCTTCGGCATGGCAGGCTAACGAGGCGTAGAATGCGTCTGAAACACCGGTCATCATCATCTCGGGAATCGTTCAGCGGAAGGAGTCTTTATGCGTCCGCAGGCCATTCTCCTGGGAACCATCCTGATTTTCCCCGTCGTTTCGTCCGCCCAAACAGCCGTTCGACCGCAGGCGCCACCTCCAGCGGCCACCGCGCCTCCTCGCGACAACCAACAGCAACAGGAGAAGACCGGCACTGCGAAGATGAGCGGCCGGGTGACGGCGGGGGACACGGGAAAGCCTCTGCGCCGCGCGCTCGTTCAGGCGACATCTCCAGACAACCCGCAGGGCCGATCCATCTCGACCGATGCAGACGGTCGATGGGAACTGAAGGGGCTCCCGGCGGCGAGCTACCGCATCCGCGTACAAAAAGGTGGCTACGTCGCGATCTTCTACGGGCAGATGCGGCCGTGCGCTCAGGGCAAGGTGGTGGACGTATCGGACGGACAGGTTGTCGAGAAGCTCGATGTCAGCCTGCCAAGGGCCGGGGTCATTACGGGCGCTGTCATGGACGAATTCGGCGAGCCAGTGACCGGCGTGCGCGTCGCTGCTATGCGCTACGGCTACCTGAATGGCCAGCGGCGATTGACCAATTCGGGTATAGGCACGGTGACCGACGACATCGGTCAGTTTCGGCTGCACGGCTTGAGCCCCGGCGAGTACTTCGTTTCGGCGGCGACGAGTTTCGGCTTGCTGTTCGGTTCGTCCGACGACCGTACTGGTTACGCCACGACTTACTACCCGGGCACGCCCAGTGCGACCGAGGCACAGCGCGTGCGTGTGTCAGAAGGTCAGGAGGTCCCGCAGATCAACTTCAACATGGCGTCGACGCGCATTGCGTCGATATCCGGCACGGCCGTCAACTCGTTGGGCAAGCCGATCACCAGGGGGTTTATCTCCCTGGCGACGCTGAGTGATGGGGCGCAGACCATGGTCGGCACTTCCCTGAAACCCGACGGCTCTTTCTCCTTTGCGAACCTCGGCCCTGGTGAGTACCGAGTGAGCGTGCAGTTCTCGCCCTCTCCCGACGACGGCCCTATGCTCATGTCGGGCGGGCCCGCGGGCACCGAGTACGCCTCGGCCCCGGTGACGATAAACGGGCGCGATGTCACCGGACTCGCCCTGGTTACCTCGATCGGCGGTGTGGCCAAGGGCCGCATCATGTTTGACGGTGGCAGTCCGCCTCGGTCGACGTCCCCGGCCGCATTGTCTTTGTTGGCCGCCCCGATGACCGCTGCGCTCAACGCCCCGGGGGCCGGAGGCGGCTTCGGGCGCGTACGTGATGACTGGACATTCGAGATCTCAGGGCTCTTCGATCGCCGGCGGATCCGGGTGAACAACGTGCCGACGGGCTGGTACCTCAAGTCGGTGACGCAGAACGGGGCCGACGTGATCGACACAGGCCTCGACTTTTCGCAAGGTCAGAAAGTCGGCGATGTCGACGTTGTGCTCAGCGCCGCGATCACGACTCTCAGCGGAACAGTACAGGATTCGCACGCGAAACCGGTTACCGACTACGTAGTCGTGGCGTTCTCGCAAGACAGTTCCCGGTGGGGATACTCCACTCGTTTCGTTCGCACGGCTCGCCCCAACCAGGAGGGACGGTTCTCGTTGACCGGGCTGCCCGCGGATGAATATTACGTAGTCGCGCTCGATTATGTGGAAAACGGGGAAGAGTCCGATCCGGAGCAGCTGGAGAAATGGAAATCGCTTGCGACTCGTGTCACGCTGGCTGATTCAGAAAGCAAGCCGCTGACGCTGAAACTGTCGTCGCAGGTGCCGTAGGCCTCACGCTTCGGCGAGATCGGTGACCATCATCCCCTGAAACGGGACGGTGACCCAGGCCGACGATCCGTGGTCGTTCAGCTTCACGCCCACGTCGTGCCGTTCGCCATACAACGCGTGAAGCCGATCGCGGACACCTTCGAGGCGGGTCGGCGAGCTCTGCGATGGACGCGCTCGTGCTGAAACGCTCTTGACCCGAACGTACAGACTCGCCGCGTCATGGCTGGATTCAATTGTCAGGGCCGTGTCGGCCAGCTGCTCGTCTCGTGAGTAGTCGAGCACGATATCAACCAGATTGTGGAGCGTCATCGGCGGAAAGTCGGCGTCCAGCGTCTCCGGATCAATATCCAGCGTCACCGTCAGGCCGGATCCCTGCCGGATCTGCTCGACCTCGATGTAACGCTCCACGCACTCCAGTTCATCCTGCAGCGGCCCGACGATCGTGCCCGATCGATTGAGCACCAGTCTCAGAAAATCAGCCAGCTTGCTGATGATGCGATCGGCTCGATCGGGATTCGAGTGGACCAGTCGAGAAACCGAATCGAGCGACGCGTAGAGAAACTCCGGCTGGAGTTCCCCGGCAAGAGACCCCAGACGCTCCTCGGCGAGCTGCGTTTCGAGCCTGGCGACTTCGAGGGCGCGTTGATGGACGCGGTAGCGAAAGTCGAGCGCATAGCCCAGCGCCGCTATCGACGCATACGTGACCAGGCTGAAATTGAGGTTGCCGAAATATTCACTCTGCGCTGCGGACAGCAATGAGGTTTTGGCGAACCTGCCATCCGACCACCAGAACGAGACGTAAACGAGGAAGAGCGCGGCGCCGTGAAGAACGGAGAACACCGCCGCCGCGAGTGCGTGAAACCCCAGCGCGCGAACCCATCCGGTATTGCGGCGAGATAACCAGTCGACCAGCTGGAACAGGGCCGGCGTCAGGGCCGCCGGAGCCAGCCACAGCATGCCGTTTAACGCGATCAGCCGGCCGACGGGGATGACCGGTGGTGGTTTGACGCCCAGTTCCGTCATCCGGTAGGCCTGGATCGTGGAGGAGAGGGCGAGAATCGTCGCCCCAAAGAGAATCCAGCGCCAGCGCGGCATCCAGGCGGGCTTGGTCACGCAAACACTCTACTGCGATTGGGTTGTGAACGGTAAGCCTCGAAGTGAGTGCAAGTCAGCTGATCGCGAGTGACTGCGATCGCCGGAATGCCAGCCGTCGATGAGGGTTGGAGAGCACGGTGAACACCGCCCCGAGCACGTAGACCCCCGCCGTGATGACGAGCGGTGTTGTCCAGGATCCCCACAACTGAACGGAGTAGCCGACGACGAGCGGGCTGATTGCGCCGCCGAGGTTGCCGAGCGTGTTCATCGCGCCGGTGATGGTTCCCGCGGCTTCGCCGCCAACATCGTGGCAGATCGCCCACGCCGGGCTCATCGAGAGGTCGGCGCAGAAGAACGCGAGCGACATCATGGCCGCGGCCGCGAGCGGTTGCTGAGTGAAGGCGGCGGCCAGAAGGAACAGCGCACTCATCGGCATCGCGACGGCGCCGATGGAGCGGCCTGCCTTGAGGCCATAGCGTGCGGTCAACGTGTCGGTAAGCCACCCGCCGACCATTGACGCGATCGCGCCGCTGAACAACACCACACTCGACAGCCACGCCGCCTGCCGGGCCGTGAATCCGCGCGCTTCCTTGA
>Ga0126377_10003336_pt1 | contig 11355 bp, 12 predicted proteins | sample PanSoiMetPlot_22_FD_92647 | JGI IMG/M metagenome (GOLD analysis project Ga0126377, IMG submission 92647) | Tropical forest soil microbial communities from Panama - MetaG Plot_22 | ecosystem: Environmental > Terrestrial > Soil > Tropical forest > Bulk soil | place: Panama | collected 2016-02-17
CGGCCTGGAACATCAATGCGGCCTATGAGCATTTCTGGAACCCCGGTGGAGGACCTCTCTGTACGGCGGCTATGCAGCAGTTAGCTACAACGACCATGGAAACGCAATTCTGTGCGGAGGCGACGAACTAGGCAGCGGACAGCTTTCTGTGGCAGCTCCTGGTTGCAACAACAACTGGAATACCTGGTGGATCGGGTCTCGCACTCAGTGGAATGTTAGCAAGGAATTCTACATAGGTTTCGACGTCATGTATGCAAAGCTATCTAGCGCAGGCTTACCAGGTAACGTTCAATCGACAATTGGCACTTCTATTGGCGGCGCAACGACCGTCTCCGACGTCGACAACTGGCAATTCCGCTTCCGGGTGCATCGCGACTTCTATCCCTGATCGCAGCACAGCGACATGACGAATTACAAAACCCCGGCGGGAAGCCGCCGGGGTTTGTTTTTGATCGCGCAATGCTGCGAAATTCGTTCGTTGCGGAAATGCAACTTCGCAAAAGCAAATGCATTGTCGCGCACTGAGTTCGTCACTTTGTCGTTTCTGACAATGCCATCCGCGCAACGGCCCAAGCACTCACGATCACGATCTTTCATCTTTGCAGCGGGCTGAGATTCCGGCGGCGCATTGAGATCGCGCGCGCACAAAAGAGCGCGAAGGGCAATTGGAGATTCAAAAATGAAAACGGGGAAGAGCCTTCTGCTGGGCTCGGCGGCGGGGCTGGTTGCGATTGCGGGCGCGCAGGGAGCCGATCTGCCGCTGAAGGCGAAGCCGGTCGACTATGTCAAAATCTGCAGCCTCTATGGTGTGGGATTCTATTACATCCCGGGCACCGACATGTGCATCAAGATCGGCGGCTGGGTGCGCGCCGAATATGCCTATGGCGATAACGGCAACTTCGCCTGGGGCTGGGCCAACGGCAACGTCAACAACCGCACGACGAACAACAGCACGTGGCGCTCGCGCGGCTACATCACGGCGGATGCGCGCAGCCAGACCGAATACGGCACGGTGCGCGGCTATCTCGCGGTTGGCTTGAGCACCAACAATGTCGGCTTCGACAACGCCGGCAACACGTTCAGCGCCAACCGCGCCTTCATCCAGTGGGCCGGCTTCACGTTCGGTCTCTCGCAATCGTTTTTCGATTTTTACAGTTCGCCGGCGACCTCGTACTGGGGCTCGTTCCCGGCGTCCGACACCGGCGACGGCGGCTGGATGGTCGCGGGCTACACCGCGCAGTTCGGCAACGGTTTTCTCCGGCACAGTCGCCGCCGAAATGCGAAGGACGACGCAGATCATCAACATAAACGCTGGAGCATCGCCGTTCGCTCCCGGGCCCTTCGCCGGCGGCGCCGGTTAGTACGGAGGCTTCCAGGCGCCTGACCTCGTCGCAAACATACGGGTGGACCAAGCCTGGGGCTCTGCCCAGATCATGGGCGCCCTGCATCAGGTCAACGCTACGTATTATGGCGCCACTCCAGGCACTGGTCATCCCGACGACAAGTTGGGCTTTGTCATCGGCGCCGGCATCAGGCTGAACGCACCGATGCTTGGGCAGAGCGACTTCTTCCAGGCCCAGATCAACTACACCCAAGGTGCTTTGCGCTACATCTTCCAGACGCCCAACACGAACTGGGCCAAGGTTCAGGGCGCGAGCGAAGGCTTCGGTTTGCTGAGCGATGCGGTCTTTGGCACGCTTACGGGCACAACAGCAACCGACTTGCCTTGACCACCGCCTGGAACATCAATGCGGCCTACGAGCACTTCTGGAACCCGCGGTGGCGGACGTCGCTTTATGGCGGCTATGCCGCGGTGACCTACAACGACACCGCTAGCAATCTGATAGTCGATAGTACAACTCGTAGTCCGGTCGGCTTTAGCGAAGACTGGTCGACTTGGTGGCTCGGTTCGCGCACTCAGTGGAATGTCACCAAGGATTTTTACATGGGCTTCGACGTCATGTACGCAAAGTTGCACACCGCACCAGTATTCGCAGGGTTCTTGGGTGTCGCAGCCATCGGAGGCGCCACAATCGCAGGCGACGTAGACAACTGGCAATTCCGCTTCCGCGTCCATCGCGACTTCTATCCCTGATCGGGTAGCGCTCATTGAAAAAAATCCCGGCGGGAAACCGCCGGGGTTTGTTTGACCATGTCCGCGCATCATGCGGCGCCATGCCCGGGCTTGACCCGGGCATCCATGTCTTGGTGCGCTGCCATTAAGTAACGACGTGGATGGCCGGGACAAGCCCGGGCATGACGGGAACGGCCGACCGTGCCCACCGATACTAATTGACAGACCAATGAGCTTCGCTGCGCTCAGCACACCCTACAAACCGGTCGCAGCGGTGCACAAACTCCGCAATGCGCGCGATCGTGTCCGCTTCGGCGAGCAGCGGCGCGTGGCCCTGGTCGGGCACTTCCAGCGTTTCGAGCGTTGCGTGCCTTGCGCGCATCGCCTCGACCGTCGCCGCTGAAAGAAGATCCGAGTTGGCGCCGCGAATAACCATGACAGGCTTCGCGCTCAACGCGTCGAATTCCTTCCACAGCGTCGGCACCGGCCGTCCGCCATCAACCCCGTTCATCGTTGTCGCGAGCTTGACGTCGTAGGTCGTCACCAGCCGGCCCTTCTGTTCCTTGAACGTGCGATGCGCGCCGGCCAGCCAGTCGTCAGGTCCGAGCTTGGGAAATTGCGCGCCGAACAGCCGCCGCAGGATCTCGGCCCCTTCATCGAATGTCCGCGGCTGCGGCAGCTTGCCGACATAGCTTTTGATGCGCATCAGACCCTGCGGCTCGATGACCGGACCGATGTCGTTGAGCACAACGCCGGCGATCGCGGTCGGACGGACTGCGGCGAGCAGCATCGAGAGGATGCCACCGCGCGAGGTGCCGACAAAAATCGCAGGTGCTGCATCGAGCGCGGTCACAACTGCAAGGACGTCGGCAAGCTCGATCGGCAGCGAATAATTCGCCGGGTTGCGGTCATAGCTGGACAGTCCGCGTCCGCGATAATCGAGAGCAATGACCCGGCGAGGCCGGACGTCATGCGCAAGCGCGGAAGCAAGCGGCTCGAAGTCGGCTACGGTGCGCGCGAGGCCGGTCAGGCAGACGACAGGTGTTGTCGCGGCGCTGCGCCGGCCGTAGCAGCGGACGTGCAGCTTCAGGCCGTCGGGGGCGCTGATGAAAATGGAGGAGGCACCGTTCTGCATTGCGGTGGTTATACCATACCACCTCGATCATTGCGGGTCCGGCTTGCTGCCTGCCCACAGCCCAATCAGCCTCGCGATGGCTGGAGCTCTCGCGGATGGCCGGGACAAGCCCGGCCATGACGAGTTGAATTGCAGGGCTCTTCGTAATCATGCCCGGCATGGAGCCGGGCGTGCGGACCGAAAACTACCGCGCGGCGCCGCGCTTGATGTCGGCCTCGATCACGAGCCTGCTGCTGCCTCCAAAGCGGGCGCGATAGACCTGCAGGTTCTCCATGATGCGCGCGACATAGTTGCGGGTCTCGGAGATCGGGATTCGCTCGACCCAGTCCACCGGATCGACATGGGGGTCGCGCGGATCGCCATAGGCCGCGATCCACTGTTTTACGCGCCCGCGGCCGGCGTTGTAGCCGGCGAAGGTGAGAATGTAGGAGCCGTTATAGCCCATGAACAAATTGGACAGTTCGGCCGCCCCCATCTGCATGTTGTAAACCGGGTCCTTCAGCAGGCGTTCGCGGTTGTAGGTCACCTTGAACTTGGCGGCGGTGTCGATGCCGGCGGCCGGCGTGACCTGCATCAGCCCCATGGCGTGCGCGCTCGAGACAACCTTCTGGTTGAAATGGCTCTCCTGGCGCGCGATCGAATACGTGACCGCATGTTCCACCGGAGGCGCGATCGGTTGGTAATCGGGCAAGCCGATCGTCGGATAGGCGTAGTATTCGACCGGCAGGCCGCGCGCGTAGGCGTACTCGCCCATGAGCAGCATCGAGCGGCCATCCTTGTTCTTGGCGGCCAGTTCACCCATCATGGCCAGGCCGGCTATGTCGGTCGCGCTCTCGCCGAGCTCGGCGTAGATCGACGCCAGCATGTCCCGCTCGTCAAGCGCATAGAGAATTTCCCCCGCACGCACGATTTCGAGATTGTCCAGGACCTTTCGCTCCTGCGGTGTGAATTCCGGCGGCCCACGCAAGCCGAGCTCCTTGAGCCCCAGGCGCGCCCGCGCCAGCTGGCCGTAGTAGGTGGCGGTGTGCTGGGCTGCGGCCTCGTAGAAGACCTTGGCCTGCGCGTTCTGGCCCATGGCCTCCGCTGCGCGTCCCTGCCAATAGCCACCGCGACCGAGAGCGTGTGGGTTGTCGGTCCCTTCGACGATGCGAGCGAAATGTTCCGCCGCCGTCTTGGGATCACGCAGGAAGCGCAGGGCCACCCAGCCGGCGGTGAAATGCGCATCGACGCGATAAAAGCCCTTCATGGGCGGGGCTACTTCTCGCGCAACGCGATAGGCGGCTTGGGGATCATGCTCGTCGAGCAGGTTGCGCACCAGCAGGCGGCGCTCCTGCCACCATTGTTCGAGATTGACCAGCGCGTCCGGATTCTTCGGAGCGGTGAGGATCAGCTTGCCGGCATCCTCCGCCTTGTTGTTCTGCCGCAGCCACTGCACGCGAGAGTAAATATAGCCGGGGTCGCCTTGCGCGGACGCAGGCACCGCCTCGAGCAACGCCTTGGCGTTGCCGGCCTTGCGCGCGACCGCTGCGCGTGCCCGGCCAATGGCGAGCTCGACGCCGCCGAGACGCTCGGCCGCACGCAGGCCGGTAGCGACGTCGTCGGCGTAGAAGCGAGTATCCATGCGCCTCTTGTGGTCGGTCGCGGTGAGCATGCCACCGAACATTTCGAGCACGCGTTTCTCAACCCCTTCGCTGGCGTCATCGTTGCGCCACGCGTGCTGCACGAGCGCGGCAGCGCCGTCGCGATCGCCCTGCGCGAGCAGGGTACGCGCCAGCATGTAACGCCCCTTCGCGGTGACGGGCTGCTGCTTGGCGAAGAACGCGCGCACGGTGCGATCGTCCACGCCATCGTTCCACAACGCGTTCTCGGCGCGGCGCCGGAACAGCGGCGTATGCGGCCAGCTCGGATTTTTCTCGACCCATGTGGCGTAGCGCTGGAACGACGGATTGGTGTTGTCGGATTTCAGGATGATCCATTCGGCGAGCTTGCGCGCAACCGGATCGCTGATGGTGGCTTCGGCTGCGCTTGCTTCGGCTTCCTTGCCCTTGCGGGTTGTCTCGATCACACGTTTCACCGCGGCAATGTCGGCGGCGGAAGTCGCCTCCGTTGGCGCGATGGCAAACGGTCCCGCTGCCGGCCGCGCGAGTGGCTTGAAGAATGCGCGGTTTTCGAAAATCGCGCCGCGTGTGCCGACATTGGCCTGAGCAAAGGAAGACAGCGCTGGAGCGTTTGGGGACCCGTGCTGCTGCGATGGCGAAACGGCCTGTTTTTGCGCAGAGGTGGCCGGGGTCTGTTTCGCGGTATTGATCGCGGGCCGCGGACGCGGCAATGGAACTTTCTGTGCCGTGGCCGAAAAGGCTTCAGCGCACAACCCGCACGCGGTTGCAAACGCCAAAAAGACGCTCAAGCGGCTTCGTTTAGTCGCTCTCATTCAACCCTGTGCTGCGGACCCGTTGTCCCCCGATTCGGGCAAGGACGGGACTCTTCCTAGGCCAGATTCATTGACAGAAGATAGCTAAAAATTTGATGTCGGCATATTACTTGCGGAGGTCGGCAAAAACGCGGCAAAGGGCTTTTTTAGAGAGGCCGGAGGGCTATCATCGCCGTCGGCGACCCGATATCTATGGAGCCTGGATTCCGGAACCTTGTGGAGATGTCGTGCCATGACCGCCAAGACGAGCTTTCGGGGCTCCTTTACCGCGCTGGTCACGCCGTTCAAGAACGGCTCGCTCGACGAAAAAGCCTTTCGCAACATCGTCGATTGGCAGATTGCCGAAGGAACGAATGGTCTGGTTCCTGTCGGAACAACCGGCGAAAGCCCCACTCTGTCGCATGACGAACATAAGCAGGTCGTCGAATGGTGCATCGATCAGGCGAGGGGACGTGTACCGGTGATCGCCGGTTCAGGCTCGAATTCGACGGCCGAAGCGATCGAGCTGGCGCGGCATGCGGAGGAGGCTGGCGCCGACGCGGTGCTGATCGTCACGCCTTACTACAACAAGCCGACGCAGGAAGGCCTCTATCAGCACTACAAGGCAATCAACGATGCGATCGGTATCCCGATCATCATCTATAATATTCCCGGCCGGTCCATCGTCGATATGTCGGTCGACACCATGGCGCGGCTTTTCGAGCTGAAGAATATTGCCGGCGTGAAGGATGCGACCGCGAACATGACGCGGGTATCGCAGCAACGCGCGGCGATGGGGCCGGACTTCAACCAGCTATCCGGCGAAGACATCACCGCGCTCGGCTTCATGGCTCACGGCGGGCATGGCTGTATCTCGGTGACGTCGAATGTCGCGCCGCGCCTCTGTGCCGAGTTCCAGGCGGCTTGCCTGAAGGGCGACTTCGCAGCGGCGCTGAAGCTGCAGGACAAGCTCGCGCCACTTCATATCAACCTGTTCGTTGAAACGAGCCCGGCGCCGATCAAGTATGCAATGTCGCTGATCGGCAAATGCGCCAACACTGTACGGTTGCCGATGGTGCCGGCAAGCGAGAAGGCGCAGACCGCCGTGCACCGGGCCATGGTGCACGCGGGCCTGATTAATTAGCTTTGGCTTTTCGCGGTCATGCCCGGCCTTGTGCCGGGCATCCACGTCTTGAAGTAGGGAAGACGTGGATGGCCGGGACAAGCCCGGCCATGACGTAGGGGAGATGGCACAACCATGCTCGAGGAATTCAAAAAATTTGCCTTGCGTGGAAATGTGGTCGACCTCGCCATAGGCGTGATCATCGGCGCAGCGTTTTCGGGCATCGTGAATTCGCTCGTCGGCGACGTCATCATGCCGATCATCGGTGCAATTACCGGCGGCATCGATTTTTCGAACTATTATATTCCACTGTCATCGAAGGTTACCGCCACGACACTGGCCGAGGCGAAAAAGGAAGGGGCGGTATTGGCCTGGGGAAATTTTCTCACAATAATGCTTAACTTTATCATCATTGCGTTCGTGTTATTCCTGGTCATTCGCGCCATCAATCAAATTTCGCGCAAGGAAGCCGAGAAGGCTCCGCCACTCACGTTGACGGAGCAACTTCTCACCGAGATCCGCGACCAACTGAAATCGCGTTGACCTGAAGCCGAAATCCCATGGGCGCAAAACCCGAGCGCCGCTTGAAGGTGGTCGCCGACAATCGCAAGGCGCGGTTCAACTACGCGATCGGCGAAACCTTTGAAGCCGGCATCGTGCTCACCGGGAGCGAGGTGAAATCGTTGCGCGCGGGCAAGGCCACGATTGCGGAATCGTATGCCGACGCACGCGGTGGCGAGCTGTGGCTCATCAATTCGAATATTTCGGAATATCTTCAGGCAAGTCGCTTCAATCACGCGCCCAAACGGGCTCGCAAGCTGCTGCTGCAGAAGCGCGAGATCAATCGCCTGGTCGGTGCTGTCGAGCGCGAAGGGATGACGATCGTTCCGTTAAAGCTTTACTTTAACGAGAAGGGGCGGGCCAAGATCGAAATAGCCCTCGCGCGCGGCAAGAAGCTGCACGACAAGCGTGAAACGCTCAAGAAACGGTCCTGGGAGCGCGAGCGCGGGCGACTGATGCGCATGAAAGGGTAGCGTCAAACGAAGAGGCACGGCGCATGCCGCCGCGCCTCGATATCACCTTACCGGACTACACCGCAGGCGATGCGGCCGCCGGCTTCACCGGTCGGATCGGTTTTGTAGTCGTCCTTGCCGGCATGAATGACCATCGCCGAGCCGTCCGCATCGAATACCGAATTTGGCTTGCCTTTCTCGAGGGTGACGGCGGCATTCAGGACTTCCACCGTCAGTTCACCGCTCGCCGGAATATGCAAATTCGGCATGTCACCGGCATGTTGTCCCTCGGCGGCCATCATGCCGTGCTTCTTTTCTGTCGGATTAAAATGTCCGCCGGCAGTGGTGAAAGGCGGCTCGCATTTGCCGACGCCATGGACGTGAAAAGCGTGCTCGCCCGCCGGCAATCCTTTGATGGACAGTTCGATCAATACGCCCGCAGGAGTCTGCGTCAGTCGGGCCGTCCCGACGTCCTTGCCATCGGCATTCTTCAGCGCGGCGCTTGCCGTTTGCGCAGGGGCCGGCAGAGCTGCGGCCGCCATGAGCAATAAGACGCCGAAAATGAGTTGAATAAACTTCATGATGTCCACCCTGTGCGCGCTTCCCTGAAGGTTCCAAGCATATAATATTTGCCAGTCACGCAACGGGGCAATCACGGTGCCGTGATGAGTGCTTAAGGATCAATGACATGCCATCCGTCACACTCGATCATTGTGTCATTCATGTTGCCGATTGGGAGCGCTCCAACAGTTTCTACAGTGCGGTGATGGGAGCGGAGCTGGTCCGGCGACCGGTCGGATGGGCCTACCGGTTTGGCGACAAGCAGCTCAATGTCCATGGGCCGGGCGTGAAACCAGCGGAGGTTGCGAGGCTGCCCGTGCAGCCGGGCAACAGCGATCTTTGCTTCGAATGGCAAGGCCCGATCGAAGGGGCGATCGCGCATCTCAAGGCGCATGGAATTCCGGTCGAGCGCGGACCCCTGCAACGTTTCGGTGCCAAGGGGCCGGGGACTTCGGTTTACTTCCGCGATCCCGATGGCTCGCTGATGGAATTCATGTCATATGCCCAGCCCGTCGCTCCGGCTGAGCCGCGTTAGCAGCGAGAGCCGGAATGAAAGCGATCACCTCTCCTTGTCATGGCCGGGCTTGTCCCGCCTACGGGCCGAAGCGAATGTTGATTGATACACCGTGCCAACCCTTCGGCGGGCGAACGGCAGGCCATCCAAGTCTTAAACTTGCTGATTACGCCAAGACGTGGATGCCCACGACCTAGCCTTCGCTCGCTTCGCGAGCTTCGGCGGGTTTCGGTCCGCCGAAGCGCGTGAGCGCGAAGGCGGACAAGCGCGGGCATGACGCTTGAAGTCGTTTCTGAAAGAGAAAAGGGAGAAAACAAATGACCGAAGCCCCGGGCACCCATAATCCGCAATTCCTGCCGCCGAACATTCCGGCACCGCAGGATGATGGCGCCGCTTCCCATCTGACCGGTATGAAACTGCCCGACCTTACGTTGCCGGCGACCGACGGCCATCCAATCAATCTTTCGAAGCTCAAGGGCCGCACTGTCGTCTACATTTATCCGCGGACCGGCGTGCCCGGCGTTGATCCACCGGATGGCTGGGATCAGATCCCTGGCGCGCGGGGCTGCACGCCGCAGTCGTGCTCGTTTCGCGATCATTTCGAGGAGCTCACGCGACTTGGCGTAGCTCGACTATTTGGCCTATCCACGCAGGACACCGCCTATCAGCAGGAGGCGGCGAGCCGCCTGCATCTGCCGTTTCCCATTCTATCGGATGAGAAGCTCGCACTCGCCAAGGCGCTCAAGCTGCCGACGTTTTCGACCGCGGGGATGACACTGCTCAATCGTATGGCGCTCATCATCGACGATGGCACCATCAGCAAAGTTTTCTATCCCGTTTTCCCGCCTGACAAGAACGCGGAGGAGGTCATCGCGTGGCTCCGGCCCGGCAGGTAGGCGCGCACGTTTTTGAAAACGTCGCGAAACATGTCCGGCGTGAGCACGCCCGTGTTCGTGTTGTAGCGGGAGCAATGATAGCTGCAGAACAGCATTAACTGATCAAGTTGGTGCCGGCCGCCGTGTCCGAAGGTCATGTCAGAGAGCTTGCAGCCGAGCGCGCGCACCGTGGTCTCGTGGGCAATGCGGCCCAGGGTAACAATGGCGCGGAGCTTTGCCATCTCCGCAATCGTCGGCACCAGGTAGTTGCGGCATGTTCTTACTTCTTCCGGCGTCGGCTTGTTCTCGGGCGGCACGCAGCGCACCGCATTGCTGATCCGACAGTCGATGAGTTCCAGTCCATCGTCAGGATGCGCGCCGTAATTGCCGCGGGCAAAGCCGAACTTGAGCAGCGTGTCGTAGAGCAGGACGCCGGCGTAATCGCCGGTGAACGGGCGGCCGGTGCGATTTGCGCCCTGCAGCCCGGGCGCAAGGCCGACGATCAATACACGTGCATCGACAGGCCCAAAGGAGGGCACTGGCGAATTAAACCAGGTCGGTTCTTTGGCGCGCCAGGTCTTGCGAAATTCGACAAGCCGCGGGCAGCGCGGACAGTCGCGCCCAGGCTTTCCATCCGCCCCGGCCATTGCGCGTGATCCCGAAAAGCTTGTCCTCGACCCCGATCAGGGATCGACACCAATTCGGATAAGATCACGCACAAGGTAAAAACGCTACACGGCTATTCGAAGGATTCGTCGTCATCATCCGCCCCCACATGCGCGCCGGCGCGCTGCGGCGAGCTCGGCGGGCGCTGCAGAAACTGAGGCGTATGGGAGGCGGCGCGATCATCGCGCGGGGGCCTCGCTTCACGCGGGGGACGTTCGGACGGATCGCGCCCGATCTTGGTCTGCAGCTCGACGATGTCGAGGAATATGTCGGCCTGACGGCGCAGTTCATCGGCGACCATCGGGGGCTGAGTGGAAACCGTCGAGACGACGGTAACGCGTACGCCTCTGCGCTGCACGGCTTCGACCAGCGAGCGAAAATCTCCGTCGCCTGAAAACAGAACCATGTGGTCGATCGTGCCTGCGATTTCCATGGCATCGACGGCGAGCTCGATGTCCATGTTTCCTTTGACCTTGCGGCGTCCTGTCTGGTCGACAAATTCTTTAGTCGCCTTGGTGACGACCGAATAGCCGTTGTAGTCAAGCCAGTCGATCAGCGGACGGATCGAGGAATATTCCTGATCCTCGATCACCGCCGTGTAATAGAACGCCCGCAGCAGATAGCCGCGCCCCTGAAACTCACGCAGCAGCCGCTTGTAGTCGATATCGAAGCCGAGAGATTTTGCGGTCGCGTAGAGATTGGCTCCATCAATAAATAAAGCGATTTTTTCGCCCGGGACAGTCATGGCTGTTTCTCACAAATCATTAAGAGTTACTTTCAAATCCTGACCGCGCAGACGCAGAACGCGCCGCGCGACTTCGATCGCCGTTAGCTGGGCATTGCGGCCTCTCCAATGAACTGGTTCGCCGCCTGCGCAATCACGCAGTGCCGATAAAATCCCGCGCCTTCGGCTTCCTGCGATCTCGTCAATTCGTCGAGTAACAGACGGTTGCGGCTAAACCAAGACAAAAGTGCTTGAAATTC
>Ga0126377_10003337_pt1 | contig 11351 bp, 11 predicted proteins | sample PanSoiMetPlot_22_FD_92647 | JGI IMG/M metagenome (GOLD analysis project Ga0126377, IMG submission 92647) | Tropical forest soil microbial communities from Panama - MetaG Plot_22 | ecosystem: Environmental > Terrestrial > Soil > Tropical forest > Bulk soil | place: Panama | collected 2016-02-17
AGCGTGCAGGCGCAGGACTACCCGCGCGATCGCATCGAGATCCTGGTCGCCGACGGCCGCTCCACCGACGGCACGCGCGCGGTGCTCGCCCACCTGGCCGACGAGGACCCGCGCATCCGCGTGGTCGACAACCCGGACCGGCTGCAGGCGGCCGGGCTCAACCGCATCATCCGCGAGGCGCGCGGCGACGTCATCGTGCGCATGGACGTGCACTGCGAGTACGCGTCGCGCTACGTCAGCGCCTGCGTCGACGTCATGCGCACGACCGGCGCCGACAACGTGGGCGGCGCCCAGCGCGCGCGCCCGCAGACCCGCTTCCAGCGGGCGCTGTGCGCGGCGCTGGCCAGCCCGCTCGGGGTCGGCGGCGCGGCCTATCGCTCGGCCGACAAGGAGGGCTACGTCGACACGGTCTTCCTGGGCGCCTTCCGCCGCTCGGTCTTCGAGTCGGTCGGCCTGTACGACGACCATGCCATCACCAACGAGGACGCCGAGCTGAACCAGCGCCTGCTCGCCGCCGGCGGCAAGATCTACCTCAGCCGCGACATCGAGGTCTACTACTACCCCCGCGACTCGCTGCGCAAGCTGGCCCTGCAGTACTTCAAGTACGGCCAGGGCCGGGCGCGCACCCTGCTCAAGCACCGCAGGGTGCCCAAGCTCCGCTCGCTCATGCCGTTTCTGGTCGTGACGGGAGGCGCGGCGCTGGCCGCCACCTCGGCGGTGCAGCCGTTCACGCTGCCCGCGATCGCCGCCTATGCGGCGGTCACCGGTGCCGAGGCGGTGCGGGTCGGTCGCCAGGCAGGCTGGGGCGCGGTGCCGGTCGTCTGGGCCATCTTTCCCACCCTTCATCTGGCCCACGGGTTCGGTTTCGCCCGCGGGCTCGTCCGCTACAGCCTCCATCCCGACTGGGTCCGTTCATGAATCGTGTGCCGTTGCTCCTCGCATCCACCACCGCCCTCGCCGTGCTCGCGGCGGCGCCGGCAGCCGCGCCGGCGCAGGGCGGGTGGACACCCGTCGACTCGGTGATCGCCGTGGTCAACCAGGAGGTCGTGCTCAAGAGCGACCTCGACCGCCGGCTGGCCGCCTACAAGGCGTCGCTCGACGCGGTCAAGGATCCGGGCGAACGCGCCAAGAAGCGGATCGAGCTGCGCAAGCAGATGATCGCCGGCCTCATCGACGAGCACCTCCTCAACCAGGAGGCGATGCGCATGGGTCTGGGCGCCAGCGACGCGGAGGTGGATCGCGCCATCGCCGACATCAAGGCCAAGAACAAGCTCGACGACGCGGGCCTGAACAAGGCGCTGGCCGAGCAAGGGCTGACCCTGGTCATCTATCGCGAGGAGCTGCGATCGCAGATCATGCAGGCCAAGGTGACCAACGTGGTCCTTCGCCCGCGCGTCCAGATCACCGACGACGAGCTGCACGCCGCCTACGACGAGGCGAAGAAGCGCGATCCGAAGCGCATCGGCACGTACGACGAGGTCAAGCGGCCGCTGGCCGAGCGCGTGTTCGAGGACAAGATCACGCGCGAGCAGATGCGCTGGCTGGTCGAGCGCCGCAACGAGGCCTACATCGACATGAGGGACAAGTGAGCCGGCCGGGCCCGAGCGCGCGCGGCGCGCTGGTCGCGATGGCCGTGATGGCGCTGGCCACGATCGCGCCGGCGGGCTGCGGCGGCCGCGCCGGCGGGCCGCCGCTGGTGCCGCTCGACGGCGAGGGGCGCGGCGGCGCGCCGGCCAAGGTCGAGGACCTGCGCGGCAGCCTGGTCTCGGTCGACGTCACCGGCATCTCGAAGGAGCGGGCCGAGGACGCGCGCGCCGCCGTGCACAGCGCGGTCGGCAAGCCGTTCGATCGGGTGCAGGTGGGCGAGGACGTGCGAGCCCTGTTTGCGCTGGGCAGCGTGGCCGACGTCCATGCCGACGCCCGGCAGGCGCAGGGGGGCGTCGCGCTGCGCTTCGCCGTGCGCGAGCAGGCCCGCATCCGGTCGATCGATCTGCGCGGCAGCCGCGCGATCTCGCCGGCCCAGTTCGAGGCGCAGATCCCGGTCAAGCGGGGCGACTTCTTCGACCCGGTCCGCCTGACCGCGATCCGGCGCAACCTGCTCGAGCAGCTGCGCCAGGCGGGCTTTCACAGCGCGAACGTGACGTGGGGCTCCAGCGCGGCCAAGGGCGGCGGGCTCGACGTGGTGTTCAACGTCGAGGAGGGCCGGCTGGTCGCGGTGACCAAGCTGGCGTTCCAGGGCAACAAGGCGATGCCGCAGAAGACGCTGACCGGGCTCCTGGGCGAGAGCGGGACCGCGGTGGGGCAGCGCTACTGGCGCGACGCGCTCGAGCGCGGGCTCGCGCGGGTGAGCGAGCAGTACTTCGACATGGGCTACGTGAACGTGTTCGTGGGCCCGGTCGGCGAGAAGCTGTCGCAGGACGGCAGCCAGATGGAGCTCACCATCCCGATCAAGGAAGGCGACCAGTACCGGCTGGGCGAGCTGACGTTCGAGGGGGCGCTGGCGGCGACCAAGCGCGAGTACGCGGCGGCCTTCGGGCTGCGCAAGGGCGCGGTATTCAGCCGGCGCAAGGTCAGCGAGGGCCTCGATCGGATCCGCGCGCTGCACCAGAAGAAGGGCAAGGCCAACGTCGAGCTGGTGCCGCAGACCGAGGTGGATACCAAGGCCAAGCGCATCAAGGTCACCCTGCAGGTCATCGAGCCGGGCGCGGCAGCTCCGGGCGCGGCTCCGGCAGCGGGTCCGGCGGCGGGGGCTCCGGCGGCCGGGGCTGGGGTGCCCGCGGCCCCGGCGTCTGGCCAGGCTGCGCCGGCACCCGCGCCATCCGGTCCGCCGGCGTCGTCGGGCATCCCGCCGGCGAGGCCCGCGCCGTCCGCACCGGCCGGTCCGCCGGCGTCGTCGGGCATTCCGCCGGCGACACCCGCGCCGTCCGCGCCCGCGGGGCCGCCGCCGTCATCGGGCATCCCGCCGGCGAAGAAGCCGCCGGCGGAGACGCCCGCAGCGCCCGCGCCTGCCCCGGCCGCTCCGGGCAAGTAGGCGCGGCACGCGGCCCGCGAGCCGGGCCGGTCGAGGCGGTGCGCCGCCGGTCAGCCCGCGAGCCGGGCCGGTCAGCGGCCCGGCGGCGGGCTCACCAGCGAGACCAGCACGCCGTCGAGATCGCGCACGCGCGAGACCACCTGGCCCCACGGCATCCGCTGCGGCGCCACCACCGGCGTCGCGCCGGCGTCGACCGCGCGGCCGAACGCGGCCTCGACGTCGTCGCTGACGAACGAGACCTGGATGCCAGCCGGCGATGCCTCCGGGCGGTTGGCGTGGAACTCGAACCCGGCGGGGAGCTCGCTGCGCTCGTTGTCCTCGGCGCCGAAGGCGAGCGCGACCTCGCCGGTCGCCATCTGGGCGAACTTCTCGTTCGCGAAGCCGCGGGTCAACCCGAAGGCGCGCTCGTAGAACGCCACGGCGCGAGCGACGTCGGGCACGAACAGGACGACATAGCCGAGCTTCATGGCGCGGCATGATAGTCGCTCTCGCCCGGCGCGTCCGCGCGAGAGCTCGCCTTCCGGGCACCGTCGACGGCGGCGTCGAGGCCCGGTGCGGCGCACCACCGCAGTGCGCCCGGACCAGGGCCTCCCGGCGGTGCCGTCGATGGCGCCGCGGGAGGCCCCGGTGCGCGAGCGGTGTTGCTCGCAGATCAGGGAAGGCTCAGCGCATGCCGCCTTCCTGGCGGACCTGCTCGGCGACGCCGGCGGTGCAGCCGATGGCCGCCTTGACGTACGGCGGGGCGGGGATCGGCAGCGCCTGGCCGGCGACGGCGCCGACCGCGCAGGCCTTGCCGCGGTCGTAGACCTTCTCCAGACCGCTGCGCGTGTCGGGCGGACGGGGCTGGGGCGTCTCGCCCGCGCCGCCGGTGACGACGGCGAGCTGGTCGAGATCGATCGTCTGCAATGTCTCGGTCATGTCGACTCCTTGGTGAGAGGGTGCGAGCGACCCGTCCATTGCACCGGTCGTACCGCCGCCCAGATCCGCGCGCTTGCACGCGCCCACGACCGTCCAGCGCCGACCGCGGTCGGCGGGCGCTGATGCGCGAGCTCTACAGCGGCCCGGCCGCCTGGCCGACCAGCTCGGCGATCAGCGAACCAGGCGGTCGCCGTCCCGTCGCAGCCGGGCGCGGGCGGCGAGCTCGGTCAGGAACTCGCCCCTCGCCGCCGGCGAGATGAGCGCGCGGGTCCGCCGCGACGAGGCCTCGCCGGTGCAGATCGCCAGCCGATCGAGCGACAGCGCGGGCGAGCTGAGCGGATTGCGGGTCGGGCGCACCTCGCTTATTTCGGCCAGGCCGATGCGCAAGCGCACCAGCCCGAAGCGCACGACCAGCGACTCACCGTCGATCCCGTAGCGCATCGGGAAGACCAGCCCGACATAGATCGCCGCGAACAGGGCCGGTCCGAACAGCGCGACCAGGACGGCGAAGCCCTGGCCCGAGCGGAGCGTCACCACCATCCCGGCGAGCGCCGCCAGCGGACCGACCACCAGCAGGACAGCCACCCACCAGTCCACCTTCGACCGATACCAGCGCTCGACCGCCATGCCGCCTCCGACCGATCGTACGATGGGCCGGGCGCCGGCGAAAGCAAGCGGCGCTCGCGCCCCTGCGGGGCGATCGGTCGGTCGGGCGCGGCGCGCGATCGATGGCCCGGCGCGGCCCGGCGGTCGGTCGCGCGGGCGCGGCGCTCGATCACCCGGGCGCGTCGGCGACCCGCCAGAGCGGCAGGAGCAGGAGCGGGGCGCCGAGGCCGGCGCCCATGCCGATCCACAGCGCCGTCCGCACACCGACGACATCGGCCAGCACGCCGGCCGCGAGCGCGCCCAGCGGCATGAGCGCCCCGTTGACCGCCTGGAAGGCGGCGTTGCTGCGGCCCAGCACCTCGAGCGGCAGCACGCGCTGGCGCAGGCTGACCGCCTGCACGAAGAAGGCGATGTGCATGCCGTCGCCGATGAGCTGGTGGGCGAAGAGGAGCGCGAGCACCGCCCACGGCGCGCCCGACGCGGCCGGGACCAGGAGGCCCGCGGCCTCGGCGAAGAAGAGGAACAGCACCATGGCGGGCCCGAGGCCGAGCCGGCTCGCCGCCAGCGGCGAGACCAGCGCGCCCAGGAGCGACCCCACCCCGCCCATCGCGATCACGATCCCGACGGTGCCGACGTCGAGCCCGAGCACGCTCAGCACGAACTTCATGTAGAGCGCGGCGAAGGTGCCGGTCACGAACGTGCAGGCGCCCAGGCCGAGCAGGATGGGCCGCACGAGCGGGTGGCGCCAGCTGGCGCCGAAGCCGAGCGCGACGTCGCGCCACACCGACGGCGAGGCCTCGACCGCGGCCGGCTCCTCACGCCGCCGGATGCTGCCCAGCAGGAGCGCGGACGCCACGTAGCCCAGCCCGTCGAGGATGACGGCGACGGGCGCGGTCAGCGCCTGGATCAGCACGCCGGCCAGGCTGGGCCCCGCGATCTCGGCCACCGCCTCGGTCGCCTCGATGGTGGAGTTGCCGGCCACGAGCAGCTCCTTGTCGAGGAGCGACGGCAGGTAGGCGTTGTCGGCGATCTGGAAGACCGCGGTGCCGACCCCCACCACGGCGGCCACGACGTAGAGCTGCGCCATGGTCAGGACCCCGACCCAGGCGGCCAGCGGCAGGCTCAGCACCGCGGCCCCGCGCACCAGGTCGGAGGCGATGAGGAGCGGGCGCTTGCGCGAGCGGTCGACCACGCCGCCGATGGCCAGCGCGACCAGCACGCTCGGCCCCAGCGCGAACGCGACCAGCAGGCCCAGCTTGAGCCCCGAGGCGTCGATCGACAGCACGGCGAGGACCGGCAGCGCGGTGCGCGTGATGCGGGCGCCGAGCGCGCTCACCGCCTGCGCGCCCCACAGGCGCACGAAGTCGCGCTGGCCCAGGACCGCGCTCGCCGGCCCGAGCCGCATCAGGCGGGCTTGCCGGCGGGCGGCTCGACCACGACGACCTTGCGCTTGCCCGTGCGCGTGGCCGGGATGTCGCCGACCATCTCGAAGCGCACCGCCACGCCGGGCAGGTAGCGCGCGCAGCTGGCCTCGACGTGGGCCAGCGCCGCGCCCGGCAGCTCGCGGCCGTCGGGCACCACCTTGACCGTGATCGACCCGTCGCCGTGCTGCACCGCCTGGAACTGGCGCACCGCCTCGGCCAGCGGGCTGAAGGCGAGGTTGAAGATCATGCCGCCCACCGCGTTGCCGGCGCCGTCGCGCAGGGTCTCGGTCGAGCGCCCCTCGATCGAGGCCAGGCGCGGGTGCGCGCGCCCGCAGCCGCACACCGCGCCCTGCGGCATCGCCACCGCCAGGTCGCCGTTGGCGTAGCGGATGAGCGGCTGGCCGTAGTTGTGGAGATCGGTCAGCACCACCTCGCCGACCTCGCCGGGCGCCACCGGCCGCCCGTCGGGGCCGACCACCTCGACCACCAGGTTCTCGACCTGGACGTGGAGGCCGTCGTGCGCCTTGCACTCGCCGGCGATGAGCATCACCTCGCGGCAGCCGTAGGTCTCGAACACCGACGGGCCGAACGCCTGCTCGAGCGCGGCCCGGTCGGCGGGCCACACCCGCTCGGCCCCGCACACGACCGGGATGGTGCCCCAGTCGCGCGCGCCGGTGCGGTTGATGTAGCGGGCCAGCTCGGCGCCGGCCTGGGCGTAGCAGAAGATGGCGCGCGGCCGCAGCCGGCGCAGCGCCGCCACCACCTCGGCCTTGTGCTCGTCGCCGCGCGGCGTGCAGTCCACGTAGTGCTCGCGCCGGACCATGCGGTCGAGCTCCTGCTTGATCCGCTCGCCGAGCGGCTGCTCGCGCGTGGCGGCGCCCCAGTAGTGGAGCGCGACGTGGCCGATGCGCCAGCCCGACATGCCGAAGCCGCGCAGCTTGACCGCCTGGCGCCAGTACTCGGAGTCGGCGTCGTAGCGGATGACCAGCGGCTCGCCGGTGGTGCCGCCGGTGGTCTTGCGGATGGTCGGCCGCGGCGGCGCGGTGGAGATGCGCTCGTCGCCGCTGGCGCGCGCGGCCTGCCGCGTCAGCAGCGGCAGCCGGGGCAGGTCCTCGGGGCCCTGGATGTGCTCGGGCCGCACGCCGGCGTCGTCGAACGAGCGCCGGTAGAACGGGACGTGCTCGTACGCGTGGCGCAGCAGCGCGGCCAGGTTTCGCCGCTGGAACGCGAAGACCTCGTCGGCGCTCGAGCGGTCGAGCTTCTGCAGCTGGCGCAGATAGGCGATGACCGGCCGCCGGCGCACGCCCCGCTCCCACGCCGGGTACAGGACCCGCCTCAGCACCGTGCCGTAGAGATCCATCCCGCCCCCCTCGCCCTTCGTCAGGCCGCGGCGCGCGCGCTGTGCGCGACCGGCGGCGGTGGGATGACGTGATCGCGGTACTGGCCGGGATCGCCGGCCCGCCCCTCCATCGCCGCCACCGCGATGTTGAACATCTCGCGCGCGGTCACGTAGTGCAGCCGCCAGCGCGCCCCGTCGTTGAAGTCGCGCGTGAGCGCCTGGTGCATGGCGCGCGTCTCCTCGCCCAGCAGCACGCCGGCGTTGCGCTCGGGCGCGCCGTGGGTGTGCACCTTGACGAAGATCCACTCCGGGCGGCCGAGCACGTGGATGTTCTGGCCGGCCCAGGTGCGCACCCGCCGCGCCGACGGCGGATCGCTGTGATCGAGCGCCGCGTTCTCGATGCGCAGGCGGGCGCGCCGGGCGCCCGGGTCGCGCCGCACGGTCAGGCCGAGCGGCCCGGTGATCATGAGCAGGCGATCGCGCCGCACCTCGCCCACCCGCGCGGTCTCCCCGGTGGCGTACGCCTTGCGCCGGCGCAGGTCGCCGGTCGGCCAGTAGATCTCGTTGACCCGGTTGGGCTGGCACTCGTCGGGCGCCGACGGAAACGTGAAGTCGGCGTAGCAGCCGGCCTGGTGGAGGAGCTCGACCTCCTCGTCCACGCCGCACCAGCGCCCGTCGCCGCGCGCGTTGGCCAGGCACCAGTTGCCGTGGATGAAGGCGAAGCGGTAGCCGCCGTCCGGGCCGCGGCTCACGTGCCCGTGCTCGGCGAACAGGCCGAGGTAGCGGTCGATGTCGCGCCGCAGCCCATCGGCGCTGTCGGCGTCGTGGTGGAGGTGGAGCTCGACCTCGCCGTGTCCGGCGGCGCACAGGCGGGCCAGGCGCTCCAGATAGCGCGGGTCGTACTCCTCGCCGGGAAAGAAGAAGCTGTGGCGCGGCGACAGCCCGTCGGCGTCGCGGAAGCCGTTCACCAGGGCGGGATAGCCCTCCTCCCACGCCGCCACCCGCGCGTCACCGACGTCGCGCGGCGTGCCCTTGCCCCACAGCGGCTCGTAGTGGTCGCAGAGGGCGAAGAGGAGGTGGCGCGGCCCGGCGCCGCCGCCCGTCCGCTCCACCGCGAGGCGGCCGAGGTGTCGCGCGTACCCGCCGAGCCACGTGTGCAGGTTCTTCTTCTTCAGCCTGGCGAGCACGGGCGAATCTTAGTAGGCCGCGCGCTACCCGACCAGCAGGACGCCGAGAAAGCGGCTGCTCGGCATCTCGCGCAGGAAGCGGAGGAGGTCGCGCTCGCGCGTCTTGTGGGTCTGGCCGACCAGCACCACGGCGTCCATGCAGGCGGCCGCGCTGGCGTGCTCGCCCAGCACATCGAAGCCGGTGAGATCGACCAGCACGTACTCGAACAGATCGACGCCGTCGAGCAGGAGGCGCGCGAGGGCGGGCACGGCCTCACCGGCCAGCTCGGCCGCCGGCGGGGTGAGGACGGCGAGCGAGCCGCGCAGCCAGCGGGTGCGGAACACGCGGTGCTGCGGGAGGTCGTCCGCTGTCGCGTCGGCGGGCGGCGGCGGCGGATCGGGCGGCCCCAGGTCCGCGTCCTCGGCCATGGCCGACAGGGCCGGGTAGCGCACGTTGGCGTCGACGAAGGCGACCGTCGCGCCGGTCAGCTCGACCAGCGCGCTGCCCAGCTGGAGGGCGACCGGCGGCACGGCGACGCGCTGGGTGGCCGGGATGAAGCCGATCACCTTCTGCTTGGCGGCGTGCATCCGGCGGGCGATGCGCACGCACTCGGAGTGCACCTTGCCGTCGGTGCGGCCGATGTGGCCCAGCCCGAGGGCGTTGAGGCGCGCCTCCTCGCGCAGCGCCATCTTCTCTGCCGCCGGGCTGTCCAGCTCCGGCAATCCGCTGGGTCGCACCTCAGCGCCTCACTTGCCGCTGGCCAGCTGCCGGCGCTCCGTCTCGCGGCGCTCGCGCCGCAGTCGCTTCTGGGCCGCCCGCGCGCTCTCGCCCGGCAGGCGGGTGGAGATGGCGAAGCCGCCCATGAAGGCAAAGCCGGTCACGCGCAGGAGCGGGGCGTCGGGATCCGATCTGGACGGCGCGCGGTCCACCTGCTGGAAGCCGCCCATGATGGCGACGCCGTCGCACTCGACCGCCAGATCGGGCGGCACGATGATCTCGGCGCCGCCCAGCATGCACACCACGTGGACCTCGGTGACGCCGGGCGGCAGCTCCACCTCGCGGAAGTCGATCTCGGCGCCGCCCATCACGCACACGACCTTGAGCTTCTCCGGCACGCGCCAGCCGCCCTTGCGCTCCACGCCGCCCATCACCGCCACCGCCCAGCGCCTCGGGGCGCGGTGGGTGGACAGCGCCGCGGCCGGCGTGCGGGTCGGGTGGAGCTCGAGCGACTTCTCGGGCGACAGCGGCGGCGCCGAGGCCTCGCGGGGCTCGAGGTCGACGACCACCTTCTCGAGCGCCTCGATCGAGGCGGCGCGATGGGCCTGGTCGACCCGCATCTCGAACTCGTCGACCTCGATGACGTCGCGCGCGAAGTCGTCCGTGAGGCGATCGATGACCTGCTGCCGGCGCTCGCGCAGCGCGACCAGAGCGCCCTTCCTCGGCTCTTCGGACATGTGGCCGAGAGCATAACTCAGTCATGTCGGGTAGGCTCGGCCGTATGCGGCTGGACCTGCACTGCCATTCGACGGCCTCGGATGGCAGAGAGGAGCCCGGGGCCATGGGGCGCCGGGCCGCCGATCTGGGCCTCGCGATCTTCAGCTTGACCGATCACGACACCTGCGACGGCTGGGCGGCCGCCTCGGCGGCGCTGGATCCGGCCATCACCGCGCCGGTCGCCGGCGTCGAGATCTCCGCGGTGGAGTCGGGCAAGACGGTTCACCTGCTCGCCTACGATGGCGCGCGCGACGGGCGCTGGAGCGGGCTGGTCGACGCGCTGGCCGGCCAGGCGCGCGCGCGGCGCGCCCGCATGCGCGACATGGTCGCCCGCCTGGTCCAGCGCGGCGTGAGCATCGCGTGGGAGGACGTGCTCGCCGAGGCCGGCCCCGGCAGCGCGGTGCTCGGCCGCCCCCACCTCGCGCGCGCCCTGGTCCGGCGCGGCGCCGTGTCGAGCGTGAGCGAGGCGTTCGGCCGCTACCTGGGCGACGGCGGCCCGGTCGACGTCCCGATCTCTCACCTCGGCGTCGCGGACGCGCTCGAGGTGGCGCGCGCGGCGGGCGCCCGCGTCTCGCTCGCCCACCCCCACACCCTCGGCCCGGTCATCGCCGCGGACCTCCTCCGCCGCCACGCGGCCGGCGGCCTCGACGGCATCGAGGCCGCGTACGGCGCCTACGGACCGCGCGAGCGCGACTCGTGGCTGGAGCTGGCCGCGTCTTTCGACGCCACCGTCACCGGCGGGTCCGACTATCACGGCTTCGATGCGTCGGATAGCGGCGGGCCTGGTGTCGAGATGGACGAGCCGCACGCGAGCCGCCTGCGCGAGTGGCTCGGGCTGGGATAGCGCGGGCCGCGTCCCGGCGGCCTGGAGTCGCTGGCGTCGAGGCGGCCAGGCGGGGCTCCGGTGGCTGAGCGGGTCGGCGGCCTGCATCCCGGATGTCCGCCGCGCGGCGCGGTGCGGCGCGGCGCAGCGCGGCATCCGCGGGGAGCGGCCGGCCGCTGCCCGGGTGGGTCGGCGCCCGGTGGCGGAGGAGCGTCGGGCAGTGCTCGTCGGCGACGACGAGAACGCCAGGGACGGCGGCGCCCGCCCGCCGTGCGTCCATCCGTGCGCCGGGAGGCTGCAACCAGCCGCGCCAGGGGGCTGCACGCGGGACGTCGAGGGCGATGTCCGCGGCGCCGGAAGCCGGGCGGATGTGGATTGGCGGGACGATGTGGCGCGCGGCGTTCGGTTGCGCCCGGCGTGGTCGAGGAGCTGCCGTCACCGGCGATGGTGCCGGCCGTGGCGGGCCGAGCCGGCATCGACAGGAGGCGAGCACGCGGGCTGGCAGGCTGGTGGGGTGGGCTGGTGGGCTGGCGGGCTGGTACGACCGGC
>Ga0126377_10003338_pt1 | contig 11350 bp, 12 predicted proteins | sample PanSoiMetPlot_22_FD_92647 | JGI IMG/M metagenome (GOLD analysis project Ga0126377, IMG submission 92647) | Tropical forest soil microbial communities from Panama - MetaG Plot_22 | ecosystem: Environmental > Terrestrial > Soil > Tropical forest > Bulk soil | place: Panama | collected 2016-02-17
GAACACGGCACGCTGGTCCGACAATGCGTTTTGCGTCGCAAAACCATGATTTCGCGGCGATTAGGGGCTTTCCTGATTTGCCAAGCCCAAGAGGGTCACGTAAACTCGCGCCCCGGTTCGTACCCTCATCATGCTTCCGCCGGGCGTCTGCGTGAATTCTTCCTTCGAGGCTTCTCGCCCTCTACCCAGCTCGAGTTGATCAGTGCACGACCAAGGCGCAGGCCTTGGTCCGGGCTTTCGTGTCGCTGCGACACGCATGCCCGAACCTGACCTGCATGTTGAACCTGCGGCCTAAGGCGACGCGTCCTCTCAGGGAGGCCAGCCGACCGCCGCGTTGTAGAAGTGAGAATTTGAATGACGACGATTTATGTAGGGAATCTTCCTTTCAGCGCCACGGAAGATGAGGTGCGTGGGCTTTTCGAGCGCCATGGCAAGGTGGAGTCGGTCAAGCTGATCAATGACCGTGAAACCGGGCGGCCGCGTGGCTTCGGCTTCGTGGAAATGGCCTCGGGTGAAGCTCAAAACGCGATTCAGCAGCTCAATGGCTTCCAGATGGGTGGCCGGCCGCTGCGCGTAAACGAGGCTCAGGAACGTCCGGCGCGTCCGAAGTTCGCCGGCGGTGGCGGCGGTGGACGCGGTCGCTGGTAACAGCCTCGTCTGACACGGTTTCAAGCTTCGGAACCCCGCCTTCGCGCGGGGTTCTTTTTTTGCGAAGGAGACGGTCATGTCCAAAGGAATGAAGAACGTGACGCTGGCCCTCGTGGCTGGCTGCCTCGTAGTGGCGTGCGTGACGCAGAAGGGTTCGCACGCGGCCGCTGATTCGAAGTTGCCGCATACCGACGCTGCCACCTCGGCGGCGATCGATAAATCACTCGCCGGCCCGCAGCGCTCGGACGCGAATCGCGCGCGCGATGTGTATCGCCACGCGAAACAAACGCTCACGTTCTTCGGCCTGCGCCAGGACATGACGGTGGTCGAGATCTGGCCGGGCGCGGGCGGCTGGTACACCGAGGTACTCGCGCCGGTTCTCCGGGATCACGGCAAGCTCTACGCCGCCCAGCAGGATCCCGCGATTGGCAAGGGCGCTCAGGACACGCTCAAGGCGTACAACGACAAGCTCGCCGCCAACCCTGCTCTCTATGACAAGGTGACCGTCACCGCACTCGGCCCGGAAGCGTTCGACATCGCGCCCGCGGGATCCGCCGACATGGTGCTCACCTTCCGCAACATCCATAACTGGATGCGGCGCGACTACGCCACGAAAGTGTTCCAGGCCGCGTACACCACACTCAAGCCCGGTGGCGTGCTCGGCGTCGTCGAGCATCGCGGCAACCCGGCGGTGCCGCAGGATCCGCAGGCGAAGAGCGGCTACGTCAACGAGGACGTCGCGATCAAGATGATCGAGGGCGTCGGCTTCAAGCTGGTCGAGAAGTCCGAGATCAACGCCAATCCCAAGGACACGAAGGATTACGAGAAAGGTGTCTGGACGCTGCCGCCCGTCTACACGGAAGGCGACAAGGATCGCGAGAAGTACGCGGCGATCGGCGAGAGCGATCGCATGACGCTCAAGTTCGTAAAGCCGGCTTCCTAGAACGGGTTGAGCGATTTTTCCGGCGTGAAGTGGACGTAACCGACGCTCGCGCCCTGGCGCCAGCCGACACCTAAGCGCACCGGCGCGACGGTGATGCCGTTGATGCGCGCGTAGTTCAGGCCGACGCCGCCGACGAAATACAAACTGCCCTCGACACCCGGGAAGCGCTGGAACAGCTGGTCCTGCGCCTTGAGGTTGTAGACCAGGATGAAGGTCTTGGCTGCATTGCCGCCGAGGTCGAATCCGATCGACGGACCTTGCCAGTAGACCGGGCGTGAACCGCCGCCGGCGAACTTGAGCGTGCCTTTGCCGTAACGCACGCCGACCGCGACCGCACCGCCCGCTTCCTCGCCCTCGATGTACGCGTTCGGTTCGCCCTGGTCCTTGAACGCCTTCTGGATCACATCGGCGATGCCCTTGGCGCCCTTGCCGAAGAAGTTCTCCGCCTCGGTGAGCACTTCGTCCTGCTTGTAGGTCTTCTGCTTCGGCGGAACGTTCTTGTCCTGCGCCGAGACGAGCATCGGAACCATCAGCAGCATGGTAAGAACTACAAGCGATCTGCGAACGAGGTTGGTCATAGCGTTCCTCTCCAAGTGCACTCAGCTTCCCGTAACCATCGTTTCAAGCGCCTGAACGCTAGCTTAACGTTTACCAAAGATCGCGCAGGCGCGCGCCTGCATCGACCTGGACCTGCGCCACGCCGAGACGCGCGTCGCGCGGCTCCTCGATCTGCGCGGCCTCCTGCCGGAAGCACGCGAGCACGCGATCGGTGAGAAAACGGCTGCGCGCACCGTACACGTGTTTGTCGCCGAGTCGCGGCTGTTGCGTGATGTGAAAACGCAGCGGGTGAATCAACTCGAGCTGCGCCCGCGCCCGCGTGATCGCGACGTAGAGCAGGCGGCGTTCCTCTTCGATCTGCTGCGGCTTGCCGCCCGCGAACTCCGACGGGAAGCTGCCGTCGGTGACGTTGAGCACGTAGACGGCATCCCACTCCTGCCCTTTCGCGGAGTGCACGGTCGAGAGAATGACGTAGTCCTCGTCGAGGAGCGGCGGCCCGGTGAGATCGCCGGACGCCTCGGGCGGATCGAGCGCAAGCTCGGTGAGGAAGCGCTCGCGCGACGGGTACTGTGTCGAGAGCTGCTCGAGCTGCTCGAGATCCGCCGCGCGCACGCCTGCGGCTTCATAGCGAAGTTCGAGGAACGGCTCGTACCATTCCCGCGCCTGGCGGGTCTGCCCTGTCCACGGCGTCTGAGGATCGGCGAGGTGTTCGAGGAGCGCGACGAGCGCGCTCCACTGCGGGGAGTGCGCGCCGGGAATCTGCATCTCGCGCAAGGCGCCAGGCGCAAAGCCCGCACGCGCGAGCGCATCGAGGCTGCGCCGCGCATTGGCCGGGCCGACGCCGTCCATCAATTGCAGCACGCGAAAGCCCGCGATCTCGTTGCGTGGGTTGTCGGCCCAGCGCAGCACCGAGAGCAAGTCTTTGACGTGCGCCGCCTCGAGGAACTTCAGCCCGCCGTACTTCACGAACGGGATGTTGTGACGCGTGAGCTCGATCTCGAGCAGGTCGCTGTCGTGTGAGCTGCGGAACAGCACCGCCTGCCGGCGCAGCACCAGGCCCGCCTCGCGATTGGCGAGAATGCGCGCCACGACGTGCTCCGCCTGCTGGCGCAGGTCCGCCACGCTGATGAGCGCGGGGCGTTCGCCGCCCGCGCGCTCCGCTTGCAGCACCTTGCGGTGCTGGCGCGTCGCCTCGCCAATCAATGCATTCGCGGCATCGAGGATCGGCTGCGTCGAGCGATAGTTGCGCTCGAGGGTCACGCTCGTCGCCGGCGTCGGGAAGGCGGACGGAAAATTCAGGATGTTCTCGACTGTCGCGGCACGGAAGGAGTAGATCGCCTGCGCGTCATCACCGACGACCGCAAGGCCCGCGCCGTCCGGCTTCAGGCGCAGCAGGATCTCGGACTGCAGCGTATTGGTGTCCTGGTACTCATCGACCAGCACGTGATCGAACTGCTCGCCGACCGCGCGCGCGAGTGCGGGATCGCTCGTCAGGATGTGCCAGTAGAGGAGCAAGTCGTCGTAGTCGAGAAGCTGATGCGCCTGCTTGCGCACCACGTATTCGCGGTACAGCCCCTTGAGCTCCGCGTGCCAGTCGAGACACCACGGAAACTGCTCCTGCAGCGTCGCGTCGAGCTCGCATCGCGTGTTCACCCGGTGCGAGTAGATCGCGAGGCAGGTGTCCTTGCGCGGAAAGCGCTTGGGCTGCGCCGAAAGGCCGCGCTCATGACGCACGACATCCATGAGATCCGCCGCATCACCGCGATCGAGCACCGTGAAGCCGGGATCCAGTCCGAGGTTGCGCGCGTAGTGGCGCAGGAGGCGATTCGCGATCGAATGAAACGTGCCGGCCCAGCGCAGCTGGGACGCGGATGCGGAAGTGCCGCGTTCACGCAGCGTGGCATCGACGATGCGCTGGGCGCGCCGTGTCATCTCCTGCGCCGCGCGACGCGTGAAGGTCAGCAGCAGGATGCGATCGACATCGACGCCCGAGAGCACCAGCCAGGCGACGCGATGCGCGAGGGTGTTGGTCTTGCCGGTGCCCGCGCCCGCGATGATCAGGAGCGGTCCCGAGACCCAGCCGCGCGCGCCGGCGCGTGTCTCACCGTACTCGACGGCACGACGCTGCATGTCGTTGAGACGCTCGAAACTCGATGGGCGACTCTGCACGGTGCTGGTGGTGGCGACCCGGGAGGCCGCACTCTAACCCGGGACCTGTACGTTTATCCAGATGACCATCGCGTCGCGCGTTGGCACGATGCGTTCACTTTTCGGGGAGCACCGGGCACATGGATAACAACTTCACTGCGGTAGGCCTGCTGTGGCGCTTCCTGCTGGCGCTCGCGCTCGTGCTCATCACGTTCAACCCGACGCAGTTTTCGTACCTGCACTGGTTCGTGACCGACTTTCCCGCCGTAACGCCTCTCAAGGTCGTCGTCGGACTCGGACTCCTGATAGCGTGGATCATCTTCGTGCGCGCGACCCTGCAGTCGATCGGCGTCGTGGGCGTCGTCCTCATGGCGATCTTCTTCGGAGCGCTCATCTGGATGTTGGTGTCGTGGGGCTGGCTCGACCTGCACAACACGGGTGCCCTCTCGTGGATCATCCTGCTCATCGTGTCGCTGGTGCTGACCGCGGGACTCTCGTGGGCGCACATCCGCCGGCGACTCTCAGGCCAGGCGACGGTCGACGAAGTCGAAGAGCACTGAGCATGAAGGAGCGCACAGTATTTCGCGGGCGCGTCATCACCGTGAACGTCGAAACGGTGCGCCTGCCGAATGACGTGACCGAAGACCTGGAAATCATTCATCACCCCGGCGGCGCCGCAGTGGTCGCGATCGACGCGCAGCAGCGCGTCTGCCTCTTGCACCAGTTTCGCCACGCGGCGGGCGGTTGGTTGTGGGAGCTGCCGGGCGGGAAGCTCGATGGCGGCGAGCCGCCGCTCGAAGCCGCGCGCCGCGAGCTCGCTGAAGAAGCGGGCGCCGGCGCATCGGACTGGCAATCGCTCGGCACGGTGGTGAGCTCGCCCGGTGTGTTCACCGAGGTCGTGCATCTCTTTCTTGCGCGCGAATTGCACGACGAACCTGCAGCACCTGAAGCCGCCGAAGTGTTCGAGACCGCCTGGGTGCCGCTCGACGAAGCGCTCGCCCGCGCGCTCGCCGGCGACATCGTCGACGGCAAGACCGTCATCGGCCTGTGCCGCGCCGCTGAACATATTCGCCTTGCGAACGGCGCCGCCGCAGTTTTTGGTCGCGCGCCATCCGATTAAGTAAAGCGCCGAGTGACGCACGTCAGCATTTCGTGAGGCCGCGCACGACCGCGTTCACAGCGTTTCAGTACCCTGCCTCGCACACGAGCTGCTCCGCAGAGATGCAGCCGACATAAGACGAACCGGTGAACAACTAGAAGAACACGACGATGCGGCACCCTGACGACGGCTGGAATTCTCCCGACTTCGAGGACGAGCCCTCCGGGCAAGTCACGTTCGACGATCGCGGCAACGCCGTGTGGCAGACCTGGCGCGGCAAGCGCCTCGAGCATCCGGGCCTCGAGCTCGATGACATGGTCAACCACCCGCGCGCCAACACGCGCGTGAACGCGTTCGGTGCCAAGGTCGGCTACAACCCGTACGACAGCGGCATGCTCGGCAAGGACCCGAAGCCCCGCAAGAAGGATCTGCGCGCGCTATCGAGATGGATCGAGCTCGAGAAACTGCGCGGCAAGCGCTGATCTCCTCGACAGCGTCTTTCGCGGTTGTTGTTTGATCCGAGCCGCGGGCCGCCTGGCGCTCAGCCGGCGGGTGCGGCTTCGATGTGACGGATCTTGCTGCCGTGAGTCAGGCGATAGAAATGCCTGAGCTCGCGGATCAGCGCCTCGCAACGCACGCGCCCCCGCTTCAGGAACCTTCGCTCCAGCCCCTGGCAGAACTTCGCCGCGTAGCGGCTCGCCGAGGCATAGAGCGCGGCCTTCGGCGGCGCCAGCGCATGATCGACGTGCGCACGCTCGAACAGGCAGTGATGCAGTCGCAAGGGGAAACGGCCCGCGCGCTGCTCGCCGAGGAGAAAGAGCGCGGTCGCGTACTTGTCGACTTCCGCCTGGATTTCCAGCTCGTGGATCGCGACCGGCCGATCGTGGCCCGCATTCCAGGCGAGGTACTGGAAGTGGCTCACGCCTTCGAGCGCAGTCCAGTAGTCCGCAAGGTTCTCGACGTTGAGCTCCTCGAGCGGATCGGCCTGCTGCAGCCGCTCGAGCACGGCGCGATCGAGAAACAGCGACAGGCACACGTCACCGCCGACCTCGCTCACCAGCAGCTCCTCTTCCGTATTGCGCGAGGCGCGCTGCGCCGCGTGGGTGAGTTGGCGTCGATCCGTCACCAGGAACTCGTAGATGTCGTGCTCGATGCGGATGTCGTAGATCCGCCCGAGGAGCCGTTGCAGCTCGCGCAGCACCATGTTCAGTGCTGGAAGCGCGTGACTGCGGCCGCGGTCGGCTCGACGCCGAGGCGGCGCAGGAGCATCTGCGCGCGGCGGCTCCCGGTCTTCATCCAGATCTCGTAGAGCCGGAGGATGTCGCGCGCCGTGTGCGTGTGTGAGAGCTCGCTCACTTCGTTGAGCGCATCGACCAGGCGCTGGAACTTCTGCGCGAGCTCGGCGAACACGCCCGCGAGCGAGCGCTCGCGCCCCCGGACCAGGGAATCCGCGAGCGAGCCGTAGGCGCGGCCGCCCATCGCAATGTGGTAGTCGATGTCGATGAGCTTGCGCGCGAAGCTGCCGGCAAAGAATCCGGCGATGAACAGCGAGACGTCGCCCAAGCGCTGCAGGCCGCGGTTGCGCTCGGAAGGCGTCGGGGCATCGAGCGCTTCGGCGAGCATCACCACGAGGGGCTTGAGGCGCGGGCCGCGCGGCGTGGTTTCGTAGAGGGCTTCGGAACGGGAAAACAGGGTCAGCAGGTTCACGAGGTAATGTTCGGTATGATCGCGAACCGAGAGCTTCTGGTGCGACATCGCCGCATTCAATGCATCGCGAAAAAACTCCTGCAGGTTGTTTACCGCGATTACCTTGTGCCTGGAGCCGTCGCCGCTCATCGCCCTCTCACCTCCGCACCTTGCGGTGCATTCATAAGGTATCTGTGGGCCTCACTTTGTATGTCTCACCCGCGGGTCCGAAGTTCGCCAGCGTCAGACCCAACTTACTCCCACAGCCGGCTCACACCGTGATGTACATCTTGCAGAAATGCCCGGGTTCTGCGATTCATCACACAGTTCTCACACGCAGCGCATTGGCAGCGAGATGAGGCGAGTGCCAGCACGTCCCACGCGAGGAATCTTCAGCGCTTGCTCGGCATGACGCGCTACCAGTGGCTCGTCATCCTCGCCGCCTGGTGCGGATGGGGATTCGACGTCTTCGATGCGCTGCTCTTCAATTTCGTGGCGCCGAGCTGCGTGCCGCTGCTGCTCGGGCTCGAGCCGGGTTCGCTCGATGCACGCGCCGCGAGCCTGTTCTGGACCGGCATCATCACCGGCATCCTGCTCATCGGCTGGGCGAGCGGCGGACTGATCTTCGGGCTCGTCGCCGATCGCATCGGGCGCAAGCGCACGCTCCTCCTGACGGTGCTGATCTATAGCGTCGGCACGGCGCTCTGCGCAGTGGCGCAGGACATCTGGCAGCTCGCCGCATTTCGTGCCCTCGCGAGTCTCGGGATCGGCGGCGAGTGGGCCGTCGGCGCGGCGCTCGTTGCGGAGACGGTGCCCGACTCGCGGCGTATCGAGGCGGGTTCGATTCTCTTCACCGCCTCGCCGCTCGGTTACGCGCTCGCGGGCTATCTCAATTACCAGGTCGCGGGGGTCTGGCTCGCGGATACGCCTGAAACTGCGTGGCGCTATGTGTTCCTCTGCGGGCTGATTCCCGCGGCGCTCGCCATCCTGGTGCGCTGGGGACTGCACGAGTCGGAGCGCTGGCAGCACGCGGTGAAAACCGACGCGCCACCGCGACCCGCGGAACTCTTCGCACCGGCGATTCGCACGCGAACCTACAGCGGCCTGTTCACGGCCATCATCGCGCTCTTGTCCTGGTGGGCGGTTGGTGCCTTCGGGCCGCTCCTGTCGACGAGTCTTGCGCGCGATCACGCGCTGCTGCTCGGGCTCGACCCGACGGCGACGAAACTGCTGATCGAAACGTGGAAGGCCGAAGCGTCGAACTGGTTCAACGTCGGCGGCGTCCTCGGTGCGCTCCTCGCGATTCCATTGGCGAAGTCCTTGAGCCGCCGCGGCATGTTCGCGGTCTATTACCTCGTGTCGCTTTTCGCGATCCTCGGCGTCTTCGGGCTCGACCTCGCGCCGCACACGCGCGTGCAGGGCTTCTTCCTGCTCGGCCTCGGCATCTACGGCGTCTTCGCAGCCTTCACGTTCTATCTGCCCGAGCTCTTCCCGACGCGCCTGCGCGCGATGGGGAGCGGCGTCTGCTACAACTCCGGCCGCCTGCTCACCGCGGGCGGCATCTTCATCGTGGGCGCGCTGTCCGCACGCGCGGGCGGCTCAACGAGTGCCCTGCTCGTGATCCTGCTGTGGGTTGCCGTCATCCCCGCACTCGGCGTGCTCGGCACGCGCCGGATCATTGAGACACGCAATTCCGTGTTGCCCGAGTGATAGCTGTCGGCGACGGGCAGCGCTCCATGAGCGCACGAATTCTGTGAGCGAAAGACAATAGCTACCGGGGAGGCCTTCGATGACAGACAATCCGCGGCGTATTGGACGTAGCATCCTGGCGATCCTGGCCGGCTTCGTGGCCGTCGTCGTTCTATCGCTCGGGACCGACGCGATCCTTCACATGCTCAAGGTCTATCCGCCGGCGGGCGAACCCATGCCCGAGCCGGCGCTCAACGCGCTCGCGCTCGCCTATCGCAGCGTGTACGCGGTGATCGGCGGTTACATCACTGCAAGGCTCGCGCCGCGCAATCCGATTCTTCACGTGGTGATCCTCGGCGTCATCGGGCTGGTGCTGGCCACACTCGGCGCGATTGCGATGATTCCGAGGAACCTGGGTCCCGCGTGGTATCCGATCGCGCTCGCGGTGACGGCGCTGCCGCTCACCTGGCTCGGCGGCGTGCTGTATCGGCCGCGGACTGCCGTGGCCGCGAGCTGACTGCCAGCAAGCCCGCGCGACTCTGCGCGCGACCCGCAGACGCAGGTCGGGCGAGAGCAGGCTGAGCGAGGACTCTAGAGCGCCGACAGGCCGCGCTGGATATCGGCCTTGAGATCGGCCACATCCTCCAGGCCGACGGAGATGCGCAGGAGTCCCGGATTGATGCCGGCGCGCTGCCGTTCCTCGGCGCTGATGCGCGCGTGCGTCGTGGTCGAGGGGTGCGTGATCGTCGTCTTGGCGTCGCCGAGATTCGCGGTGATCGACATGAGGCGCGTCGCATCGATGAAACGCCACGCGGCCGCCTGCCCGCCTTCCACCTCGAACGCCACGATGCCGCCGAAGGCCGCTTGTTGAGCGCGCGCGAGCGCGTGCTGCGGGTGTGAGGGCAATCCCGCGTACAACACCGTGCGCACGCCCGGCTGCTTCTCCAGCCAGGTCGCGACCTCGAGCGCGCCGCGCGAATGCGCGTGCATCCGCAAGCTCAGCGTCTCGAGCCCCTTGAGAAACACCCACGCGTTGAACGGGCTCATGCTCGGGCCGGCGCTGCGGATGAAGGCGAACACATCGCGCCCCACGAGCTCGCGATCACCGACGATCGCGCCGCCGACGCAGCGTCCCTGCCCGTCGAGATACTTGGTCGCTGAATGAATCACCAGATGCGCGCCGAAATCGAACGGTTTCTGCAACGCCGGCGTGCAGAAGCAGTTGTCCACCGCGAGGAGGCACCCGGCATCGCGAGCGATGTTCGCGATCGCGCGGATGTCGGCGATTCCCGCGAGCGGATTGGACGGCGTTTCGACGTACAAGAGCTTGGTTTCCGGCCGGATCGCGCGCCGCCAGTTCTCCGGCGAATCCGGTGATACGTAGGTCGTCGCGACGCCGAACTTGGCGAAGTAGCGATTGAGCAACGTGATCGTCGAGCCGAACACGCTGTCGGAGCAAACGATGTGATCACCGCTCTTCAAGAGCGCCATCACCATCGAGAGGATCGCGCCCATTCCCGAGGCCGTCGCAACGCACGCCGCGCCGCCTTCGAGCGCCGCCAGACGCTCCTCGAAGCAGCGCACGGTCGGATTGGTGAAGCGTGAATAGATGTTGCCGGGTTCGGTCTCGGCGAAGCGCGCGGCCGCCTGCGCGGCGTCGCGAAACACGAAGCTCGACGTGGTGTGAATCGGCTCGGCGTGCTCGCCCTCGGCGCTGCGCACCTGGCCGGCACGCACCGCGAGCGTGGCGAGACCCTTGTCGTTCGGATCGAAGGGATGCATGGCAATTCCCGCAGCGAGCCGGGGCAGCCTAGAGAGGCGCGCCGGGGCCGTCAATCGTCCGCCCGCCGTCCCCACGCTTGCCTTCGCGGAACGCATCGCCTACTTTGGCCGCCCTCCTCTCGATCGCCGCCACACCATGCCGCTCAAGCTCGTCATCGGTCTCAAGAACTATTCCTCCTGGTCGCTCAGGCCCTGGATGCTGCTCAAGCACCTCGACCTCGCGTTCGAGGAGATCCCGCTCGAGCATTACGGGGACGGCTATCGCGCTCAGATCGCGAAATACAGCCCCGCCGGCCGCGTGCCGGTGCTGGTCGATGGCGACATCCCGATCTGGGACTCGCTCGCGATCGTCGAGCACCTGGCGGAGAAGACCGGGCGCGGTTGGCCGAAGCAGCCGGCGGCGCGCGCGCTGGCCCGCTCGATCAGCGCAGAGATGCATTCGGGCTTCACGGCGCTGCGCTCGCAGTGCTCGATGAACATTCGCGCCACTGGCCGGCGCGTCGAGCTGACGCCGGACTTGAAGCGCGACGTCGAACGGATCGACGAGATCTGGCGCGACGCCCGTGAGCGCTTCGGGTCGGGTGGGCCGTGGCTCTTCGGCGACTACAGCATCGCCGATGCGATGTATGCGCCGGTGGTCACGCGCTTCAACACTTACGGATTCGAGGTCTCACCTATATCGCGCGCCTACATGCGGACGGTGCTCGAGGATCCCGCGTTCAAGGAATGGGCGCGCGCAGCCGAGGTGGAAACCTTCCGCAACCCGGTGACCGACGCGATCGGACTTCCGAAGAACC
>Ga0126377_10003339_pt1 | contig 11349 bp, 7 predicted proteins | sample PanSoiMetPlot_22_FD_92647 | JGI IMG/M metagenome (GOLD analysis project Ga0126377, IMG submission 92647) | Tropical forest soil microbial communities from Panama - MetaG Plot_22 | ecosystem: Environmental > Terrestrial > Soil > Tropical forest > Bulk soil | place: Panama | collected 2016-02-17
GTCTGGAATAATGCCGATGTCTATGCGCGGGTAGGTGTGGCCAGCATCGGCACGGGCGATATTACGATTCGGGTCAAGCTGGCCGCTCTGCGGGTGTAAGATGTCCACCACCTACGCCAAACTCGTAAGCGAGATCGCAAAACACGTCAACGCCCTCGCGGGCGCGACGGCGGCGACGGCGGCGACCAACTACGCGACGACGCCGCACACCACATCGACTATTGATGATGTGGTCTATCCGTTGGCATTCTTGCAGGATCTTGCCATCAATGCCCATGGCCGGGTAGCGCTGGCGATTGCGTCGGCGGTTAATAGTCAGGGCATCGGTAATCATCCATGGCGCGGCTTCTTCCGAGATAAGACCTCGAATCTATCTCACGGCGCGAACCTGCCAACCACGGGCTCAACCAGCAAAAACATTATCGGGGCATTCGGTGAAGCTTTCGACGCGAGCGATACCGACCAGCTTTTGACGCGGGCCAATGTTCAACGGATCAGCAAGTATAAGAACAATTCCGCAGTTTATACCAATAACCCATGGCTCTGGACGATCAGCGGGGGCCAGGTCTGGCACACGACCACGAATATAACGATAGATGTGTGTGTCTATGAGCGCAGCGATCAGGTCTCGGCGGTTGCTTCCGGCAATATCACGGTTCCCGATGTGCTCGCTGATCTGATCGTGGCTGGCGCGGTCGCGGTCGCCACTGTCAACGGCAAGAATTTGGATCAAGCCGGAGTCTTCGCGGGCTATTACAACACGGGCTTAGCAATGATCGCGCAGGGTTCCACGGGAATACCTCAACTGATGCTGGGGATGGCGGCGTAATGGCGACTCTCAATCAGATCATTCTTGAATCGATCGATATTGCCATTGCGGGCATGGACCCGGATAGCGCACCGATTCAAAAGATGGTGCTTGAAGCAGAATCTATCTTTGATTCGGCTATTCAGGAATTGGCCGCAGTCCTGCATGGCTTGCCTCGTCTGCGAGCCCGGATGGTCAAGGAGTTCTCCGTCACCTTGACCAACGGGATCGGGACGGTTCCCGCAACGGTCCTCATCGAATATATGGGAGACGGCACCATCAGGGATTCGGACACCAGCGCCAATAACGGCTATGGCAATGTCCTGCAACGGGTCCATAACCGCTCTGATCTGCTCACGCTCCCCGCGCCCTACCTGATGGGCTATTACTGCATCGAGGGCAATACATCAGGGATAAGCGAGATTCATACCCGCCAGGTTGCCACCGGCAGCTTTACCGATACCTTGAGCCCGCTAACGCTCAACGTGATTCATATTCCAGCCAAGACCGATCTCAACACTGAAATTGACCCGGAGATTGAAAACAACCTCAAAGACCGGTTAGCGATCCGCTTGCGTGGTCAAATAGGTGTCGCCGCAGAACCGGCCAGTAAATCTTAATGTCGAATCCCTACAAGGCGGTATTTCGCCCGATTCAGGGCTACTACCCGACGGCACCAGTCACCGGGGAACAGGCTGATTATATTTATCAAGGTCTCAATATGATCTTGAAGGGCGGCACCGAGTTCAAGTATTTGGAGCAGTACACGGGCTATGGCCTGTTCGCGGCCTCCGGAAGCAATACGCTCGGAACCGGCACTGTGGCAATCACGACCGGCAGCAACACGATTACGGGCACAAGCACGAAGTTCCTGAGTGAATTTGTGCCCGGTCAAGAGGTGGCGATCAGTAGTCGTGTATATACCGTCTTTCGCATCGACTCCGACACCTCCATGCAGGTCTCACCCGCCGCCGCTTCCACCGGTTCGGGCATTCAGGTTGCGATCCTCCAGCAGATTCAGGCGCTTGACACCGTTATCTTAACCCTCATCCGGGGTTCAGTGATCCGTCTTCCAGAGGGGCATCTATTGGGAGCTGGCCGAGGCGCAGTCCGCGTCAATGGCGCAGCGCTGGCCGGAGGGGGATGGACACTGACCGATCAACCACAGCTTGCCGTCTACAATCCGGGGTCTGCCACCTATACGCCTTATCGGCTAGGCATGACAACGCCTATCGCCCCGACGCTGGCGAACGTCGCGGGCGGGACGAAAATGGCGGCAACCACTTATAGCGTGCGACTGGCATCGGCAAAAGTCGCCACTAAGGGATGGAATCAAGCGAGTCCAAGCACATCGGTAACGCTGCTGGCAAATCAACGGGTACAAGTCACATTCCCGGCCATGGATACGGCAAATGGGCAAGATGCATGGAAAATGTATGTAACGCTCTCCACCGCCACCGATGCCACGCAGGGGCCATGGTATGACTTTGGACGGCTCATCGCTACATCTGAGGTGGGCAGCGGCGGCGGCAATGTCACGCTCGAATGGGCGGACGCGGAAGTATCCAGCAACGATATCCTTGAGTACGATAATGATCAAGCCACCTCGGCGGGGTTCGTCGCGTCATTGGGGGGCTTGCCCGTCCTCATCTCCTGCAATGGTCCCGGTCACAACCTAACCGGCACCGTGGCGACCACGGCGGGCAGCGCGACTGTAACCGGCACGTCAACGCTCTTCGGGGCAGAACTGGCTATCGGGCGCTTCGTCTGGATCAATAGCCTCATCTACCGCGTTCTAAATATTGCCTCTAATACTTCCATGACGGTTACGCCGTCACCAGCCGGCACCGGTTCAGGGCTCGCTATTCGATCAGCCGACGAGACGCCAGGCCCGGTTATCAGGCCGGCTAAATCCACCGTGGGCGGTTACAACTTCGAAGCTTACCCGGCACGTTCCGCCGTGGCGATCGACCCGCCAGATCCGATCTTGGGCTATTATCTGGTACAAGAGCGGCTGTTTCTGCTGACCGCAAATTCGCTCAACTTCGCGGAGCCGACCGGCGATCCCGATGTCCCGTTGCGCACCGCTCCATATTGGACCGTCGGCTTTCGCAATCCTCGAGCCATCGCCTTTGCCAACGGCTATCTATACGCATATACAACGAACGGCGCCACTCGTTCGGCGGCATTCGGTGACAAGGTAGAGACCGAGCATAGCTTTGCCGCTCCCGTTGATGCGGTTATGTCCAGTTGGGATCCCGGTAAGGTCACCGTTGCATACAATCAGCAGTTAGAGGCCATGTGCTATATGCACGCCGACGATGGGACGCGAGCGGGCGGCACTGCCCGCTACGGCACATTGCTGCCGTTTATGCTGCGCATGGGGGTCTGGGGTCCGCCGCTCAGAATGGAAGATCTGAGCGATGTTGACCCGACCTACGCGACTTCGACCGCGACCGTGCAGGGGGTCATGTATTTCGCATCCCCCACCAATGCAGGCAACACCAATATTTATACGGTGTCGGTAGCTAACGGCGAAGTTGGCGAAGTCTTCGTCGCCTCTCCTTTTATGGATATGGGGGCAGAAGGGTTTGATAAGACCGTCGAAGGGCTCATCCTGACCGCTGGCCGCACCTCCGCATCAAATGTCGTCTGTGAAATATATGGGTCCGTGGCCGATGGCACCGTACCTATCAGCGATCTCCAGGCCGGGGGTAATTCCCAGAGCGGCCAGCTTACCTTCGGGCTTAATACCACGGTCGTTACCTCCGCACGTAAAAAGATGAATGTCAGGAAGCTTCGCACGGTCGCCGTTCGGGTGCGTCTCACCTCACAGGATAGCGTCAGTGCGCGGCTTGATGAACTCAAAATAGATGGTGAAATCGACACCGTCAGTTATTAACTATATCCGGGGGCTGGAGCATTCGGCAGATCTTGACCGCTCACACCTTGAGACGGCGGCGGCATGGGCGAAAAAACGCCGTGTCTACATCCATCATACTTTTGAAGAATGCGCGGCCAAAAAGTATTTTGGGGTCTTCGATGATTTCTCTCTGCTTAGTGTGATCTCAATCGAAGTTACTGGCGAAGGTGAATATTTGTTTCATGTCACATCTGCGCCGAAGAGCGATCTTGAACTTATCGCTAACGCGGTCTATCAAATTGGTTGGTCGCTCTTTGACCGACTCAAAGCCGAAATCATCTATACCCACCGGCCCGCCATCAATGGTCATGAGCATAGAGGATCTACCGCCATGTGTGAAATGACCGGCCTACATCCCTATGGTCTCCCGGAAGAAGAGGAGATAAACGGCGTGCGCTATGAATGGCAGGTCTACCAGATGACGAGGTTTGATTGGCTGATCGATCACCAGAAACGGGAGGCCGCATAAATGGGCGGGAAAAAGAAGACAGAAGAGAAGACGCAGACCACGCAACAGGGCTCACAATCAGGCTCTTACGATAACCGCACCGACTACGGTTACATCGCGGGTCCGCAATCGGCGGATATCGACGCACTTCGGAATTTCCAGTTTCAGGCTGATGCAACCATACCTTATCGCGCCGCCGCCGCTCGGCGCCGCGTTATGGATACTTTCGGCAATCCTGCTGCCGGTTACTCCACGCCCGAACTAAACGCACAGCGGCAACTCTCTGCTTTAGGGCAGGTCGATGAACGGGCGGGCCAGGAATCGGCGGCAGACGCGCAACGCCTCAATCAACAGCGATTCGGTCAGCTTGCGACGGTTGCGGGTATGACCGCGCCTCAATTGGTCGCTCAACGTCAATACGGCAGCAGCACCGGGCAGACATCGGGGGCCGGGACATCGAATACGGTTCAGATACAACCCGGTCGTAGTCTCTTCGGGTCGATCCTTGGTGGCGTCGGGTCCGTGATTGGCGGCGCAATTCCCTTCTGATGGTCTGGTGGTTCATCTTCTTTGCCTTGAACGTATGCGCGGCCATCGCTCAAACGCGATTCATCCCGGCCAGACAACGCTTACTCTATCTGAAAGGGCAACGGCATAGCCCGCTCTTCTGGTTCGCTCAAGTGCTCGTCTGGTCGATCTCGATCGTTGCGGCCATCCAGTATTATTGCGCACCTTCAGAGATGCCCGCAGAGATCCGGATCGTCGGGGCATTATTGGTAGTCGTCGGCCAGACCTTGACTATTCTTGCCTGCCGCGAGAATCCATACTTTACGCCCGCCTTCGTCCGGCCTCCCCGGATCATTCAGACCGGCATTTATGCTCACTTGCGGCATCCCGGCTATGGCGGCATGGCCTGTACCGCTCTCGGTTACTGGTTCTTGCTCGGGCAAGATTGGGCGATCGGGCCGACTGGCCTGTATATCGGGCTTCTCATTTACCAGACCTACCGTGAAACGAAACTCCTATACAGGTGAATCATGGGCTTAGATTTTCTTGCACAAATTCCAGCGATTTTAGGCCGGGGACTTGGCGCCGTCGGGGAAGGGTTCAAAAAGCTGCCCTCCGCGCTCGGGAAATTGGGGGATGACGAAGAAGGGGGACAAACGCCCAATTATCCCCTAACGCCGGGATTCAACCCGAACGCGAGCATGCCGCAGATCCGCCAGAACCCCATGGCACAGGCCGGACAGGAGGCAGTCTTCGGACAGCGTAAGAAGCCGGCACCCGCCTTACCGCCAATGATCCGCCCACCGGTCGCCGCTACCGAAACCGCGCCGAATGTACCCGGTGGGATCGTCGGCACCGGTCCTATCGTCGGACCTCAGACGCGGGCCGAAGAGATGCAGGAGGCGCGAGACGTGTATAGGAACGGCCCGACGCCTACCGGGTTCGGAGCCAGGCTTAAGGGGGCACTCCTGCCCGCGTTGGCGGGAGCGTTGAAAGGATATGGGGCAACCGGTGACATCGGCGGGGCGATTGGGGGCGGATTGAGCCGGGGAGCGGTCGCGGGCTTCTCTCCGCGCACCGAACGCGGAATTGAGTTCGAAGAACAGGTTAAACCCAAGATCCTTGAACGTTACGGGCTCGAAGATCAGCAGGCGGCAGCGAACGCGGCGGCGCAACAGGCCGCACTTGAACAGGAATATAAACGCTCGCAGATTGCCAACCAGCAATCAGAGGCTCAACGCCGCACCGATCAAACCGCGATCGAGCGCGAGAAGCTGAAGAAACCAGATAAGACCACGCCGCATTGGGTAGAAACTGATCAGGGATATATAGACCTGAACGACCCGGCCAATAAGGGTAGGATCTTTAAAGGTAAACAGCCCACCGACTCATATACGCCCGCTGAAGGCGGCATCCTCAACCGTCGAACCGGACAGACGACCCCTAACCCCTACGCGAAGGACCGTAGCGCGACCGGACAACCCAGAAGCGACGTTAACCGGATCAACTCAATCAAAGCGTCAATGAAAGAGTTCGATAAGATCAAGGCCGATGCTAACGCCGAAACCGATATGACCACGAAAGAGGGATTGATTCAGGATGCCAGGAACAAGGCGCATGAGATTGCGGACCTTTACGGCGATGACGTGGAAGTCGGAGAAAGCGGCGGTTGGCCCTATGTTAAATCACGGGTCAGACAACAGACCCCGCAAATGGGCGGCAGGAGCGGAGGCGGTCAAAAGCCGGTAGCTGATGAGAAGTTTATACAGTTCATTATGGAGAGGACGAAGAAGACCCGGCAGCAAGCGATTGATCAGGCCACACGCGACGGCTATCAATATCAGGGACAATAAACAAAATGCGGAGGGTTCGAAAATCCCCTCCGCATATAACCGAGTTTTCGATGTTTGGGTGATGAACCCAAATTACAAACCGTTACAAAAGCAACAGCACTCTATCATGCAGTAATCAGTTCTACAATACCTGAGACCTCCATGCCTCCTCCGAACGAAACCGATAAACTCTACGCGCAATATTCCGATAAACGGCTTGATGAAGAAGCCCAACGGCAAAATGTCCCGGTGGACTTTGTGCGCCGCATGGCCCGCATCGAATCCGGGGGCGATCCTAATATCATTGCAGGTCGCAGGCGATCAAGCGCGGGGGCCGTCGGCAAGATGCAATTGATGCCGGGGACTGCCGCCGATCTGGGCGTCAACCCGTATAATGCCACGGAGAATGTAGAAGGGGGCGTTAGATACGCCAAACAACAGCTTGATACTTTCGGCGGCGATCAGCGCAAAGCGGCTGCCGCGTATAATTGGGGACCGGGCAGAGTCAAAAAGTATGGCGTGGAGCGCGCACCCGATGAGACGCAGAATTACATGCGCCAGGTCGCGGGGCAGCAGCGCACCGAAACCGATGATCTTTATGAACAGTTTCAACAACAACAAGGATCTTCACCCCGCAATGGTCAACCTCCAACCACAAGGGCGAGTACATCCGCGTCAACAACTCCTGATACAGCAGAGAAAACCCACAAGGCAACCTTTCAAAAACAACCAGTACAGCAACGGAACGCGCCCACTCAGCCTTCCTCTGATCTCTCCAGCCTGATAGCGGTTGGACATCAGACGCCACAGGACCGCCAGAGGCAGGCGGCGGCTACCCGGAACGCAGAGGCCGAGCGAGTAAGCAATCTTCCATTGCTCCAACGGGCGCGATACGAATTGGGGACTGCTGGCCGCAAGGGACTATTACAGATCAACGAACTTGGCGAGAACATCAACGATCTGCTGACGCATCCGGTATCCACCATCAGTGAGGGCATTGAAGGACTTGGACGCGGGGCATTGCAATCAATGCGCAGTGCTCCCGGATTCGGCGCGATCCCCAATCAAGCGCCAGCCCTCGCCAACCTCCAACAACGACGGCAACAGAGAATGCGGGCCAATATGGAAACAGTCTATCCGGGGGATGCCGCCAGGTTGGAACAGGTTCAGCAGCAAGTTGCCGAACGTGAGGCTGCTTCGCCTTCCCTTCCCGCAAAGATCGGGCGCGGCGTGGTTTCGGGGGCCATCGGTAGCGCCCCCATGATCCTGGCCGGAAATGTCCCCGGAGCGGTCGGGATGGCCGCGCTCGGGTCTGATCCGACGAAGCCCGGAGAGTTCGCAACCAATGTTGCGGGTGCACTCCTCCCCGTCAAAGCCGGTCAAATGGCTGCGCCTTACGTCGAAGTTGCTGCCAGAAGTGCCGGAAAACTCGCCCCTTTGGTCAGAGGAGCGGCACCGGTCGCCATTGGCGCAGGGGCCAACGTGGCGCAAACGGCGGCATCCGGAGAGACTGACCCTGAAAAGCTAGCGGAGGCCGCAGCCGTCGGCGGCCTAATATCCGGTGTTGATGCCTTCAAGGCCGGACGGATGAAAACATCTGCCGAACCTCCCGCGCAGCGATCGACGCAACAGCCGACGCGGGCCGATGAAGTGGGCCAGCCCATGCAGTACCCGCAGATGAACCGACCATCTAAACCGGAAATGATGCGGCGACAGATGCGGGGCCAGACCACTCAAGTACAGCAAGTGCCTACCCTGGAGGAATTACGGCAAGCCTATAGCGCGCAATTAGGAGAATTGCCACCGGCCCAACGCAATGCGGCCATGGCTGCGTATGATAGGACGATCAACAGCGGCGAACGTTTGCCAGTACCCGAACGCCGAGGCCCGGTCAATCTGCCGTCTGATACTTATGGACCGGCCACACCTTCGCCCTTTGATTGGCGCAGGATGCAACAACAGACTTTAGGGTTTGAACCGGGACAACAGGCACAGCAGGCAGGATTGCCGCCAATGTTACCCGCGACCCCAGAACTGCCGCCTGTAGCGCCACCAAAACCAATGCCAAAGCCTCGAGGGTCTGGCTTAGGCGGTCCACTCATTTTCCCAGCGCAACCGGAGCAGGCACCAGCGCAAAAACCGCAGATATTGAAGCCGAGGCAGACAGAGCCTACGAGACCGCCCGCGCCCTTGCCCGAACCGACCGGGCCGATTATGGAAGAGCCGCGAAGCCCGCGACCGGAGACTATTATTGAGCAGCCATCGCGCCCGCCGATGCAGCCGCGCAGCAACGAGCCGCGCATCGAGGAGCGCTCACGCCCACCGGTCGAGACTGGCCGCGAAGAACTACCGACACGACCCGAACGCGCACCGCGTCCACCGCAACCAGAGCCGATCATTGAGGAGCGATCGAGACCGCCGCAGATACTTGCAGACCGGGAGAAACGCACCCCATTCCAGAAGGAAGAGCCCCCGCGTGCGTTGGCGGGAGAGACTGAACCGGGCGGGCCAAGTTTCTTAGGTGGCGTACTCCGCGATCAAGTGGAGAATTTGAAGAACATGAAGCCCGAAGAACTTGATGCCTTTATCAAGGAGCGCGAGAGGGTACGTAATGAAGATATACGCGGCATCCGGGAGATGAGCAGCGAAGAAGCGCGGGATAACAGCGAAGCGCTGAAGCTGGCTAACCAAGAGCGCCAGGGGCGAGTACGCCGGAAAGAGATGAGGCCGAAGTTCCCACAAAAGCCTGCACCGAAAGCGCCCACGAAGATTGAGGGCGGAGAGTTCATGAAACTCTCTCCAGAGCAACAACGGATCCGGGCGCAGGAGGATCGAGCGCGAGACTTGCGGAAAGCTGGAAGCGAGAGCCGGTTAAATGAAGATGTGGAGCAATTGGACGATGAGACGCTACAGAAACGTATACGCGATATTGAGTCAATTAAAGAACGGACAAAAGATAATCCCGAATATCAGAATAGCGGTTTAAAACGCAAACGACAGGCGTATGAAGAGCGGCTACGCCGGGAGATTGCGCGCCGTGGAGAGACGGAGCAGGCCCCAGAGAAACAGCCACGCCTACCGGGTCCGCAGGGAGGTAAGGTTCAGCAGCGACCATTCCCAGAGCGGCCAAATCAGGAAAGCCCGCTCAGACGGCAACCACCCGCACGACTACCGGGACCACAAGGGAGTGAGATTCAGCGTGGACCACTGCCAGCACCGCGTAACCCTCGCAATCCGTTGCAGCGACCGGAGGAAACACCGGCACAGATCAGAGAGCGCGAAATAGGCGAGATGTTAAAGAATCCCAAGCTGAGCCCACAGGCGCGGCAGTATTGGGAGAATCAACTAGAAAGCCCCCATGGTGTATGGACGGATGAGTCAATTACGGAGATGAAGGCCGCAGAGCCCGCGAATGCCGCAAAAGAACCATACGCCACCCATGAGGATTTCGGGCCAGTCACGTTAGCTGACAATCAGAAAGGTGTACCGCGTGGTAAGGTCCGGGTGAATGATGCGAACGGCGAAGAGCACATCATTCAGAAACGGTCCAACAATCAGCGGGCGATCCGGGCACAGAAACAGCAGGAAGCGGAGCAAGCGCGGATACAGAAAAACGCGCAGCGGATTGCAGAAGCACCGGCGGGATTAGGCGGGAAAGAAGAGGGGGCGACCCCTATTCGCTACCAGACCGAGCGCACGCTTGCCCAGCCCGGAGAGACCGCCCTATCACAAGAGAAAGTAACGGAACCGGCCCCGACGAACGCTAAGGCTCAGAGATTCCCCGAAAAAGGCCAACCAGCACCCGCCGAGGCCGCGAATGAGCCGAAGATAACGGAGAAAGGGGCGAAAGCCAAGCCCGAGGCTGGCGATACCGTTCGATGGATGGCCGCAGGCCGCGAGGCTATCGCAGATGTGATCAGAGTTGATGAAAAAACGGGCAAAGTAGGCGTTGATTACTTCGGTTACAAACTCATCCCGATCGAAGACCTAACCGACGTGAGGAAGTCAGCCCGCAATCAGAAGCGTGCGGAGATGGCGGAGCAGGAGACGGCGCAGCGCGCACAGCAGGAAGCCGAGAGTAAGGCCGCAGCGGTCGAAGCTGAGAAGAACTGGAGAACGGCGATACAGCGCACGCCCGAACTCGACAAACAGGCAGAGAAAGAATATGCGAAGGCTGACGCCGCTATTAAACGATCTCGCAAGTTACTGCAAGGCGAATCAATGAGGCCGCTTCCTTCCGGCTACACCGAGACTCAAAAGAAGGTATACACCAGAGAGAACGCCAAGATTGAGGCAGCGGAGAAGCTACGGGGGGATGCCCAAAAGTATGCGCGTCTCCCCAAAGCACAGGGCGAACCGACGCCAGAACCAGCCGCGAAACCGGAGCCCAAAGCCAAACCCTCGAAACAGCCGAAAGTATCGCCCGAAGATATCCGGATCTCTCCTTTTACCGAGCGCAGGCCAGAGCAAAAAGTAAAGCTTGAGCGATTTCTACAAGAAAAACAGGCCAAAGGTAAAGCCGTCTTTACGATTGGCGATGAAGTTTACAGTTTAGGAGATCACGCAAAATACACCATTGATGGGGGGCAGTTTGCAAAGCTTCATGATCTCTCACCGGAAGGCTTTGACAGAACACTAAAACAATATTTCAAGCCCGACGATAACAATATCAGTTACAACCGAGCAGCAAAAGAGCGTTTTGAGCAGCACCAGGCCGAACGGGAAGAGCAACGCAGACGGATGGAGGCCGCAGACGCGAAGGCGCGAGAGGAGGAGCAACAGCGACAAGCGAAATACGCGGAGGATAAACAGAAGGCTACAGAGTTCTACA
>Ga0126377_10003340_pt1 | contig 11349 bp, 14 predicted proteins | sample PanSoiMetPlot_22_FD_92647 | JGI IMG/M metagenome (GOLD analysis project Ga0126377, IMG submission 92647) | Tropical forest soil microbial communities from Panama - MetaG Plot_22 | ecosystem: Environmental > Terrestrial > Soil > Tropical forest > Bulk soil | place: Panama | collected 2016-02-17
AGAGCGGGCCGAGCGGGTCGTCCTCGGCCAAGAGGCCGGCGGCGACCATGGGCTCCGAGGCGTGGCGGGGCGGGAAGCGGGAGGTGCGGGGGCGGCGCAGGCCTTGGGGGCGCTCCTGCTCCCAGGCGGGGCGGTGGCGGCGGAACAGGCTCTTGACCGGGCCGTTGACGAGGGCCGACTCGGCGCCGAGCACAGCGGCCACCCGCACGGCGTGGGCCAGCCGGCGGTCGGGGCCGAGCGGCCGGGTGGCGCTGATCAGGTGCCAGATGAGGCTGAAGTCGCCCAGCTCGGAGGCGGCGTACATGAGCCGGTCGACGTGGGGGTGGCCCCGGAACTGGTCGACGCGGGTGTCGATGGCGGCGTCGAAGCGGGCCACCGCCTGCGTGACGGCCTTGGTGACGGCATCGAGGGGGCCGGGGCCGGGCACGGCGGGGGAGCCTAGCGGTGGGTCCGCGGTCGCTGTCATACCCCCGGCGTACGCTCAGCCCATGGCCTTCGACCTCCCCGGCTCGCTCAGCCCCTCGAAGGTGTCGTCGTTCACCGACTGCGCGCTGGCGTTCCGCTTCTCGGTGATCGACCGGCTGCCCGAGCCGCCCACGGCGGCGGCCACCAAGGGCAGCCTGGTCCACGCCGCGCTCGAGCGGCTGCACCTGCGGCCGCCGGCCGAACGCACGGTCGAGACCGCGCTGGTGTGCCTCGACGAGGCCACTGCGGCGCTGCGCGACCACCGCGAGTACGCCGGGCTCGAGCTCAGCGCCGACGACGAGGCCGCCTTCCTGGCCGACGCCGCCGACCTGGTGCGCAACTACTTCCGCCTCGAGGACCCCACCACCGTGCGGGCCATCGGGCTCGAGCTGGGGGTCGAGGCCGACCTCGACGGCATCCGGCTGCGGGGCATCATCGACCGCCTCGAGCTCGACGACGACGGCGAACTGGTGGTGACCGACTACAAGACCGGCGCCGCCCCCTCCACCCAGCACGAGCGCAAGCGGCTGGCCGGGGTGCACATCTACTCGCTGCTGTGCGAGAAGCTGCTGGGGCGCCGGCCCCGCACCGTGCAGCTGCTCTACCTGCGGTCGCCGCTGGCCATCACCACCCACCCGACCGAGCAGTCGACCCGGGGCACCCGGCGCACGCTGGCCGCGGTGTGGCAGGCGGTCGAGCGGGCCTGCGAGCGCGAGGACTTCCGTCCCCAGACGTCCCGGCTGTGCGACTACTGCTCGTTCAAGGCCTACTGCCCGGCCTGGGGCGGCGACCCCACGGCCGTGCCGACGGCGACTCCGGCGACTCCGGTCGAGGCGGTGGCGGTCTAGCCCAGGTCGAGCGCGGCCCGGACCGAGAGGGCCATGGCCGCCGGGTCCTGCATGGGGCCGAAGTGGCTCAGCTCGCGGTGGCGCTCGAGGCGGCCGTGGGGGAGCGCCTCGGCCAGCGCGGGGCCGAAGCTGGCCGGCGGGGTCTCGTCGCCGCCGACGGCCACCGTGACCGGGCAGGCCACCTCGCCCAGGCGGTCGTAGGCATCGTGGCCCCGGGCGCCGTCGAAGACCCGGGCCTCGGTCTCGGGCTGGCACTTGAGCTCGACCGACGGGTCGCCGTCGCCGTCCCGCTCGCGCAGGCCGTGGTCCACGTAGGCGGCCAGGGCGTCGGGGGCCAGCATGCTGAGCGGCGGCTTGTCCTTGAAGTTGTCGTAGGCCGCCGCCCGGTCGGGGAACCAGGGCCGGCGGCGCCGGGCCACGTCGGCCATGACGTTGGTGTCGGCCGGGGGCGGGCCGCCGGCGCTCCAGGGCGGGACGATCGGCTCGTACAGCCACAGTGCGCCGAACGTGCCGGGCCGGCGCTGCTCGGCCATGAGCAGGGCGGCGCCGCCCATCGAGTGGCCGGCCGCCCGCAGCCCGGGACCGGCGGCCCCGGCCGCCGCGAGGTCGTCGACGACGGCCAGCACGTCCGACGCCATGCCGGTCCAGGCGAAGTCGCCGGACGCCGGCGCGGTGGCGTCGCCGTGCCCTCGGAAGTCGAGCGCCCAGCAGTGGGCGTGGGCGCCCAGCTCGGCGGCGAGGGGGGCCCAGGTCATGGCCAGGAACCCGGTGGGGTGGGCCAGCAGCACCGGCGGGCCGTCGCCCCCGAGGTCGTGCAGGGCCACCACCACGCCGTCGCTGGACGGCACGGAGCGGACGGGCACGGGCGTCGGCGGCACCGGGGGCATCGACCCATGCTGGCAGGGGCGACGCCGACCGCCCAACCGGCGCCACGAGGGCCGGGCGAAGCGCGGTGCCGGGTAGGGTCGCCGGGTGATGGCCGAGTCCGCCGACGCCGAGGCCGTGCGGGCCGCCAACCGGGCCTACTACGACGCCTTCGAGCGGCGCGACCTCGACGCCATGTCCGACGTGTGGCTCCACGACGACGAGGTGGTGTGCACCCACCCGGGCTGGAAGACCCTGCACGGGTGGGGGGCGGTGGCCGGCTCGTGGTTCGCGCTCTTCGGCGGGCCCCAGCAGCTCCAGTTCATCCTGACCGACGAGCGGGTCCACCTGGCCGGCGAGGTGGCCTGGGTGACCGTCGACGAGAACCTCATCAGCGAGCAGCTGGGCGCCACCGTGGCCGCCACCAACGTCTACCGCCGGGTCGACGGCGGCTGGCGCATGGTCCTCCACCACGGCTCGCCGGTGGCCCCCAACGGCCCCGAGGTAGATTGACCGGCCAGTGCCCTGGCCACTAGTGCAGACCGCCGCCCCCCTCCCGGCCGACGGGCGCGCCGCCCGGGCCGCCCGCACACGCGAGGCCATCGTCGACGCGTCGGTCGCGCTCATCGAGGAGGGCGACATCCGCCCGACGGCGCCCCGCATCGCCGAGCGGGCGGGCGTGTCGGTGCGCTCGGTGTTCCAGCACTTCGACGACCTGCCCTCGCTCTACACCGCGGTGGTCGAGCGGGTGGTCGAGCGGCTGGCCGTCCTGGTGGTGTCGGTCGACCCCGCGCTGGCGCTCGAGGACCGCATCGCCGCCTTCGTCGCCCACCGGGGCGCGCTGCTCGAGGCCGTGACCCCGTTCCGGCGGGCCGCCGCCGTCCACGCCCCGTTCGCGCCGATGCTCGACGTGGCGGTGGCCCAGGGCTCGGCGTTCCTACGCCAGCAGGTCGAGGCCGCCTTCGCCCCCGAGCTGGCGGGCGACCCCGAGCTGGCCGAGGCCGTGGCCGCGGCGGCGTCGTGGGGCCTGTGGAACGCGCTGCGGGCCGAGGCGGGCAGGTCGCCCGAGGCCGCCCAGGCGGTGGTGCGCCGCATCCTCGGCTCGCTGCTGGCCGGCTCATGAGCGAGGCCGAGGACCCCGGCGGCCCGCCGCTCGCGGCGGGGGCTGGCGGCCATGATGCTCGGCTCCGGGGTGCTGCACCTGGTGGCGCCGGGCGCCTACGAGCGCATCGTCCCCCGGTGGCTCGGCGACCGCCGCCGGGTGGTCCACGTCAGCGGCGTGGCCGAGCTGGCCTGCGGCGGGCTGCTGCTGGTGCCCCGCACCCGGCGGCTCGGCGGGTGGCTCACCGCCGGCCTGCTCGCCGCGGTGTTCCCGGCCAACGTCCAGATGGTGCTGGACGCCGGCACCGAGCACCAGGCGGTGCCGAACGCCCCGCCGGCGCTGGTCCGGGCCCTCGGCCTGGCCCGCCTGCCGCTGCAGGTCCCGCTGGTGATGCGGGCCCTGCGGGTGGCCCGCAGCGGCTGACAGGGGCTAGCCGGCGTCACCCCTCGCTGGGGGCGTCCGTCGGGGCGTCGGTCGGCGCGTCGGCCGGGGCCGGCTCCTCGTCGCTGCCGGCGAGGATGGCGTAGAGGCGGCGCTTGGTGTCCTTCAGGACGACCAGCGCCTTGGCCCGCTGCTCGGGCGTGCCGGCGAAGCCCACCTCGGCGAGGGCGCTCATGATGCCCCGCGCCGCCTGGCGGACGTCGTGGGCCGCGGCCACCGTGTCGTCGGTGAACTCGGCCCACGGGGGCGTGGCGGCCGCCTGCTCGGCGGCGGCGCGACCCTCGTCGGTGAGGCTGAACCGCTTGCGGCCCTCGTCGGTGTCGGAGGTGACCAGGCCCTCGTCCTCCAGCATGGCCAGCGTGGGGTACACGGACCCCGGGCTGGGCCGCCAGATCCCGCCGGTGCGGGCGTCGAGCTCCTGGATCATCTCGTAGCCGTGCATGGGCCGCTCGGCCAGCAGCGCCAGCAGGGCGGCGCGCACGTCGCCCCGGCCCCGCCGGCCACGGCCGCGCCCGCGGCCCCGACCGGGGCCCCAGGGGCCGCGTCCGGGGCCGGGGCCCCAGCCCCGCCCGTGCCCGCCCGGCCCCGGCCCGAACTCGGGCCCCGGGAAGGGCGGCATCCACATGGCGAAGGTGGGCTGCCGGCCGTAATACATGTTTCCGTGTCGATCCTTCATGATGTCCTCCCATCAAGATCTGTTGTCGATGGGTTGACGATATATCGTTAACGTAGCGATGGCACCGTGACATCGGTCACGGTGCGTGGGGGCCGTCAGGCCAGGGACTTGAAGGCGATCGCCAGCTCGGCGTTGAGGTCGGCGGGGACCTCGTAGCCGCTCTCGTCGCGGATCTCGTCCCACCGGTCGCGCACGGTCTCGACGGTGAGGTCGGGGTCGGTGATGCCCGGGCTCACGCCCAGGAACACCCGGGCCACCCGGCCGCCGCCGCACGAGTACAGCTCGCCCGACACCGGGCAGTCGGCGTGGGCCAGCCAGGCCACCACCGGGGTGATCAGCTCGGGGCGGAGCTTGTCGGCGGCGGGGCCGAGGATGTCCTCGGTCATGCGGGTCTTGGCCACGGGGGCGATGGCGTTGGCCTTGATGTTGTACTTGGCGCCCTCGACCGCCAGCACCCGGGTGAGCCCGACCAGACCCATCTTGGCGGCGCCGTAGTTGGCCTGGCCGAAGTTGCCGAACACGCCGGCGCCCGAGGCCGTGCACACGATGCGCCCGTAGCCCTGGCCGCGCATGTGCTCCCAGGCCGGCTGGGTCACGTTGAAGGCGCCCTTCAGGTGCACGTCGAGCACCGGGTTCACCTTGGCGGCGTCCATGTTCTTGAACGAGGCGTCGCGCAGGATGCCGGCGTTGTTGATCACGATGTCGACCCGGCCCCAGGTGTCGAGCGCGCTCTGCACGATCGCCGCGCCGCCCTCGGGGGTGGCGACCGACTCGTAGTTGGCGACGGCCTCGCCGCCGGCGGCCGCGATCTCGTCGACCACGGCCTGTGCCGCGGTGGTGCCGCTGCCGGTGCCGTCGACCGACCCGCCGAGGTCGTTGACCACCACGAGCGCGCCCCGGCGGGCCAGCTCGAGCGCATGCGAGCGCCCGAGGCCCCCGCCCGCACCGGTGATGATCGCCACCTTGCCGTCGAATCCCAGTTCAGCCATGCCGCGCACAGTAGAGGCCGTCCCCGACGGCCTCCGAATCGGCCGGCCGGGTCAGAGCCGGCGGTGGGAGCGGGCGTCGAGCCAGGACCCGATCGCCAGCACGAGGTACACGGCGGCCACGGTGAGTGACACCCAGGCGAAGCCCTCCGACACCGGCGCGAGCAGGAGGGACACGACGGCGGCGCCCAGGAAGAACACGGCTCGGCGGTCCATCAGCGCCCCACGATCACAACGGCGGACGACATCGGCCTCACGACAGCACGTTCACGATCTCGAAGGTGATCCACGAGAAGATGAAGGCGCCGGGGATGGTGAGCACCCAGGCCCACACCACCCGGCCGGCCACGCCCCAGCGCACGGCGGACAGCCGGCGGGCGGCGCCGACGCCGACGATGCCGCCGGTGATCGTGTGGGTGGTCGACACCGGGATGCCCGCCGCCGAGGTGGCGAACAGCGTGACCGCGGCCGCCGACTCGGCGGCCACCCCGCCCACGGGCTGGAGGCGGGTGATGCGCGACCCCATCGTCTTGACGATCCGCCACCCGCCGGTGAGCGTGCCGAGCGCGATGGCGCTGTGGGCGGCCAGCACCACCCACAACGGGGTGCTGCTGCCGGCGGCGGCGTGGCCGGTCGCGATGAGCAGGGCGAGGATGACGCCCATCGTCTTCTGGGCGTCGTTGGCCCCGTGGCCGAGGCTGAACGCCGCCGCCGAGGCCAGCTGGCCGTGGCGGAAGCCCCGGTTCAGCCGCTCGATGTTCCGGTTGCGGTGGAACACCCAGTAGATGATCACCGTGATCAGCAGCGCGGCGGCGAGGCCGATGAGCGGCGACAGCACGATGAACACGCCGATCTTCTGGATGCCCTTGGCGATCAGCACCCCGAAGCCGGCCTTGGCCACCGCCGCCCCGGCGATGCCACCGACCAGTGCGTGCGACGAGCTGGTGGGCAGGCCCAGGTAGAAGGTGACCAGGTCCCAGAGGATGGCGCCGATGAGGGCGGCGAAGATCACCCCGATCGACAGCACGCTCTGGACCACCACGTCGTTGGCGATCGTGGCCGCCACCCTGTCGCCGAAGATGAGGAAGGCGACGAAGTTGAAGAACGCCGCCCACACCACCGCGGTGCGCGGCGTGAGCACCCGGGTCGACACCACGGTGGCGATCGAGTTGGCGGCGTCGTGGAACCCGTTGACGTAGTCGAACCCGAGCGCGACCGCGATCACGCAGACGACGGCGACGAGGGTCATGCCGGCGTCACGCGTGCTTGAGCACGATGGACTCGACGATGTCGGAGATGTCCTCGAGGGTGTTGAGGGCGCCCTCCATCGCCTCGACGACGTCCTTCCACCGGATCACGTCGAGCGCGTCGAACTCGCCGCCCAGCAGCCGGGCGAGGATGCGCCGGTGGACGGCGTCGCCCTCGCTCTCCAGGCGGTCGATGGCGTCGAGGTGGGGCTGGACGCCCTTCATCGACTCGAGCCGGGCCAGCAGCAGCTGGGTCTCGTCGGCGCACTGCACGATGAGGTCGGCCTGCTCCTTCAGCTCGGGCAGCGCCGTCCCGATCCCCGTGATCTGGAGCCGGTGGGCCACCTCGAGCATGTCGTCGACGACGTCGTCGAGCTCCTCGGCCAGGGCGTGGATGTCCTCCCGGTCGAAGGGGGTGACGAAGGTGGTGTTCAGCCGCTGGAGGATGGTGTGGACCAGCTCGTCGCCCCGGCGCTCGCACGCGACGACGTGGTCGTGGGCGTCGGGGCTGGTGGGGTCGGACAGCAGGTCGCGGAGACGGCGGGCGCACTCGGCCACGTTGGCGGCCGAGTCGTTGAACAGCCCGAAGAAGGCGTCGTCGCTGGGTACGAGGCGGAAGCGCATGCGATCAGGTGGTGAGGATGGATGCGGACAGGGTCACGTGCCGGTGGCCAGGTAGCGCACCCGCTCGCTGATGTGGACCGCATGGTCGCCCAGGCGCTCGTAGAACCGGGCCACGAGCGTGGTCTGGAGCGCGTCGGCCAGCGGGATGTCGGCCTGCCCCAGCTCGGCGACCAGACGGTCGTGCAGGTCGTCGAGGTTATCGTCGGCCTTGTCGAGTTCCGCGGCGACCTCGCCGTCGCGCTCGGCCCAGGCGTCGCCGGCGCGTCGCCACATCGCCGACGTGATCGTGGCCATCTCCTCCAGCATCCCCCGGACGGTCGGCGTCAGACGCTCGCCCATGCCGGCGGCCGCCCGCTGGCCGATGTGCTCGGCCAGGTCGCCGCTGCGCTCCAGCTCGGGCACGACCCGCAGCACCGAGACCAGGAAGCGCATGTCGCCGGCCATCGGCGTCTGGGTGAGCAGCTCGTGCTCGGCCACCTGCTCGAGGTCCAGCTCCAGGCGGTCGACCGACCGGTCGCGCTCGGAGAAGGAGCGGGCCGTCTCGGTGTCGCCGCTGAGCAGGGCGTGGCTGGCCGCGGCGACGCCCTCGGCGACCATGGCGAACAGCCGGATCACCTTGGCGTCGATGTCGTCGAGCTGCTGGTGGAAGCGTCGCCGCAGCTCCTGGGGCGCCTCGGGCACCGCCGGAGGCTACCCCCCGCCGGAGGACGGGACCCAACCCCTGGTCAGGCCCCACCGGCGGCGTCGGCGGCGAAGGCCTTGAGCCGCTTGTAGTCGACCTTGCCGTTGGGTGCGCGGCCGATCGTGTCGATGGTGAGCACGGTCTTGGGCGACTTGTAGGCGGCCAGCTTGCCCCGCACGAAGGTGATGAGGTCCTGGGCCGGCACGGGGTCGCCCGGGCCCACCTCGACCACGGCGGTCACCACCTCGCCGAAGCGGTCGTCGGGGACGCCGACCACCACCGCGTCCCGGACGCCGGGGTAGGTCTTCAGGACCTCCTCGACCTCCTCGGGGTAGACCTTCTCGCCGCCGGTGTTGATGACGACCGAGCCCCGCCCGAGCAGGGTCAGTGTCCCGTCGGCCTCGACCCTGGCGTAGTCGCCGGGGCACGAGTAGCGCCGGCCCTCGAACTCGATGAAGGTGGCCGCCGTCTTCTCGGGGTCCTTGTAGTAGCCGATGGGCTGGAACCCGCCCACGGCCACCCGGCCGACGTCGCCCGAGCCCGGCTCGACCCGGCGGCCGTCGTCGGTGATGACCACGGTGTTCTCGCCCAGGCGGAACGAGGCGGTCTCGCTGGCCCCGCCCGCCGACGACACCGACTGGCCCATGCCGACGGCCTCCGAGGACGAGAACACGTCGACCAGCAGCATGCCGGGGTGGTGCTTGAGCAGGCCCTGCTTGACCGGCTCGCTCCACATCACGCCCGAGCTGGCCACGAGGTAGAGGCTGGAGAGGTCCCAGCGGTCGGGGTACTCGTCGAGCACCTTGAGCATGGGCTTGCCGAAGGTGTCGCCGACGATGGCGATCTGGTTGACCTTCTCGCGCTCGATCGTGTCGAACATCTCGATCACGTCGAAGCGGCGGGACGTCAGCGTCACGCTGCTGCCGCCGAGCGACAGGATGATGAGCTGGGTGTACAGACCCGTGCCGTGCATGAGCGGACAGGCGGCCATGCCGATGGGGCCGGGCTGGACGACCTGGGTGCGCACGAGTGCGAGGTCCTCCTCCGGCGCGTCCCGGTAGGCCGGGTTCATCTGGCTGACCAGGTTGCGGAACAGGTCGTCCTGGCGCCACATCACGCCCTTGGGCATGCCGGTGGTGCCGCCGGTGTAGGTCATGAGCAGCTGGTCACCGGTGCGGCCCCACGGGCCCTGCACGGCCTCGGCCGTGCCCGAGGCGGCGGCGTCCTCGTAGGGCGCGGCCCAGTCGGGGCAGTCGCCCTCGCCGTCGTCGACCCACAACCAGGTCGTCACCCGGGGCACCCGGTCGCGGATGCGCTCGATGGTGGGCGTGAAGGTGCCGTGGAAGACGACCACCGTGCAGTCGGCGTTGTCCCACAGGTAGACGAGCTCGTCGTCCTGGTAGCGGTAGTTGGTGTTGATGGGGACGAGGCCGGCCTTGAACGCGGCGTACATCGACTCGATGTACTCGGGGGCGTTGAAGAGGTATTGGGCCACCTTGTCCTGCTCGGCGGCGCCGGCCGCCAGCATGGCGGCGGCCACGCCGTTGGCCCGCCGGTCGAGGGCCGCCCAGGAGATGCGCCGGTCGGCGTGGACGAGCGCGGGGGCGTCGGGCACCTGCGCGGCGACGACCTCCCACACGTCGGCGAAGTTCCAGCCGGACATCGCGTCTCCTCAGGATCGGGGGCCTTCCGCGGACGGAGGGTAGCGGTTGGTCCCGGAGCGGCGAAGTGGAGGCCCACTAGGGTCCGGCCGTGGACTTCGAGCTGCCTCCCGAGGACGATCCCCGGCGCCGTGACGTCCGGGAGTGGTTGGCCGAGCACCCGGCGCCGTCGGGGCGCGAGCTGGCCGACGCCGGCCTCGTCGCCCCCCACTGGCCCGAGCCGTGGGGCCGGGGCGCCGACCCCGTGCACCAGCTGGTGATCGACGACGAGCTGCGGCGGGCCGGGGTGCGCCGGCCGACCAACCTCATCGGCATCGGCTGGGCCGGGCCGACCCTGCTGTACGCCGGCTCCGAGGAGCAGCAGCGGCGCTGGCTGCCCCGGCTGCTGTCGGGCGAGGACCTGTGGTGCCAGCTGTTCTCCGAGCCGGGGGCCGGGTCCGACCTGGCCTCGCTGACCACCCGGGCCGAGCGCGACGGCGACGAGTGGGTGGTCAACGGCCAGAAGGTGTGGACCTCGATCGCCCAGTTCGCCCGCTTCGGCATCCTCATCGCCCGCACCGACCCCGACGCGGCCAAGCACCGGGGCATCTCCTACTTCGTGTGCCCGATGGACACCCCGGGCATCACCGTGCGGCCGATCGTCGAGATGACCGGGGGCGCCACCTTCAACGAGGTGTTCCTGGACGACGTGCGGCTGCCGGCCGACCACCTGGTGGGCGCGCCCGGCGACGGCTGGACGCTGGCCAAGGTGACGCTGGGCAACGAGCGGGTGTCGCTGTCCTCGGGCGGGGCTCTGTGGGGGATGGGCCCGACCGGCGGCGAGCTGATCGACCTGGTGCGGGCCGAGGGCGGGGTGGCCGACCCCGTGCTGCGCCAGCGGGTGGCCCGGCTGCACACCGAGGCCGAGATCCTGCGGCTCATCCGGCTGCGCACGGTGTCGGCGGCCATCCGAGGCCGGGCCCCGGGACCGGAGGCGTCGGTGCGCAAGGTGCTGGCCGACGAGCACGGCCAGCACGTGTACGGCCTGGCCAAGGACCTGGCCGGCGCGGGCGGGCTGCTCAGCGACGCCGGGCCGTTCGGCGGCGAGGCCGAGCCCTGGCACCACGGCTTCCTGTTCTCGCCGGCGCTCACCATCGGCGGCGGCACCGGCGAGGTGCAGCGCAACATCATCGCCGAGCGGGTGCTGGGCCTGCCGCACGACCCCGAGCCCGGTTGATTCGCGCCCCCGCCCGCGGATTTGGCAGGATCACGGACATGGCGAAGCGTCGTCGCGGCCCCCACGACTTCAAGCGGGGCGAGACGGTCAAGACCCTCGATCCGCTGCCCGGCGTGCCCGCCGGCACGGCCGGGCGCGTCTACCTGGTCGACGGCTTCGCCTGGACCCGCTACCGGGTGCTGTTCGCCAACGGCATCGACCACGGCTCGCTCGACGGCGAGTCGCTGGCCCGGCCCCGCGACTACGAGGACGCGCTGGCCCGCCGCGAGACGGCGGCCGCCGCCGAGACCGCGGAGGCCGAGGCGGCCGAGTCCGGCGGCGAGGCGGCGGCGGACTCCGACGACGCCAAGGTGGTCAACGGCGTGACCGTGCCCGCGCTGCTGCTCGACCGGTCCAAGCGGGCCCGCGAGCGGCTGGCCGCCGCGTCTGCGGCCTAGCTCGCCCGGATCTTGCCGAGCACGGACTCGGCCTCGTCCACGAAGCGCGCCACCAGCTCGCCCGCCGGCACCAGGCCGTCGATGGCGCCGACGCCCTGGC
>Ga0126377_10003341_pt1 | contig 11347 bp, 8 predicted proteins | sample PanSoiMetPlot_22_FD_92647 | JGI IMG/M metagenome (GOLD analysis project Ga0126377, IMG submission 92647) | Tropical forest soil microbial communities from Panama - MetaG Plot_22 | ecosystem: Environmental > Terrestrial > Soil > Tropical forest > Bulk soil | place: Panama | collected 2016-02-17
GCTTTCCCGCGGCCGCCGGCGTGCACCTGTGCCTTGACCACGACCGTGCCGCCGTACTGCTTGGCGATGGTCTCGGCTTCTGCCGGTGTCGAGGCCACCTCCCCCGGCGGAATCGGCACGCCTTCCGTGCGAAGAATCGCCTTCGCCTGATATTCGTGAATGTTCACTCGTTCTCCGTTGCCGTGGTACTCATGATGGTCGTGCCGGCTTTGCCGCGCACGGCTTGTTGGCCATTCTCCAACGACGTGATGATCGCGCGCCCCTTGGTGCGGCGCACGAAATCGACTGACGCGCGGATCTTGGGCGCCATGCTGCCCTCGCCGAACGCGCCTCCTTGATCCATCTGCACTGCCTCATCCGCCGAGATACGCCGCAGCGGGCGCTGCCTCGGCGTTCCCCAATCCGCGTAGACCGCGTCGACATCGGTCAGGATCAACAGCAGTTCCGCGCCGAGGTCCCTGGCGAGAACAGCGGCGACGAGGTCTTTGTCCACGACGGCATCGATGCCCTCCCAACCTAGCGTGGGATGCTCGTAGACGGGTGCCCCACCGCCGCCGGCCGCGATCACGAGGATGCCCTTGCGAACGAGCGTCTGAATGACCGATAGCTCGCGCACGCGAATGGGCGCCGGACTCCCGACGACTCGCCGCAAGTTTCCATGGCCATCCGCCTTCACCAGATGTCCCTCGGCCTCGAGGTCGCGGGCGCGCTCGGGCGTCAGCGCGCGTCCGATGAACTTGGACGGATGGCGAAGCGCTGGATCTGTGGGATCGATCTCGACCTGCGTGATAATCGTTGCCACACGTCGGTGGCTGTTCGCCCGACGCAGGGCGTTGTCGAACGACTGCTGGATCATGTAGCCGATCCAGCCTGCCGTCGCGGCGACGAGCACACCCAGCGGGAGCGGACTGGCCTCCTCGCGAGCGGCCTCGTTTCGCACCAGCTCGTCGCCCACCTGCGGACCGTTGCCGTGCACGACGCACACGCTCCATCCAGTGAGCGCCAGGTCGACGATCGGGCCAAGGCTCTCGCGAGTGTGGCGAAACTGATCGTAAACCGTCGAGTTTTCACCGGCCGGCGCGAGCGCATTGCCGCCGAGCGCGATGACGGCGGTGCGTCGGTGCCGGTGTCGACCCGGAGCATCGCTCATCGAGGCCTCGCCGTTCCAACGGCTCGACCCAGCGCGTCGAACGCTTTGCCGAACGCAACCCAGTCGCCGCGCTTCAGCGCTTCGCGCATGTCAGCGTAGAGCTTCGCGACAGTCGCGCGCAGGTCGCGTGGTGTCGACGGTGCTTCAGGAGGGTGTGATGGCGCGGCGACGTTTGGCGCGATCGATTTCGCGGAATCGTCGAGCAGCGCCACACGGTACAATGCCGGCGCCGTGTTGGGTGGCCTCCGATATCGCGGTTGGAGAAACGCGATTCCGCTGTGCACCGGAACCGAGCGCACGCGTCCCGAGACGAGCGGTCCCTCCCGCGCGACCGTGCCTGCACTATCGACCGAACGCAGTCGATCGAGAATGGCGCTCCAGCGTGGTCCCGGCGCGGACAACGGATACCACATCGTCTTCCGCGCGGTCCCGCCAGTGCCGATGAACAGACCGCGCAACTGGTCATCCTCACTGACAAGTGGCAGCGCGAGCGCCGTCGTTCGTGCTCCTGGCAAAATGATCGGCAGCGGGTCGGTGACCAGGCTGGTGTCGCCTCCGTCGGTCGGGACGTGACGCGGTGGTCCCGGCTCAACGGGTGTTCCGAACCGCCCGAATGCCCGTGCTTGTGCGTCGACACCGTCGATGGGCGGCGGGAGCAGGGTCGGAATGGTCGGCGGCAGGGTGTTCCATGTGCCGAAGATCGATTGCAGGAGCTGCTTCCACGTGGTCGCCACGCGATCCTGGACGGAATCCGGCACGACGCTGATCTCGCCCGTCGACGCGTCGACGATGGCGATGGCGGCGTGGTGGAGATAATTGCGCTCTTCGCCGAGCACGCGGAAGCGACTGCTCAGCGGGAAGGTGTTGGACGCGGTGTACAGGTCGACGCCCCAGTACAACGAGTCGCCGACGAGCAGCGGCTCGATGCGACTGCTCTGAACGAAGAACGGCGCCAGCCGCTCGATGCGCTCGCGCACGTCGCGATGTACGACGATCATCGGCTTCGGTTGGACGGCGTCGTTCGAGAGAAGTCTAAAGTTCTGCAGGGCCCATGCGTGTGCGAGGCGGGCCAGCCCGTGCTCGAGCGACGTCCCGGTGTTCAGGCTGAGCGAGTCGGAGATGACGGCGTACGTCGTGGCGCCCGGATAAACGAGCGGCGCCTCGAGCGGGATGTCGTCGATGGCAGACGCCGCCGGACCGGCGACGCGGAGCGGTGCGCCGCGCTCGTCCGCGCTCGATCCGATGATGCGCGTGAGCGTCCACGGTGCGCGCGAGGGGGCACCCGGAGATGGCGGAAAGACGACATCGCCTAGGATCCCGACGCTCGCCGCATGCCAGCCGATGCGCACGCTGGCGAGATCGCCCACTCGCCCGCCGTCGATTGCGCGCGCCACCGCCGGCGGATCCCAGATCGGAACCCAGGGCAATGCGGCAACGAGCGATGGGTACGCGATGCTGGAGTCGGCCCGCTGTAACGGCTCGACAGCAAACGCTCTGCGCGTATACGTCGCACGCGTCCCGAGATACGCCTGCTCGCGCCTGCTGCGCTCCGCATCCGTTCCGGAATGGCGAACCACGGCCGGCAGGATTTCACGAACGATCAGCGCCAGGGCGACGGTGGTGATCACTGAAACGCCCGCGAGCCTGAACTGACCAGCGAAGCCCGACCAGATCACAATCAACGCCGCGCCGAGGGTCGCGAGCGACAGCATCAGGTCGCCCGGGATCCCGACGTGATGGTCGACGTAGCCGAATGCCCCGTCCGGGCCCGTGCCGTCGAGGAGCAAGCTGTACATGTCCAGGCGGAAGCTCCACGCCAGCATCAGCAGCAGCACGCCGATGATCACGGTGAAGTGCCGACGGACGTAACTCGATGCACGGAGCGACCCGCGTTCCCACTTCAAGCTCGGCGTCAACGCGTAGAGCGCGATCACCACGACCGCGATGATGAGAATCGAGAAGAATGCCCACGTCCAGAGCGCGCGCTCGAAGGGCAGCCAATAGAGGAAGAAGCCGAGGTCCTTCTGGTGATACGGGTCGGTTTCTCCGAACGGCTGCCCGAAGCGCGCCAGCGCGAACGTCGTCCAGTCCTGCTGCGGAAGCGCGAGCAAGATGCCGACCGTGAGCGACAGCACCACTGCGGTCACCGTGAGATATCGCCCCGGCACTTCCTCGCCGATCTCGAGGTTCCCGAGGCGGCGCGGAAGAACGAGCGTGACGACCGACTGCCGCACCGTATAGAAATTCGCAAACGCGAACAGCGCGGCGGCGGCGGTGGATGCGAGGCGCAGCGTCGTCACGGACTCGAGACGAGCGGTCCACAATGCGACTGCGCCGAGCGAGTCGTACCAGAGATAGTCCGCATACAGACCGGCGAGGGCGCGGCCCGCGATGAGGAGAAGCGCGGCGGCCGCCAGCGCCAGCAGAAGCCACCGCCGCGTCGTCATGTCACACTCGGACGCCTTGCTGGCGCAGCCACCCTTCCATCTCGGCGCGAATCGCGGAGAGGCGATCCTGACTTGCCGCCTCGTAGCGGGCGACGAGGACCGGCTGCGTGTTCGACGCGCGGATCAGTCCCCAGCCGTCGCCGAACAACACGCGCACGCCGTCGACGTCGATGACCTCGTGCAGCCCGCGAAAGTGCTTCACCGCGCGGTCGACGATGCCGAACTTGATCTCCTCGGGCACGTCGATGCGAATCTCCGGCGTCGACACGAAGTCGGGAACGTCCGCCAGCATTTGCCGCACCGTGCGACCCGAATCCGCGAGAATGCGCAGCAGTCGCGCGGCGGCGTACAACGCGTCGTCGTGGCCGTAGAAGCCTTCGGTGAAGAACATGTGCCCGGACATCTCGCCCGCGATTGGGGCGCGCGTCTCGCGCATCTTGTCCTTGATCAGTGAGTGGCCCGTCCTCCACATGACGGGTTTGCCGCCGGCGTCTTCGATCGCGGTGGACAACGACTGCGAGCACTTCACGTCGAAGATGATGGGTTGACCGCGGCCCGTGCGCTCGAGGACGTCCCGCGCATAGAGAATCAGCAGACGGTCGCCCCAGATGATCGCGCCGGTGTCGTCCACCACGCCGATCCGGTCGCCATCGCCGTCGAACGCGATGCCGATCTCGGCGCCCGATTGTTTTACCGCACTGATGAGCGCTTCCAGATTCTCCGGAACCGTCGGATCAGGATGGTGGTTCGGGAACGTTCCATCGCTCTCGCAGAACAACCCCGTCCCCGCCAAACCGAGTCGCTCGAACAGTCGAGGAGCAACGAGCGACGCCGCGCCGTTGCCGCAGTCGTACACGGCGCGCATTTCGCGCGACAGCGTGCCGACACGCGCAACCATGTCGTCGACGTAGCGGGCGATCACCTGCTCGTGTCGCACTTGGCCAGGCGTCTTCGCTTTTTGCGGCGGACGTTCGGCGAGCTGACGGAGATGTGTGATGTCGTCGCCGTGTATCGACGCGGTGCCCAGCGAGAGCTTGAAGCCGTTGTACTCGGGCGGATTGTGCGAGCCGGTGATCTGAATGCCGCCGACGACAGGGAGATGATGCAGCGCCCAGTAGTTGAGTGGCGTCGGCACCACGCCGATGTCGATGACGTCCACGCCGCTCGAGGTAAGCCCGCTAATGAGCGCGCGTCCGAGGTCTTCGCCGCTGGGCCGATTGTCTCTGCTGACCACGATGGCGCCCGTTCTTCCCTTCTCCGACATGTTTGCCGCGTATGCTGCGCCAATCGCGTACGCCGCGTCAGTCGTCAATTCTTTCCCGACGATTCCGCGAATGTCGTACTGACGAAAGATTGCGGGCGAAATAAACGGCATTCTGGTCCAGGAATGGAACGGGGCCGCGTCGCGGCCCCGTCGGTCAACGGATTGGCGTGGCCGCTCGCTCGGCGACTGGTCGAGCGGAGTCGGGCGGTGCGGCATTGGATTGCGCCGAGGTCTGAATCACAGACGCTTCGATATCCATCCGCGGCACACCATTGCGCGCTGCCCGCACGAGATAATCTGGCGCGACGCCGAAGACGAGGATGAGGATCACGCTCAACGCCAACACCATCTGCGTCATCCCGCCGGGGCGCTCGGGCTCCGGAGCGTTTTCCGCGCGCGGGCGCATGAACATCAGCATGACGACGTATAGATAGTACCCGGCCGACACGACGGTCGTGATCACCAACACGACGGCGAGCGTGGTCAACCGCGCCGGTGACTGCAACGCGGCTTGCAACAAATACCACTTCGCGAGGAATCCAGCGCCGCCGAAGACCGGGAAGCCGAGCAGCGAGAGCATGATGACTCCCATCGAGAACGCGAGCCAGGGCCGCACGCTCCACAGGCCGGCGAGATCGTCGAGCATCACGGATCCCTGATTCTCCCGTGTCATGATCACGACGACCGCAAAGGCGCCGAAGGTCGCGAGCGTGTACACGAAGATGTAGAACAACATCGCCGACGAACCTTGGAAGGTGCCCGCGGCGATCGCGACCATCAGATATCCGGCATGGCCGATGCTCGAATACGCGAGCATGCGCTTCAGGTTCTTCTGCGCGAGGCCGATGGCGTTCCCGAAGATCATCGTCGCAATCGCGAGCCCTGCGAGCGCGGGATACCACTTGTCGAACGTGTACGGGAATGCCTCCAGCCAGACGCGTAGGAACGCGGCGAAGGCGGCGCCTTTCACCGTGGCCGCCATATAGGCCGTGACCGGCGACGGCGCACCTTCGTAGACGTCTGGTGCCCACATGTGGAACGGCACCGTGGCCACCTTGAACCCGAAGCCGACCAGCATCAGCGCGATGCCAGCGATGAGCAGCGGGCTCGTGCCGAGGTGGTTCCGGGCAACGCTGAGGGCGATTTGGTCCAGCCGCGTCGTGCCCGTTGCGCCGTACACGAGCGCAATGCCGTACAGGAGAAACGCTGTCGAAAACGCGCCGAGCAAGAAGTACTTCAAGGCACCTTCCGCCGAGCGTTCACTCCGTCGGTCGATGCCGGCGAGCGCGTACACCGCGATGGACATCAACTCGATGCCCAGGAAGACGATCATCAGGTCGCGCGCGGCCGCCAGCAGCATCATGCCCGACGACGACAGCAGGATCAGCACGTGCGACTCGGCGGCGGTGATCCCGCTGCGCATGTTGTCGTCCATGCTCAGCGCGATCGCGAACACGGTGCCGAGCAGAATGACGACGTCTACCATCCATCGGAAGTTGTCGACGGCAATGGCGCCGGGACCCGCGTGAAACCGGCCCACCCACTGAAGGCACAGGATCAAGGTGATGCCGGTGAGAATGATGCTGGCGAAGCCAACGGCGCGCTGGTGCGCATGGGTATCGCGACCCCAGGCGGCCCAGACGAGCAGGATCAACGCGCCGCCCATCAGTACCAGATCCGGCACCAGGGCCAGCACCAGGTGCGTCGGGTTCAGGAGGTCGAGGGTCATCGCGGGCCCTCCGCCATGAATGACGCGTCACGACGCGCGTTGACCGTGAACACGAACTTTTCCGCGGCGCCCTCCATGCGGCGCAGCACCGGCGCGGGATACACGCCGAGCCACACGATCGCCGCGATCAACGGCACCATCACGGCGAGCTCGCGAAGGTTGAGATCCGGGATATGCAAGTTCTCGGACTTGTCCAGGGCGTTGAAGAGGATTCTCTGAATTGCCCACAGCAGGTAGGCTGCCGAGAAGATCACGGCAGTCGTCGCGAGGACGGTGAACACCGGCTCGGTCCGGAACGAGCCGATCAGCACGAGAAACTCGCCGACGAACCCGTTCGTGCCGGGCACGCCGATGCTGCTCAGCGAGACGATGGTCAACAGCGCCGCAAATATCGGCACGACTCGCGCGATGCCGCCGTACGAGTCGATCAACCGCGTGTGGCGTCGCTCGTAGATCATGCCGATCATGAAGAACAACGCGCCCGTCGAGATGCCGTGGTTGATCATCACCATCAGCGCGCCCTGCACACTCTGCACGGTAAGCGCGAAAATCCCGAGCATCACGAAGCCGAGGTGACTCACCGACGAATAGGCGACGAGTTTCTTGAAGTCCGGTTGGACGAGCGACACGAGCGCGCCATACACGATGCCGATCACCGCGAGCCAGAGGATGGCAGATCGAATCACGGGAGTCATCGCCGCGGATGGCAGCAACGGCACGGCAAGCCGCAAGAAGCCGAACGTGCCCAGCTTCAGCATGATGCTCGCGAGCACGACGGAGCCAGCGGTCGGTGCTTCGACGTGCGCGTCCGGCAACCAGGTGTGGAACGGGAACATCGGCACCTTCACCGCAAAAGCGAGGAAGAAGGCACCGAACAGCCACAGCGCCGCGTGTTGCGTCACTGCGGCGTGCTGCAGGACGTAGTCGTACGCGAACGTCGGGATCCCCGTCTCTGGATTCCGGCTCGCCAAACCGAGATACAGAATGGCGACCAGCATGAGTAGCGATCCCACCATCGTGTAAATGAAAAACTTGATGCTGGCGTAGATCCGTCGTTCCCCGCCCCAGATGCCGATGATGAAATACATCGGGACCAGCATCACCTCCCACATCACGTAGAAGAGGAACAGATCGAGCGCGACGAACACGCCGAGCATGCCCGTAGTGAGGACCAGCATCAACGCGTAGTAGCTGCGTGTGCGCGTGCGAATGCTCGTCCAACTTCCGCCGATGGCCAGCAGCATGATGAACGTCGTGAGCAGGATCATCATGACCGCGATGCCGTCGACGCCGACCGAGAAGCGAACGCCCCACGACGGAATCCACGGTTTATCCACCATCGACTGCCAACCGGAGTCGGCGGGGTTGAAGCTCCACCACAGCCCCAACGAAACGACGAACTCCACCAGGAACGTCAGAAGCGCTAGCGCCCTCGGCAAACGAGCCGCTCCGCTCGCGACCTCGTCACCCGGAGGCACCGAAGCCATGGCGCCTTGCGCCCAGATGAGCGCGGCGCCGACGAGTGGGATCAGGAGCAGCGCCGGAAGGATCCAATGCTGGTACCCGATTGCGTTGAGATATGAAGTCATGTAAGAACGCTGATGCCGGGCGCCCGCAGCCGGGCGCCTGAAGGATTACCGAAGGGAGAAGGCGCTGAGCACAGCGAGCACGCCGATCGTGAGAATCCACGCATACGTGCCGAGCTTTCCAGACTGGACCTGCGAGCCGATGAAACCGACGAACTTCGCGAGGTAGGCGCTGCCGTTCACGCCAAGACCGTCGATCAAACCCACGTCGATGCCGCGCCACAGCAGCCCACGCGAGACCGACACGACCGGCTGGACGATCGTCTGGTCGTAGATCTCGTCGACATAGTACTTGTCGAGCAGAACGCGCTGGATGCCCTCTTCCTGCGGGGCTTCGCGCTTCGGCACGAGCGCTTTCGGTTTGAGCACCGCCCAGGCGAGTACCATCCCTACAAGGGCGAGGCCCACGGCGACGCCCACGAGCTCATACTCGATGGTCGGCGCCAGATGCGCCCCGCCGGCAGTCACCATCGCCGTCGCCTGACCAACCACCGGTTCGAGCCAATGGTCGAGATTCCCGACAGGTCCGAGGAATTCGGCGAATTCTGGAATGTTCAACCAGCCGCCGAACGCGCTGAGCACGCCGAGCACGACGAGCGGACCGGTCATGATCCACGGCGCCTCGCGCAAATGCTGACGCTCCTTCTCACCGGTCCGATTTGGACCGTGGAAGGTGTAGATCATCATGCGCGTCATGTAGATCGCTGTCATGAACGCGGCGGCCAAGCCGAGCAGCCAGGCGACGTACAGCCAGGACGCCCCTGAAATGCCGAACAACGACGCATGCGCGATCGTCGAACCCTGCGCACGCTCGTACACGGCACCGAGAATCTCGTCCTTTGAGAAGAATCCTGAGAAGAACGGAATGCCAGCAATGGCCAGCGTCGCGATCCACATCAGCCAGAACGTGCGGCGCATGTACGGTCTGAGCCCGCCCATGTTGCGCATGTCCTGCGCGTCGTCGTGGCTGTGGGTGTGATGATACGCCTCGTGCATCGCGTAGATCACCGAACCCGAGCCAAGGAACAGCAGCGCCTTGAAGAAAGCGTGCGTGACGAGATGGAACAGCCCCGCGACGTACGCGCCCGAGCCCACACCAATGAACATGTAGCCGAGCTGCGAGACGGTCGAATACGCGAGAACCTTCTTGATGTCCCACTGCTTGAGACCGATCGTCGCCGCGAAGACCGCGGTCACCGCCCCGATCATTACCACGACGATCTGCGCCACCGGCGCGAGCGAGAACAACATGCTGCTGCGTGCGACGAGATAGACGCCGGCCGTCACCATCGTGGCTGCGTGGATGAGCGCGGAGACCGGCGTGGGGCCGGCCATGGCGTCGGGCAGCCAGACGTAGAGTGGAATCTGCGCGCTTTTACCGACGCAGCCGAGGAACAGGAACAGACAGATGCCGGTGACGACCACGCCGCCCATCGGGATTGAAGCGGCCGCCTCTCTCACGCCCGCGAAGTCCACCGCGCCGAAGTTCGCGAACATCATGAAGATCGCGATCAGAAAGCCGAAATCGCCGATGCGGTTCACGATGAACGCCTTCTTGCCCGCGTCCGCATTCGCCTTGTCGCTGAACCAGAATCCGATCAGCAAATACGAACACAGACCCACGCCCTCCCACCCGACGAACAGCAGCGGATAGTTGGCCCCCAGCACGAGCAACAACATGAAGAAGACGAACAGATTCAGGTACGCGAAGTACCGGGGATACCCGGGATCCTTCCGCATGTACCCGACGCTGAACAGGTGGATGAGCGCGCCGACACCCGTGACGACGAGCGTCATCATCATCGACAGCTGATCGAGCTGGAAGGCGGCGTCGATCTGGAGATCGCCGACCGGAATCCACGAGAAGTAACGCTGGATGAACGGCTGGTGCATTTCGCCGACGCCGAGCATCGCGATGAAAATCGTGGCAGACACAATAAACGCGGCAATCAGGACGGCCGGTCCCACGAAGCTCGTGATTCCAGCGAACCGATGCGGATGGACGGCATGCGGTTCTTCGTCGTGGCCGGCTTCGTGATCCGCATCGTGCGCATGCGCGACCGCCGCTTTGTCGCCATGTCCATTGACGTGAGCCGCTGACGGATCACGCGGACCTCTGTGGAACGCCGCTGCCACCGACAGTAAACCGTTGATGACGAACCCCAGCAGCGGCAGCAGCGGCACGAGCCACAGCAACTCGGCTGCGCTTCCCGCGAGCGGATGGGGACCGGCGGCGTGCGCGGCGGCGGCCGCTTCTTGCAAGAGAGGCAGCATCAGCCTTTGAGCACGTTGATGTTCTGAAGATTGACCGTGTGGCGGTGGCGGAAGAGCGCGATGATGATCGCAAGCCCGACCGCCGCCTCGGCCGCGGCTACCGTCATGACGAAGAATACGAACACCTGTCCGGTCATCCTGCCGCCGTAGCGCTGCGCGAAGGCGATGAAGGTCAGGTTGACCGCGTTCAGCATCAGCTCGACGCACATGAACACGATGATCGCGTTGCGGCGAATGAGCACGCCGACGACGCCGATCACGAACAACACCGCGGAGAAGAACAGCGCCTCAGCCAGCACTGCTGCCTCCCGCCGACTCGCTCCGCTGCTTGCCGAGCACCACGGCGCCGACGATTGCGGCGAGCAGCAGGATGCTCGTCACCTCGAACGCGAGCAGGTAGTCCTTGAACAACGGCCCAGCGATCGGCGTGATGACGCCTTCGTCCGCCACCTGCTGTGCGACGTATCCCTGCGGCAGCGTGAGCGCCTCGGGCGTCTTCGCTTTCGTGAAGGCAAAGATTTGCGCGAGCATGGCGACGCCGACCGCGCCGGCGGCCAGCTTCCAGGCCAGCCCCCGTGCGTCGCTCGGTCCTTCGCCCCGGCCGAGATTGAGCAGCATGATCACGAACAAGAACACGACCATGATTGCGCCGGCGTAGACGAGGACTTGAATCGCGCCGATGAACTGCGCGTCGAGCATCACGTACAGCGCCGCGAGGCAGAACATCGTGTTCACGAGCCACAGCGCGGCTGCGACGGGACTCTTGCGCGTCACGAACAACAGCGCCGACACGATGGCGATGATGCCGAAGAGGTAGAAGTGGAACGTGTAGAGCAGCGGGAGCGTCCCGTGCGGCATGTCCGTCGCTTGCATCACTCGCCCTTTGGATCGGCGGGA
>Ga0126377_10003342_pt1 | contig 11346 bp, 7 predicted proteins | sample PanSoiMetPlot_22_FD_92647 | JGI IMG/M metagenome (GOLD analysis project Ga0126377, IMG submission 92647) | Tropical forest soil microbial communities from Panama - MetaG Plot_22 | ecosystem: Environmental > Terrestrial > Soil > Tropical forest > Bulk soil | place: Panama | collected 2016-02-17
GTGGCAAATCGGCGGCAGCGGCAACGCTCAGCATGGCCATGAGCCCAGCCGTTACGATTATGATCGTCTTCATGATGCTAATCCCCTTGTGTTAGGCACCCGGCACGGGCCGACCGAGTGACGCCCCTATTCCGCTTTGTCTGCGCAAGACGCCCGCTTCTACCATCCCACGTTCCGGCTCAATCGCCGGGGGAATGGCTCCCGACTATTTGTCGCTTTGGCGATGGATTGGTTCAAATGCGATTGGGAGGATCAGGAAGGACGCAGATTAACCAAATGGTCTCACGCCAGCATGGTCGGCAGCGATGGCGAAACACCATTCCTTTAAGTTCGGCCAGCCTGCCTCATCTAACTACCGCCGACGCGTCGAATCTGCTCCTCGTCTTCCAGTGAGCTTCGCCGAAGCGGATCACCACTGCCGGCTGTTCCGGGTCATCAACCCGCGCAAACGAGTTCCGCACGCGCCCACGGCGAAAACCCGCTCCAGGCGGGTGGGACCTCAGCGGGCGCTTGTTATGCATCTACAAATCGTAAAGGCAGGCCAATGAGTTACCCGGCGGTATGTAGCAAATGGGTCAGACCGTGTCAGGCAATGCGGATCGGGCTCACAGAAGGCGGAACCGAATAAGCGATCGAACTGTTGGATGACTATTCGGGCCTGGGGGGATGCCACTCCCGAATAATTGGATCGATGGACGGCAACACAGGCCGCTCCGAAGGCGCCACAGCGGAAAAGGCCGTGCCGTTCCCGTGCGCTGTCCTTGATCCTAGCCGTTCGTTCGTTGAACTGCGCGTAGGCGAGCCCCAACCAGGGGCTCGTAGCGTTTCGCATCGCCTTCGACCGACGCGGAGCGGAACACGCCGCAGGAGGGTCGCCGCCTTCGCGCGCCCATTCCCGTCTAAAAAAGGGCCGGAGGAGGCACGCTACTGGCAATCCACTCTAAGAATCTTGAGACCCTGCTCATCACAATTAGGGAGTAACGATAACTGCCTCCTTCGCATGACGCCGAGTGGCCACCCGGCGGCATGTTCATATCGCAATTGTTGAAGCCTCAGAGATTTGCTCATCGACGCCATGGATCAGGTCTTCGCACCGACGGTTTAATTCGTGCTGAACAGCCGAATAAGCTGCACCCATTCATCTGACGGTGGAGGAAGACTAAGTGCGCCTTCGTACGAGCATGTCGGCCAGCGGATGGTTGCGCCTTGCAACGAGTCCGGTTGCCCGGACGACCCGCCGGGGTGCGAATGGGCCAAAACTGCACTAGGGCTTAGAGGGGGGTTTAGAGGCTTAAAATATGAGGCGCGCCCGCTATGCGGCGGGACGCCTCAGGCGGCGTAAAACAGCTTCGCGGTGGGCTTCCGTTCCCAAGCCTTCGGACGCGTAGCCGAACTTTTCTGCGTTCGCCTTCGCTGTGCAGATGCTCTCCGGTCACCCTGTATGCGGCTTCGTCGGCATCTCTGGCCGCAACGAACCGCGCGTCTTGCTGCTCCCAGCGGCCACGGCGGCAAAGCTCGACCTCGTATATGGGACGGGTGTATCGCCTCGGGAGCCTACACCTAAGTCCACGCGACGCACCGCATCATCTCGCATTCTTCGAGGAGCTGCGACGGCTCGGCTTCGTCGAGGGCCAAAACCTTGTGGTTGATTCGCAGGGTTATAATCTGCGTATCGAGCAACTCCCGGAACATGCGGTGGAGCTGGTCAAAGCCCAGGTTGATGTCATTGTGTGCGGCGGGGATGTTGCCACTCACGCCGCACAGCGGGCGAAAGCAACGATTCCGATCCTCGCCGTAACTGACGACATGGTCGGGCAAGGATTGGTGCGGTCGCTGGTCCAGCCCGGCGGCAATACGACCGGCGTGAGCATCCTTGCCGCCGAGCTTGATGGCAAGCGGCAGGAAATCCTGATGGAGGGGGTGCCCGGAATACGTCGTATCGCGGCACTTTACGATTCTAACATCATCGCTCCGCGCCGGCTTCAAGCGTTGCAAGACGCAGCGCGCGCCCGCGGGATCGAGTTTTCGTTCCACGGGGGTCGCCACGCCCGAACAGATCGTCCCGGCCATTGATGCGGCGAAGACTGCGGGGGCCGCGGCGCTTAATGCGCTAGCGACATCTGTCCTCTTCAACAATCGTAACGTCATCTTCGAGCGTGCCGCGGCACTGCGCCTGCCTGCAATTTACCAGTTTCCGGAAATGGCGGAGGAGGGTGGCCTCATCGGATACGGGCCGCGCCTCGTGCAGATATATCGAGAATTGATGACGCGGCAGGTCGTCAAGGTTCTGCGCGGCACCAAAGTCGCCGATCTACCAGTCGAGCAGTCGACCAAGTTCGAGCTGGTCATGAATCTTCAAACCGCGACTGCGATCGGCCATGAGATTCCGGCCGGGCTCGTGCTCCGCGCAGACAAGGTCATTGAATGAACCGCCGCACGTTCATCACCCTCCTCGGCGGCGCTGCGGCAACATGGGCGGCCGCACGAGAGACGATCTTCACTGGATGGAGTGTGGCAGATGAATAGGCGAGAGTTACTACGAGACGTGGGGGTCGCAGCCGTGGTGGCATCCCCTCTACTTACTGGTAGTGCAAGTCAGGCGCAGGTCCCCATCGCCCGACTGAACGTGCTTATCGCATACCACTCGGTTACGGGTAATACCGAGAAGATGGCTCAAGGAGTTGCCGAGGGAGTCAGGGCTATCTCCGACAAAGCAACAATATCACGCCGCAAGTGTGCGGTCTTTACGCGGGCGACGTGAGGGAGGTGTGCTGCGGGATGCAATGTCGGGCCGCGGACACCTTGGCGCTGACGGCAGATTGCTCGGATTACTCTCCTGCCGCGGTGTTATCCCCAACCAGCGGCGCGATTGCTCTGTTTTCGTAAAGTGCGCTGTATCAGAGAACGCGTGCAGCCTTGGTCTCAGACGGATGGCCGGTAGCGTCAATCCTTCCAGAAACCATCGAAGCGGTCGGAGCGAAGCTCCGTATATCGCACGGCTTGTATGATGTTGCGGTGGCCCAGGAAGTGTTGCAGCGCGCGAGTATCGACACCGTCATCCGCCAATTTGAACCCGCAGGCGTGGCGCAGCATGTGCGGATGAATCGGGAAGGGCAGTTTGGCCAACTCTCCAGTCCGGCGGACCATTTTGAGGAACCAGGCCCTCGTCACCGGCCCGCCGCGTTCTGTATTGAATACGAAGCGACTTTGCAGGTTCTCCCGCCGTAGCTGGCGCAGTGCCCGCATTTCCTTGCCGGTGAGCGGGTGCGTGCTATCGACGCCGTTCTTGGCACGCCGCACATGGATACGGCCGCTATCAAGCTCGATCATATTCCAGGTCAATTCGCAAAGCTCGCTGGCGCTCGCGGTGGCCATACCGGGAATGCTTCTGGGCGGCATCCTGGAGACGGTCCACTTCCTTCGGGGTTAGATATTCCCGCTCCCGCAGATCGGCGTTCGGTGGTCGGCGCGGCGTAACTGTCCGATTTAGGATGGTTGAGGGGTGGCCGAGGCGCTGGAGCAACAGACGGCGACCTCTGAGATTCTAAGAGTCATCAGGGGCTCGCCCAGCAACGTCCAACCGGTCTTCGACGCAGTCGCGGAGAGCTCAGCTCGACTGTGCGAGTCGTTCGACTCCGCCGTCTGATCTTCGCCTCTCGCTGATCTCTTCCTCGGAAGAGGTAGCGAACCGGCTGGTCCTGATCGCGCAGGACTACCAGACCAAAGCTGATGCGATCGTGGTCGAGCCAAAGTCGCTACCTGCGGAAGCTACCAACCACGCCTCGTTTAGATCCGAAAATGAGTAACCGACATGTGGCTTTCCCTGAGCGCCATAGTTCTCGCTGCCGCCATTGGCTTCATTGTGCTTGCAGTTGCAGTTCAGCATTTCGAGCTGCCGAACGGGCAAACGGGCCGCTGAGGCCGGATAGATCCCCCTATGATCGTGCCGTTGACCCGCCGGGCCAACGCACGCGTTGCAGTGGCCCGGGGAGGGCGATCTCTGCCTCTTTCTGTAGCTCCGACTCATGCGAGCGCATGTAAAGCAGCGCCAAAAGGACACTGACCCCAGCAAAGATTGACAATCCGATACCAATGGGCGCGCGCGTGTGAAATAGCGCGGCACCAAAGCTGTAAGCTCCCAACCCATACAGGCTCGCCCATGAAATACAGCCAGCGGCGTTTGCTGCGAGGAAGGCGCGGCAGCCCATGCGGTTCACCCCCGCGAGAAAGGCGGCTAGGATTCGAAGTACAGCGATGAAACGGCCGAAGAACACAACCTTCGCCCCGTGCCGCAGAAAAAGGTACTGTCCCAGTTTGATCTTCGCATCGGAGAGGCCGATGTATTGGCCGTAGCGCAACAAGAGGGAATAGCCGAAGGTACGCCCGACCCAATATCCGATGTTGTCGCCTACGATCCCACCTGCCGCGGCGGAGGCGATCACGCCCCAGATGCTCAGATCATGCTGTGTGCTCGCGTAAACCGCGCCAATGATAAGGATCGTTTCGCCCGGCAGGGGCAGCCCCATGCTTTCCAGAGCAACGACCACACCGACCGCCGCGTAGCCATACGTTGTCATGAGTTGATGCAGATGTTCGGCGGAAAACCAGGGCACGGCTGATCATGGATCCTTCTGGCCAGGCTGTCGCCGAGCTTATCGTGCAACCCGCGAACCTGCTTTGGAAATCGTGCTGTCAGTTGCGTGCGCCGCGAGCGGCCACGCGGCCGCCGCGCCGCCGAGCGCAGCTATCACTTCCCGCCGTCCGATAGTGACAGGCATGTGGCCCTCCCGTGTGAGGGCTGGCTAGTGGAAAGCAACAATATCACGCCGCAAGCGTGCGGTCTTTACGCTCGAAGACCGCGGGATCTGATCGCAGCGTCCGACGTTGCGGCTTAGGCAATTGGGCTCGCATCGATGGCTCTATGGCCATATATATCCTGGATGAATCTTCGCACTGAACCGGATGTGATTGATTTTTTGCGAGCAGCGCTCGCAGAGCAACCCCGCCCAGTCACCAAGGTCGAGGCAAGCGCTCGCGCGGCAAGATTGCTCAATGAAGGACAGCGCATCACACACGCAAAGGCATTCAAACGAGCCAAGAGAACGCTTGGCATAAGATCGCTTCATGCTGGATTTGGAAACTTCCGGCTCAAACGCCGCGGTGTCAGCCTTAAAAAGCGGTGGAATTGCAGACACTTTGCTCGATGTTGCCATGATCCTTTCCGGTGGAAAACAAGGGGGTGATGTAACATTTCGTGTCGGGCTCCTACGGCTAATCTGCTTCATTTGAATCCCGGCCGCCGACAGCCGTCCAGTTCCGAGAGACTTCCACTGAGGAGCAGTTTCGATGCGGGTCTATGCGGCGATCATCAAGGGCCTGGAAGGAATCGGCGTCGACGCCGCCTTCGGCGGAGCAGGCGAGAACGCCGCAAGCCTATTATTAGCGCTCAAGCATTCTACGAAGATCAAACCGGTTATCGTTCGCCACGAGCAGGCCGCCTCTTTCATGGCCTGCGGCTACGCAATCTATTCCAACCGCCTGGGCGTCTGCTTCGCAACTGCGGGACCCGGCGCGTTCAATCTGTTCTCTGGTCTCGCGGTCGCGATGTCCGACTCCTACCCTGTCCTCGCGATCTCGGGCTTCGCATCGCTCGAATGGAGGGGCAAGGGCGCATTGAACGAGACGTCGGGATTCGGTGGCACGCCCGACTCGCAGGCGATGTTCGCGGCGACCACGAAACGTTCGTTTCTCCTGCAGGATGCGGCGCAGACCTGTGACGTTCTCGAAGAGGCGGTTAATGTCGCCTTCGAGGGCCGCCCCGGCCCCGTGCACATCCACGTTCCCGAGAATCTGACGCATGTCGGCGTGTCGGTCGACAACTACCGCGACATAAAGCTCGATGTCAGACCCGTCATTCCCGACCCGGCGGCGATCTCCGCCGCCGCCGGTCTGCTCGCCGATGCGATGGCGCGAAAGAAGCGCATCCTCGCGCTCATCGGGTTCGGGGCGATCCGCAGCCGCGCCGGAGACGAGTTGCGGACCTTGATCGAAAGATTTCAGATTCCCTTCGTCACCACGCTCGACGGCAAAGGGATCATTCCGGAAGATCACCCGCTGGCGCTCGGCGTTTTCGCGGACAGCGGCCATGGCGCGGCCGGAAAGGCATTCGTCGAGGCCGACCTCGTGCTTGCCGTCGGCAACTCGTTTGCGCAGCACGCGACCTTCAATTTCCGTCCCGACCTGTTCGCGAACAAGACGCTCATCCATGTCAACATCGCGGCAAAGGAGATCAACAAGGTCTATCCGGCGGCATGCGGAATCATCTCCGATGCCAAGCCGGCGATTGCGCGATTGATCGAGAAACTGTCGGCTTCGGTCGGTAATGTTCCGCCAGCGAGCGTGGAAAAGGACCGGCACCCGACGGCCCCGATCGTCAATCTGGCGCCTCGCCACATCCATCCCGGCCAGCTTGCGCAGTCGCTGTCCAAGCTGCTGCCCGACAACAGCATCGTGCTTGCCGATGCGGGAGCACACCTGGCGTGGCTCGGCTATTACCTTCAACTGAGGCGCGGGCAGCGCTATCGCAAGCCCGGCAGTTTTGGGCCGATGGCCTGGGCCGTGAACGGCGCGCTCGGAACCAAGTGCGCGCATCCCGATCGACACGTCATCGTCGGCTGCGGAGATGCGTGCTACCTGCTTTCCGGCTTCGAGCTGCTCACCGCAGTCCAGTACGACATCCCGGTGATCTGGATCATCTTCAATGATGGCGAGTTCAAGCTCATCAAAATCTTTCAACTCGCCACTTATCACGAATCCGGCCTCGTCGATTTCACCAACCCCGATTACGTGGCGTATGCGAAGGCGTGCGGCGCGCAGGGTTATCGAGTGGAAACCTTGGCGGACTTCGAGTCGGCACTGCAGGCAGCGCTGGCATCGGGCAAGCCAACCGTGATCGACGCCGCTATCACACGGCTGGCCATCCCACACTTCAGTCCCAATCCGGCGGGGCTTGTGGCGGCAATCGAGGAGGCTCTGGCAAAAAGACTTGGCGTCGCATGAGACGCGTCTTCTCCTTCGTTTCCCCACGAGCATGATGCGTCTTGGACGTCCTCGATCGGAAGCAGGCTCTGCCACGGGGCATCCGATGTCCTGCCGTCGATGGCGCGCGTTCGGTTCGACAAGCTTGGAGGCAAGGGAGGAGTGCCATGTCCGACGTCATCTCCAAACCGACATCCGGCTCGGTGTCCGATGCTCCGGCCGGGTTCGACGAAATGCGGAAGTACCCTCTCTTCGACGCTCTGTTCAAGCGTAGGTCCCGACGTATCAGTGTCGGCATCAAGTCCGTCCCGGCAGGCAGCAATACCTACACCTCGAACGCTGCGCCGCAGCCGCTGAGCGAGCTCGAAGAGGCGATCTTGATCGCCGCAGTAGGAATGACCGGTTTGACGCTGCCGGACCGGCCTTTCGAGACAACCACCGGAGAAAAAATTCTTGGTACGCCCAACTTAAATTTTCCGGGCCGCGCCGCCGGAAGCACCGACAACTGCCAAGCCACGCATTTTTTCCTGTTCAATGACGCCGGTACTTATTTTCTCAAGCGCCTCGATACGATTGACCCGACTGAACCCGTCACGCCGGCGCTGCTGATCCGTCGGGCAAACGCGTCCAAGGTCAAGCTTTCCGACAAGCGTCCCGAATTTCCGCGCGAGTTTCCCTATTATCTCGACTCCAATCGCTTCCTCTCCAATACCCCCGGTTCGACGGTTCTGTTCCCGGTCGTCGACATGACGCAGCAATACATCAACGCGCTGATGTATTTGCTGACGGAGCCCGATGGCCACCGACCGGCCTTCCTCGACGACCGCAACTTCTACCTCCCCGCCGGCGTCCGAAAGTGGATCCGAAGCGGATTCCTCAACAAGGAGATCAAGCTTCCGCTCGGTGTGCTCGGCACGATGCGCACGCAGATCGAGGCGGAGCTTTTGCTGCAGAACCTCATCCTGATGCTCCAGGCGATGGGACTCGGCGGCTGGATTCACGCATCCGTCGCCCCGATCAAGCTGCTGCCGGCGCTTGGATTCGAACACGTCACGCCGCCCTATCGCGCACTCGATTTCTTCCGCTGGGGGACTTTCCGGACCGAGGCGCGCTCGCATCCGATCGGGCTGCCGCCGCACATCAGGGGAATGTGTCCTCCCTACTACAAATCCATGGCGGACGCCGTCGATGCGGTTGTCGCATCGAAATACGGACCCGGCGGCACCTACAACGACGACGCATACTTCCGAAAAATTTTCCAGGACGACCGCGGCCCTCGCTATCTCAAGGAGGTGCCGCATTACAAGGACGACGTCATCGCCTGCACCAAGGACATCTGCACGTACATCTACGAACGGCACGGCCGCTTTCCGGTGCACTGCGATGCGATCTATGCGCCGGGCGTCTGGATGCAGGCGCACCACCTCGATCTCAACTACTACGACACGCTTTTCAAGGGCGGATACACCGAGACGCAGAGAGAACACCAACAGCGCTGGCACGCGCACTGAGCGACGGCCCGCGAGCACATGAGGGCGATGGCATGCGTACCCTGCAGCAGTCTCCGAGCATGGCGCGATCGAGGTACTTGTTCGTCTTCGCGCTCTTTCTGGTCCTGGAGGCGCTCGCCCATGGCGGCGCCGAAGTGGCGGCGGCGCTCAGCGCCCGCAGGCCCGGCCCCGAGCACCATACGGTCGTGTTCTATCGGGTGATCTTCACCATCTGGGTGACGATCATTCTGCTGACGCCCGCGCTGTGCTTCCACATCTTCTCGCGCAGCGACGCCGCCAACACCTATTGGCGCGCGTTCTGGACCTTCGCGTATCTCGCATTCCTGACGCACGTGTACTGGACCGTCATCGGCACGTTTCACGGCGATCTCCATGAGGTCTTCCACAGCCAGGAAGGGGTGGCGACCGATCCCGAGAAGATCGTCGACAATCCCGGACCCGATTTCTTTCTCACCGCTTGGTGGGGACTCGACGTCCTTCTCGCGTGGACCGTTTCCGATAACCGGACGTGGGTGCGCGTCCAGCGCGGCGCCGTTCACATGCTGGCCTTCGGCATGTTCTTCGGCGCCTTCGTTCTCGCCTCTAAAGCCGGCATCGTGGCGCGTCTGCTCGGCATCGTCATGGCGCTGACCGTCACGGGCTGCGCGCTGCTGCGCCTGATCGTACAGGAGAACGACCCGAAGTCGCTGATCGCCGTTCTCTACGTCAAAGCGTTCCAGTTCCTCAACTTGTTCGTCCGCTGGCATAAGCTGCCGACGTTCCTTGCGGTCACCAATCTCGGCGCGCTACGCGAGGTGTTGCGCGCGAAAAATCTGCACAACACGTCCGATATACCGGTGACGGAGCCGAAGGGCCTGCGGCCCACGGTTCCCTTCGAGTCGCGCTATCTTTGCGAACGCGAACAAGATGGGCAGTACAACGACCTCGATAAGCCGACGATGGGCAACGCGAGCCTGAACCCGAACGATGCGCTCAACGGCTCGGAGTTCACGTTGAGCAATCCGGGCGCGCGCTTCGGCCGCAATATCCCGCTGAGCGAAGTTGACCCGGCCCGCGACGGCGGTCTGCTCGATCCGAGTCCGCGGCTGGTGAGCAATCGTCTGCTCGCCCGGCAGAAGCTGAGCGGCGGGAAGGACGACTTCAAGCCGGCGACGATTCTCAACCTGCTCGCGGCCGCGTGGATCCAGTTCCAGACCCACGACTGGTTCAACCACGGCACGCCGCGGCCGATCGACGACGATCCGTTCGACGTCCCGATTCCGCCCGGCGATTCATGGCCGGGCAAGATGCTGGTGCGCCGCACGCGACCCGATCCGACCCGCAAGCCGGGCGACGGCGCGGGCCCGGTCACCTATGCCAATGCCGAGACGCATTGGTGGGATTCATCGCAGATCTACGGCGACAGTCCGCAGGCCGGCAAGGCGTATCGCTTCGGCAAGGAGGGCAAGCTCAAGGTCGATCCAAAAACCAAGCTGATCCCCGTCGACCCCACCGGGGTGGAGATCACCGGCCTGACCTCGAACTGGTGGCTGGGCCTGAGCCTCCTGCACAACCTTTTTACGCTCGAGCACAACGCGATTTGCGACCATCTGGTGCAGGCCTTCCCCGAATGGAAGGACAACGAGAACCCGGACGAGCAGATCTTTCGCGTGGCTCGCCTCGTCAACAACGCCCTGATGGCGAAGATCCATACCGTCGACTGGACGCCCGCGATCCTGACGCACCCGGCATTGCAGGTCGGCATGAACGCCAACTGGTGGGGACTCGCGGGCGAGCGAGTCAAGAAATATCTCGGCCGAATCAGCACAAGCGAGGCGATCAGCGGCATTCCGGGTTCGGCCACCAACCATCACGGGGCGGACTACTGTCTGACCGAAGAGTTCACCGCGGTCTATCGTTTGCACCCGCTTCTCCCTAACGACATCCAGATCCTGTCTGCCGCGGATGGACAGCGTGGCCGCGTTCTCAAGTTCGAATCGAATGATCCGCACGATCCCGACGTCATTGTCGGCCCGAACGCCATGGCCAATGCCACACGGGACGGCACGACAATGGCCGACCTCGTCTACACATTCGGCGTTCACAATCCGGGAGCCGTCACGCTGCGCAATTTCCCGAATTGGATGCGCCGCCTGCGACGGCGTAAAGGCCCGCAGGTGGAGGAGTTGGTCGATTTGGCGACCATCGACATTCTGCGCGACCGCGAGCGCGGCGTCCCGCGCTACAACCGGTTCCGAGAATTATTTCACAAGCCGCGCATCCGTTCTTTCGAACAGATGACGGAAGATCCCGAACTTGCCCGCGAGCTGCGCGACATCTATGGCCACCCGGACAAAGTGGACCTGATGGTGGGCATGTACGCGGAAACACCGCCGGAGGGGTTTGGTTTCAGCGACACGGCGTTCCGAGTTTTCATCCTGATGGCGTCGCGGCGGCTCAAGAGCGATCGCTTCATCACCCAGGACTACACGGCCGCCGTCTACACCCAACCCGGGATCGATTGGATCGAGAACAACAACATGACGACGGTGCTTCTGCGGCACTTCCCCGAGCTGACGCCCGTCCTGCAGCGGACGCAGAATGCTTTCGCGCCATGGAAGCCTTTGGTCTGAGACCAAGGCCGTCTCCCAGTGCGACGTAAGGCGCTGGGCTGAGCATCCCGGACGATGCACGTTGCTGCGGTGCATGAGTCCGGTTGTGGCACGAATGCGACATAGCAAGATCGCGGATGGACTTCCGCTTTCGGTGCAAGAGCGGTCATGCAGCGGAAATCACCGCAATGCCGGTTTTGACCCAC
>Ga0126377_10003343_pt1 | contig 11346 bp, 9 predicted proteins | sample PanSoiMetPlot_22_FD_92647 | JGI IMG/M metagenome (GOLD analysis project Ga0126377, IMG submission 92647) | Tropical forest soil microbial communities from Panama - MetaG Plot_22 | ecosystem: Environmental > Terrestrial > Soil > Tropical forest > Bulk soil | place: Panama | collected 2016-02-17
CGCACGCCGATAAGAAGCCTCGGCCTCGACGGCATCACCCTTCGCGAGGGCGAGCGTGCCGACCGCCATATGCACTTCCTGCGCATCGCTATCGAGCGCCGTCGCGTTTGTACACGCTTCCTCGGCGGCCGCCACGTACGCTGGAATCTTCTCGAGAACGTAGCGTTCCACTCGTGTCTCGCACAGGCCTGCCTGCGCGCGCGCGAACGTAGGCTGCTCGGCGAGTGCCTTCTCGAACAGTTCTTCAGCGGTCTCGAGCGTCTTGACACTCGTCGGTCCCCGCAGATATGCGAGGCCCTGCAGGCTCAGGTCATACGCGAGAGCATTCCCGGTGCGCGGCTGGCGCACGCGCTGCGCCTCGCGCTCGCCGAGAACGATCTTGAGCGCGGTGATGACCTGGGCAGCAAGCTCGTCCTCGATGGCCAGGGGATCCTGGCTCTCCGACTGGTAGGCGTTCGACCAGCTGTTCGAGCCGGTCGCTGCCTCGACGAGTTGCGCCGTGACCCTGAAGCGATCCGCCTGCCGCTTGACGCTGCCTTCCAGCACGTAGGCGACCCCGAGCTTCTCGGCGATCTGGCTCACGTCCAGGCCCTTGTCCTTGAATGCGAACGCCGATGTGCGCGCGGCAACCCGCAACTCGGGAATCTTGGTCAGACGATTGGACAGCTCTTCGGCGAGGCCGTCACCCAGGTAGTCATTGCGTGGATCGCCGCTCATGTTCACGAACGGCAGGACGGCGATCGAGAATGTCGGCGCCGCATCGCGTGAGCCGAGCATCGACCCAATGCGCAGCCCGATGCGCCCCGAGAGATTGCCCCAGAGCAGTCCGAAGGCGGCGGCGACCACCAACGCGGCAACAGCCAGTGCCGCACGGCGCACGCGAGGCGAGGCCACGTGGGCGAGGATCGCGGACAGTCTCGCGCTCGCGCCCGAAGCGTCCGCCACCTGTACTTCGAACGTCCGGACGGGCTCCTTGACGTTCTTGACCTGGCGCTTACCGGCATCGATGAAACGCGCCGGCAGCTTGTTCTTCACTTGATCGTAAACGGTGCCGGAGATCAGCACGCCGCCGGGCTTTGCCAGGGATTGCAGCCGTGCGGCGACGTTGACGGCATCGCCGAAGGCGCTGCCCTGCTCCTCGATGATGTCGCCGAGGTTGACGCCGATGCGCAGATGCATGCGACGTGCGGGTGGCAGCGTGGAACCTTCCGCTTCCGTGCGTTGCTGGATGGCCAACGCGCAGCGCACCGCGTTCACCGCGCTGGGAAATTCCGCCATGAGACTGTCGCCGACGCTGCCGAATTCGCGGCCACCATATTCGACGACCAGCCGATCGAAAGTCGCGCGACGTTGTTTCAGCTCGGCCAGGGCGGATTCTTCGTCCGCGCCCATGAGCTTGCTGTATCCAACGACGTCGGCGGCAAGAATCGCGGCGATCTTGCGGTCGTGATCGAGCATCGCCCCCCAACTCCACTCGACTCGACCGGTTCAGTGTAGCGCAGGGGGGCACATCTCACGCGATCGACGGGGCGTGGACCCCCAGCTCGCGAACGTTGACTTGCGCGGCGAACGTCCTCAAGAGTGCAGGCACGAGCACTTCTGGGGCAATCATGAAATTTTCGTCATCGATCCGGCTGGGAGCCGTCTTCACTGTCATCGCGCACCTGGCCGGTTGCGCCGCGGAACCCGTTCCGGTGGGAGTCAAGTTCCTGGGGCAGGTGGCCTATGTTGATGTCGCTGCCAACGCGGCCAAACTCGATGGGCCCTGGACGCCGCAGCCCGACGATGCGCTCGACGGTCAGGTACCGACGATCGTGTTCAGCGCAACAACCAGGGAGCTCGTGACCTCTTGCGGCCTCGGTGCTGATGCAACTTCACGGCTCGCGCTGGTTCGCATTTTTTATGATGCGACCGGCGCCAACTGGAGTGGTGACCACCTTCACTCCGAGTGGACCCTCGTCGACATTGCAGCTCCGGTTGAAAAAGGAAACGTGGTCGAGGTGGAGATGCGCCAAGGCTCATCGGAGAGTTCGCGCTGCGTCGCGGTCTCGACCGTCCGCGCAAAGTCCATGGATGCGGGCGGGTGCATCTACGCCCGTGTGGAGAAACGCGCTGACGGCGTGTTTTTCTATCGGTCGTTGTACTGCTCGGGTCTCGCCCAGGAAGGCTGGAAAGAACTGACTGATCCCTTTGCGTGGGACGGTTTGAACGGACGTTGGTGGACGTCGCACGGCAACGGTATCGGGTGGTTCAAGCCGCCGCCCGATCAGACCCAGTAGTTTTCGCGCCTGCGGGCGATGGCCAGTGGACGGAGCCCTGTGGGCTTGCTGGGGTTCCGAGCGCAAGCGCATGCTAGGAGCAAGGGGAGCGCGCCATAACAAGACGCAAAGCGCGCGCGGGAGGCCGCATGAGCGGGCTTAGAATTCCAGGGCCGACGTGCCTGTACCTTTCTTTGGCGCCGCCAAGGAATGATCCCGGGACGTTACATCCAAGTGCAACGCCGCGTCCTGGGACCGTCGGCTCGGTCGGCGGAAGCACGCTAACCGCGAGCCCCCATGCTGATGCACACCAGGTGGCGAGCGATCTCAACAGGTCTGAGGGGCCGACGAGCGGACACGTCGTCACGAGCAGAGTCCACAAGCATATTCACAGTGCGAGCCGACTCGACCACCTGCTGCGCAAATTTGCCAAGCAGGCCGCAAGGTACAACCGGCAAGTCGACAGGACGATCGAGCGTCACAGCAAGCTCGACCTGAAGAACATCGAAGGCAGGGTCGCTCAAATCTTTTTTGCAACGGACTCGAGTACGTTGAGTCGAGACGACAAGCAAACGCTGCTGGACGTCTACAACACCTACACGAAGGTCATGCAGCTCGCGCGGGTCAATATGCGGTTTGTCGGCTATGCCGATTACCGCGGAACCGAAAAACACAATCAGAAGCTGTCGCAACAACGGGCAGAAGCGGTCGCAGCGTACTTCGAACCGATGCGCTCCAGCAGCAATTACACGTACAAGATCGATGCAAAGGGTGAATCGGAACAACCTCAGACCGGCACCACCGGTCGTGAGCTCGTCAACTTCCGGCGAGTCGATGTCTATGCGTATCCGACACTCGAGAAGCCGCCCCCGAAACCGGAGCCCAGCGGCGGCGGACTTGCCACATCCAAGCGCTGGAAATGGCGCTTCAAGACGAATGCCGTATGGCCGGCGAAGACGGTCCCGGAGCTCAAGGTGATCGGGTTTGGTCCTGCGCTGGCCTTCATCGAGATCTGCGACTTCGATAACAAGATCGCGATGACGTTCACGTACAGCGGCTACGGGCCCAGCATCGGCGGAGGGGCTTCCTGGGGCGGAGAGTGGGATCAATTTGAAACGACCGCACCGTTGAACATCCTCGATTTCATCGGACCGGTGTTCCACATGGGCGGCGCAGTCCAGTTGGGAACTGGGCCGGCGGTCGACATGCTGGTCCTGGGTGGCCCGGCGATGAGAGATGCAGACGCCGTGACGCTGTGGGCCCTCGAGTCATCGAGCACCGGATACACAGGTGAGCTGTTCCACCACCACCACATCAAGCCGAAACCGTTTCCCGCACTCGGTGCGGATTTCGGATTCCTAGCACGGCTGTCGGCACCAGAGCGCGTTGAGGAAGACTACGCGGAAGAATGGGAGGCGGAGTCGCACGTCAGAAAGCGAGTGGGTCACCTCCGTGATTCCGCAAGGCGCCTGGGCGCGAGGGTTCGTCACCTGATCTCGCTATTCCGCTGATCCGAGCCAGGTCTAAAGGTGGCCGCCGGCCCGCCTCCCGTGGACGGGTCCCCGCAAGTAGGTTGAGTGCCGCATTTCTTTACAGATGCGATCACGGCCAGGCGCTTCGGAACCTCCAACCCTTTGACGCTGCGAGAATTCACTGTCGCGGCACGCGACTTGCATTTTCCACCCCTGCGGCGTGGTTGGAGAATAACTATGAAGTCAAAGCTCCGTGCTCTGACTGTGCTCGCGTTTCTGATCAGCCCCATCAGCGCGTTCGCAGTACCGATACCCAGCTTGATCGGCGAGTGGCGCGGCGACGTCGTCGACACTTCCGCGTCGAATGGAGTGCTCAACACCGGGTTGGCCGACATTTTCTTCCTGACTCAAAACGCCGACGGTACCGGCATCGGCGGCACGCTGAGCGTGGTCTGCCTCAGCAATACTGACTGCGGCACGAACGGGATAGTCAGTTTTTCCGGCGGAACGCTGATCGATAACATCCTGAGCGTCGCGTTCGGCGACCCATCAAACTTCTCCGAGTTCAGTGGCCCTCTCTCCGAGGACGCGAATACCATCAGCGGCCATTACTTTGCCCAGGACCAAAGCGGCACCGTCACTGGCGACTTCAACCTCTCGAGGGTCGTCAGCGTTCCTGAGCCGGGGTCGGTAGGCCTTGTGTTACTCGGGTTCGCGGGAATTGCGTTGTCACGACGGAAACGCGGCAACTGACTGACTGGACGCACTGTCCGCTGACGCCGTCACGCCGTGACCGGACTGGGCCGGTTCATCCCGACGTCAGCTGAATCGTGCGACGGCTGCGGTTGTTTGTGTGATGAGGGCCTCAACCAGTTGGCTCGCCTTACGGTGACGCAACAAGGGTGCAGACTGACCTGACCACATCGCCACCAGGTCGCTTCGGCCCGCCTTCGACGCCGCGCTCTTGAGATGCGCAGTCAACCACCTCTGAACCGGATAGGGCGCGAGCGCACTCTCGTGGCGCGCCATGTCGTCCATGAACTGATTGCGCAGGCCGCGCGCCAGGCGGCCCGTGAATGACTTGGTAAGAGCAGTCTGAGTCGGTTCACTGTTGAGCAGTCTCTCTCGATACAGTGAATCCGCGGCCGACTCATCGCACGCCAGGAAGGCTGTGCCGATCTGCACACCTTGCGCGCCGAGCATCAAAGCCGCCGCGATACCGCGCCCATCGGCAATTCCGCCGGCGGCAATCACCGGAACGCGGACCGCATCGACGACCTGCGGCACCAGCGCGAGCGTGCCCGTCAGGCATTCCTCCGCGGGCTTCAGAAAGGACGCGCGATGACCTCCCGCTTCAAATCCCGTCGCCACGATCATGTCCACACCCGATGTCTCGAGCAGCTTCGCTTCGGACGGGGTCGTCGCCGTACCCAGCGTGGCGATCCCAGCGCTCCGACATCGTTCGATCACGTCGTGCGAAGGCACGCCGAACACAAAGCTGAAGACTGCCGGCCGTACCTCGAGAACCGCTTCGAGCTGCTCCGCGTAGCGGGGCGCAAAACGTTCGGGGCGGCTTGGGAGCGGGACGCGAAGTTCCTCGAAATACGGACGCAGCAGCTCCCGGTACGTGACGAACTGCCGGTCGGTCATCTGTGGATCGTCGGCGTCGCCGAGCGGAATCCAGAGATTCAGCGCAAACGGTCGCTGTGTGCGCGAACGAATCTGCGCACCGACATCACGAATGGCGTCAGCGGCCAGGTGATGCACGCCAAAGGAGCCGAGCGCGCCGGCCTCGGCCACCGCAACGACGAGATCCACGGTGGACATCCCGTTGCCGAATGGTCCCTGGATGATCGGGGCCGCCAGTCCAAGACGCCGTGAAAACTCCGTATTTCTCCACATCTTGGTCTCCTGCGGCTGCACGCTGTGATTCTCTTCAGGACGCGCGCCGCGGGCAATTTCAATTCACGGCTCCGCCACGCTGGCAGTCACTACGAGCTCGATCGACGCATTGAGTGGCAACTGAGGCGATGCGAAAGCGGCGCGCGCATGAGCGCCCTTTTCCGCGAGCGCTTGCCGGAAGAGTTCCGAGGCGAAATCCAGCACACGTGGTTGATCGGTCCAGCCGGGCGCGCTGCTCACGTGTCCGTCCACTCGCACCAATGACACAAGCCGGTCAAAACCCGACAGCGCCGCCTTGATCTGCGCGAGCACGTTGAGGGCGGCCAAGCGCGCGGCTTCGCCGCCTTCGGCTTCGCTCAACTCGGCGCCCACTCTGCCCCGGTACCTGAGCTCGCCGTTGCTGAGTGGCAGCTGGCCGGAAATGAACAAGAATCCAGAGGCGAGCAGCGCTGGGCGGTAGCTGCCCGCGGGCCGGGGCGGCACCGGCAGCTGCAGTCCGAGTCTTGCCAGACGATCTTCGACGCTCACGTCGCACTCTTCCGGCCGGCGCGTCAGCGTCGGCCGGCCACGAAGCCGCCATCCACGTTCAGAACGTGGCCCGTGATGAAACCGGACTCCGCCAGGTAGCGAACGGCGGCGGAAATTTCCCGCACGTCGCCCATGCGCCCCAGCATTGCGGCGGCTGCGAGCGGCTCAGGTGGGGCTCCATCGAGGAGCGGCGTGCGAGTGAAACCCGGTGCGACGGCATTGACCCGAATGCCCTGCGGAGCGAGCTCCGCCGCGAGCGCGATCGTCAGCGCACGAACGCCGCCCTTGGAGATCAGCGGCGCCGAGGCCTGCACCCAGCTCATGGCGTGATCGACGAGGACCGTGCCGACATTGACGATGCTGCCGCCGCGGCCGAGCTCGACCATGCCGCGCACCGCGGCCTGCGTGGTCAGGTATGTACCCTTCAGATTGACCGACCAGTAGTGTTCGAGATCCTGCTCGGTGACGTCGAGGAACGGCTTGAAGGCGAATTCCCCGGCATTGTTGACGAGCACGTCGACGCTGCCGAAACGTTCCCGAGCGACGCGCACCATTGCCTCGCCGGTGGAAGGATCGGATGTGCTGCCTGCGATCGTCGCGACGGCCGCGGCATTCTCGAGGCGCTTCGCGGCGTCCTTCAACCGCGCTTCGTTGCGGCCGTTGAGCACCACGTTCCATCCGCCGCCGAGAAAACCTCGCGCCACTTCGAAGCCGATGCCGCTCGAAGAGCCAGTGATCAATGCCGTCTTGCTGCTTGCGCTCACCGCAGAATTCCTTCCAGGCTGGTTCGTAGATGGCAGGCAGCATGCGGCACACCGCGGGCGGTGCCCAATCGCATTTCTTTTCGTGTGTTATCGACGCCGTCGATATCAGGCGAGCGCCGATTGATGCGCGGCTACGCGGTCCGCAGTCCCTGCGCGGTTGCGGCGAGGAGCTCGCGCACCCAGCGATGCGCCGGGTCCTTGTGCAATCGCTGGTGCCACAGCAGGAACACGCCGAATCCGGGGACGGCCACCGGCGGCGCGAACGAGCGCAGACCCGCCATCCGGCCGCGGAGCATGCGCTCGGGCACGACAGCGATGAGATCGTCCGCCTTCAGGATTTCCGGCAGGATCAGGAACCCCGGCGCCGACAGTACGACGCGTCGCTTGCGGCCGATCTGCGCGAGCGCGCGATCGGTCGGCCCCACGAACCCACCTTCCGCAGGCGAGACCATGACGTGAGGATAGCGGCAGAACTGCTCGAGCGAGACCGCGGTTCTTGATTTCAGTGGGTGTTCGCTGCGCACCACACACACGTAGCGTTCCTCGTACAGCAGCCGCGACGGCAGGTCCGACGACGGGATCTCCGGAGTCGTGGTGACGCACAGATCGAGATCGCCGCTCGCGAGCTTCGCAGCCACGTCGGCAAGTTGCGCGGACCGCACCGCCAGGCGGGCATTCGGAGCTTCACGGCGGAGCCGCTCGATGAAGGGCACGATCAGGGCCGACTGGATATAGTCGTTGGCGGTGAGTGACGCCGTGAACTCCGCGGTCGCAGGCTCGAAACGCTCGTTCGCGACCAGGGCGTGCGCTTCAGCCAGCCATTGTTTGAGCGTCGGCGCGAGCGCCACGGCGCGCGGCGTCGGCAGGATTCCGCGCTGGCTGCGCACGAACAGCGGGTCGCTGAAGATCTTGCGCAGGCGCGCGAGCATGGCGCTGACCGTGGGCTGCGTGAGCGCGAGTCGCTTGGCCGCGCGCGTCACGCTCTGCTCTTCGAGCAAGGCGTCGAGCGCTACCAGCAGGTTGAGGTCGATGCGTCTGATATCTCTCATGTCGATATCAGAGTCTAGCGCGGACGCCGTGCTGCGCCGAATCTGTCCTGCCTACCTGCGACGCTCACGTGGAAACAAGATGGAAACACGCCCGGCGAAGTCGTTCGCGGCTCATTGCCTAATCAGAATTCAGGCGGCCTGTTGCCGGCGATGACGATGGGTTCGGCGAGCGCTCGCCGATATTCCTCCTCGCCGATCGCATCCACCGACCGTAGCTTCGCCAGCAGTTCGGCGATCAGCGAGCGTAACCCAGGCCCCGGCGCGCCGTGCGCGAATGAACTCTGGTACTTGATTGGCCCGGGGATGATCGCGACCAGGAAGGCCATCTCGGCCGGCGTCAGCGCTAGCGGTTCGCGACCGAAATATCTGCGGGCCGCGGGCCGCAGGCCATGTAGGTTCGGTCCCCATTCGATGATGTTCAGATAAATCTCGAGGATGCGATCCTTGCCGAGCGCCGACTCGAGCAGGAAGGTAATCGCCAGTTCCTGAAGCTTGCGTCCGAGCTGCTTGTCACGAGACAGGAACAGGTTTTTGGCCAACTGCTGGGTGATTGTCGACGCGCCGCGTGCGGCGCCGCCGCGCGACCAGTTGGTGAGCAGGGCGGCGGGTAGCTCGCGCAGGTCGATGCCGCGATGTCCGTAGAAGCCGGCGTCTTCGGCAAGCAGCAGAGTGCGCACGAACAGCGGCGGAACGTCGCGCAGGGCGATGAAGTCGGGGGATGCGGGCGACACATCGATGGGGCGATGCGGTCCGGGGCCGTCATCGGCGCTGTAGATGAATTCACCGCGCAGGCGCCTGATCGCGGGCGGCATCTGGCGTGGCGGCCTGAAGTCGATCTTCTGGCTCACCGAGAGCGAGGCAGGATTCGCGGGGCGTCCGTATACCCGCAACTCGATCGTGGCCGAGCCAAGGTCAGTGCCGCCGCCGGGCGTCATTTCCAGGTTTTCGGGCACCGCGAGTCCGGATGTGCCCAGCAGCTGCGCGAAGTCAAGCCGCCGCACGCCGAGCGCGAGATCGACAACGGGATCGGTGTCGAGATCTCGCAGCGCGACCGAGCCGGACACGTCCGCACCGGCCACCGTCACGTGCGCCTCGGGGATCTCGATCGCGCCCCCGGCCCGCCGCCAGACGCCATCGAATCGTATAGTCACGTCCGTCGGATAGCCGAGCTGCGGTTCGTCGGCGGCGTTGTCCGCCAGTGCCGCCAAGCGCGTGCCGCGCGCGCGCATGTCCACGTGGAAGCGGAGCGCATCAGTAGTGGCCCGAACATCCACCTGGCCGTCCGCGATACCACCATCGAGCAGCGGGTGGCCCTCGCGCCGCACGTTGAGCAGATGGCCGACGTCGAGTTCACGTGCCTCGACGTTCCACGCGCTGCCCGCCGGATCCGCCAACTTGCGGACTGACAGGCCGGCCTGTGGCTCCACCAGCGTGAGCCGGAAGTCCTCCCCGAATATGCCCGCCATGTCCCAAGCGGTGGTCGGCGAGCTGATCCTGACTCCTGCTGGGCCCGTGAGAGCGGCGGCGCGAACTGCGAGTCGCATGCGGCCGAACCACGTGGCCGCGATCATGTCGGCATGAAATCGGACTCCGTGACCGAGATCGAGATCAAGTGCCTCCAGTCGCAGCAACGGCCAGACGCCGACGTGTACCAAGCCGACTCGGGCAACCACGCCATGGCGCACGGCCGCGGACTCGATCCGCGCACGCACCGCCTCCTCGAGCTTGGGTCTCAGCAACAGCGCGGCCACGCTTACGAACAATGTAGCGGCAATCGCTCCGAGCCACGACGCGCGCCCGCGGGTTCTAAACGTCAACATTGATGCAAGGATGCCACGGACGGATTGCGCGCCGGCTGGCGGGCGTTGGGTCGCAGACGATCTCGATCAGGAAACGACTACCTGGGCGGTCGTGCCGCCCGCCGGTTCGCAGGCACACCTCTGCGGTGCCTCGTCACGGGCTTCGGGGTTTCGGCTGCCTCAAACAATTGCCGAAACCCATGTGCCAACAGTTCGACGGCCTTCCCCAGGGCGCCGAGCTGCCCAACCCGGACTAACGCGACGGATCGGCGCAGGTCAAATGACGGGGGACGCAGGACTTTCACGGGATTGAAAGCACGATTCCTGGCAATGAAGCGAGCGGGTAGTAGTCCGACACCGTAACCGGACTGAACGAACGCCAGCTGCATATGCATGTTGTGGATTTCAGCCCCGATCATCGGGGTGAAGCCGGCACGCTCCATCCGATCGATGAGGCTCGCCCGAAGAAAGCACCCGGGTGGATTGAGCACCCAGGGTGTTCGGCCCAAACTTTTCCAATCAGCGTCAACGTTGCCTGTCGCGCCTTGAACGATCTCCATGCGGTCGGTAGCGATGATATTCGTCAGGAGAGGGGCAGGCGCGGTTCTCCCTTCCGGTAACAGCACGGCAGCAACGTCGAGTTCACCCGCGAGCAGCCGGTTGATCAGTTCGGACGTCAGTTCGCTCGACAGCCGCAGTCGGACCTTGGGGTATTTCTCGCTCAGCGCCTGAATAGGTTCGACTAGTGTCCCCTCGGCCAGGGCATGCGAGAGCCCGATGCGCAAGAGGCCGTCAGGTTCGGCGTCGCTCGACGTAAGAGACTTCAGCGCCTCGGTCCGCTGCAGCAGATCTCGCGCTTGTTCGAGCACCCTCGATCCAAGGGCGTTCAGACGCGGAGGCTTTACCGAGCGGTCGAGCAACTCGGCACCCAATGCAGCTTCCAGCCGCTGCACTTGCCGCGTAATCGCAGAGGGCGTCCGGAATAGACGATCGGCTGCACCGGCGATGGACCCGGCGTGGGCGAACTCCACCAGGGCGCGTAAATCTTCGAGCATGGAAGTCTCCTGAAACCTGCTGCCGACGAGCACCGTAAACATGCGTCAACGGAATTATAATCGTGAGAATAATGAAGTTGTGGAATTACTTATCGGGCACCAGACTACTACGGAACTCATGTTGTGGCGCAAAGCGGAGAGTGAAATGCGCATTGGCTCGGTTTCGCATTCTTTGCTGATGTTGATCGTCGGCGGCACGGCCTCTCTGATCGTGGGTACGGGATCTGCGCAGGCCACGCCGTGCCCGCAGACCGAGCAGGTGGAATTCGAGAAGATGACCTGGGTGGAAGTAAAGTGCGCGATTGCGGCGGGGAAGACGACGGCGCTCATCTACACCGGCGGTGTCGAGCAACGAGGCCCGCAGAATGCGAACGGCGGCCATAACGTCATAGCACATGCGACGGCCGAGGCGATCGCGAGAAAACTCGGCAATGCGATCTTCCTGCCCGTGCTGCCCTACACGCCGAACGACGCAGAATCGATTCCTGGCACCATCGGGATCACGAACGAGCTGCTCGC
>Ga0126377_10003344_pt1 | contig 11341 bp, 4 predicted proteins | sample PanSoiMetPlot_22_FD_92647 | JGI IMG/M metagenome (GOLD analysis project Ga0126377, IMG submission 92647) | Tropical forest soil microbial communities from Panama - MetaG Plot_22 | ecosystem: Environmental > Terrestrial > Soil > Tropical forest > Bulk soil | place: Panama | collected 2016-02-17
GGGATGTTCTGATAGACCGGCATGTAGTCGATGTAGCCGGGGTAATACGCGTCGAACGTCGCGAGCGCGTGTGCGGCGCCGATCTGGCCGTTGGCCTCGAGCTCCTGCGCGATGAACATCCCGACGGTGTTGATCTCGCGCGCGGGGATCGGCGGTGCGCGGAAGCCGACGGGGTCGGCGAAGGGCGGAATCCAGATGCGCGTCGGCTGTGGCGACGACTGGTGATGCACGTAGATGATGTCCGGCTCCCACTCGCGCCACACGCGTTGGCGAATGCGCGATTCGATGCCATTCATCATGTAGCTGTCGCGGTTGTTGTCGTGCCCCATGTACTTCTCGTAGGGCTCGTTCGTGGCGGGCGGGCGTCCGAACATCGTCTCGCGGCAATTCTTGACGACGATGTCCTGGCCGTCGGGGTTGATCGTCGGCCAGAGGAAGAAGATGACGTTGTCGAAGATCTCCTTCATCTCCGGTTCGTTCGCGCGCGAGAGCAGCTCGTAGGCAAGCTGCGGCGTGTGCTGGGAGCCGGCGATCTCGCTGGCGTGCAAGCCGCCGCTTATGTCGACGAATACCTTGCCTTGACGGGCGAGGCTCCGGGCTGCGGAGTCGGTGAGGCCGGCGGGGTGGGCGAGGCGCATGTTGATCTGGCGGTAGCGGTCGAGCTGCGCCAGGTTCGCCGGGGAGGAGATGATCGCGACCGTCCACTCTCGGCCAAACGACGTCTTGCCGATGTTGATCAGCCTGATGCGATTGCTGGCGGCCGCGAGCTTCTTGAAGTAGCCGATCGATTGGGCATAATCGACCAGGTTCGAGTCTTTGCCGATCGGAAATCCGAACACCGACTCGGGTGTTGGGATAGCTTGGCGTTGCTGTGCGACAGCAAGTGCGTGCGCGAAGGGAATGAGCGCTGCCGTCAGCGCGATGGTTCGTTGGCGGAAGGTCCGCGGCATCAAGGACTCCTGGATTTGCGAAAGCGATGATCGAAGATGCTGGCGCCGTACCCGTCACCACTAGGGGAGGCCGTCAGGCGTCTCAATTGGGGTGTCCAGCCGTTGTCGGTCTCGCGTTAAGAAAAACGTGTAATCGTGTCGAGCGGGCCTGTTTGTGACGTGAGACGCTTGCTCGGAGGTTCTTGACTTGACGCCGCACGCCCCGTAGCGTCGCTCCCGCGATCAGGATGTTTGCACGCCGATCACGGCTCCCGCCCTCCGCGCTCACCGGCAGCGCCATCACGAAGTCGCCGGAACTCGTCACGAACGTAGTCGTCCGCCCCTTTTGGAGGAACCGCGATGTCAAAAGGATGCTGGAAGCTGATTGCGGGTTCGGGTACGACGTTGGCCTTCCTGTTGGGTATAGCGTTCGACGCGCACGCTCAAGGGTCAATTACCGGCAGAATCACGGCCCAGGCAACGGGTCAGGCGATCGCGGAAGCGCGCATCCTGATCATCGGGTCGGCGCTATCGGCGATGTCGGCGGAGGATGGGAAGTTCACCATCCGAAACGTGCCGGCGGGAGCGGCGCAGCTTCAGGTGCTGCGCGTCGGGTTCCAGTCGACGAAAAAGACGATCAACGTCGCGGCCGGTGAGCCCGTCACGGCGGACTTCGCGCTCAACGTCGCCGTCGCCCAGCTGGACGAGGTGGTGACCACGGCGACGGGGCAAGCGCGCAAAGTCGAACTTGGAAACAGCATCCAGACGCTCGGTGACGTGGGCAAGAAGGTCGAGACGTCGCCCGTCATGGCGATGCAGGATCTGCTCGTCGCAAAAGCTCCGGGCGTGAGTGTTCTCTCCGGCTCCGTCGTGGGCGCTGCGCCAACGATTCGCATTCGCGGAATCTCGTCCATCAATCTCAGCAACGCCCCGATCTGGGTGGTCGACGGCGTTCGCTACATCACCTCACAAGGCGCGAACTCTGCCGGCCAGACGCCGATCAGCCTGCTCAATAGTCTGAGCCCGGAGGAGATCGAAGACGTCGAAATCGTGAAGGGTCCTTCGGCGGCGACGCTGTACGGGACGAACGCCGCGAACGGCGTCGTCGTGGTGACGACCAAGAAAGGACGGGCGGGCGCACCGAAGTGGAGCTTCAGTGCCGAAACGCGGACGATTGACGATCGGAATCCCTACCAGGCGCAGTACGCGAACTTCGGCCACTCGCCGGACGCGCCAACAAATTCCATTCGCTGCCAGCTCTCGGTGATGCAGACGCCGAAGTTCAGCATCGCCAATGGCGCGAAGTGCATCTCCGACAGCGTGACGAGCTACAACTATCTCACCGATCCAGAGCAAACCTTCATCAAGCTCGGACGCGGCAGCCTGTTCGGTGCACAGGTCTCCGGTGGGACCGAGCAGGTGCGCTACTTCGCCGGTACGACGATCGACAATGAGTTCGGGCCGATTCAGATGCCGGCAGCGGACATCCGATGGTACGACGACACGCTGCACGTGCCCGTGACGAACCAGATGCTGCATCCACGCCAGCAGCAGAAGCTCAACTTTCGATCGAATCTGACGGCGGCGCTGAGTCCGAAGCTGGACCTGAGCGCAAGTGCGGGTTACGGCAAATCGAGCAACATCATCGAACCGGACAACTCGCTGATCATCGGGCTTCTCTATGTCGGCCAGGCATCATACGGCTGGAAAGGATGCCCGAAGGGCACCGAGGCGACCGGCTGCGGCATGACGGGCGCGGACTCGAAGCAATACTACGACGCGACGGGTTTCCCGCTCCACGACAGCAACGGCTTTGCCCCCGGATCGATCATGCAGTACGTGTGGACCAACGATGTGCAACGCTTTACTGGAAGCCTGAACACGAACTGGCGACCGGTTTCGTGGCTGGTCAACGACGGCACGGTGGGCGTCGACATGTCGGCGGGCAGTCAGTTCCACGTTTGCAAGTTGAACGAGTGCCCGCAGCAAGGCGCGACGGCTCGCGTCGGCAACGTGACGGCGATCCAGGAGAACCGCCGCAACTTCTCGGCGAAGCTGGCAAGTACGGCGTCCCGACAGCTGACCTCGTCGTGGCTCCTGAAGTCCTCGGCCGGCGCAGAGTATACGAACGTCGAGGATGATGATCTTCGAACGCAGGGTCGTGGTCTCGCGCCAGGCACGTCCACGCTCGGCTCGACCTCGACATTCGTGTCGTATTCGTCGCAGCAGCCGCGCGCGGTCAAAACGTTCGGCTATTACCTGCAGGAGGAGGGGTCTCTCAACGACCGCCTGTTCCTGACGATCGCTGCGCGGCAGGACCAGAACAGCGCCTTCGGCACAAAGTTCCAGCACGTGCTCTACCCGAAGGTGAGCGTATCGTGGCTTGCATCCGAAGAGTCGTATTTCCCGAAGCTGAGCTGGCTGAACTCGTTCCGGCTTCGGTCGGCGTTTGGCGCGAACGGCGTTCAGCCCGGGGCGACCGCCGCACTTCAGACCTACTCAGCCGCCGTGCAGTCGGTGACGAAAATCGACGCCCAGACGGGCAGCGACGTGCCCGGCCTGACCGCGAATCAGCCGGCCAATTCCGAGCTCCGGCCCGAGACGTCGTCCGAGCTCGAGATGGGCTTCGAGGCGGACTTCTTCGACCATCGTCTGCACATCGACTACACGCGCTACGACAAACGGACGAAAGATGCGCTCATCGCGTTGCCGATTCCGGCGTCCGTTGGCGCATCGGTGCTGAGTCTGCAGCAGAACCTCGGCAAGACCCGCAACTGGGGCAACGAGCTTCAGGCGAATGCGGTGCTGATCGATCGCCGCTCGTGGGGATGGGACGTGACCTTCAGTGCCTCACACAACGACAATAAGTGGCTCGATCTGGGCAAAGACTCCTCGAAGTGCACGACCACCAATGGGCAACTGACGTGCGCCGATCTCGTACTCGGCGCCGGGACGACCACGCAGCAGCACAAGGGCGACCCGTTGTTCATGCAGTGGTATCGCGGCTACACGTACAACGACGCAAACGGTGACGGCATCATTCAGGTCTCGGAGGTGAAGGTCGACTCGGCGCTGAGCAAGATCGCTGTCGGCTTCGCGAAGGACGTCATCTCGATCCAGAACGGCTTTGATCTGCTGAACAAGCGTCTCCGCATCTCAGCGCTGTTCGATTACCGCGCCGGCGGCAACACCCTCGAGGGGAACTATTTCCAGTGCTCGTCGGCACCGAAGGCGTGCCGAGACAGCCAGGATCCCAAGGCGCCGCTGTGGATGCAGGCGCGAGCGGTTGCGATAACGAACGGCACGCGCATCGGTGGCACGACCTACACGACGCGCCTCGGCTATTTCGTTCCGGCGCAGTTCTGGAAGTTCCGCGAGTTCTCCGCTGCGTACACGCTGCCTCCGCTCGTCAACAGATACCTGCTCCACGCCGAACAGGGCTCCACGATAGTCTTTGGTCTTCGGAACCTCTATACCTGGACGAGCTTCACCGGCGTCGATCCCGAGCAGAACTATGGCGTGACCTCGAGCGAGGTCACTCAGGACTTCAACACCAGTCCTCCGCCGACCTACATCACGCTCCGACTGAACCTGAAGTACTGACCCCAACCGAGGACGATGCTCATGTCGATGAACAGAAATCGCGCTCGGTTTGCCGTGTTGGCGTGGATTGCCGCGACGGCTGTCGTCGCGGGTTGCGATCGCGTCAAACACGAACTGCTCGAGCCACAGAATCCGGGATTGGTCGACCCGTCCGCGGTGGGGTCACCCGTGGCGGCATTGGCGCTGCGCGTGGGAGCCTTGGGACGCTACAAGCAAGTGCAGTCAGGCGAATCCATCTGGCAGTACGGCGGCACACTCGCCGATGAATTCAAGAACGCCGACTTCGAAGCCGGTCGGATCAATGCCGACATGCGGCTGACCGATGCGGCGGTGTCGTGGAACTACAATGGCGTCACCCAGTCGCGCGGTTTTGTGCGCGACGCGATCACCGCAATGAAGAAATACAATCCGGACAGCAGCGCGATGATCGGTGAGCTGTACATGGAGTTGGCATTCTTCGAGATGACGCTCGCTGACAACTACTGCAACGGGATTCCGCTCGGCCACACGGCGGGTGAAGCTCGCACGAATGGTGCTCCGCTGTTTATCGCTCAGGTCTACGACAGCGCTTCGAATCACCTCGACACCGCGATGGCGTTGACCTCGACAAGCACTGCCGCGACAGGCGTCTACATCAATCGCGCCGCCCGCGTTTGGAAGGCGCGGGTGTTGATCGCCAAGGATACAGCGAACCTTCCGGCGGCCGCGGCACTCGTCGCCACCGTTCCGACGGCGTTCGTGTACGACATGACCTTCTCGTCGGTCAGCGGCGCGAACGGCATGTGGCAGTTGGTGAATTCGACGGCACGCATCAGCGTCGCCGACAGTTTTGACATCCTGAACGGTGTTCCCAACACGATCAAGAACGCGCTGCCGTTCGCATCGTCAAACGATCCGCGGGTCCCGGTGATCAACGGCGACTTGGCGTCACCAAAGGTCGTGGCGGAAGATCAGGTGACACGGCCGTTCTATGTCGCGCTGTTGTTCAAGGGGCAATTCGATCCGCTCGTTCTTGCCTCGGGTGTCGATGCGCGCCTGTACGAAGCGGAAGCGAAGCTCCGCGCGAACGACATTCCAGGTATGATGGCGATCCTCAACTCGCTGCGGACGGATACGCCCAGGCCGGTCATTGGTCTGACGACGATTCCGGCGATGGCGGCGCTTCCTACTCCGGCGAGCGCACAGGACGCGCTCTCACTGCTGTTCCGTGAAAAGGCGTATTGGACATTCGGTCGCGGACAGCGTCTCCCCGACCTACGTCGCCTCGTGCGGCAGTATCAGCGGGCAGATTCTCTGGTATTCCCGACCGGCCACTATTTCAAAGGCGGCGAATACGGGACGGACGAAAACTTCCCGGTGCCGTCCAGCGAACAGGTCAACCCGCTGTTCTCCGCGTGCCTCGACCGCAAGGCTTGAGTCGGTAGGGCTTGGCAACTCAACGGCGGCCCTCCGGGTTTCGGAGGGCCGCTTGTCGTTCCAGGCATCGCATGTGGTCACTGGCGACGGATCGGCGATGTGACGCGTCTCGCGCACATCGAAGTTCTTGACGTTATCGGCCAGTTGGCGTAGCGTCGCGCAGAGTCGCGCCCGTCAGGCGATTCCCCGAGTGACGAACCTCGCCACGATGCTGTCGTCCCGTGCCCCCCCACAGGAGATCGACATCATGAGAGACGGGAAGTGGAAGTCAGCCGCGTTTGTCGCTCTGGTCCTCCTCGCCATGCCTGCGACGCGCGTGCTCGGGCAAGGAGTGATCAGCGGACGCATCACCGGCCAGGTGGGCGGACAACCCCTCGCGGAAGCGCGCGTGCTCGTGATCGGGACGGCGCTCTCGGCGATATCGAATGAAGACGGCCGCTTCACGCTGCGCAACGTCCCGAACGGCTCGGCCCAGATTCAGGTGCTGCGCGTCGGCTTTCAGTCGCAGAAGAAGACGGTCGAGGTGGCGCCGGGCGCGCCGATCGTCGCCGACTTCGCGCTGCAGGTCGCGGTCGCGCAGCTCGACGAGGTGGTCACCACGGCGACCGGCCAACAGCGGCGCGTCGAGCTCGGAAACGGCCTCTCGACCCTCGGCGACGTGACGGCCCGGGTCGAAGAGTCGCAGACGCGCGACATGGGCTCTCTGCTGGTCGCGAAGGCGCCGGGCGTCGTGGTGCTACCCGCGGTGATGACCGGCGGCGCGCCGACGATCCGCATTCGTGGTCTCTCGTCGATCAGCCTGACGAACGCGCCGATCTACATCGTCGACGGCATTCGGTACGACGCGGGCACCTCGAGCTTGAACGGGCAGACGTCGTTCTCGATGCTCAATTCGCTGAGCCCGGAAGAGATCGAAGACATTGAAATTGTAAAGGGCCCTTCCGCCGCGACGCTGTACGGTACGAACGCGTCGAACGGCGTCGTCGTGGTGACGACGCGAAAGGGTCGCGCAGGCGCCGCGAAGTGGACGTTCTTCGGCGAGCGCGGCCAGGTGCAGGATCGCAACGCGTATCAAACGATGTACGCGAACTTCGGGCACAAGACCGACTCGACGCACGCGATCGTGCGGTGCAAGCTGCCGACGATGGTCACGCCGAAGAACCCCAACGGCGACTGCATCTCGGACAGCATCACGACCTACAATCTGATGAAGGACCCGGACCGCACGTTCGTGAAGGATCAGCCGCGCAGCTTGTACGGCATGAACGTATCGGGTGGCACGGAGGTGTTGCGCTACTTCATCAGCACCGAGATCGACGACGAGATCGGGCCGATCGAGATGCCGGCGTTCGAGATCGCGCGCTTCAACGCCCAGGGGGTCAGCGTTCGGAAAGAATGGCTGCACCCCGAAGCGGCGACGAAGATGAACTTCCGCAGCAATCTGAGCGCGGCGTTGAGCCCCACGTTCGACGTGAACGTAAGCGCAGGCTTCGCGCGGAACGAGAATCGGCTCCCGCCCTCGGGTTCGGCGTTCGAGGCGCTGTACTACACGGGCATGCAGAACTATGGCTACAAGGGTTGTCCCGGCGGCGTGGCGCCGTGTGGTCTCGACAAGAGCATCACGGCGGCTGATACGATTCCGCTGAACGAATACTTCCAGTACGCACCGGGCGACGTGATGCAGCGGTTCCGTCCGCAGGTCGTGCAGCGTACCACGATGAGCTTGAACGGCAACTGGCGTCCGCTCCCGTGGTTCCAGAACGACGCGACGATCGGTTTCGATCTCGCGGCACGTGACAACTCCGATCTGTGTCGCAAAGGTGAGTGCGCGCCGACGTCGACGATCCGGCAGGGGTCCGTCTCTGACGCCAAGAACAACCGCCGGACGGTCTCGGCGAAGCTCAGCAGCACCGCGTCATGGAATGCGAGACAGTGGTTGAATCTTCGCACGACGGTCGGCGGCGATTATGTCAATGTCGAAGACGACGGCGCGAACAGCAGCGGCAGCATCCTGCCTCCAGGCGGGTCGACGGTCGACCAAGCATCGACGCGCAGCGGCGGCATGAGCTGGCCCGTCGCGACGAAGACACTCGGCATCTATGTGCAGGAGCAGGGTGGTTTACGTGACCGTCTCTTCCTCACGCTTGCCGTGCGGTCCGATCAGAACAGCGCGTTCGGCACGAAGTTCCAGAACGTCGTGTACCCGAAGGTGAGCGCGTCATGGTTGGCGTCGGAAGAGCCGTTCTTTCCGAAATGGTCGTTTTTGAATTCGTTCCGTCTGCGCACGGCGTACGGCGCGAGCGGTGTGCAGCCGGGACGCACGGACGCGCTGATCACGTTCACCGCGGGCAGTCAGAACCTGCCGAGCCGCGCGTCGGGTTCGACGTCAGGGATCGACACGCCTGCGTTGGCCGCGAGCCGCACGGGGAATGACAATCTGCGGCCTGAGCGCACGTACGAGTACGAGGGTGGCTTCGAGACGCTGATGTGGGACAATAAGATTCGGGTCGACTACACCACGTATTTGAAGCGCACCAGCGACGCGCTGATCAACGTCGACCGCGCGCCGTCGTCAGGCGCCTCGGAGCTATCGCCGCTCGTCAACATCGGATCGACGCAGAACACCGGTCACGAATTGACGCTGAGCGCACAGGTCATCAATCGGCCGATGTTCGGCTGGGACGTCACGATCAACGCGTCGCACGAGTCGAACAAGGTTCTCGATCTCGGCATCAATCCGGTGACGGGCGGGCCGCGCATCCTCAACGAAGGCTCGGCGACGCAGCAGCGCGTCGATTATCCGATCAACGGCCGCTGGGGCCGTCCCTACACGTACAACGATGCAAATGGTGACGGCATTCTGCAGCCGAGTGAAGTCGTCGTCGATCCGAACTTTACTTTCTTCGGATACGCCTTCCCGCGCGACATCTTCTCGATCCAGAACAGCGTCTCGTTCTTCGACAACCAGCTGCGTCTGACGGGGATGTTCGACTACAAGGGCGGGTTCACCCTTCAGGATGGCGGCAACAACTTCCAGTGCGGCACCGGCCCCTTCGCGTGCCGCGAAGTGCAGGATCCGACGGCGCCGCTCGCATGGCAGGCACGCAACGTCGCGAAGATCTACGGCACCGTCGTCGACGGTACCTCGTACAAGACGTCGGTGGGATATCTCCAGAACGGCCAGTTCTGGAAGTTTAGAGAATTCTCAGCGGCGTACACGTTGCCGCTCACGGTGCGTCGCTATATTCGCGCACAGACGGGATCGACGGTCGTGTTCGGCGTTCGCAACCTCCATACGTGGACGAGCTACACCGGCATCGACCCCGAAGAACACGACGCGCCGAGTGACACGCAGTCGAACTTCCAATCGTCGCCGGCCCCGCGGTACATGACCATCCGTCTCAACCTGAAGTACTAACCCCTTTCGAGGACTCTACGATGACGAATATCGCAGCGCGCGCTCGATGGGTTATGCTCGGGTGTGTCGTGGTGCCGACGCTGGTATCGGCGTGTTACGTCAAGGACCAGCTGCTGGCGCCGCAGAATCCAGGAACCGTCGATACGTCGGCCGTCGCGAGCGCGAACGCGGCGCTCGCGCTTCGCGTCGGCGCGATCGGGCGCATTCGCAATGTCGTCGATGGTGGCGACGAGCGGTTGTGGCAGCAGATCGGCCACATCACGGACGAATACAAGAACGCTGATTTCCAGCCGTCACGTGCGGACATCGACCGGCGTACGATCACGAGTAACAACGGGAGCGTCCCTTACGGAACGGTCACTCAGCAACGCGGGTTCGTTCGCGACGCCATCACGGCGATGAACAAGTACGTCAAAGACAGCACCGCGCTGATCGGAGAGCTCTATGCCGCGCTCGGGTTCATCGAGATGTCGCTGGCCGAGAACTATTGCAACGGCGTTCCACTGGGCCACACGGACAACGGCGTCATCACCCTCGGCCCCCCGCTGACGAACGCACAGGTGATGGACAGTGCGTTGGCGCATCTCGACACCGCGATTCTGGCCAACAAACAGACCGATGCACAGGGCAACTTCGTTCGGAAGATGTCGCTGATTCTCAAGGCGCGTCTCTTGGTCAACAAGGGCCAGTTTCCGGAAGCGGCTGCGCTCGTGCCGGAATCCGCGGTCGAGACGGCCTATCAGTATTTGTTCACGACCTCCACCGGAACGAATGGTGGCCTGGAGGACAACGGCCACTGGCAAATCCAGGTGAACACAACGCGCGTCACCGTTGGTGACAGCTTCGATCTCATCGGCGGCGTGCCGAATGTGATCAAAAACGCGCTGCCGTTCGCGTCGGCCAAGGATCCGCGCGTCCCGGTCAAGGGACCGACGGGAACAGCGGAGGACGGCGTAACGCCGATGTTCGTGCAGCTCATCTGGGCGAATCGCGACGACCCGATCCCGATGGCGTCCGGCATCGACGCGCGCCTCATCGAGGCGGAAGCAAAGCTCAAGGCAGGCGATTATGCTGGAATGATGGTCATCCTCAACAAGCTTCGCGCGTCACCCCAAAAGCTCGGTGTGCTCAACGTTCCGGCCATGCCGGCGATTGCGACCACACCGGCGACCGACTCCGCGGCGATCGATCTCTACTTCCGGGAGAAAGCCTTCTGGACATTCGGCCGCGGACAGCGACTCAACGATCTTCGCCGCCTGATGCGCCAGTATCACCGCCCCGAGGATCAGGTGTTCCCGACCGGCAAGTTCTCATTCGGCGGGACAGAGACGGGCACGTATGGTCACGACGTGAACTTCCCGATCAACGACGCCGAGCTCCCGAATCCGGCGTTCAAAGGCTGCACCAACCGCGATCCGTAAGCATTTCGCGGTACTGCAGGTGTTTCGTCACGGCCCGCGCTCGACGCGCGGGCCGTCGACTATTTGATTACCGGAATCTCCCTCGCCCTCGAGCGCCCCATGTTGCCAATCAATCGCATCCTCGTCGCCACGCTCGCCTTCGCGGCGCCGCTTGCCGGTCAGCAGAAGCCCACGGTGACTTCCAGCGCCGATCTCGCGAAATGGGAGACGCTCGGAACCGGCGTACTCTCGCCCGACGGAAAATTCGTCGCCTACGACGTCCGCCGAAACAACGGCAGCACCGACGTCCACTACCGGGCGATCGGGAGCGACGAACACATCGTTCGCTCCGCGACCGCACCACAGTTCACCGCGAGCAACCACTTCCTCGTCTACACCGTCGTACCCGACACCGCCGGCGGCGGCGGACGAGGGGGCCGCGGTGGTGGAGGTCGCGGCGGTGCCGGCGGCGCCGCAGGTGCCGGTGCGAATCGCAACAAAGTCGGTATCGTCGATCTACGCAGCGGAACCACGTCGACGTTCGACGATGTGCAATCGTTTTCACTGAGCAACGA
>Ga0126377_10003346_pt1 | contig 11339 bp, 5 predicted proteins | sample PanSoiMetPlot_22_FD_92647 | JGI IMG/M metagenome (GOLD analysis project Ga0126377, IMG submission 92647) | Tropical forest soil microbial communities from Panama - MetaG Plot_22 | ecosystem: Environmental > Terrestrial > Soil > Tropical forest > Bulk soil | place: Panama | collected 2016-02-17
AGCGCCACCATGCCGAACGGCTCGTAGAGGCTGGGTACGACGGTGGCGTCGGTCGCGCCCAGGATCGCCGGCAGTTCCTTGCCCACGAAGCCGGCGAAGTTCACGGTGTTGCCGACATGCAGCCTGCGCGCCTGGTCTTGCAGCTCCTCCCGGTACGGCCCGTCGCCCGCGACCACAACGCGCAGCCCCGGATGTCGCTTGCGTAGCTGGGGCACAGCCGCCACCAGGTGCTGCACGCCCTTCTCGTAGACCAGCCGGCCGGCGTACCCGATGAGCGGTCCCCTACCGCCGTGGCGCCGGCGCGCCCGCGCGACGGCCTCGGCCGTCGACGCCCAGGCCGCGCCGTCGACGCCGTTGGGGATGATGTCGACGCGGTCGGCCGGCACGTCGAGCAGCCGGCCGACCTCCCACCTCATGTACGCCGAGCAGACGATGACCCGGCACGCCTCGTGCGCGAGCCACCACTCGACCGAGTGGATGCTGCGGTTGAGATCCTCGGGCAGCCACCCCTGATGTCGTCCGGCCTCGGTGGCGTGGATGGTCGCCACCAGCGGCACGTCGAGGTGCTCCTTGAGGGTCACCGCGGTGTGCGTGACCAGCCAGTCGTGCGCGTGGATGACGTCGTACCCGCCGGTGCCGGTCGTCGCGGCGCGAAGCGCCGCGCGGGTGAGCGTGTGGTTGAACGCCATCGTCCAGGCCAGCAGCGACGGCGTGGCGAGGTTGAAGCGGGCCGGGTCCTCGGGCGCGCGCACCACCCGCACGCCCTGCTCGTACTCCTCGATCGGGGAGCCGGGTGCGTGCCGGGTGACCACGGTGACCTCGTGCCCGAGCGCGGCCAGCTCCCGGGACAGCTCGTGGACGTGCCGTCCGAGGCCGCCGACGACGACCGGCGGGTACTCCCACGAGAGCATGAGCACGCGCAGCGGTCCAGCCGGCTCGACCGGTCCCGCGTCCTCGCCCCCGCCGCCGGTGTTCCCGCGGCCGACCGGCTCCGCCACCAATGCGCTCCCCAGGTAGTTTCCGAAAAATCTTCAGCGAGATGACCATATCGCCGACGCGCCACGACGCTGGGACTACCGCATTACTGCCCGGTGAAGGCCTTACGACGGGTACGGTGGGGCCCCGTCACCAGGCGTTCCGGACGGTCGCCACCGACCACGCCTGGAACGGACAACCGGTGCCGGAGTGCGGGGCGTCGCCGTCGGCGGTCTCGCTGATCGACCCGAGCCCGTATTCGGCCAGGTGTGCGACGACGCCGTCGAACAGCGCCGGATCTGCGACGCCCGCGCGGCGTGTCGCCAGCGCGTACGGCCCGATCAACCAGGGCCAGACGGTGCCCTGGTGGTAGGCGTGGTCCCGCTCGGCGGAAGATCCGCGGTGCCGCCCCCGGTAGGCCGGGTCGGCCGGGGAGAGGCTGCGCAGCCCGATCGGGGTGAGCAGCTCCGAGGCGACCCGGGCGAGGACAGCCGGCTCCGGCTTCAGCGGCGCGTACGGCAGTGACCACGCCAGGAGCTGGTTGGGGCGGACCTGCGTGCCGGCATCGCCGTCGGGCGAGTCGACGAGGTCGGCGAGGGTGCCGTCCGGGCGGGGGAACCGTTCGGCGAACGCGATCGAGGCGGTTTCGTGGACGCTGTCGATCATGCCCGGCTCGCCCCTGGTGAGACGTACCAGCGCGGCGACCGCCGCGAGGCCGTTCACCCACAGCGCGTTTATCTCGACCGCCTTGCCCCGGCGCGGCGTCACGGGAACCCCGTCGACGCGGGCGTCCATCCAGGTCAGCGCCTCCCCGGGAGCTCCCTGGGTGAGCAGGCCGTCGCCCTCCACGCGGATGCCGAAGCGGGTCCCGCGCAGGTGCGCGTCGACCACCTGGCGCAGCGCCGGCAGCAGCTCGGCGGCGAGGTCCGTGTCGCCGGTGCGGGTCACGTGCCGCTCGACGGCGTGCAGGAACCACAGCGACGCGTCGGAGGTGTTGTAGCACAGCTCGCCGGTGTCGGCGGTGTTGGCGAGCATGCCCTCCGACACCGTCGCGGCGTACCCGCGCAGCAGCTCGGTGCCCTCCTCCGCCCGGCCGGTGTCGAGGAACAGGCCCTCGTAGGAGGTCATGGTGTCGCGGGACCAGGCACCGAACCAGGGGTACCCGGCGACGACGTCCACGCCTTCGGCGGTACGCACCACGAACGCGTCCGCCGCGATCGACAGGGCGCCCGCGATCTCCGGCTCCACGCGGTGCCGCGTCTCGGTCTCGGTGTCGGTGCCGTGGTCGGCACGGTCGACGGGCCCGGCGGCGGCGAGGGCGCGGTGGCGCTCGCGGGCGGACGCGACGATCTCCACCGCCGGCGGCGGCTCGGTGGCGAGATCGTCGGCCCAGGCGACGACCTCGAGGACGTCACCGGGTGCCCGCAGCGGCCCGGCGAAGGTGCCGGCGTGCCAGAGGTCCTCCTCGGCGGCGAGGCCCCGCGCGGCCTCCTCGCGGTGGTGGACACCGCGCCACCAGTCCCCCGCCGCGGTCCAGCCCGGTCCGGCCAGCCGGTACTCGCCCTCGACGGTGAACCCACCGGCGGCCGGCTCACAGTCCGGCGGCGGGCCGGCGGCCGTGCGCTCGCCGTGGGCGTCGCGCCAGGTGACCAGCGCGTCGAGGCTGAGCGTCACGGGCGGGCCGGAGACCAGCCGGTGCACGGCGGCCAGGCACGGGTGGCCGTGACGCATGGCAAGCTCCCGCTCGATGACCACGTCGCCGACCCGCCACCGCCACCGGGGCAGGCCGTCGGCCAGGTCGAAGCGGGCCAGCAGCGTGTGCCCGGCCGGGGAGATCGCGCCGGAGGCCCACTCGTGGGTTGCCAGGCGCACCTGCGCCCCGGACGGCAGCGTCAGCACCGGGTCGAGGCCCGCCAGGGCAACCATCCGTGACGCGGGCGTGTTGCCCGCGACCACCAGGAGCGCGTGGTAGCGGCGGGTGCGCAGGCCGCTGACCGTACCCATGGCGTAGCCACCGCGGCCGTCGGCGAGCAGCCACTCACGCGCGGCGCCCGCGGTGAGGTCACCGCAGACCTGCGGGCCGAAAGAGATCAGGGGCACGACGACGCACCTTCATCCGCGCGAGGAGAGGCCGTGCACCGACCGTGCGCGGCATTGCTTGTACACCACCGGCAATCTTCGCCCATGATGGAGCACATGCGCGACGATGCGGCGAAAACAGTGGAGGGACGGCGGCTGGCCGAGGCGGACGCCGGCACGACGCCGTGGCGGGCCTGGGGCCCCTACCTTGCCGAGCGTGCCTGGGGCACGGTCCGCGAGGACTACAGCGACTACGGCAACGCCTGGTCCTACTTCCCCCACGACCACGCGCGCTCGCGCGCGTACCGGTGGAACGAGGACGGCATGGCCGGCTTCTGCGACCAGCGGCAGCTGTTCTGCTTCGGGCTCGCGCTGTGGAACGGCAACGACCCGATCATCAAGGAGCGGATGTTCGGGCTCGGCGGCGACCAGGGCACCCACGGCGAGGACGTCAAGGAGTACTGGTGGTACGAGGACTCCACGCCGACCCACTCGTGGATGCGCTGGCGCTACCACTACCCCCAGGCGGCGTACCCGTACCAGCAGCTGCTCGACGGCAACGCCGCGCGCGACCGTAGCCAGCCGGAGTACGAGCTGGTCGACACCGGCGTCTTCGCCGAGGACCGGTACTGGGCGGTCACCGTCGACTACGCCAAGGCCGACGTGCACGACATGTGCATGGTGATCACCGTGGCCAACCGGGGACCGGAGGCGGCCACCATCCACGTGCTGCCCACCCTGTGGTTCCGCAACAACTGGAGCTGGGGCCTGCCCGGCCACGTCGAGCCGATCATCACCGCGATAGGCGACGCCTGCCTGCTCGCCGAGCACCGCCTCGCCGGCCGGCTGCTGCTGCGCGGGGACACCGCGCCGGTCCCGCCCGACCTGTTGTTCTGCGACAACGAGTCCAACGCCCAGCGGCTCTGGGGCGTGGAGGGCCGCTCGAAATACCCGAAGGACGCGATCAACGACTACGTCGTACACAAGGCCGACACGCTCAACCCGGAGCCCCGGGGCACCAAGGCGGCGCTGCGCTACCTGCTGGAGGTGCCGGCCGGTGGCGAGGTGAGCATCCGGCTGCGGCTGGCCGCGACCGATGCCGACACGCTCGACCTCGGCGACGGCTTCGCCGCGGTGATGGCCGACCGCGCCGCCGAGGCCGACGCGTACTACGTGGCCCTGATGCCCGACGGCACGACCGCCGAGGAGGCGGCCGTTGTCCGCACGGCCGTCGCCGGCCTGATGTGGGGCAAGCAGTACTACCACTTCGACGTGGACCGGTGGCTCACCGGCGACTCCACCGCCGCCGCGCCGCCGCCCGGCCGGAAGTACGGCCGCAACTCCAGCTGGTGGCACGTGCACGCGGCCGACGTGATCTCCATGCCGGATCCGTGGGAGTACCCGTGGTTCGCCGCGTGGGACCTCGCCTTCCACTGTGTCGCCATCGCCCGGGTCGACCCCGGCTTCGCCAAGCAGCAGCTGCTGTTGCTGCTGCGCGACTGGTACCTGCATCCCGACGGGCAGATCCCGGCGTACGAGTGGGCGTTCTCCGACGTCAACCCGCCGGTGCACGCATGGGCGGCGCTGCGCGTCTTCGAGATCGACGGCCGTCGTGACGTCGAGTTCCTCGAGCGGGTCATGCACAAGCTGCTGCTCAACTTCACCTGGTGGGTCAACCGCAAGGACAAGGACGGCAACAACGTCTTCGAGGGCGGCTTCCTCGGCCTGGACAACATCGGCGCGTTCGACCGGTCCGCGGCGCTGCCGGTCGCCGGCGAGCTCGAGCAGTCCGACGGCACCGGCTGGATGGCGCTGTACGCGCTCAACCTGCTGGAGATGGCGACGGTGCTGGCCGCCAACGACCACACGTACGAGGACGTGGCCACCAAGTTCTTCGAGCACTTCGCCTACATCGGCAAGGCCGCGCGGGAGCTGTGGAGCGAGGAGGACGGGTTCTTCTGCGACGTGCTCCGGCTCGCCGGCGGCGGGACGATCCCGATGCGGATCTTCTCGATCGTCGGCCTCATCCCGCTCTGCGCCACCGCCGCCTTCCCTCCGGGCACCCTGGCCGCGCTCCCCGAGATGCGGGACCGGATCGCGTGGTTCCTCAACCACAAGCCGGAGTACGCCCCGATCGTCGGCGCCCACCTCCCCGAGCCGGACGGGCAGGAGCGGCGGATGCTGTCGGTCGCCACGACCGACCAGCTGGTCCGCATGCTCGGGCGGATGCTCGACGAGGACGAGTTCCTGAGCCCGCACGGGCTGCGGTCGCTGTCCAAGGTGCACCTGGAGCACCCGTTCGTGGTGGAGCTCGGCGGGCAGCAGTTCAGCGTGGACTACGAGCCGGCCGAGTCGAAGACGCAGACGTTCGGCGGCAACTCCAACTGGCGCGGCCCGGTCTGGATGCCGTCGAACTACCTGCTGATCTGCGCGTTGCGGGAGTTCCACAGCTTCGTCGGCGACGAGGTACGGGTCGAGCACCCGGCCCGCTCCGGGCAGATGCGTACCCTCGCCGAGGTCGCCGACGACCTCGCCGACCGGATCGTGGCGGCGTTCCTGCCCGGCCCGGACGGGCGGCGCCCGATCTACCACGACAACGAGATGCTGGCCACGCACCCGGACTGGCGGGACCGCCTGATCTTCCCGGAGTACTTCAACGGCGACACCGGCGCGGCGCTCGGCGCCTCCCACCAGACCGGGTGGACGGCCCTGGTGCTGTCGCTGATCCTGGCCCGGGGAGGCGAGCATCCGACCCGTCTGCAGTAGACGGTCGGCTGGCGCTGCGGCGCCTGTGATCACCGTGACACCTGATAACGGGAGTTGCGCGGCTGAGGCAGGATCGTCCCATGTGGTCGATCCACACGGACATCGTGATCCGGATCCTGGTCGCGTTCGGGCTGACATTCGTGCTCGGGTTCGAACGGGAGGTCCGCGGCTCGTCCGCGGGTGACCGTACGTTCTCGCTGATCGGCGTGGGTACGGCCGTCATCGGCGTGCTGTCGGCGCAGGGTGCGCCGAACATCCTGACGGGCGCGGTGACCGGCGTCGGGTTCATCGGTGCCGGGCTGCTGTTCCGGCAGACGGGCGCCGACATCGGCGTCGTACACGGCATCACCACGGCCGCGACCATCCTCGCCGCGGCCGGCATCGGCGCCGTCGCGGGCGAGGGCGAGCTCACCCTCGCCTGCCTGGCCACCGCGCTGGTGCTGCTCAGCCTGGAGATCCGCTACATACCGGTGGTCCGGATGCTCGACGCGCGGCGCTGGGCGGACAGGTTCAAGAGCGACACGGACGGCCACGACGGCATCCACATCGTGGCCACCGAACGCACCGACATCGTGGTCACCGGCGAGGGTGGCCGCGGCACGCCACCGGTTGTGGTGCGGCCGGTGAGGGACCACCCGCCCGCGATCATCGTGCAGACCGGTGGAGATCACGACGGTCCGGCCGAGCCGGGCGAACGGCACGGCTGACCGGGACTAGGGCAGTCGGACAGATATCTGTCAGTTGTTGCGTACCGGTCGACGGGGCGACCGATGATGGGATCCTTCGGCGACGACTCAGGTGATGTGGGTGATCACACGGCGTGACCAGGACGGTCGGCCGGCCAAGCCGGTCGGTCTCGTCCGCGCGCGCCTGCTCGCCGCCCTCGACACCGACCGCACCAGCCGCCTCGGCCTGGTGGTCGCGCCCGCCGGCTCCGGCAAGACCACGCTGCTCACCCAGTACGCGTCCACATTCGACGGACCCGTGTGGTGGCACGCGACCGAGACCGGCGACGCGTCGTCCAGCGCGTTCCTGCGGCGCCTCGGCGCGACCCTCGGCGTCGGCGACGACGCCACCGGCGCGGACGACCTGGTACGGCGCCTGTCCGCCGCGCCGCACCCGCGCGGCCTGCTGGTCGTCGACGACCTGCACCGGGTCGACCGTACGGGGGCCGAGACGGTCCTCGCCGACCTGCTCACCCGGCTGCCCTCGTGGCTGCACGTGCTGGTCGGCAGCCGCACGATGCCGACGTTCAACTACAGCCAGCACGAGCTCTCCGACATCACCGTCGTCGACGGCGACCAGCTGCGCTTCCGCGCCTGGGAGGTGGAGTGCCTGCTGCGCGACGTGTACGGCCAGCCGCTGCCACCCGACGACGTGGCGACGCTGTCCCGCCGGGTCGGTGGCTGGGCCGCCGGCCTGCACATGTTCCACCTGTCGACGCAGGGCCGCCCGCTGGCCGAGCGCCGTCACGCGCTCGCCGCCCTCGACGGCCGGTCCCGCCGTACCCGCGACTACCTGGCCGGTACGGTCCTCGCCGAGCTGCCCGGGGCGACCCGCGAGTTCCTGATCCGTACCTGCGTCTTCGACGTGCTCACCGCGGACCGGTGCGCGCGGCTGCTGCGCCGCGACGACGCCGCCGCGGCGCAGGCGATGTTCGAGGAGCTGGAGCGGCGGCAGGCCTTCACGGTCAGTTACGACGGCGGCGTGACCTTCCGCTACCACGAGGTGCTGCGCGCACACCTCGCGGCCCTGCTGGTCGAGTCCCTCGGCGAGCCCGGCGCCCGGGCCTGGCACGCGGACGCCGCGCGGCTGCTGGAGTCCGACGGGCACCTGTCGGAGGCCGTCCGCGCCTACGCCCGGGCGGAGGACTGGACGGCCGTACGCCGCCTGCTCGGCCGGGTCGGCCGGGACGTCGCCGCCGAGGACTTCGCGCACTGGCGTGACACCCTGCCCGGCTGGCTGGTCGCCGGCGACCCGTGGCTGATCATGGCGGACGGGCGGCACTGGTTCAGCCGTGGTCACCTGGCCCGGGCCACCCACGAGTTCCGCCGCGCCGAGGCGCTGTTCGCCGACGAGCCGGGGCGCGAGCGCTGCCGGGTCGCCCGCCAGCAGGCCGCCGTCTGGCTGCCCGCGGGCGTCGGCCAGGCGGCACCGCCCGGGGACGCGGACGACCCGATGGTTCGGCTGCGCGCCGCGACCCGGCGCCACCCGGGTGCCGTCGCCATGGTCCCCGGCGCACCCGGTCACCCGGCCACGCTGCTGGCCTCGGCGGTCGGCCTGCTGCTCGCCGGCGACGTACGGGCGTCGCGCCGGATCCTCGACCGCGCCGCCGACTACCCGGGCGACGAGACGCCGGCCCTCGCCGCGCGCCTGCTGCACGCGGCCTACCGCCTGGTGGAGGGCGACGCCGGGGCGGTCGACCGGCTCGACCGGCTGGCGCTGGACGCCGAGCACGCCCAGGTGCCATGGCTGGTACGGATGGCCCGCTGCGCCCCGGCGCTGGGCGGCACCGCGACCGCGGTCAAGGACGCGTACGCCGTCGCCGAGGAGTGCGACCGCGACCACGACGCCTGGGGGGCGGTGCTCGCGACCGGCGCGGCCGTCCTCGGTGGACTGTTCACCGGCGACGTCGACGCCGCGGCAGCCGCCGACCTGGTGCGCCGCTGCCGGGAGCTGGACGCCGACGCCCTGCTGTCGTGGGCGCGGGCCATCGCCGCGTACGCCGACCTGCTGGCCGGGGCACCGGACGCGGGCCTGCTCGCCGGCGAGGCCGCCCAGTTCGCGCGCGCCTGCGGTGTGCCGGGCGCCGGGGCGTTCGCGCTCGCCGTTGCCGCCCGCCACGGGCAGGCTCCGGCGGTACGGTCGGCCGCCGTCGCCGCGGCGGACGAATGCGGGCTCCCCGCGGGCCTGGCCACCCTGCTGCTCGGCCCGGCGGCCGGGCCGGCGCAGGCGGACGCCATGGAGGAGCCGCCGGTGTCGGTGCGCTGCTTCGGTGGCTTCGCGCTGGAGATCGCGGGGCGGGCGGTGGACCTGTCCGGCATCAAGCCACGCACGCGCATGGCGCTGCGGCTGCTGGCGATGCACGCCGGCCGGCCCGTGCACCGCGAGGTCCTCGCCGCGGCGCTCTGGCCGGAGATGGACCAGGCCACCGCGACACGCAACCTGCACGTCGCCCTGTCCAGCCTGCGTACGTTCCTGGAGCCCGGCACGCCACGCGGCCACAGCGCGCTGATCGCGCGCAACGGGGACGCGTACGAGCTGGCGCTGCCCTCCGGTAGGGACAGCGACGTCGCCGCGTTCACCGCCTCGCTGGCCGCCGCCCGGCGCGCCGAGGCCATCGGCGACCACCGGACGGCCGTGGCCTCGTTGCGCGAGGCGCTGCTCGCGTACTCGGGCGACCTGCTGCCCGAGGACGGCCCCGCCGAGTGGGTGGTGCCGACCCGGGAGACGCTCCGGCAGCAGGCGGCCGACGCGGCGGAGAGGCTCGCCGAGGCGTGCCTCGACGACGGGGACGCGGCGGGCGCGCGCGACGCCGCCCACCTGTGCCTGCGCATCGACACCTACCGCGACCGCGGGTGGCGGCTGCTCATGGAGGCACATCGCCAGCTGGGCAACATCGCGGCGGCGGACCGGGCGGCACGGGACTACGCGGCGCTGCTCGCCTCCCTCGGCCTGGACGCCGATCCACCGGCCGCGCCGGAGCCGGCGGCGGCACCACGGCCACGGCCGGCACCCTCGACGGCACCGCGGCCCACGGCCCCGTCGCAGGTCAGTGCCGGCCGAAGAACTCCACCTCCGCGATCCCCACTAGATGGCCGCTCTGCTGGCCGTACACCGAGCGGATCGTCAGTCGTATCTTCTCTGCCCCAGGTGCCGACACCGAGAAGGTCTGCGGTCCAGCCCGGTCCGTCAAGGTGATCGTCTTCGTGGTGACGTTGCCGTTGTCACTGGTCACGGTGACGTCGACGGCCTGAGGCCTGGCCTGGGCGAGGAACTTGCCCTGGTCGTCGGAGACGCCCGGGGTGATGATGATCGTCGTCAGGTTGAACGGATGACTGAATCGAGCCTCCAGCCATTCGTTCGCGCCGCGCCCGGTGGGCGGCGCCCAGAACTGGTTGGTCACGCCGTCGCCGGCCTTGGCCGGCGCGTGCCCGCTGGCGGAGCTCGAGGCGCCGAAGCTGTCGGGGATGAACGGCACGGGCTTGCTGGCCTTGCCGGCGATGGTGTTCTTGAGCTGCGTGATCCATGTCTTGCCCGGGCCGACCGCGACGACCGCGATGCCCGCGACGACCACCAGCAGGGACACCCACTTGACCCAGCGCCGCTTGGGCTTGGGCTGCGGCCGGTCGCCCGCCTCGTGGACGGCGGCCTGCGGCCGCTGGCGCCCGAAGTGGCGCCGCCACCAGCCGACCTTCTCCACGCGGCCGCCGTAGGCCATGCCGGCCGGCGGGCTGCCGGCGAGCGGGTTGCCGCACATCCGGCAGAAACTGCGCGTCGGCTCGTTGGGGGTGCCGCAGGAGCGGCACACGACGTCGCCGGGGTTGACGACGGGCTCCTCGGGCGGCGGCACGTACCGGCGCCGCTTCATCTCTCCGGGCTGGACGGCGCCGGGTTGGCCGTCACCGGGCTGCACCGCACCGGGCTGCATCGCGCCGGGCTGGCCGTACCCCACCGGCGGCTGGCCGGGCGGTTGGCCGTAGCCGGCGGGCGGCTGGCCGTAGCCGGCGGGTGCGTACCCGCCCTGCTGGCCACCGGCGGGCGGCGGCGTGCCGTAGCCGGCAGGGACCTGCGCGTAGCCCGCGGGCGGCTGCCCGTACCCGGCCGGTGCCGGCGCGCTGCCGGCTGGTGCCTGGCCGTACGGTGCGGGCGCCTGGCCGTAGCCGGCCGGTACCTGGCCCGGGCCCGCCGGCACCTGGCCCGCCGGCGGTGCCTGGCCGTAGCCGGCCTGCGGCTGGTTGGGGACGCCGGGTTGGCGACCGTAGCCGGGTTGCGGCGGTCCGGCCTGCGCACCGGGATCGACTGCCGCGCCCTCCCATTCGAGGAACGCGTTGCACGACCCGCAGAACTGCTCGCCGTCAGGATTGCGCTCGCCGCACTGGCTACAGATGATCATCCACTCACCCCGCGGATCCCGGCTCGTCGGGCGGGTTCGTGCCGCGCCCGTCGTCATTATCGGCGTCCGGCGGCCGGACCCGTGCCGACCCGGCGGCACGGCCCGTCGCGGGCGGCGGCTTCGGCTGCTGAGGCACCGCCGCCGACCCGGCCGCGCCGGCGGGCGGCGGCACCGCGGCCGACCCAGCGGGCGGCGGCACCGCCGCGGAACCAGCAGGCGGCGGCACCGCCGCGGAACCCGCGGGCGGCCGCACGGCCGCGGAACCCGCAGGCGGCGGCACCGCAGCAGAACCGGCGGGCCGCGGCACCGCCGCAGAACCGGCAGGCGGCGGCACCGCCGCGGAGCCGGCAGAGGCCGGCACCGCCCCCGCGGAGCGGGACACGCGGGCGCTGCCCGCCGAGGC
>Ga0126377_10003347_pt1 | contig 11337 bp, 8 predicted proteins | sample PanSoiMetPlot_22_FD_92647 | JGI IMG/M metagenome (GOLD analysis project Ga0126377, IMG submission 92647) | Tropical forest soil microbial communities from Panama - MetaG Plot_22 | ecosystem: Environmental > Terrestrial > Soil > Tropical forest > Bulk soil | place: Panama | collected 2016-02-17
GGTCCATGCGCCTGGAGCAGGATCCCATCCACCGCCACAAGGACGTCCTCGCCCACACGATCGCCGTGGTGGCCAAGGCGTCGCCCCGGCTGGTGCTGCGGCTGGCCGCCCTGCTCCACGACATCGGCAAGCCCAAGACCCGCTCGATCGGCCCCGGCGGCGTCAGCTTCCACCACCACGAGGTGGTCGGGGCCCGCATGGCCCGCGACCGGCTGCGCGAGCTGCGCTACCCAAGCGAGGTCGTGGCGGACGTCTCCCGGCTCGTGTTCCTCCACCTGCGTTTCCACGGCTACCGCGACGACGTGTGGAGCGACTCCGCCGTCCGCCGCTACGCCCGGGACGCGGGGCCGCTGCTCACCGACCTCAACGAGCTCACCCGGTGCGACTGCACCACCCGCAACGAGCGCAAGGCCCGCATGCTGGCCGCCCGCATGGACGCGCTGGAGGGCCGGATCGCCGAGCTGCGCGAGCGCGAGGAGCTCGACGCCATCCGCCCCGACATCGACGGCAACCGGGTGATGGAGCTGCTCGGCGTCGGCCCCGGCCGGGTGGTGGGCGAGGCGCTGGCCATGCTGCTGGAGGCGCGGCTGGACGAGGGCCCCCTCGGCGAGGAGGAGGCCGAGCGCCGCCTGCGGGCCTGGTGGGCCGAACGGCCGGCGGACGGGTAAGAGGCTGCGCCGATAGGCGTGGCCGTGGCCCGAGCGGCCCGCTGCGAAGCAGCAAGAGCGGGAAGCACAGACCACGGTGGCTGTGACGACGTGCCTATCCGTGCACGCCCTGGCGAGCGGCCCGGCCCGGCCGGGCTCAGATCCCCAGCTTGCGGGCCCGCACGATCAGGGTCGGCGGAACCCAGCGCATGGCGTCCGACCAGGCCTCGCCGGCGGTGGCCTGCTCGGGCTGCGGTTCGAGCAGCATGTCGACGCCGAACCCGGCCCGGTTGAGGCTCCCGAACAGGCCGGTCAGCGTGACGACCCGGTCGGGCTCGTCGCGCCCGGCGCCCACGGACCAGGTCGCCGGGCTGGCGTCCCACCACGAGCGGCGCAGCACCGGCTCGGCACCGCCGGGGTCGAGCAGCACGAAGGCCGGGTGGGGGAGCGAGAACACGAAGGGCCGCTCGGTGCGCAGCACCCGGTGGACCTGGCGGAACACCCGGTCGAGGTCGGCCACGGTGGCGAGCCCGTAGACCGACACGGCGACGTCGATCGTGTCGGCCCGGACGAAGGCCAGCTCGGCCAGCGGGCCGTGGTGGGTCTCGACCCGGACCCCCTCGCGCTCGGCCCGCTCCCGGGTGTCGCTCAGGCTGGCCTCGTCGTCGTCCACGGCGATGACCCGGGCGCCGGCCTTGGCCAGCGCCACCGCCCCCGACCCGGCGCCGCACCCCAGGTCGAGCACCCGCCGGCCGTCGACGTGCCCCAGCAGCCGCAGCTCGCTCTCGGGGGGCAGGCCGGGCCCGTAGCGGACGGCGTCGGCGTCGAGCGTGGCGCCGGCGGCGCCGGCGAGGGAGAAGCGGGTCCATGCCATGGCTGCCAGTCTGGTCCCCCGGGCAAAGCACCCGCCACGGGCGGTGCGGAGGGTGAACGCGGGGTGCCACACTTTAGGCAGTCCATGTCTCGCGAGTCACCGACAGCGGTCACGGGACCACGGTCACCGGTGGGCGGCGACCCCGGCGGGTCGCTCCCCGGCGGCGCCCTGGCGCTGGTCCTGGCCTGGGACGCCGGCGGGAGCTGCATCAGCGCCCGCCACGACGACCCCACCGGGATGGCCGCCTCCCGCAGCGAGCTGCGCGGCGACCGCTGGCTCGACCTGCTCCACCCGGACGACCGGTCCAGGGCCGCCGACCGGGTGCGCGACGTCCTGGCCGGGGGGGAGGCCCACGAGGAGCCCCTGCGCCTGGCGGAAGGCGACCGCTGGGCGGTGCTGCGGCTCCACGCCGTCGACCCGTCCTTCGCCCCGCTCGGCGGCCTGCGGGAGGCCGGTGAGATGCCGGCCGCGGCCAGCGGGGTGCTGGTCGACGCCACCGGCACCCTCGGCGCGGCCGCCCGCATGGCCCGGCTGGTCGAGGGGTTCAACCGCCTGCGCCGGCCCGACGACATCGTGCGGGCGATGCTGACCCAGGGCGTCGAGATGGTCGGCGGGACGACCGCCACCGTGCACGTGCTGTCCGACGCCGGCGACGAGCTGGTGGTGGCCGGCTCGGCGGGGGTGCCGGCCGACGTGGTCGAGGAGCGCTTCGGCCGGGTGCCGCTGTCGTCGCCGCTGCCGGTGGCCGAGGTGCTGCGGACGGGGCGCCCGGTGGTGGTCGCGTCCGACGGCGAGCGCCGCGAGCGCTACCCCGACCTCGACGGCAACGTCATCCACTACGACCCGGCATTCGTGGTCATGCCGCTGATCGACGCCCAGGGCCGGCCGTTCGGCGCCCTCGGCGTCGGGTTCCCCGTCGGCGCCCCCGTGGGCGACAGCCAGCTGCACTACCTCCAGGAGGTGGCCGCCCAGTGCGCGCTGGCGCTCGATCGGGCCCGGTTGGCCGACCGGGCCGAGCGGGCCCAGGAGCACTTCGGCTTCCTCGACGACCTGAGCGCCACCCTGTCGAGCAGCCTGATGATCGACACGACGCTCACCCAGCTGGCCGGGCTGACCGTGCCCCGCATCGCCGACTGGTGCGTCGTGCGGCTGCTGGCCAGCGCCTCCAATCCCCGGCCCCTGGTGGGCGCCGCCCACGTCGACCCCGGGCAGGTCGGGACGCTCACCCGGCTGGCCCAGCGCCTGCCCCGGGAGCTGCACCGCCTGGGCGACCTCGGCGTGGCCCTGGCCACCAACCGGCCGCTCATCCGGGGGTCGCGCAGCGCCGACATGCTGCGGTCGTGGTTCGACGACCCCGCCGACCGGGCCGGGATCGACGAGATCGGCGGCAACGGGGTGGCGATCTTCCCGCTCCAGGCCCGGGGGCGGCTGCTGGGCGCCCTCGGCTTCGGCAACCGGGCCGGGCGGATCTTCGACGACGCCGAGATCGAGCTGGCGGCGGCGGTGGCCAGCCGGGCCGCGGTGATCGTCGACAACGCCCGGCTGTTCCACGAGCAGTCGGGCGTGGCCCGGGCGCTCCAGGACAGCCTGCTTCCGGGCAGCCTGCCCACGATCCCGGGCATCGAGCTGGGCGCACGCTACCGGGCCGCCGGCCAGGGTCTCGACGTGGGCGGCGACTTCTACGACGCCTTCCAGGCCGACGCCAACTGGTGGATCGTGGCCGTCGGCGACGTGTGCGGCCACGGCGTCGAGGCGGCCGCCACCACCGGGCTGGTCCGCGCCACGATCCGCTCCGCGGCCCAGGGCGGGGCGATGCCGTCGAGCGTGCTGACCCACCTCAACGAGATGCTGCTGCGGGCCGCGGCCGAGCGCGACGCCCTCGACGAGGAGCGGCTGCCGGTCAGTCCCCGCTTCTGCACGGTGCTGGTGGGGGCGGTGAAGCCGACCGAGCGGGGCGTCGACATCATCCTGTGCTCGGGCGGCCACCCGCTGCCCCTGGTGCGCCGGGCCACGGGCCAGGTCGACCCGGTGGGGGCCCCGGGCACGCTGCTCGGCGTGACCGACGAGCTGCGGCTGACCGACAGCGTCGTCCACCTCGACCCGGGCGAGGCGCTGGTCTGCTACACCGACGGCCTCCTCGACCGCCGCTCGGGGCGCCGGGTATTCGGCGAGGAGGGCATCGTCAAGGCCATCTACCAGGGCAAGGGGCTGTCCGCCGACGAGCTGGCCCGCCTCATCGAGGCCGAGGCCGTCGGCTTCGTCGACGACGAGCCGTCCGACGACATGGCGGTGCTGGCCCTCCGGGCCACGCCCGCCTGACCACCGGCGCGCTCAGGCGGCCTGGCCTGTCGCCACGATGGGGCCGGTGGGGGCGACGGAGCCGCCCGCCGGCTCGGTGCTGAGCGCCACCTGGCGGGTGTCGGCGGGGACGCCGACCGAGGCCACCGCGTCGCCGCCGTCGCCGACGATGCCGAGCGAGACCGGGGCCGGGCCGCCCAGCTTCCACAGCTGGTACTCCTGGCCCTGGGGCAGGGTGGACAGGTCGTCGACCAGCAGGTAGCCGTCGTGGCCGTCGACCACCAGGCGGGCGGCCTGGGTGCCGCCCTCGGTCTTCAGCGTGATGACGTGGCTGCCCGGGGCCTCCAGCGCGGCCTGGGCCAGGTCGTTCAGGTCGCCGGTCTGGTCCTCGGGCCGGACGATGGCGACCGTCCCGGCCACCAGCGCGACGACGGCCGCCACGGCCGCGGCCGCGGCCAGCCAGCGGCGCGACCGGCTGTGGCTCCGGCGCAGGTGCGAGGGCGGCGTGGGGGCGATGGGGACGGGGCCGCTGCCGTCGTGGCCCGGGGGCCCGGGTGGCGAGGGCACGGCGGACAGCGGGGGGCGGGGCCCGGCGGGCGGCGGCGCGACCGGCAGGGGCGTCGGCGTGTCGGGCGCCCCGATGTCGCGGGCGATGCCCGCCCAGACCGACGGGGGCGGGGCCTCCTCGGGGGTCAGCGCCCCCAGGGTGGCGCGGTGGGCGTCGAGCTCGTCGCGGCACGCGGCGCAGCCGGCCAGGTGGGCCTGCACGGCCCGGGCCTCGTCGGGGTCGAGGGCGTCCAGCGCGTAGAGCGCCAGGTCGTCCAGCGGGTGGTCGGCGGTCGTCACAGGGTCACCCCCTCCGCCTCCAGGGCGCGGCGCAGCTTGCCCAACCCCGCGCGTATGCGGCTCTTGACCGTGCCCTCGGGCTGGCCGAGCTGGGCGGCGGCCTCCCGGTAGCTGCGCCCGCCGAAGTAGGCGAGCACGATCGGGTCACGCTCCTCGGCCGGCAGCCCGTCGAGCGCCCGGCGCACCTCGTGGGCGAGGGCCAGGCCGGCCACCGTGCCCTCGACGTCGAACTCGGGCCGGGGCGCCGGCGCCTGGAGGGCGTCACGCTCGTCCCGCCGGCGCCGGGCCACCTCCGAGCGGACCAGGTCGACGCTGCGCCCGTGGGCCTGGGTGAGCAGCCAGGACCGCAGCGATCCCCGGGCCGGGTCGTAGCGCCCGGGGGCCGACCACAGCTCGGTGAACACGGTCTGGCAGACCTCCTCGGCCCGGTGGTCGTCCTGGATGACCCGGCGGGCCAGGGCCCAGACGGCGCCGCCGTAGCGGCGGTAGATCTCGGCGAGCGCGCCGCTGTCGCGCCGCGCCACCGCGGCGGCGAGGTCGTCGTCGGTCGGACGATCGTGGGTCGCGGAACCCATCCCGGCGCGACACCGTACTGCCGCCGCGTCGCGGAAGGGGCGGCCGCCCTCACGCTGCGCTCGCCGCCGGGGTCCCCCGCCCCGTCGCTTCGCTGTAGCGCTCGACGGCGCCGGTGATCAGTCCGAGGCGGTCGAGCCCCGGCAGCCGGTCGATGCGCTGGTCGATGCGGGCCGCCATGGCCCGCCCGTCGTCGTCCCCGAACAGGGTCCGGATGACGAAGGCCGTCTCGCTCCGGGGCATGACCCCGGCGCCGACCGGCCGCCAGAGGCGGGCCAACGCCCGCCGGACCACCCGTCGAGCCCGGCGGTTGTCGGCCAGCCGCTCGCCGGCCTCGCCGGCATAGAAGGCGACGTGGGTGCCCTCCTGGCGCATGATGCGGTTGAGCAGCTCGGTGAGCACGGGGTGCTGGGCCCGGGCGATCAGGCGGGCGTACCCGGCCTGGGTCGTCCACTCGTTGACGGCGCCCCAGGTCATGTGGAGGGCGCCGAAGGCGCTCGCCGCCACCGCCGCACCCAGGGAGTGCAGCATCGGGGCCAGGCGGTCCTTGATGCCGAGGCCCCGGCGCATCCGCTCGATCCGCCCGTGGCCGGCGTCCTCGCCGTGGGCGGCCAGCACCCGGCCGATGGCCTCCCCGTGCCACATCTCCTCGTAGCTCCAGACGGTGAGGAAGGTGGTGACCCGGGGGTCCCGGTGCACGGGCGTGACCAGCAGGTCCCGCAGGTAGCACACGGTGTGGTGCTCGACGTCGTGCATGTAGCGCAGGCAGCGCAGCACGTCGGGGTGGAGGGGCCGGTCGCGGAAGGCGTCGAAGTCGATCCCGGTGAGATCGAGACGCCCTGCTCGCTCGGCGTATCGGTCGATGTCCATCCGCACGCCCCTTGTTCGGAGCGGCCGGGGCGTGCGGATGAACGGCGGCTCGTTGGCCGCGATACGCCCGGCACGTCGTCACAGCCACCGTGGTCAGTGCTTCCCGCTCTTGCTGCTTCGCAGCGGGCCGCTCGGGCCACGGCTACGCCTGTCGGCGCAGCCTCAGGAGGCCGCGATGAACGCCTCGAGCGAGTCGCGGGCCACGTCGTCGTGCACCTGGGTGGGCGGCGACTTCATGAAGTACTGGCAGGCCGGGTCGACCGGGCCGCCGAGGCCCCGGTCGAGGGCCAGCTTGGCGCAGCGCACCGCGTCGATGATGACGCCGGCCGAGTTGGGGGAGTCGTGCACCTCGAGCTTGAGCTCGACGGTGAGGGGCACGTCGCCGAAGTTGCGGCCCTCCAGCCGGATGAACGCCCACTTGCGGTCCTCGAGCCAGGGCACGTGGTCGGAGGGGCCGATGTGGACGTCGCTGTCGCTGATGCCGGCCTCGATCTGGCTGGTGACCGACTGGGTCTTGGACACCTTCTTGGACTTCAGCCGGGACCGCTCCAGCATGTTCATGAAGTCCATGTTCCCGCCGAAGTTCAGCTGGTAGGTGTGGTCGATCGTCGTGCCCCGGTCCTCGAACAGGCGGGCCAGGGTGCGGTGGACGATCGTGGCGCCGACCTGGGACTTGATGTCGTCGCCCACGATCGGCAGGCCGGCCTCGGTGAACTTGGCGGCCCAGTCGGGGTCGGAGGCGATGAACACGGGGATGGCGTTGACGAAGGCCACGCCGGCGTCCAGGCAGGCCTGGGCGTAGTGCTTCTGGGCCTGCTCGGAGCCGACCGGCAGGTACGACACCAGCACGTCGGCCCGGGCGTCGCGCAGGGCCCGGGCCACGTCGACCGGCTCGGCCGGCGACTCCTCGCAGGTCTCGGTGTAGAACTCGCCGAAGCCGTCGAAGGTCGGCCCCCGCAGCACGGTCACGCCCAGGTCGGGGACGTCGGCGAAGCGGATGGTGTTGTTGCGCCCGGCCGCGATGGCCTTGGACACGTCGATGCCGACCTTGGTGGCGTCGACGTCGAAGGCGGCGACGACCTCGATGTCGCCCACGTGGTAGCCGCCGAGGTCGACGTGCATGAGGCCGGGCACGTCGTCGGCGGGGTCGGCGTCGCGGTAGTACTCGATGCCCTGCACCAGCGAGCTGGCGCAGTTGCCCACGCCGGCGATGGCGAGACGGATGGTGCTCATGAGGGGCGATCCTCCTGGGAATCGGTGGTGGGTGCCGCGGCCAGGCCGTCCCGCTCGGCGGCGATGAGCCGGTCGAGCCAGGCCAGGTCGGCGGCGAGTGCGTCGGAGTCGCGCTCGAGCAGCGAGCGCAGGTAGGTGTTGACCCGGCCGTCGCCGCCCGCCGGGGCCCGCCGCTGGGCGGCCCGCTCGGCCAGCTCGGCCCGGCGCCGCTCGAACAGGGCGAGGCGCCGGGGGCCCGGCAGGATGCGGCAGAACGCCACCCGCACGGGAAAGGCCCGGTCGTCGGACACGTCGGGGTCGGCCAGCAGCTCGACCAGCCGCGTCCGGCCGGCGTCGGTGATGCCGTAGACCTTCTTGCCCCGGCTGCCCCGCCCGCCGCCGGCGGCCCGCCGCTGGGCCCGGAACGCGGCCAGCTCGCCGGCGAGCGAGCCGCTCATCGGCGTGCGGGGCGCGGCGGGCGTCGGCCGGTTGGTCACGGCCTTGACCAGGCCGGCCTTCTCCAGCCGGCCGAGCGCCGGGTAGAGCGAGCCGAAGGAGATGGCACGCAGGCCGAGCAGGTCGCCCAGCCGCTTGCGCAGCTCGTAGCCGTGCAGGTCGTTCTCTTCGAGGAGGCCGAGGATGGCGAGGTCGAGCATGGTCACGTCGTCGCTATATCGGTATGACATATCGGTTCGATATATCGAGGCGTCAGTCTGCCGGAGGTTCGCCGGAACGTCAACCTCCGTTCGCGTCGACCGGCGTGGCGGCGCGGCAACTGGGTCGACCCGCCGCTACCCTCGCTGGCCATGAGCTTCCGCCCGGAGGCGATCCGAGGAGCGAACGGAACGGGCGCGGTCGTCGACTACCGGCTGACGCGCCAGGCGGTGGTGCGCGAGTACCGCAAGGGCCGGCTGTCGCGCCTCGACATCTGCGACGCCCACCCCGAGCTCCAGCGGGCGGCGGCGGGCGCCGGCACGCAGACGCAGGAGCCCTGCCCGATCTGCGAGGAAGAGCCGCTGTCGCTCGTCACCTACGCCTTCGGGCCCCGGCTGCCGGCGGGCGGCCGCTGCGTGAGCACCGCCAAGGAGATGCAGGCCCTGTCCCGGGGCCGCCACCAGGTCGCGTGCTACGTCGTCGAGGTGTGCCCGGGCTGCGCCTGGAACCACCTGACCCGCGTGTTCCACGTGGGTGGCTGACGCACCGGGGCCGCCGAGGGGTAACCTACGGCCCTCGGATGGCTGGACCGAACCGCAACCCTCGCCCACCTGTCGCGCGCGCCCGCAGGGCTGACGCATCGGGTGCTGGCCCCACCACGCCTGGCGCACCTCGGCGGCGTGCTCCGTCCGGCGCGCCCGGCCGCAACCCCGGCCGACCCGGCGGATCCCGGCGCGGCGGCGGGCGCAACGTGCCGACCCACTTCGCCAGCGGCGGCACGTTCGGGGGCGGCGGGACGTTCGGGGGCGGCGGCAGCTTCGGCCCCGACGACGACTACGGCCTAGGTCCCGGCCCCGGCGGTCCCCCCGGTCGCGACGAGCCCTGGTACCCCGGTGACGGGCCGCCTGATCCCCGCGATCCGCGTGGCCCGGGCGGCCGCGGGCCCGGCGGTCCGGGTGGCCCCGGTGGTCCCGGTGGCCCCCGCGACCCCTTCGGTCCCGGCGGCTACGGCCCTGGCGGTCCCGGCCGCGGCGGGCGGGGCCCCGGTGGCCCCCGCCGTCCCGGCGGCCCCGGCGGCGGCCAGGGCCCGGCCCGCAAGCGCTCGATCATCTGGCGCATGCGCCGCCCGATGTTCCTGGTGGCGCTGGCCATGCTCGCGATCCTGGCCGGCGTGGGCGTCGTGTTCGCCCGGACCGAGCTGCCCCCGATCAAGGACCTCGACCAGTCCTCCTACATCTGCGCCGGCGACGTCCGTGCCGGCCAGTGCACCCCCAAGAACGCGATGACCCGCCTCGGGGGCGAGAAGTCCCAGGACCGCACCAACGTCCGCCTCAAGGACGTGCCCCCGATCGTCCGCAAGGCCGTCCTCGCCACCGAGGACCGCGACTTCTACCACCACGACGGCATCAACCCTGCGGGCATCGCCCGGGCCTTCTACCAGGACCTCAAGGGCGGCTCGACCCAGGGCGGGTCGACGATCACCCAGCAGTACGTCAAGAACGCCTTCGACCTCACCCGCGAGCGCTCCGTGACCCGCAAGGCCAAGGAGGCGATGCTCAGCATCAAGCTCGAGCAGCAGATGTCGAAGGACGACATCCTCGAGGGCTACCTCAACACCATCTACTTCGGCCGGGGCGCCTACGGCATCGGCGCAGCCAGCGAGGCGTACTTCGGCAAGGACGTGAAGGAGCTCGGCGCCCCCGAGGGCGCCCTGCTCGCCGGCCTCATCCGCGCCCCGTCGCTGGCCGAGCCGACCAAGCACCCCGAGGAGGCGCTGCGCCGGCGCAACGTCACGCTGGGGCAGATGCACAAGCTGGGCGAGATCACCGACGACCAGTACGCGCTGTTCACCAAGATCCAGATGAAGGCGCCCTTCGTCCGCGACTACTCCAGCGTGAAGATCGAGGACACCCTCCGGGGCGGCCCCGGCAACGACTACATGGGCACCGACTACCTGCCCAAGTACGTCCGGGCCCAGCTCAAGGCCATCGACCGGGTGAAGTACACCGACGACTTCATCAACGCGGGCGGCCTGCGCATCTACACGTCGATCAACTACGAGATGCAGCGGGCGGCGTGGCAGGCGGTCACCTCCACGCTCGACCGGGAGGACGACCCCAAGACGCCCGAGTGGGAGGGCGACCCCGAGGCGTCCATGGTGGCCATCGACGACAAAGGCCTGGTGCGGGCCATGGTGGCCAGCCGCCACCCGTTCACGCCGAAGAAGTACGAGAACAACTATGCGGTGCGGGGCAACGGGTCCAACGGCTTCCAGCCGGGTTCGACGTTCAAGCCCCTGGTGCTGACCGAGGCGCTGCGGGAGGGCTACTCGCTCAAGTCCCGCTTCGACGCCCTCGGCCACATCGAGTTCCCGGGCCTCGGCGACGACGGCGCGCCGTGGAAGGTGTCCAACTACTCCGAGAGCGCCGAGGGCGTGATGGACCTCATGCGGGCCACCGCCCAGTCGTCCAACACGGCCTACGCCCAGCTCATGGTCGGCCTCGGCACCAACATGGTGCCGGTCCCCAGCGGCGGGTCGCTGCGGGAGGGCCCCACGAAGGTGGCGGCGCTGGCCGAGTCGATGGGCATCGGTGGCATCAAGGGCATCCCCGCCCGCGACACGGTGCCGTCGCTGGTGCTCGGCGTCACCAACGCCACGCCGCTGGAGATGGCGGGCGCCTACACGACCTTCGCCAACCGGGGCATCTACAGGCAGCCCGACATCGTCACCCGGGTCGAGCAGGTGGACCAGGAGGGCAACACCACCGTCCTCTACCAGCGCCAGGTCCACCAGAAGCGGATCGTGAGCCAGGACGTGGCCGACCGGGTCACCTACGCGCTCCAGGGCGTGCTCAAGCCGGGCGCGACCGGGGCGGGCGCCGCCCTCGGCAAGCCGGCCGCCGGCAAGACCGGCACCGCCCAGGAGAACCGGGCGTCGTGGTTCACCGGGTTCACGCCCAAGCTCACGGCGTCGGTGTGGATGGGCTATCCCGACGTGGGCTACGTGAACCCCGAGACGGGCAAGAAGGAGCTCTGGCCCATGAACTTCAAGGGCCGGCCCGTGCACGGCAGGGCGGCCACGGGCGGGTCGTTCCCGGCCGAGATCTGGAAGAAGTTCATGACGGTGGCGACGGGCAACCGCCAGGACCAGTTCGTCGACCCGAGCCAGAAGCAGATCGACAGCGGCGAGATCATCAACGACAAGCTGCAGACCCCCGACGAGACCACCACCTTGCCGCCCAACCAGCCGTTCCCGACCGTGCCCACCCCCCGGCGGGGCGGCCCCCGCACCACCCTGCCGCCGACGCCGACGACCGTGGACGTCCCCGACCCGACCACCTCGACGTCCGACCCGACCATCAC
>Ga0126377_10003348_pt1 | contig 11335 bp, 9 predicted proteins | sample PanSoiMetPlot_22_FD_92647 | JGI IMG/M metagenome (GOLD analysis project Ga0126377, IMG submission 92647) | Tropical forest soil microbial communities from Panama - MetaG Plot_22 | ecosystem: Environmental > Terrestrial > Soil > Tropical forest > Bulk soil | place: Panama | collected 2016-02-17
GAGCCGCGGCCGGCGAGTTGTTGTCGCCGCACGTGTATCCTTCATCGCTCATCGACGGCAAGGGGCCGTACACCGCGCAAGTGGCCAACGTCGCGACGAGCGAAGCCGAGGCAATCGCGCTCGTCGACAAGGCGAAGGCCAACGGTTTCACGGGCGTGAAGTTCTACGGCACGTTCAACCCGGCGTGGCTGAAAGCCAGCATCGCGGAGGCGCACAAGCTGGGTCTCCACGTGCACGGTCACATTCCGGCGGGCATCCGGCCGGTCGACGCAATCAACGCGGGGTACGACGAGATCACGCACATCAACTGGATCATGATGCAGGCGATGCCGGACAGCGTGATCCGTGATTCGAACGGCATGCTGCGCTTCGAAGGGCCGGGCCGCTACGCGAAGGACGTGAACCTCGAAGGCACGGCAATGAAAGAAATGATCGGCACGATGGCGAGCAGGCATATCTACAACGATCCGACGATGGTGGCGTTCGAGAGCCTGTATGTTCCCGAGAACGGTGATCTCTCGCCGTCGTACGCGCCGTTTGTCGGGACGCTGCCGCCAACGACCGAACGCGGATTTCGCGGCGGCGGCTTCGCCGTGCCGAAGGACCTCACGCGCGCGGACTATCGCGCGAGCTGGGCCAAGATGGTGGACATGCTCGGTCGCATGCACAAGGCTGGCGTCCCGATCGTCGCGGGCACCGATGGCGCGGGCATCGAGCTCGTGCACGAGCTGGAGATTTACGTTCAGGCGGGATTCACGCCGGGTGAAGCGCTTGCGGCGGCGACGATTGTGCCGGCGCGGCTGGTCAACCAGGATGCGAAGACCGGCTCGATCAAGGTGGGCAAGGCCGCGGACCTCGCGCTGATAGAAGGCGACCCCTCGACGCGCGTCGGCGATCTGCGCCAGACGCGCCTCGTCATGCTCGACGGCAAGCTGCTGGACGCCGATGCGTTGCGCACCGCAGCCGGGTTTTCCGGCCGGCCGCACTGATGGACGTGCATCTGTCGATTTCCCGCTGGCCCGTTCGATTAGTCAGTGGGGAAGGAGACGCCGATGAAAATGCACACGTACGTGAACTTCGCGGGAAATTGTGCCGACGCGTTCCGATTCTATGAGCAGCATCTGGGCGGCACGATCGGGATGATGATGACGCACGCGCAGTCGCCGGACCAGAGCAAGGTCGATCCGTCGTGGAAGAACGCGGTCCTGCACGGACGCATCTCGATCGGCGGGATCGAGCTGATGGGCGCAGACATTCCGAATGCTCAGCCCATGCGCAGCGCGTACCTGAGCCTGAGCGTCGACAGCGACAGCGAAGCCGAGCGCATCTACACGGCGCTCGCCGAGGGCGGCGAAGTATTCATGAAGATCCAGGAGACGTTCTTTGCGTCCCGCTTCGCGCAGCTGCGCGATCGCTTCGGCGTCAACTGGATGATCCTGCACGAACGGCCGATGCCGCCGCGCGGGTAGTCGAGCGCGCGGCGCCCTGCCGCCTCAGATCAAATCGATCCGGAAGATGTAGCCGTGCGTCGGGCTCTTGTTTTCCGGCCAGCCGGGATGGATGCCGGCGTCGCAGCTGTAGAGCACGCCGTCGTGCCACGCCAGGCCGTGCGGGTCGCAGTCGGTTTCGGCAAATTCGGCTGTCTCGAGCGTGCGGCCGGTCTCGGTGTCGTACTTGATCAGCCCGGCGCCGCGCTCGTTGCCGGTCACCATCCAGATGGCGTCTTTGTCCGTCGCGACGCCATGTGCGCGCGGCACGCTGTAGGGAATGAGGAGCTCCGGCTGCCATGTTTTCGCGTCCACGCGCAGGATGCCGCGCAGCCGCAGCGCCGCGATCCACAGCTTGCCGTTGACATATTCAACGCCGTGGCATCCGCCGCCATTCTCGTGGGGACCCAGCGGGATCTGCCGGTGCGTCACCGTGGCCGAATTGAGATCGGTCTGAAAGATCCCCTGCGGTGCGGCATTGGCGCCCATCCAGATGAACCCGCCGCCAAACCCGAGGCCGCTCGTGTTCTTCGACTCTGTTCGGACGCTCTTCAGGACCTTGCCCTTCCAGTCGACCAGATGTGCGGTGTCGGTCTTCTGTTCCGCGATCCACAGCCCGTCCGCGGAAGCCGCGATTCCGTTCGGATAACCTTCCGGGCTCTTGAACAGCGGTGTCGTCTTCACCTTGCGCACGGGAATCCGCGGCGCATCGGTGCCTTGTCCGGTCTGGCCGGCCGCGAGGCGCACGCCGACGAGGCCACTGCCGAGCGCGCCGAGGAACGTTCGTCGTTGCAGTCTCATCACCGGCCTCCTGTGCGGGAACATTCTAACGCCGCAGGAATCGTTCGGCTAAAGCCTCGCGATTCAGATGACCACCGTTTCACCGTGCAGCACGATACGGTTTTCGTGCTGAAGCGCAGCCCTGACCGTCAGGCACATGCCGGGCGCGAGCGTATCGTCGCAGCTTGCCGACAAAACCGGCGATTCTTCGGGCGTCACGCCGATGCCGTGGCCGGGCCCGCCGCAGACGTCCAGCGCCTGCCATTCCGACGAGGTCATGCCCGTCCGCACGGCGCGCACGCAATCCTGGACGGATGTTCCCGGCCTGAACATGCCGACGAGAGCCTGGAATCGCCCGCGCATGTCTTCGGGCGCGACGCTCTCGAAGGTGTTCGATCCGGCGTGAAAGGTTCGGATGGCCTCCGACCAGTACCGCTCCGTCGACGCCGCGACATGGAGGAACAGCAGTTCGCCCGGCGCGACGGCGGAATCCTCCGGCGGCCGAAAGGCCGCATCCGACTCGCGCGGCCGGCAGATCATCAGGCGGATGTCTTCGGCGCCAGCCAGTCGCACGTCGCGAACGACTTCGGCGGCCAGCGCTGATTCAGTCGTCGCACCGCGGAGGGTTTCCATCGTCTCCACCCGGGCCAGCGCGAGGCTCACGATTCGCGATGCACGGCGGATCAGCGCGACCTCGCGGGTCGATTTGATCGCGCGCTGTCGGTCGACCAGCGCCTCGGCGTCCACGAGCGTCGCCTGCGCGAGGCCGTCCAGAAGTGCGCGCCATTCGTCGAAGGGCACGAGACGAGGAAGCCCAGCGAGCCCGATCGTCTTCGCTGTCAGTTTTCGTTCCGCCAGGACCGTCAGGCAGGTTTCGGCGATGTTCCAGCACGGCCGCACGTCGTCGATCCATGTTGTCGACTTCGCCGCGTCGCGGCCCCGCGTCGCGCCCTCGAACATCAGGACCGGCGCGCCTTCGCGCGGAAGGACGACCAGCGCTGCGAACGGAAGCTTGACGATGTAGTTGGCGAGGTAGGTCGGATGTCCGCACGCGTTCAGCCCGCGGCCGTAGAGGAGGAGCGCGTCGAGGCCGGCGTCCGTCATGGCTTTCTGCAGGCGTTCAGTCCGGTCACGGAACTCGTTGACGGGCATTGCCGCGCGATCCCAGACGTCGCGGCCCAGGCGGAGCGTCGGCTGCAGCGTCTGCATTCAGGCCTCGCTCACGTACAACTTGTTCTCCGTCCGCGACAACCGCTCGAATCCGCTTCCGGTGACGAGCAGCGTTTCGCCGCAGGCGAGATAGCCGGTTTCCGGCAGGTACTGATTCGGGTGCACCACGATCGCCTGTCCCGAGACGAGCGGCACGTTCGTGTCGGCGTCGATGAGCGCGCCTGGAGCAACGGATCCGACGCCAAATCCATGCCCGCGCGTTCGCATGTACGGCGGGCGGCAGTACTCACCGTAGCCCGCGTCGCTCAGGACGCCGTCAATTGTTGCGGCGATCACCGATGCCGGAACGCTCGATTGGACGCAGGCAACGGCGGCGTCGTACGCGCGCGCGAGCAGTTCGTACGCGGTCGCGAGCGGTGCTGACGGCACGCCGACCGAAACTGTCCTGCAGATCTGCACGAACTGACCCTCGCAGACCGGCGTGATCTCGCCGATCACGATGTCGCCTGGCGCAACGCGACGATCGGTCGGCGCGCGCATGGCGCGGTTGTGCGGGCCTGACGAAATGAGGATGAAGTTGTCGTCAGCGCCGGCGCGGCGCATCGCGTACTCGACCTCCGCGACGATCTCGTACTCTGCGACGCCCACGCGGGCGGCGGCATGAAAGGCGTCGAAGCCCGCGTCGGCCGCAACCGCCGTCCGTCGTATCAGCGCGATCTCCTCAGGCGTCTTCTCGGCCGCGATCTGTTCGATCAGGTCGTCGGCTGCCTGGATGTCCACACCCGCGCGATCGAGCGCTTCGCGTACGGGAAATGGCATCAGGCCGCCGCCAGCCAGTCCGACGGGTCCGTAGATTTCCAGTTGATGAATTGCAGCCGTCAACTCGACGACCGGGTCGTCGGCGCCGCGAACGTCGGCAATCCACGAGTGTCGTTTCGCGCGCGCGGCGTCCCAGCGTGGCTGCACGACCAGCGCGGTCCGACCCTGGGCCGACACCACCGCGCAGTTGTTCGGGCCCATCGGCGCGAAGCCGGCGAAGTACCGCAGGTAACTGGCGCGCAGGATGTTGCACGAACCGTCGGAGTACACCAGGAGACCGCCCAGGCCACGCTCGCGCATCAGCCGAATGGCCTGGTCAAGCTTGCGTCCGCCCGCCATCATCCAAGCTCCCACAGGCGAGGCACGTCGGAGTCGAGCGTCGCCGCACGCATCGCGTTGATCGTCGCTTCACTGCGCTCGGGACTGAGTCCCGTCGTCGTCCGAAACACGTCCGACACCTCGTCCCACTCGAGCGGGTTTCTATGGTCTCCTCGTGGGTGGCGGACGAGGCAGCTGAGGCGACGGCCCGGAAGCGCGATCGAAACGCGCGCCAGAAAGGCACGAGGATAGCTCGCGTCGAGATCGCGCGCTCTTTGCACCCGAACTTTCGACATCAACCGGCGGATCCGGCCGTCGACGAACGGCGGCGTTCGTTCGACGTCCGAAAGCCTGGCGGGTTCGAGCAACGCGAGCGCGATCTGGTATTGAACGGAGACGATGGACGCGAAGCGCGTCCGAGGCAGGGCAGGCCGATCGATGATGGCGCGCTGGCGTTCCGGCACGGTGACCGTGATGGTCCTGATCCGCCGAAGATCGTTCGCGTCGAGTTCTTCAGTCCTCGCCAGTTGCCGCGCCCCTTCGATCGCCGCGAGCGCCTGGCGCGCGGTTGGGTACGGCTTCAGACCAACTTCGTCGAATAGCCATTTGCGGCCAAGTCCGTTTGCCAGCCGCGTCGGCGAGATGGCTGCCGTCCCGGTCAGGCCTTCGCGCGAACTTCTCGCAGCCAGCACGCCGCTGGCGGCGGCAAATCCGAGCGCGATCCAGCGCGACGACATTGCTGGAGCCGAGGCGGCTGGCGTGCCTCCGCCCAGGCCGATCGCTGTCGACAGGGCCCCGGCCGTCTGGCCAGCCGTCAGTCCGAAGGCGCGACATGCGACGGCCGCGCTTCCGAACGCGGCAACGCGGTAGGTCGGCCAGACGCCTTCGTGGAGTATCGCCGGTCCGTCGATTGCGGCGCCCAGCCGAATCAGAGCCTCGTAACCCGCGAGCGCTGCGCTGGTGAACGCGCGCAGCGACCGAAGCTCGCCCGCGGCGGCCAGTGCAAGCGCGGTCGTCACGACCACGGCGCCTGGCGTCGTGCAGGACGTCAGGTGAACGTCGTCGATCTCGGTGCAGCGGGTTTGCGCGCAGCCTGCGATGATGTTCGCGATCAGTTCATCCTTGATCGTCGCCGCAGCCCGCGCTGCCGCGATGCCCTCGTTGGTTCGCGATCCCGCGATCCGCGCACCGACAGTGTTCAGGACGTGCCGCTTCAACAGCTCGAATCGCTCGGGCGGCGGATCGGCGAGATCGCGGCTCTGGATGAACGCCGCGAAGGAATCGACGGCGGTCGTCATGCCTCGGACCTGCGGCGCGTGAGCTCGGCGCGCAGGGCAGTCGTGGCGGCTGCGTCGACGTCGAACGTGCCAGGTGTGAACACGACGCCGTACTGATCGCGCGCGGCCTCGACCGACACGTAGTCCGCGACAACGTCCGCACGCACGAGATCGATCGGACGCTCGAGCGGGTTGCCCCATCCTCCGCCGCCTGCCGTGACGACGACGGCGCTGGTGCCGGCGGGCACCAGCTGACGCACGAAATCGACGTGCTCGAACGACGGCTTGTCGGGCGGACGCATCAGGCTGTCGGATGGCGCGCCCGGCAGGCCGCCGTTGAGTCCCCAGGGCGGATAGAAATGACGTCCGGTGTCGCCCAGCGTCCAGCTCCCTTCGACCAGGCCCTGCACCTCGACGTCGAGTCCGAGTCCGCCCCGGTGCAGGCCCGGGCCGCCGGAGTCGCGGCGCAGCGCACGGCGGTGGACCACGATGGGCCAGCGAAGTTCCATTTTCTCGATGGACGCGTTGTGCACATCGCCCTGGCAGACCGAGACCGATGCCGACTCGCCGTCCTCGAACGGCCGACCGCCCCAGCCGCCACCTTCGATGCTCTGCGTGACGAACCGCTGTGCCGTTGCCGGATCGGTCCCGAAGAACACGACCGTCCCGCCGAGAACGCCCAGGTGCGCGGCCGGAATTCGATCGGGCAGGATCGGCGCGAGCGCGCACAGAATCGTGTCGACGACGCTCGGCAAAGTGCGGCCCCACGACGCCATCGGCGCGGGGAAGCGCGCCATCATGTAGTTGCCTTCCTGGATGTCGACGGTCAGTCCGCGAAACGCGCCTTCGTTGACCGGATCGAGCGGCGCCGTGATCGCCTTGTACGCGATCAGCGGTGCCGCGAGCGTGCGCGCGTTGATCGGCTGCCGGCGTTCCGGCGAGCACTCGGTCAAATCAATCGTCATGTGACTGCCCGCGATCGTGACCGTCACCTTGATCTGAACCGGCGTGTGGCCGTCGAGCGCGTGGCCGCCGAACAGCGACTCCGCGCGATACACGCCGTCAGGCAGCCGTTCGACGGCGGCGCGGCAGCGCGCCTCGGTCTGATCGAACACGCGCTCGATCGCCCGTTCGACGGCGGCGCGGCCGTAGCGGCGGACGACCTCGTCGATGCGCCGTTCCGCGAGGCGGCAGGCGGCCACCTGCGACCGCAGATCGCCCATCGATGATTCGGGCAAGCGGATGTTGTCGCGGATCATCCGCCACGCTTTCTCGTCGAGTTGCCCCGCCTCCCACAATTTGATCTGATCGAGCTGCAGGCCCTCCATCCACGGGTCGGTCGCATTGCCCGCGCTGAACCCGGTGCTGACGCCGCCGACGTCAATCCAGTGCGCGCGCGTCGCCGCGAAGCCGAACAGCTCGCCGCCGGCGAAGCACGGCGTGTAGATCATGATGTTGTTCAGGTGCTGTCCCGCGACGCGCTGGTGGTTGGTGATCACGACGTCCCCCGGCCGGAAGCCGCCCGCGCCGTAGCGGGCGACCCCGTCGCGGATGACGACGCCGAGATCGGCGACGAAGTGGGAAACGCCGCCGGTGTTTTGCGCCAGCAGCCGGCCGTCCACGTCGAGCAGCCCGCAGCAATAGTCGCGCACCTCGTAAATCATCATGTTGTACGACGTGCGCTGCAGCACGTGCGACATCTCGTTGGCGATCGCGGGCAAGACGTTGCGGATGACTTCCAGCGTGACGATGTCGAGGTCCTCGCTGCTCATCTCACGCGCCTTCAAGGTGAATCAGCAGCTCGCCTGTCGCGGCGATCTCGAGCCGGTCGCCGGGGAACACGAGCGTCGTGCTCGCGTATTCCTGGACGATCGCCGGCCCGACGAGCACGGTGCCCGTCGTCAGGCCGTCGCGGTCGTAGACGGAGCACTCGAGTGGGGCGTCTGCGCCAAACCACACGGGCCGCACGCGCGGCGATGCGGACGTGCGGCGTGTGACGGCCCGATCCTGAGAGAGCGGCGGGGTCGATCGCGTGGCCGATGCGGCAAGCCGGACGCTCACGATCTCGAGCGGCCGATCCGGGTCGTGATAGGCGAATGAACGCTCGTGAAGCTCGTTGAACCAGACGCCGATGGCCGAACGGTCAGCGCGTTCGAGCACCGTCGAGTCGACGGCGACGGGCATCGACGCATCCTGCCCGGCATAGCGCACTTCGAGTGACAGCGAGAGCAGCATGGCCTCCTCGGCGGCCCGTTCCTCGCGCAGCCGGCGACGTGCGACGGTCGACAGCTCGTCGGCGATCCGCCGCAGCTCGCCGAAGTCCGCACGCGCGAGCGGAGCATGAAACGTCCTGACGTAGTCGTGCCGGAGATCGGCGAGCAGCATTCCGGCCGCGGAGAACTGGCCGGGGAAGTTCGGGATGACGATCGTCGGAATGTGGAGCGCGCGCGCGACGGCTGCCGCGTGCAGCGGACCGGCGCCGCCAAACGCAATCATCGAGAAATCGCGGGGGTCGAAGCCCCGTTCGACCGACACCTGGCGAACGGCCAGCGACATCTTGAGGACGGCGACGTCGACGATCGCAAGCGCCGCCGCAGCCTCGGACAAGCCGAGCGGCCCGGCGACGCGGCCCACGGCTGCCCGTGCCGCATCGACATCCAAGACCATTTCTCCGCCGAGAAATGCATGTGCGTCAATTCGCCCGAGGATGAGGTTCGCATCGGTGACGGTCGGTTCGGTGCCGCCCTGACCGTAGCACGCCGGTCCGGGCTTCGCGCCCGCGCTCTCGGGCCCGACATCCAGGCCGCCGAACTCGTTCGCGCGTGCGACGCTGCCCCCGCCGGCGCCTACTTCCACGGTGTCGACGACCGGCAGCGTCATCGGCAGTCCCGAGGCGTACCCGCCGATGTGATAGCCGTGCGCAACCTGCGGCGCGCCGTCGCGCACGAGATTCGTTTTCGCGGTCGTGCCGCCCATGTCGAACGCGATCACCTGGCGGCAGCCGAGCATCGATCCCACGCGTGCCGCCGCGATGAAGCCGCCGACCGGGCCCGACTCGAGGGTCGCGACGGGTATCGACCTGGCCACCTCCGGCGTCATCACGCCGCCGTTGGACTGCATGACGAGAACGTCGCCGACGAATCCGCCCGCGCGCAGCCGCTTCGTTAGGCCGTCGAGGTACGCGCTGACGCGCGGACCGATGTACGCGTTGAGCACGCTCGTCGACATCCGCTCGTACTCGCCGTACTCCCGCAGGATTTCGTGCGAAAGGGTCACGAAGGCGCGCGGGGCTGCCGATCGGACGAGCGCGCCCATGCGTTCTTCGTGAGCAGGGTTGTTCCACGAGTGAAGGAAACACACGGCCACGGCGTCGACCGCTTCGCCGGCCAGGCGCGCCGCGACATCCATGGCCTGTGCCTCATCGAATGCGACGCGCGCACGACCGTCTGCGCCGAGGCGTTCATCGATCTCGAACGTGAGCTGACGAGGGACGAGCGGACGAGGGCGCTTGAACCAGACATCGTAGGCATCCGGCCGGTTTCCGCGGCCGATCGCATACACGTCGCGGGTGCCTCGCGTCACGACGAGCGCCGTGCGCGCGCCCTTGCGTTCGATGACCGTGTTGATCGCGACCGTCGAGCCGTGAACGAAGGTCTGGATGCCGTCCGGCGCCACGCCGATCCTGCCGATGCAGTCGAAGATGCCCGCCACGAGATCGTCTGGCGTCGTCGAGCTCTTCGCGCTGAAGAAGCGACCCGTCCGGTCGTCGTAGCCCAGAAGATCGGTGAAGGTGCCGCCGATGTCGACCGCGAGGGTGAGCGCCACGTCAGAGCCCTGGCCCGGTTCGCCAGCTGTCGAAGCGAGCCTCGATGGCGCCCAGGCCCTGCGTGCAGATCACGCCGAGCGCAACAATCACCATGAGCGACGCCAGCATGTCCGTCGTCTTCAGCAGGCCGGCGTTGTAGGCGATGCTCGATCCCAGGCCCCCGCTCGGAACGAACAGCTCGGCGATGACGACGCCGGTCAGCGCGCGGCCGACACCGAGCCGCAGGCCCGCGACGATCATCGGGACCGACGACGGGAGCACGACGTTCCACAGGAGATCCCGGGGTCGTGCGCCAAACGATCGTGCCGCGAGCACCAGCTGGGGACTCGTCTGCCTGATGCCGGTCATCGTGTTGACCGCGATCGGGGTGACGGCAAGCAGGAACGAAATCGCGACGACCGTGTGCGTGCCGAGGCCCAGCCACAGGACGAAAAGCGGATAGAACGCGATGAGCGGCGCGGAGTAGACGAACCAGAGGAAGGGGTCGATCGCGTACTCGACCGTGCGGAACCATCCGCCGAGCACGCCGACGCCGAAGCCGATCGCGATCGCCAGGCCGAAGCCGGCGGCGAATTCGCCGAGCGTGACGCGGAGGCTGCGTGCCAGATCCCCGGCTCGCGCCGCCCGTTCGAGCGCCGTCATGATGGCCGTCGGCTGCGAGGTGAAGAACGGATTCAGCCAGCCCGCCCGCACAGCCAGCTCCCACGCCACGATGATGAGGGTGAACGACAGCACGCCAAGGCCGATCGGTTTCAGCCGGCCGGTCACCGCGCCACCCGCTCCTCGAGGCGCCTGACGAGATTCGTTGCGGCGAGTCCGAACGCAGAGACGAGCAGAACGTAGACGAGCAGCTGGTCGACACGAAACGCCGAGCCCAGGCGCATGATCTCGTTGCCGATTCCTTCCTGCGACACGTACATCTCCCCGACGACGACCGCCAGGACCGCGCGGCTGAGTCCGAGCCGGATGCCGAGCACCACCGACGGCTGCGATGCCGGCAGGATGACCCTGGCGAAGACGTCGAGCCGTGTGGCGCAGAACGACTGCGCGGCGAGCACGAGCGGCCGTTCCACCTGTCGCACGCCGGCCATGGTGTTCACGATGATGGGGATGACTGCGCCGATGAAGACGACCGCCACTTTCGATGCCATGCCGATGCCCAGCCAGACGACGAAGATCGGCAGCAGGGCAAGCTGCGGCGTCGCGTACAGCGCCATGATCGGCGGATCGATGAGATACCGGAGCGTACGGAACGTGCCGAGCAGCAGGCCGACGGGCACGCCGATCGCGAGGGCGAGCGCGAAGCCGGCCGCGAATTCGGACAAGCTGACGATGGCGTCGCGCAGCAGCGTGCCGCTTCGGGCCACGTCGATGGCCGCGATCAGGACGCGGCTCGGCTGCGCGGTATAGAACGGGTCGACGATTCCGAGGCGCGGTGCGACCTCCCACGCCGCAAGGAACAGCGCGACCGACATCGCGGAAACGGCAGCACGGCTACGCATGAACGTCGCCGCTCAAGTGTCGTCGCACCCGCCGGCGGTACTCCACAAACGCCGGCGTGTCCATCACCTCCACGGTCCGCGGCCGCGGCAGCTCGATCGAAATCGTGTCGACGATTCGCCCGGGCCCGCGGCCCATCACGACGACGATGTCGCCCA
>Ga0126377_10003349_pt1 | contig 11334 bp, 13 predicted proteins | sample PanSoiMetPlot_22_FD_92647 | JGI IMG/M metagenome (GOLD analysis project Ga0126377, IMG submission 92647) | Tropical forest soil microbial communities from Panama - MetaG Plot_22 | ecosystem: Environmental > Terrestrial > Soil > Tropical forest > Bulk soil | place: Panama | collected 2016-02-17
CGCTGCGGTCCGGAGCCCCGGCAGGGGCGCAAAGGCAATAATGACGGGCTTTCCGGTGGTTTCACCACCGGCTAATCTCCGCTGCGCCTCCGGCGCAAAGAGAAAAATGTGGGTAAAGACAAGAGTTAATGGTCAGGGCGCGCTCGCTGCTTTCGACGCCGGCGCGCTCGCTCGTGTTTAAAACCGATAGAGTGTCCGCGCCGTAGTGAACCGCGTCCACTGAGTTGTGAACGAACCGGCGCGGCGATTCGCCCGTGTTCATCGGCCTCCCGCGCGAGAGTTTGGGGCATTGTGTCTGTGAAATTCCTACCGCCGGACAATGAGCAAATGCGCGTGCTGAGCTTCGAGGAAGAGCGTTTGTATCTGGCCGCTTGCAGACAGCAGCTTTATGACATTTAGTTCACGATTCAAAAGCAGATGGAAGAGGCGACATCTACGACGCTCGTCAAGTAGACATTCTATACGTAGCGAAATCGTAACTACTACACGTTGATATTGAGTGATATTAGATTATGAAGGAATCAAAAATCACTGATTTTAAAACTACATATCAGCCGGTATCACTGGGTATTAATAGGCCAAATAGAAAACGAATTTCATTCAAATTTCATGCCCGTTGCGCTTATTGATTGACTGGCCCCCGTTCAATTCGTATTTTGGCTTTGAGATCATGGGACATATTGATCATCCACGAAATCACTTGAAGAGACACAAGGAGGGTCGAGGGTCGAGGGTCGAGGACCGTAAAGAATACGGATTGCCCGCGATCTTCAAACTTCTGTCTTCCGATTTCGACTATCTTCACGTGGCTTCGTGAATGTTTTCTCCGAGGAGCCAAAATGGGAAAAAGCAAAAAAGATGAGAAGATGAAGAATGGAAAAAACTCAAGCAACGGGCGCAATGGCAAAGGCGTTGAACTCATCAACCAGCTGAACCGCGCGCTGTCGCTGGAATACGCCGCGACGATACAGTACCTCCAGCAACAATGCCTGGTAACGGGCAAGGAGCGCCAGCAATTCGCCCCATTTTTCGCAGCGTCGAGCAGCGAGTCGCACCTGCACGCGCAAAACCTGGGCAATAAGATCGTCGCGCTCGGCGGATCGCCGACCGCCGAACCGGCCAAAGTCCGCAAAGGAAAAAACCTCGCGGAGATGCTCCGATACGATCTGGAGATGGAGCGCGAAGCGCTCAACGCTTACGTCAAAGCGTGGGAATCGGCTTACGGCAACCCGCCGCTGGTCTTCTGGCTTGAAGAGATCATCAGCGCGGAGCAGTTGCACGTGGACGAATTGGAGAAACTCAACGCCGCGTACGCATGAGAAGACGGGGCGACGGGGCGACGGGGCGACCGGGAGACTCGATGACGCCGATGCTATCTCCCGGTCGCCCCGTCGCCTTGTCGCCCCGTCGCCTTTACCGGATAATGAGGTCTCAATCACATCCAATCGCAGGAGGAAGAAATGGCTGAAGTCATCAAATGCGCTCGCTGCGGGCAGAAACTGCCGCGCCTGGAGAAGCCGCCATTCGGCAACGCGCTCGGCAAGAGGATTCACGAGCAGATTTGTCAGAGTTGCTGGAAAGGCTGGTTGACGACCCAGAACCAACTAATCAACCATTACGGCCTGAGTACGATCAACCCGGAGCACCAGCAGTTTCTGATCGATAACATGGAGTCGTTTCTGTTCGGCCAAGGTTTGAAAACCCAGATTGACACTTCGCTGCAAGGGACGATCACGCATTGATTGCGGATTGCAGATTGCGGATTAAAGAGGATCAGCGAACGACGACTTCATTCCGCCTGGGCATTAGCTATTGGAAATTGGTTATTGAAAAGCAGGAAAGAAGATGTCCTCCGCAATCCGCAATCCGCAATCCGCAATCCGCAATCCGCAATCAATGCGCCGTCCGACGCCTTCGTTGACAAGCCTGTGGCGCCGTAATATCTTTCCAAACGTTTTGGAATAAGGTGTTGCCAGGTAGCGGTTTATGAAAAGAGATAGGTTTGTGGGCATCGCGCCCGATGACGACAACGATATCAAGATCATCGAGGACATTTCATCCACGCGGGTCGCCGGCGCCGATTCGGGCGATTTGTGGAGCGAATTGCGTTCTCTGCTGCGCGACGTGATCTTCGCCGGCGTAATCGCCATCCTGATCGTAATTTTCGTCGTGCAACCGGTGCGGGTCGAGGGGCAAAGCATGATGCCCAAGCTCCACGACCAGGATCGCATCTTCGTCAACAAGTTTATCTACCCATTGCGCGAATGGATCGGCGAAAAAGAGCCTATTAAACGAGGCGATATTGTCGTGCTGCTTTACCCGGACGACCCGTCGAAATCTTATATCAAGCGCGTGGTCGGGTTGCCCGGCGAAGAGGTCAACGTCGAGAACGGCAAGCTCTATATCAACGGCGCGCAGATCGATGAGCCGTATCTGGACGCCGAATACCTCTCGTCGGATTCAATGCCCGGATCGGTTCACGTCAAGGAACATCATTATTTCGTGATGGGAGACAACCGGCGCAACAGCAGCGACAGCCGTTACTGGGGTCTGGTTCCCGAAAAATACATCTACGGCAAGGCCATCTTCCGCTATTACCCGTTCACGCCGTTCGAGCGAGTCGGCGCGATCGATTAACTATGCTCGTCAATCTTCGTCTACTGTTCGGGCTGCTGTGGCGGCCGATGACCGCCGCCCAGCAGTTGCGTGATCGCGCGCCGGTAGCTTTCGCCGTCTTCGCCTCGTGGTTGATGACCTTTCTTTATCTGGTCGTCATGGTAAACCTGATCGGGTACGCGCAGGGAGGTCGTTGGAACAATGTTGATTCGTCGTTCCAGACGCTTTCGGGGATGCTGATTAGCGCGGGAATGTTGGCGATAAGGGTCGTGCTTTTCATCGCGGTAGTCTATACGCCTTTTGCGATCCTGATCGCCAATCTTTTTGAGCGGCGCGCCGGCTTTACGCTGGTGATCCGCGAAGAGTATGCGGGAGTGGTCTCCTGCTCGCTTCTCTCCCTGGCGGCCTCCCTGCTGGTGACGCTTCCGGTGGCGCTTCTGATCGGATTGCAGAGCGCGCGCCTGGGGCCCGACGTAATCCTAAGCTATATTGTTCTTTTGATTGTGACGCCGCTGCCGATCTTCGCAGCGTTGATGACCATCACCGTCGGGACCTCGTTTCGCATCGGGTGGGCGGCTGCGGCGGTGACGACGTTGATCTCGTTCCTCTCGCTGCTGGGCGTCCCTTTGCTGATTCAGGCGGCGACGTTCGTTTGCGCGTCGCCGTTCCTGCTGCTGATTCTTCTATTCTTATTGCGAGACAGAATCGACGATTTCATTGGCGCGACCCGCTCGCGGCAGGCGTTTAAACAGAATCTGGAGGCGGCGACGCTCAATCCGGCTGACGCTTCGGCCCATTACCAGTTGGGATTGATTTACCAGAAGCGCGGCGAACAGGACGCGGCCGTGGCTTCGTTTCAACGCGCGGTGGATATTGATCCACAGGAGGTAGACGCGCATTACCAACTCGGACGCATCGCGCGCCAGCAGGGACGCCTTAACGAAGCGATCCGGCATTTCGAACAGGTCGTGCAACTTGACCCGGCGCACAGTCAGAATGAAATCTGGCGCGAAACCGGCCTGGTTTATTACGACGCCGGGCAGTTCCAGGACGCGATCGAAATGTTCGATAAGTTTTTGGGCAAACGCCCCTCCGACGCCGAGGCGCGTTACTGGCGCGGTATGACCCTTTATCAACTGGGGCGCGAAAGCGAAGCGGCGCAGGAGATGCAAAACTGTGTGGAGTCGGTGCGAACCGCCCCCGCTTACAAATATCGCTTTGACCGGCGATGGATGAACCTGGCGGAGAATTTTTTGAGAGAGAGGCGGTGAAGATCGAGGATAGATGATAGAAGACCGAAGATCGCATCGTCCCCTCTTCAGAATTCAAGAAAAAGAATTTTAGCCACGAATGAACACGAATCTTCACGAATAGGGGCAAGGAAATGGCCCGCAAACAACTTACAAGATCGGGAAGAATATTCGCGCTCATTCGTGTTCATTCGTGGCTAAAAACATCACCTTGAGAACTATATTTTCGATCCTCGATCCTCAACTATCAGGAGATATTATGACCAAAGATGCGATTTTAGCGCTTGAGGACGGGCGGACCTTTCGCGGGCTGGCGTGGGGCGCCCTGGCTGAAAGGACAGGCGAAATAGTATTCAACACCGCGATGACCGGCTACCAGGAGATTTTGACTGATCCGTCTTACGCCGGTCAGATTGTGACGATGACCTACCCCGAGATCGGCAATTACGGCGTGAACACGGAAGACGTCGAATCGCGCCGCCCGTTCGTCGAAGGTTTCGTCGTGCGCGAATTGTCCCAGGTCGTCTCCAATTGGCGCGCCTCGATGTCGCTCGATGAATATCTGAAACACCACGACATAGTGGGAATCTCGGAGATCGACACGCGCGCCCTGGTTCGTCATATACGCGAGAAAGGCGCGATGCGGGCCTGCGTCTCCTCTGTGGATTCGGACGAGCTGAGTGTGATAGAGAAGGCCAGGAACGCGCCCGAAATGTTGGGGCGCAACCTGGTTGATGAAGTGACCTGCGGCGACCCGTACAAATGGGCGGAGATCGATGAAGAGCGAGTTACGCTCGATCCGGTCGGCGAGTTCGGCAGCCAAAAGCAAAGCATGTTGCTGCCCGGCGAAGAGCCGTTCCGCGTGGTGGCTTACGATTTCGGCGTGAAGTATTACATCCTGCGCTACCTGGCGGCGGTCGGATGCGAAGTAACGGTCGTGCCCGCGCGCACGTCGGCTGATGACGTGATTTCATTGGCGCCCGACGGCGTCTTTCTTTCAAACGGTCCCGGCGATCCTGCCGCGTTGTCGGAGATCGTCGCCGAGATCAGACGGCTGCTCGGGGCCTCGCCGATCTTCGGCATCTGTCTGGGACACCAACTGCTCGGACGGGCGTTCGGCGGCGATACTTTCAAACTCAAATTCGGCCATCGCGGCGGCAATCAGCCCATCAAGAACATGCGCAGCGGCCGAATCGAGATCACCTCGCACAACCACGGCTTCGCGGTCGATCCGGACAGCCTGAACCAGAACGAGATCGAGTTGACGCATTTCAACCTCAACGACGGCTGTCTCGAAGGAATGCGCCACAAAAATCTGCCTGTCTTTTCAGTCCAGTACCATCCCGAAGCCGGACCGGGACCGCACGACGCTTCCTACCTCTTCCACGAATTCGTGGCGCAGATGCGCGCCCATCGCGAGCAACTGAGGAGAATCGTTCAGGTGGTATGAAGTTTAGCCACAGAGCCAGGGAACGACAACGGGACAAGGAGACAAGGGGACAAGGAGAAGGGGAGACAAGGAGAATCTGATTTTTCCTTTCCCTTGTCTCCCCTTCTCCTTGTCCCCTTGTCCTTCTGTAGTCTCTGTGGCTAAAACTCACTTGCTGCGAGACACCGACACCCGGATAAAATCGACCATGCCGCTCACAAACTTCTCGCCGGCGCTTCCGAACAGGAAATGATCTCCACCATCGACTATGACCAGCCGCTTCGGACCGCTGGCCGACGCGTAAAGTTTGCGCCCCTGGTCTACCGGGATGACCGCGTCGTTTGTCCCGTGAGTGATCAGCGCCGGGCATTTCACATTGGCTATTTTGCGCGCCGATTCGAAGCGGTTCCTCGCCATGAAATGTAATTGTCGCGGCAGCCACGGGAACGAGACCATGCCCATATCGCTCGCCGAACTCAAACCCGATTCGACGATCAGCGCTCCGCAGGGTAAGCGCGACGCGAGATCGATCGCCGCCGTCGTTCCGAGCGATTGGCCGTATAGCGCGAGCTTATCAGCCTTGACGCCGCGCACGCGCACGAGGTGATCGTAGACGGCTTCGGCGTCGGCATAAAGCCCCCATTCGTCCGTGAGGCGGCCCTCGCTGCGCCCGTAACCGCGGTAATCGAAGATCATCGTGTCTAAGCCATGTTTCGTCAGTTCCTGCGCGACCCAGACGACGTTAGACAAATTGCCTCCGTTGCCGTGGCAATGGAGCACGGTCGCAATCGCGGGCTGGTTCATTGAGCGAAGAAACCATCCGTGAACGCGCTCGCCGTCCGCAACATTTATCCAGACCTCTTCGCCGTTCACGGGCAGCGTCCAACCAGGCCCCGGAACGTAAGGCTCTGGATGGTAGGTCGCCATGAATTCGAGACGCCGCAGAACGAGGAAAAGGATCACGACTACAACTGGCACATAGATCAGCATGCGTACCCATCTGGGGAGCCGAGGGGATTTTCGTGGTTCGGGGGAGACTTTTTTCATAATTCAAGGGGCGGGCGCGGGATATTATCGGCTCAGATCTATCACCGTGTAAATTCCGATTCCGGAGACGGAGAATTCAGTCGCAGTTTCGTCATTGACAAGATCCTCCGGTTCGACGCGGCTAAGTCCGAAAGCGCGCGCATCGACGCGGCCGTAATTGCCGCGCAATCGCAGGCGCAATCCGTCGGCTTCGCGCCCGCTGTAATTCAGCAGATGCAATCGCGCGCGCGCGCCGTCTCCGGTAAGGCGGCAGATCACGGTCTCGGTCCCGTAAACGCGCAGGCTGCGGTTATCGTCGCCGAGCCGCTGGCGAATCTTTTGCGCGAACTCGCTCGGATTATCGGCCTCCGCCTTCGGATACTCTTTCGAGCCGAGTTTGATGTTGACGCGGAATTGAGGCTCCGGAGCCTCGACGATTTTGAAGAGCAGGTTGCGGCGCGTGAGCAGGTTAATGACCTCGCCCGTCTCAGGCGATTTGTCGTCAATGACGCCGATGTCGGCGATCGGCGGGTAATTTTCGCCGGTCAGGTTTTTGATGAAAGCAAACATCGCGCCCGCCTCCGTCAAATCAGCCTGATCGATCTTCAAGATGGCATCGGCCTTGTATGTGAAGGCCTCGGCAATCGCCATCGCCGCCTTGCCCTGCGGCAGGTCGTAGTAGAACTTGCCGGCGGGATTGCGGACGAATCGCCAGCCGTTAGCGTCGACCCAGGGGCGGCGCGTCGCTGAAGCCACGTCGGCCCGTCCGGTGATGCGCGGCGTGAGCAGTTTCTCGCGTCGTTCAAACTCGGCCCGGCTTACCGCGACGACTTTGAATCCGGCCTTCCGCCATACCTCGGCCTTGTCCGCAGGCGCGGCGATCTGTTCAATACCCGCCCGCTTCAACGACTCGGCGGTCTCAATTCCTTCCGTCCAGTAGATCAGCGGCAATTTCTGCTCGCCCTCTGCGGCGTTTCTCTTCGCCTCCGCCGCCTCTAAGCGCAAAATTCTTTGAGGGGTGAGGGGAAGCAAAAAAAGCAAAAAGGTAAGAAGGGAATAGGGAATAGAGAGTGGGGAATGGGGAGGGGAAAGCAAGTTTCTCACCCCCACTCCCCACTCCCCACTCCCTACACCCTTCTTGCCCTTTTTGTTTCCACTGCCGATCAAGGGGCCCGGACTCATACTTCGATCTCCTTCACTTCGATCTCCCTCTTGTCATGGACACCCAACCCCAAATTCCCCGCGTATTCGACGTGTCCCGGCTCGCGGATGATGATGTTGACGTTCGGGTCTTTGTCGCGGTCGCCGCCGTTATTGAAATCGAGGGTTTTCTCGTCGCGATTCCAGATCGAGATCGCCCCGCGGCGCTTTCGTTCGTCGTCGATGATGTCCAGCAGCAGACGGTCAATCGCCACCGGATCGGTTCCGAACATGATTGTTCGCGGGAAGAAGACGTATTTCAAAGTCGGCGCAAACGGCCCGCCATGCCACACGCCGCGCAATCCGTCCATGATTTGCAACACGGTCTTCGAGCGCAGCGGCTCGACGACGGCCAGTGTGCCGACGAACGAGAGCGTGTGCGAGACGCCCTTGTAATGCGTGCGCGCCACGTTCGAGAAACTGCCGTAGGCGATGTTCTTCAAACACCCCGTGGCGCCGGTCGCGCCGTGGTCTTTCATGTTCGGAATGTTGATGATCTTGGTCAGCTTCTCCGAGACCAGACGGATCATGTTCGACCGCGTGTCGTCCTCGCCGAAAAAGTCAGCCTCGACGTAGACGCGCGGGTCGTAGTTCTGATTGTCATTCCGCGTGTTCGCGCGCTCGGCGGCGAAGATGTTGACGCCCTCGGGCGCCCTCGGCGCGTAATTGACTTGATCGAGCTGGCCCTGGAACCGCTCATAGATGTAAATCTGCTGAGCCTTGACGCCGACCGCCATCAGGTTGCGGATAGTTTCGGCCACGACCTCGTGTGACGAGACCACCCACGGGCGCCCGCCGGCGTTGACCTTAATGCCGACCACGTCTTCGGGAGTGAAAAAGCGTCGCCACGAATCGATGGTCTTCGCGTCTCCGGTCAGCGCCCGCATCCCGCGCTCCATCATCTCGCGAACAACCTCTCCATCGATCTTCAGCCCGTCTTCGCTCAGACACTTCGCCGATTTGACCGAGACGACCTTACCGGGATAAGGCCCGGGCATTCCGGGCAGGGCCGCGCGCTTGTAGGGAGTGACAACCTTGTACTTCGGAATGCCCTCGGATTCTTCCGCGCGGGTCGTCGAAGCCAGCGGCGTCGCGGCGAGCAATTGGACAAAGGTTCTACGTTTCATAATGGGGCCTCAACCATGGAAGCAACACTGGGAGCAAGCATCTTTGCGCGCTTGATTCACAGCAAAAGAGCGATTATCGAAACCTGATCGCGCAAGGAGGCGCGCTCCCGAGGTTAGATGTATGCGATCACGTCAATCTCAACCAGCGAATTGCCGGGAATGCCTCCGGCGGCGGCGATCGTCGTGCGGACCGGAGGCTCTTCGCCGAAACGCCCGCGAAAGACCTCGTTCATCGCCTGATAATCCTTAAGGTCGTTCAGGTAGACGTTGCACTTCAACACCTTCCCCATCGAAGAGCCAGCGTTGACCAACTCTTTCTCGACCTCGTCGAGCACGTGTTTGGTGTGGGCTTTAATGTCGCCCTCGAAGTGCGCGCCTTTGCCGGCGATGAAGAGCAGATTGCCGTATGAGACCGCGCCCGAAAAGAGCGGAGCCTGGTCGCCGGGCTTTCTTTCGGGCTTCTTGCCGCCGGGATAATGGACCTTCTTTTTCGGCGATTCCGTTTGCGCCGATTTCGAATTGCCGGTTGCCGCCTTCGCCGCCGGAGCGGCGATTGCGGTCGCTGCCGCGGCTTTCAGGATTCTTCTTCGTTGTGAGTTCATAGAGAGTCGTCCTTTTGATTAAGGTTGAAGGTTAAACGTCTTGCTCTGTTTCGCCTTGGTATTGTTTCCTGCTCCCGCAAGCGGCGGGATTTTCGCTTCCGGTTTGCGCATATCGTGAAAGTCTCTTCGTATGACGAAAACCTCAAAGGCGATCATGGTTTCTACACCCACTTACATATTCAACAAGCCTGATCTCTCCAGAATCTTTTGCGACCAGGCGCCGGCTTGCGCGGCGACGCCGGTTCGCCTCTCAGGGTCATTCCAGATTTCAGGCCACTTGAATTGCCATCGCGCCAATTGCCTTTGCAGCTCAACCAGCTCGATTTGGACCTGAAGATCAGCGTCTTTTCCCGCCCACTCGACGAAATATTCACTCTCTCTGATCACGCGCTTGGCGGCCTCGCCCAGATCAGGCCGAGTCGCAATTGATCCAATGCGCGCAAGATTGGATGCCAGATTGCCAAGCCGCACCGGCAAAGGATCGCGGAGATAACGCTCTTTGCGAGCGTCGAGTTTCGCTCTATCGCTATTCATACACCCTCAAAAAATCTCCTGACGATTACGTTAACGCGATCACGTAGCGCCGGGTCCAGAATCTCCATGGCCGGATTATTCTGCCCAGGGCGAATGTTGATGAATGATCCGTATCGAACTTCCTTCGTCAAAGGCCACCAGTCGGCTCCCCAGACATCCTCCTGCTTGCTGCCGTCTTCGAGCAAAACGGTTTCGCAATCGGCGTGAAGCTCACCACCGCCAGCCATGACCTCTCGCTCTATGTCTACGGCCAGCTTTACGTATTCTGTGAGTTCTTCGAGCATCTCAGTCAATTGCTCTGCAGTTGCTGGCGAACGCAGAAGGTGAATCATGTTCGCTCCTTATAAAATCATATAGGCGATAAAAAAGTGATCTATTCGTAGATCGGAGCATAACGGCGCGAATTATAAGGAAAGAGTTCCACTTCTTGGAAGGCTCGCTGGTCATACAAAGTCTTGACGGCGCCGGAAACGCAGGGTATTTTTCGGGGGTTTCAATCCATCGAATCCGTAAACAGTCTGTCTCCAACAAAGTGAGGTTTATATGCCAAACCGTCGCAATTTCCTTCAAGCGATGTCGAGCGTCCCGTTCATCGGAGGGCTGTTTGCTTCCAGAGCAATCGCCATTACGCCGAAAGCGGCGGGACGGGATTACTTCAAAGAGTTGAACGTTCGCCCGTTCGTCAACGCCGCGGGCACGTTCACGGCGCTGACGGCGTCGTTGATGTGGCCGGAAGTGGTCGAGGCGATGAATTACGCCTCGAAGACCTTCGTTACTCTCAACGATCTGCAGGAAGCCGCGGGCAAACGCGTCGCCGAGTTGATTGGCTGCGAAGCGGCGATGATCACATCGGGCGCCGCCGCCGCGTTGACCGTCGGGACGGCGGCCTGCGTCGCCGGCAAGAACCAGGAATGGATCAAGCGCATACCCGACCTGGCCGGGACGGGAATGAAGAGCGAAGTGATAGTCCAGAAGTCGCACCGCTACGCCTACGACCATGCCGTGCGCAACTGCGGCATCAAAATGGTCGAGGTCGAAACTGCGGACGAACTGGAGAAGGCCGTCAACGAAAAGACCGCGATGATGCTCTTCTTCAACGACGCCGACCCGAGGGGCAAGATCAAGATCGAAGAGTTCGTCGCGCTCGGCAAGAAACACAACATCCCCACCTTCAACGACGCCGCGGCGGACGCGCCACCGACCGAGAATTTGTCGAAGTACACGAAGATGGGCTTCGATCTGGTGACTTTTTCCGGCGGCAAGGGGTTGCGGGGACCGCAGAGCGCTGGGTTGTTGCTGGGCCGCAAAGATTTGATCGAGGCCGCGCGTTTGAACTGCTCGCCCAACAGCGATTCGATAGGGCGCGGGATGAAGGTCAATAAGGAAGAGATGGTGGGGATGATGGTCGCCGTCGAGATGTACCTGAAGCGCGACGCCGAGGCCGAATGGAAAGAATGGGAGCGCCGCGCCAAATTGATCACCGACAGCGTGGCGAAAGTCCCGGCCGTCAAGGCCGAAATTCACGTCCCGCCCATCGCCAACCACGTCCC
>Ga0126377_10003350_pt1 | contig 11333 bp, 10 predicted proteins | sample PanSoiMetPlot_22_FD_92647 | JGI IMG/M metagenome (GOLD analysis project Ga0126377, IMG submission 92647) | Tropical forest soil microbial communities from Panama - MetaG Plot_22 | ecosystem: Environmental > Terrestrial > Soil > Tropical forest > Bulk soil | place: Panama | collected 2016-02-17
CGAGCTGCGACGCTCCTGGCGGGAGCTCACAGCGGCCCGCCGGCTGCACGACGACCTCGCGCAGGACGCGGCTGCCGCCGAGGCGCGCCTGGTCGAGATGCGTGCCCTCGTCGAGGACACCGACGGCTTCGAGCCCGACACGGAGCGATCGCTCCAGGCCGAGCGGGAGCGGTTGCGCCACGTGACCGAGCTCGCCCAAGGCGTGGCAGTCGCGGGGGAGGCGCTTGCACCGGAGGAGGGCGACGGCGCCGCGGGGCTCGTGGGGCTTGCCGAGCGGTCGATCGCGCCGCTGGAACGCCTCGCCCCCGAGCTCCAGCGTGCCGGCGACGAGCTCCGCGACGCCGAGCTCCGATTGCGGGAGACCGCCTCCGAGCTGCGCGGGTTCCTCGCCTCGCTCGAGGCGGAGCCGGACCGCCTCGAGCAGGTCGAGAGCGACCTCGACCGAATCGCCGCGGCGAAGCGACGCTTCGACTGCGCGACCTTCGACGAGCTGATGGCACGCTCCGGGGAGGCAAGAGGGGAGCTCTCGGCGATCGACGCCGGGTCGGATCCGGTCGCCGCGGCGGCGAAGGCGCAGGCGGAAGCCGAGCAGCGGGTCGCGAGCCTTGCGCGAGAGCTGTCGACGGCCCGGCGCGAGGCGGCCGAGCCCTTCTCCGCAGCGGTCGCCGAGGAACTGCGCGGCATCGGCATGGGCGACGGGGAGTTCCGCGTCGACGTCGGCGAGCGCGACGTCGGCCCGGCTGGTGCTGACGACGTTGTTTTCCTGATCCGTCCGAACGCCGGCCTGCCCTTCGCGCCCGCCGCCGAGACCGCGTCAGGAGGCGAGCTCTCGCGAATCGCCCTCGCGATCGCGGCCGTCGGCGGCGGCGAGACGCTGGTCTTCGACGAGATCGACGCGGGAATCGGCGGGAAGACCGCGCACGCCGTCGGCGACACGCTGAAGCGCCTCGGCGGCCGCGCGCAGGTCGTGACCATCACTCACCTCCCGCAGATCGCGAGCCTCGCCGAACGGCATTTCAGGGTCGAGAAGGTGCCGGGCGACCCCACCCACACGCGGATCGATCCGCTCGAGGAGTCGGACCGGGGGGACGAGATCCGCCGTATGCTCGGCGGCGAGGAGTTCCTCTCGGCCGTTCAACAGGGGCAATGAGCTTCGTCGAGTTCACCGGCACCGCGCGGCTCGACCGCCGCACGAAGAACCTCGTCCGCCGCCTGGGCCCTGACGACGTCGCGATCATCGACCACCAGGATCTCGACCGCGTCTCGGCCGAGGAGCTGCTCGACTCCGGCGTCCGCGTGGTCGTGAACGTTGCCCGGTCGCAGAGCGGGCGCTTCCCGAACCCCGGTCCGCTGCTGCTCGTTCGTGGCGGCGTCCGCCTGATCGACGCTCCGGGAGCCGAGCTGTTCGAGGAGGTGAGCGACGGCGAGCACATCACGGTTCGCGGCGCGAGCCTGTTCCGCAACGGCACATGTCTCGCGAACGGGCGCGCGCTCGATGCCGAGGCGCTCTCCCGGGCGCTCGCCGACCAGCGCGGTCGCGTGACCGAGGCGCTCGAGGTGTTCGCGGAGAACACGCTGCACTACCTCCGCGAGGAGGGCCGGCTCCTCGCCGAGGGGGTCGACTTCCCGTCACTGCAGACGCGTTTCCGCGAGCGGCACGCGCTCGTCGTCGCGCGCGGCCCGGGCTACAAGCGAGACCTCGGGATCGTGCGGTCGTACGTGCGCGGCTTCAACCCCGTCCTCGTCGGCGTCGACGGAGGTGCCGACGCGCTGCTCGAGGCCGGGATGAAGCCCGATGTGATCGTGGGCGACATGGACTCCGTCTCGGATGCCTCGCTCGCGTGCGGTGCGGAGCTGATCGTGCATGCGTACCGCGACGGCGTCGCGCCGGGGGCGTCGAGACTCGAGCGGCTTCAGGTTCCGTTCGCGACCGTCTCGGCGCCTGGGATCAGCGAGGACATCGCGCTCCTGCTCGCCTACGAGAAGGGCGCCGAGCTGATCGTCGCAGTCGGCACGCACTTCAACCTGATCGAGTTTCTCGAGCGCGACCGCGCCGGGATGTCGTCGACGTTCGTCACCCGGCTCAAGGTCGGCGAGATCCTCATCGACGCGAAGGGCGTGTCGCGGCTGGTCAGCCGGCGAGTGGGGCTCTGGCCGCTCGTCGCGTTTGCGCTGGCCGGGCTCGGCGCGGTCGTGGTGGCCATCGTCGCCTCGCCGGGGCTGCGCAACTTCATCGGGCTGCTGAACCAGCGAATCCGGGACCTCCTCGGCCTCGGCTGATCCGGCCGTGTCCCCTCCGGCCGTGTCCCCCGGCCGGTAGCCCCGACCTCCTCCCCGGGACGATCGTAGTGAGGAAATCCGCGCAAATGCCGCGCTCAAATGCCCCGGAACCGCAACACTTCACGCGATGCCGAGCTACGCCGCCTCACGCGAGCTTCTGGCCCCGCGCGATGACGTCTGGCGCTTCCTCGCCGAGCCGCACCACTTCTCGGACTGGTGGCCGGGGGTCGCGGGCGTCCACCCGGATCGCCGTGGGCTCGCGCCGGGCGCGCGCTGGAGCCTGCACGGCGGCATGCGCCCGACCCTCATCCGCCGCCCCGACATGACGGGGACGCTGGTCGTGATGGAAGTCAGGCCGCCCGAGCGGTGGGCCTGGTACCTCACCGGCGAGCGCCTCGACGCCGAGATCCGCCTCGCCGTCGCCGAGCAGGAGGACCGCACGATCGCCGAGCTCACCGTCAGCGGCCCGTTCCTCGTCGGGCTGCGGCGGTCGCTGCCCCGCAACGCGCTGAACCGGCTCTACGCGCTGTGCCAGACTGCCGCGGAGCTCTGAGATGTTCGATCTTCGGTATCACGTAGCGTCGCTGGCGGCCGTCTTCATCGCGCTGATCATCGGCATCCTCGTCGGCGTCGGCATCTCCGACCGCGGCCTCGTGGACAAGGCGAACCGGGGCCTGCTGGAGCAGCGCGTGCAGGACCTGGAGACGCAGCTCCAGAACGCGTCGCAGCAGTCGGCGACCCTGAAGACCGAGCAGCAGGCGGCGCGAACCCTGATCAACGAGACCTACCCGGTGCTGATTCGCAACCGGCTGCGCGGCAAGAACATCGCTGTCGTCTTCATCGGTTCGGTCGACCGAAGCGTGCGCTCGGCGGTCTCGGGCGCCCTGACCGACGCGGGTGCCCAGCAGCTTCGGCTCCGTGCCCTGAAGGTGCCGATCGACCCGGCGCAGCTCGACGCCAAGCTCGCCTCCCAGCCCGACGCAGACGGGTACGTCGGCAACGCGCACCTCGAGTCGCTCGGCAAGGAGCTCGGCCAGGAGCTGGCAAAGGGCGGTGACACGCCGCTCTGGAACACGCTCACCGACGCCCTTGTCGAGGAGCGCTCGGGAGGAAACAAGCAGGCGGCCGACGGCGTGATCGTCGTTAGGACCGCCCAGCCACAGCGCGGCGGCACGAGCCGGTTCCTCCAGGGCCTCTACTCCGGGCTCGCCGCGGCGGGTGTGCCGGCGGTGGGGGTGGAGCGGACCGACTCGCCGCACCCGGCAATCACGATCTACCGCGAGGCCGGCCTCTCGACCGTCGACGACGTCGACAAAGCGACCGGACGACTCGCGCTCGTCTTCCTACTCGCCGGCGCGCCGCCCGGCCAGTACGGCCAGAAGCCTTCGGCGCGCGACGGCGCGCTCCCCCCACTGGAAACGCCCACCACTGCGGGTGGCTGAGCCGCTGACGATCCTCGTCGCCGCCCGGGACGAGGAGGCGCGGATCGAGACGACGGTGCGAATGCTCCTCGACGCGTTCCCGGACGCGGATGTGCTCGTCGCCGACGACGGGTCCCGCGACGCGACGGCGGCGGCCGCCGAGCGGGCAGGCGCCCGGGTCGCTCGGCTTCCGCGCCTAGGCAAGGGGCAGGCGTTGACGCTCGCCGAGCGCGCGGCCGCGCCGGGCCCGCTCCTCCTCTGCGACGCGGACCTGGAGGGCGACCTCTCGCCGTTGCTCGACGGCGGCGACCTCACGATCGCCGCCTTCGCCGAGAGGCAGGGCGGCGGCTTCGGGATTGCGAAGCGAACCGCCGGCGCGCTCGTGAAAGCTCTGTGCGGGTTCGAGGCCCGCGAGCCTCTCTCCGGGCAACGCGCGCTGTCCCCGGCGGCGCGCGAGGCCTGCTTCCCGCTCGCGCCGGGGTTCGGCTGCGAGGTGCGGATGACGATCGACGCGCGCCACGCGGGGCTGCGTGTCGAGGAGCGCGAGCTGCCGCTTCACCACCGGGCGACCGGTCGGGACGCGCGCGGCTTTCTGCACCGGGGCCGGCAGCTGATCGACGCGGTCCTCGCGTGCGGGCCGACCGCGCTCAACCACCGCGGGCTCCGGCTCCCGCTCGTCGGGGCGCTCGTTGCAGTCGGCGGGCCCGGGGCTCCGCGCCGCGTACGGCTCGGGGTCGCCGCGATCGCGCTGATCGGCCTCGCCGACGATCTGTGGAGCGGCCCTGAGCGCGGGTTCCGGGCGCACTTACGGACCAGGCGAACGACAGGCGCGCTGAAGGCGGTCGGCATCCCGCTCGTCGCGCTCGCGACGACCCGGTCCCTCTCGAGCGCAGCCCTCGTCTCGCTCTCGGCGAACGCGTTGAACCTGCTCGACACCAGGCCCGGCCGGGCGCTGAAGGTCTTTCTCGCCGCCGCCGAGCTCCTGCGCGGACCGACGCGCGCCTACCTCCCGATTGCCGTCCTGCTTGCTCCGTACGATCTCCGCGAGATGACGATGCTCGGAGACGCCGGGTCGAACGCGCTCGGGGGCGTGCTAGGTTATGGATCCGTGACACGGTTCACGGCTCGGGGTCGCCGCCTCGCGATTGCAGCGCTCGCGGGGCTCACCATCGTCGGCGAGACCCGCTCCCTCGGAGACGTCATCGAGCGCACGCCGTGGCTCCGCGCCCTCGACCGGCTGGGGCGGCCGGTCTAGTGGCCCGGCGCCCGCCGAAGTACGTCTTCGTCACCGGCGGCGTCGTCTCGTCCCTCGGCAAGGGCATCACCGCCGCCTCGCTCGGCCGCCTCCTGAAGGCCCGGGGCCTGAAGGTGCAGGTCCAGAAGTTCGACCCGTACATCAACGTCGACCCCGGGACGATGAGCCCGTTCCAGCACGGCGAGGTGTTCGTCACCGAGGACGGCGCGGAGACCGACCTCGACATCGGTCACTACGAGCGGTTCATCGACGAGAACCTCTCGAGGAACTCGAACCACACGGCCGGCGCGATCTGGGACCGCGTGATCCGCAAGGAGCGCAAGGGCGAGTACCTCGGGTCGACGGTTCAGGTCATCCCGCACATCACGAACGAGATCAAGGAGCGGATCCGCCGGGCGATGGACGCCTCCGACTGCGACGTGGTCGTCACCGAGATCGGGGGCACGGTGGGCGACATCGAGTCGCTTCCGTTCCTCGAGGCGATCCGTCAGTTCCGGCGCGAGGCCGGACCGGAGAACGTCTGCTACGTCCACGTCACGCTCGTGCCGTTCATCGAGACGGCGGGCGAGCTGAAGACGAAGCCCACGCAGCACTCGGTCAACGAGCTGCGCCGGATCGGCGTCCATCCCGACGTCGTCGTCGCGCGCTCACGCGACCCGATCTCGGCCGACATCCGCGAGAAGATCGCGCTGTTCGCCGACCTCGAGCCGCGCGAGGTCGTCGCCAACCACGACGTCTCCGACCTCTACCTCGTTCCGTCCGCCCTCCAGGCCGAGGGCTTCGACGACCTGATCTGCGAGAAGCTGGGCCTGCCGCGAGGCGAGGCGCAGCTCGGCGAGTGGCTCGAGCTGACCGAGCGCATCCGCGCCGAGCGTGCCGGCGACGTCGAGATTGCGCTGGTCGGCAAGTACGTGAAGCTCCGGGACGCCTACCTGTCCGTCCACGAGGCGCTCAAGCATGCGGGCGTGCACCACGGTTGCTCCGTAAGCGTGCGCTGGTTCGACGCCGAGGGGATGTCGCTCGAGGAGGCGCAGGCGGAGCTCGAGAACGTCGACGGCGTGCTCGTTCCCGGCGGCTTCGGCTCACGCGGCTGGGAGGGCAAGATCCTCGCCTGCCGGGTCGCGCGCGAGCACGGCATCCCGTACCTGGGCATCTGCCTCGGCATGCACGTCGCCGTCTCCGAGTTCGCGCGCCACGTCGTCGGGCTCGACGGCGCCAACTCGACCGAGATGGACCCGGAGACGCCGTACCCGGTCATCGACCTGCTGCCCGAGCAGAAGGAGATCGAGGATCTCGGCGGCACGATGCGGCTCGGCGCCCAAGCGGTCGAGCTCGCGGAGGGGACGCGCGCGCTCGCCGGCTACAACGAGCTCGTCATCCACGAGCGCCACCGGCACCGCTACGAGGTCAACAATCACTTCCGTCCGATGCTCGTCGACGCGGGCCTCGTCGTCTCGGGCACGTTCCAGGAAGGCCGACTCGTCGAGATCGTCGAGCTCCGGGATCACCCGTGGTTCGTCGCCAGCCAGTTCCACCCCGAGTTCAAGTCGCGGCCGACGCGCCCCGCGCCGCTCTTCCGCGACTTCGTCGGCGCAGCGTTCGCCCGCTCGCGCGAGCGGGCGGGTGCCGCGGTTACGGCCTCGGGCTAGCCGCCGGCCAGATCACGGCGACGTAGTACGTGAGGTCCGCGATGGTCGTTTCCGCGGCGCGGTAGTGGACGGCGAGCTCGACACCATCCTTGCGAGAGATGCGGGCCGTGCCGTCGAGCCGCCCGTGCGCCTGTACCTCGGCGAACTGGTCGGGCACCTTCGGATCCCGGGCGACGTCGGTGATCTTGAGCCTGAGCAGCTCCTCACGCGTGTAGCCGAGGAGCTCACAGGCATAGGCGTTGGTTGCCACGTACCGCATCTCCTCGTCGGCGACGAGGATCCCGACGGGGGCATGCTCGACGGCATCGCCGAGGAGGATGCTCTGCACGAGGGGCTCGGAGACGGTCACCCAGCAAATGTAGCGCGCACCACTAGGATCGCCTAATGCGCCCGGACTGGGCACCGAACGCGCTCGATCTGTTCCTCGAGCTGGCCGCGCTGGCGAGCCCATCGGGCCAGGAGCGGGAGGTCGCCGATCGCGTGCTCGACTACCTGCGCGCCCTCGGGCTCGAGGCCCAGGAGGATGACGCCGGAGCCCGGATCGGGTCGACGATGGGCAACGTCTTCTGCCGCATCCCGGCCCGCGGAAACGGCGGCGGGGCGCCGATCTTCTTCTGCGCCCACCTCGACACCGTCCCGCCCGAGGCTGCGATCGAGCCGGTGGTCGGCGAGGACGGCATCGTGCGCAACGGCGCGGGGACGATTCTCGGCGCCGACAACAAGGCCGCAGTAGCGTCGATGCTCGAGGCGGCGGCGCGTCTCCTCGAGGACGATCGCCCGCACGCGGGGGTCGAGCTCCTCTTCACCCCGAAGGAGGAGGTTGGGCTCCAGGGGGCCGAGGCGTTCGATCAGACCCGATTCGCCGCGCGGGTCGGGTACGTCTACGACCACGCCGGCCCGATCGGCGAGGTCATCCTCGGTGCGCCGCACCAGACGAAGCTCGACGTCCACTTCCGCGGCCGCGCCGCCCACGCGGGCATGTTTCCCGAGGAAGGGCGCTCGGCGATCGCAGCGGCCTCGCGGGCGATCGCCGACCTGCGCCTCGGACGGCTCGACGACGAGACGTCGGCGAACGTCGGCCGGATCGAGGGCGGCACCGCCCGCAACGTCGTGCCCGAGCACTGCCGCTTCGCGGCCGAGGCGCGGAGCCACGACGAGCGCAAGCTCGCCGAGGTCGTCCAGGAGATGATCGACACGGTCACGTTTGCAGCGAGCCTCGCCGAGTGCGAGGTCGAGACGAACGTCGGCGGGTTTGCGCCGGGCTATCGCTTCAGGCGGGAGGATCTTCCGGTTCAGCTCGCCGCGACGGCACTCGGGCGGACCGGCCATGAGCCCAGCTACATCCTCTCCGGCGGTGGCGCCGACGCGAACGTCTTCAACCAGCGTGGGCTCCAGTGCCTGAACCTCGCGAACGGCATGACGGACATCCACACGCCGGAGGAACACATCGCGGCGGGCGACGTCGAGGACATGGTCGAAGTGACCCTCGCGCTCGTCGACGCCGCCCGGGAGGCGGAGGATGCCGCTTAGCCTCCGTCGGGGGCGGGTTACGGAGATCCTCGAGCGACACGAAGGGCTTGTCCGCCTCGAGGTGGACGGAGTCTCATGTGTCGCATACCCCGGTCTGACAGGGCCGGTGGCGCTCGACGACGAGGTGCTCGTCAACGTCCAGGCCCGCGAGCTCGAGCTCGGGTCGGGTGGGTTCGACGTCCTCCACGCGAACCTCACGCGCGGCCTCGACCTGCCGCCGGAGCCGGGCGCGCACGTCGTGAAGCTCCCGTATACACCGGTGCAGGCGGTGTCACTCCATGCGGAGGAGCGGGGCGGGATCGCGGACGACCTCGACGGCATGCCGGTGGTCTGCTGCTCGCTGCACAGCCAGCTGGCGCCGGTCTGCGCAGGTCTGGGGCCTGGGTTGCGTGTCGCCTACGTCCAGCTCGAGGGAGGCGCGCTGCCGGTCGGGCTTTCCGACACGGTGCGTGCGTTGCGGGAGCACGGTCTGCTCGCGACGACGATCTCGGCGGGACCGTGCTTCGGCGGCGACGTCGAGTGTGTGAACGTCGCGTCCGCTCTGGCGTGGGCGAAAGGGTCCGACTACGGAGCCGTCGTGTGTGCGGTCGGGCCCGGGATCGTCGGCACCGGATCGAGACTCGGCCACGGCGGCGTCGCAGCGGCCGAGGCAGCCAACCTCGCGTCGGCGCTCGGAGGTTCCCCGGTGCTCGCGGTCCGGGTCTCCGACGTCGACGAGCGCGAGCGCCATCGCGGTGTCTCGCACCACACGCGCGCGGTGGTCGAGCTGTGTCTCGGAAAGGTCACGGTCGCCTGGCCGAGCGGGTTGGCGGCGCCGGAATGGCTCGACTCGCGCCAGGAGGTCGACGCGAGCGGCTGGGAGGACGTGTGCGCGGGGCTGCCGCTGAGCCATATGGGCCGAGGCCCGGAGGAGGAGCCGTCGTTCTTCGCCGCAGCCTTCGCGGCGGGCCGACTTGCGAGGACCATCGCCGGCTGATCCAGGAGAGCCGTTTTGGTCGTGTAGTTCGGTTCGCCCGGCCTCCTCCCCGAGGCGAGCGTATCGACGTGAGACGCACGCGTGGGTGGCAGAATCGTCACGAAAGCGTGACCGCTCGCCGGCGCACGAAACCCGCAAAGAGCTAGGGTTTCTCGCCGAATGAAGGTCGGAGTCGTCAAGGAGATCAAGTCCGACGAGTACCGCGTGGCGCTAACGCCTGCGGGTGCCAGGGAGCTCGTCGAGCGGGGTCACGACGTGCTCGTAGAAAGCGGTGCGGGGGAGGGGAGCTCGTTCACCGACGACGCCTACGGCGCGGTCGGCGCGGCGCTCCTGCCCACTGCCGCCGAGGTCTGGGGCGACGCCGATCTCCTGCTGAAGGTCAAAGAGCCACTGGCGTCGGAGTACCCGCTGCTCCGGGAAGAGCTCGTGCTCTTCACCTACCTCCACCTCGCCGCGAGCGAGGAGCTCACCCTCGCGCTCGTCGAGAGCGGGGCGGCGTGTGTCGCCTACGAGACCGTCGAGACCGACAACCACGCGCTGCCCTTGCTCGCGCCCATGAGCGAGATAGCAGGCCGCCTCGCGGCGCAGGCGGGCGCGTACTTCCTCGAGAAGCCGCTCGGCGGCCGCGGCCTGCTGCTCGGCGGTGTCGCGGGTGTGGCCCCCGGCCGTGTGCTCGTGATCGGGGGCGGGATCGTCGGCTACAACGCCGCGGTGATCGCGCTCGGGCTCGGCGCGAACGTCACCATCCTCGAGCGCTCGATCGACCGGATGCGCCACCTCGACGAGATCCTCTCCGGCCGCGTCAGCCTCGTCATGTCCTCGACGCTGCAGATCGAGGAGTCGATCGTCGATGCGGACGTCGTGATCGGCGCGGTGCTGATCCCGGGCGCGGTGGCGCCGCGGCTCATCACCCGCGCGATGCTCGGTGGGATGAAGAACGGCGCGGTGTTCTGCGACGTCGCGATCGACCAGGGCGGCTGCGCCGAGACGTCGAAGCCGACGACGCACAGCGAACCGGTCTACGTCGTCGACGGCGTCACCCACTACTGCGTTGCGAACATGCCCGGCGCGGTGCCGATCACCTCGACGAAGGCGCTCACGAACGTGACGCTGCCGTACGTCGAGCAGATCGCCGAGCACGGGCTGCGGGAGGCCGTCGCTCGCGACCGGTCCCTGGCGCGAGGCGTCAACGTCCTCGAGGGGAAGGTCACCTACGAGGCGGTCGCCGATGCCCACGGACTGGACTACCACCCGCTCGAGGACGTGCTGCCGCTGTCGCCGGTCTAGCTCGGCTGCTTTCTGCGTGACGGGCTCAGCTTCACGACGAGCCAGGTCGTCCCTGCGGCGAGAGCGATCACGCAGGCCGAGAAGACTACGAGCCCGAGCAGGCCGATGACCGTATCCATGGCCGCCCTAGAATAGCCGCGTGCCGCGCGCCTGCGTGATCGTGCTGGACGCCGTGGGCGCGGGAGCGCTCCCGGATGCCGCCGAATACGGCGACGAGGGCTCCGACACGCTCGGAAACGTCGCGCGCGCCGTCGGCGGCCTCGACCTCCCGAACCTGGAGGCCCTGGGCCTGGGGAACGTCGAGCCGCTCGAAGGCTGCCCGCCGCAGCCCGGCGCGCCCGCGGTGGCGGGCCGGCTCTTCGAGCGGTCGAAGGGCAAGGACACCACGGCCGGGCACTGGGAGCTGATGGGCGTCGTCACGCCCACGCCGTTCCCGACCTATCCGCAGGGGTTCCCGCACGACGTCATCGACCCGTTCATGCACCGGACGGGCCGCGGCGTCCTCGGCAACAAACCCGCTTCGGGGACGGAGATCATCCAGGAGCTCGGCGAGGAGCACCAGCGAACCGGCAAGTGGATCGTCTACACGTCGGCCGATTCGGTCTTCCAGATCGCCGCGCACGAGGAGACGATCCCGCTCGAGGAGCTCTACGAGGGCTGCCGGATCGCCCGCGAGATCCTCACCGGCAAACACGCCGTCGGACGGGTGATCGCGCGGCCGTTCATCGGCGAGCCCGGCAACTACGAGCGCACCCCGAACCGGCACGACTTCTCGCTCGAGCCGCGTCGTCCCAACTACCTCACGCTGGTCCGGGAGGCGGGCAAGCAGGTGTACGGGGTCGGGAAGATCGGCGACATCTTCGCCGGCTGCGACATCGACGAGTCTCGGCCGACGAAATCGAACGTCGAGGGGATCCAGCAGACAGAGACGCTGC
>Ga0126377_10003351_pt1 | contig 11333 bp, 8 predicted proteins | sample PanSoiMetPlot_22_FD_92647 | JGI IMG/M metagenome (GOLD analysis project Ga0126377, IMG submission 92647) | Tropical forest soil microbial communities from Panama - MetaG Plot_22 | ecosystem: Environmental > Terrestrial > Soil > Tropical forest > Bulk soil | place: Panama | collected 2016-02-17
CGGCCCGCATCAGCATCTACGACATCGAAGGCAACGTGCTGCTGCGGTGGGGCAATGGCGTAGGCCCCGACGCCGCCGCGCCAGGCCAGTTCGTCGCCCCGCACGGCATCTGGGTGGACGACGAGGGCTCGATTTACATGGCCGAAGTAACGGACACGATCGGCGTGCGGCCAGGCATCGTGCCCGAGGGCACCCAGATCGGGGTAAACCCTGAAGACGACGCCCGCAGGTTCTACATGAGCGAGCAGGGTGTCGCGCTCGTGACGCGCGACATGTTGTCGCGTTTGCGGAAATAGTCGCGGTACTATCCCCACCGCGACCTTCCCGGTGCAGGGCAGGGGCCGCACCGACTTGCTCAGGGGGGATCGATGAAACTGTCCGCAATCGTGCGTGCCGTGCTGCCGGTAACTCTGTTGCTCGGCATCGCTGCCTGCAGCAGCATGGGCTCGAACCTCGCGCCGCCGCAGCTGAATCTCGTCAAGGTCGCGATGACCTCGGGCGACATTTTCAGCCAGAATTTCCTCGTCCAGCTCAACGTGCAGAATCCCAATGCACGCGAGCTGGCGATCAAGGGCATCGATTACAAGCTGTTCCTGCAGGGTGATTCGTTCGCCGAGGGCGTGAGCATGCGGCCGTTCGTGGTGCCGGCCAATGGTGAAACGGACTTCGATCTCAGCGTGCGCACCAACTTCGTCAGCAGCATCGGGCGCCTGCTGACGCGCCTCAATGGCAGGACCAAGGTCGAGTACATCATCGAAGGCACCGTGATGCTGCAGTCCGGCATGGTGCGCAAGATTCCCTTTCAGCACAGCGGCGTCGTGGATCTGGCGACGGTGAAGTGAAAGTCAGCGTTGACCGGTGACCGGCAACCGTTGACTGGTGGAGGGAAGGAATAATCGTCTTGCGGCCAACGGCCAACGGTTCCCGGCCAACGCTCAACGCGTCAGCGCCGCGTACATCTTCTCGTATTCGCGTCCCTGGACGTTCCAGGAAAAATCCTGCGCCATGCCGTTGTGAATCATCCGGTCCCACGCATCCCGGTCCTTGTACAGGTCCAGTGCCGTGTGCAGGGCCCAGCGCATCGCCGGAACATCGAAATCGTTGAAAACGATGCCCGTGCCCTGACGCGTGGCCGGATCCCACATCTGCACTGAATCCGCCAGTCCGCCGGTGCGCCGTACGATCGGCGGCGTGCCGTACTTGAGGCTGTACATCTGGTTCAGGCCGCACGGTTCGTACATGGAAGGCATCAGGAACATGTCGCTCGCCGCCTCGATCAGGTGCGCGAGTTCCTCGCTGTAGCCGCGATGAAAGACCACCCGATCCGCAAAGCGCTGCTGCAGCCCGGCAAGGAATGCTTCATAGCGAGCTTCGCCGCTGCCCAGTGCCACGAGGCAGCAATCGCGCCCCGTCAGCACTTCCGGCAGTACTTCGATCAGCAGGTCGATGCCTTTCTGCGGTGTCAGTCGCGTCACCATGCCGAGCATCGGCGTCGAATCCGCGACCGACAGGTTGAGCCAGTCGAGCAATGAACGCTTGGTTGCAGCCTTGCCGGACAGGTCGTGCGGACTGTAGCGATGATTCAGGTAGCGATCGGTCGCCGGATTCCATTCGCTGTAATCGACCCCGTTGAGGATGCCGGTCACGCCGTCGCCGCGCTCGCGCAGTGCCGCATCGAGTCCGTGGCCGCCGATCGGCGTACAGATCTCCTGGGCGTAGGTCGGACTGACCGTCGTGACGCGGTGAGCGTGGCGCACACCTTCGCGCAGCCAGTTGATCTGGCCTGCGGCGCGATCTGCGGGTGACAGCAGCCAGGCGATCTCGCCGCCGATGTCGAAGGATGTGCCGGCGCCAAAAACGCCCTGGTAGCCGATGTTGTGGATCGACATGATCGTGCGCGCGTCCGCGAACAGCCGGTCCCAGGCGTACAGGGACCTGAGCATGGCCGGGACCAGGCCGGTGTGCCAGTCATTGCAATGGACGATCTGTGGTGCGAACGCCATGCGCTGGCAGGACTCGAGCGCGGCGCGCTGCAGCACCAGGAAGCGCAGATGTTCATCGGGACCGTTGGTGTAAAGCGTGGGCCGATCGAAGGCAGCGGGGCAATGCACCAGGAAAACGGGCATCCGCGACCCTGGCAGCAGTGCCTCGAGCAGCGAGAACACGTAACGGTGTGCTCCCAACTGCAGTTCGACATCCTGTACGCCCGCGACGTGTGAAGCATTGAGTGCGCTCAGGCCGATGCTCGAATACAGCGGCATGAAGAGGCGGATGTCGTGTCCCTGTCCGTGCAGGTAGCGCGGCAACGCGCCGGCGACGTCGGCGAGGCCACCGGTTTTGGCCAGCGGTGCGATCTCGGAAGCAATGAAGCAGATGCGTAGCGGCATGTGAGGTGGGCGTGCGGCAGGTCTGCGTTGCGGGACCGGGACGAAACGGGGCGAGGCGTGAGGACGTCAGGAGTCTCGTCCTCACGTCATGACGTTCTCTCGCACTAACGTTCCTCGGAGCTCTTGTCGTTCGCCGTCGCGTCCGACCCGTTGCCTCTCGGCTCACGCTGGGGCGTGAATGCAGCGAGCATCGATTCCTGCATGCGCGACCATATTTCGAGATTCTGGCGGGTCAGCTCCGACATGGCTGCCATGGGCGCATTGGTCATCATCCGCGCCAGCTGCGCCTGCACGACTTCCTGCTGCCGCATGAACGTCTCGACGCTCTTCTCCAGGTACGTGCTCAGGAATCCCTGCAGCGAATTGCCGTAGAACCGGATCAGCGACTCGAGCAGCGGCGTCGACAGGATCGGTCGGCCGAACTGCTCCTGTTCAGCGATCACCTGCAGCAGGATCAGTCGGGTGATGTCTTCGTTGGTCTTGTCTTCGACGACTCGCACCTGTTCGCCGCTGACCACCAGGTTGCGGATGTCATCGAGCGTGATGTGACGGCTCTGGGATGCGTCATAGAGACGGCGATTGGCGTACTTCTTGATCAGGCGTGGTTCGCTCATGCTCCGGTCTCTGTTCGATCCGACTGTGGCGCCCTGCAGGCGATGTCCGCACCATCGGTGGCTCGTCCCGCGTGCTGCGGACGACGCTGCTGCCGATGTGAGACGGATTTCTGGGACAATGCACTGCAAGGCGCCGTGCGCCGCAACGCCGGCCTACTCTAGCGGCGCGCATTTGGCGCTGCAACAAGGCACGGGTGACTGAACGATTCTTCACGACGCACAGGAGCGTCTGCGGGTACGAGCAAACCATGGCCGAGTCAGATTCCGGATCGAAAGAATCGCAGTGGGCAGCCTGGATCGAGCAGCAGCGCGAGACGTTGCGGCAACAGGGCAAAGCCAACGGCAACGGGGCAGCGCCGGGTCTCAATGATCAGTGGCGCAGCCTGGGCGATGCGTGGCTGGGCGGCCTGGCAGAACTCAGCCGGAAACAATCGACAAGCGGCCCGGGCTCTGTCGACGAGACAGTCGCGCCGTTCAAGGTGGGCGAGGAACTGCTCGAGGTCTGGCGCACGGCCGGGGTGACCATGGATGCCGCCCGCCAACAGGCCACCACGGCGCTCGTCGATCTGTTGGGTCGGCTGCCGCCGCTCGGTCTGACGCGTGAACACGCCAGGACGTGGCGCGATCTGGCCGCTGCCCAGGCCGAATCGCAGCGCCTGGAACAGGAGCTGCATGCCGTATTGCTGCGCGTGCAGGGTGATGCACTCAACCTTCTCGAGCGGCGCGTCCGCGAACTCGAGAAGAAGCAGCAGCCGATCGCAAGCTATCGCGATCTGTACAACCTGTGGGTGGAGTGCGCGGAACAGGTGTACTCGAAAGTGGCGCAGAGCGACGCATACAGCCGGCTGCAGGCGCAGCTCGGCAACGCCAGCATGCGACTGCGAGCGCACCAGCAGAAGATCATCGAACATGCGCTGCGGCAGTTCGACCTGCCCACTCGCTCCGAGATCAATTCGGTGCATCTGCAGTTGCGTGAGCTGAAGCAGAAAGTTGCCTTGCTCGAGCGCAGTGAGACACCTCGCGCCGCTGTACGCAAGCGACCGGCAGCAAAGAAATCGCCGAAGACGCGGGGCCAGGCAGGCAAGCGCAGAGGCAGAACGCGATGAGCGAGCTCAGATTCGATCAGCAGCAGCTGGCCCGCGAGGCGGAAGCGTTCACGCAGCGACTGGTGCGCGGCCTGGGTGCACTGGCGCAGATTGGCGAAGTGGCCATCGGCACCACGGCCAAGGACGAGGTGTATCGCGAAGACAAGCTGGTCCTGTATCGCTATCGACCTCTGGATGAAGTTTCCGCCGCTGCGCGGGTGCGCGTGCCGCTGCTGATCTGCTACGCACTCGTGAATCGTCCGTACATGATGGATCTGCAGCCGGATCGCTCACTGATCCGCGGCCTGCTGCAGCGGGGCATCGATGTCTACCTGATCGACTGGGGCTACCCCGACGGTGCCGATCGGTTCCTCACGCTGGATGACTATGTGTCCGGATATCTGGCGCGATGCGTGAACGCAGTGCGCGAGGCGAGCGGTTGCCCGCGCATCAACCTGCTCGGTGTCTGCCAGGGCGGAACGCTCAGTCTGTGTCATGCAGCACTCCACGGCGAGGGCATACGCAATCTCGTGACCATGGTGACGCCCGTCGATTTTCGCACCCCGGAAAATCTGCTCACGCGGTGGACCGAGCACGTCGATCTGGATGCGATGGTGGCGACGACCGGCAACGTGCCGGGAGAAATGCTCAACGCGCTGTTTCTCGGACTGCAGCCGTTTCGCCTCACCAGCCAGAAATACGTGGACCTGCTCGATCACATCGACAATCCGCGTGCGCTGGAAAACTTCCTGCGCATGGAGCAGTGGATCTTCGATAGTCCGGATCAGCCCGGGGAGATGTTCCGGCAATTCATGACCTGGTTCGTCAAGGAGAACCGCCTCGTCACCGGCAAGCTGGAACTCGGTGGGAGGTCCGTGCGGCTCGAGGATGTCACCGTGCCGCTGCTCAACATCTACGCCACGCAGGATCACCTGGTCCCGCCGTCGGCGAGCACACCGCTGGAACGACTGACGGGCACGCGCGACTACAGCAGCTATGCCTTTCCGGGCGGGCATATCGGCATCTATGTCAGCGGTGCTGCACAGAAGGAGGTGCCGGTCCGGATCGCACACTGGCTGAAGGAGCGGGACGGACGGAAATGACCGGGGCGACCGCCTGGTTATGGCGCCATTACCTCCGGGTCTGTTCTTGGCGCAGGCCGGCGAGTAAATTGCCGCTGTTTCGTATTCCGCCACCTCGTCCGCAGTCACCGGTCTGTAACCCACCATGATCTACGACAGCATTCTCGGCACCATCGGCCGCACTCCCATCGTCCGGGTCAATCGTCTGGCGCCCGCCAACGTGACTCTGTACGTCAAGTGCGAGTTCTTCAACCCGCTATCCTCGGTCAAAGACCGGTTGGCGATCGCCATCATCGAGGACGCCGAACGACGCGGCACGATCAAGCCGGGACAGACTGTGGTCGAAGCGACGTCCGGTAACACGGGCATTGCGCTCGCGATGGTATGCGCGGCGAAGGGCTATCCGTTCGTGGCCGTGATGGCCGAAACCTTCTCGGTCGAGCGGCGCAAGATCATGCGCATGCTGGGCGCCAAGGTGATCCTGACCCCGGCTGCGGAGCGCGGCTCGGGCATGGTGCGCAAGGCCGAGGAACTGGCGCGCAAGCATGGCTGGTTCCTGGCGCGTCAGTTCGAGAACCCGGCCAATCCGGAATATCACCGCAACACCACCGGTCCGGAAATTCTCAGCGATTTCGCCGGCCGCCGGCTCGACTTCTGGGTAACCGGCTGGGGCACGGGCGGCACGCTGACGGGCGCGGGGGAGATGATCAAGAAGGCTCGCCCGGACACGAAGATCATCGTGTCGGAGCCCGCGGCGGCATCGCTCCTGTCAGGGGCCGAGTTCAAACCCCACAAGATCCAGGGCTGGACGCCGGATTTCGTGCCGGCAGTGCTGAATCGCGAGGTCCCGGACGAAATCCTGCCTGTAACCGACGATGAGGCCATCCAGGCGTCGCGCGCCCTGGCGGCGAAGGAAGGCATTTTCTGCGGAATCTCGTCCGGCGGCACGTTCGCGGCGGCGCTGAAAGTGGCGCAGAAGGCGCCGAACGGTTCGGTGATCCTGGCCATGCTGCCGGATACCGGCGAGCGCTACCTGACCACGCCGCTGTTCGAAGGCATTCCGGACGCTTCCGACGCAGAGCCATAAAAGAGGAAGTGAATGGTGAATGGTGAATGGGGACTGGCAGAACACCAATTCCCCATTCCCGTTTCCCGTCTCCCCATTCCCCCAGTCCCTTCTTCCTCCTCCACCGCTTGAGCTTTTTGCTGATTCCGCGGCGTTGCAGGGCGCGGATATCATCCAATCCATGATTTCCTGCGTCGCGCCGCGGACTGACGCAGCGCGGCCCGTCCGTGGGTGAACTCACCCGCCGCAACCGGGTCGTACTCCCGGTTCACCCAACGAGTTTCTCAACGCCTGGCGAGTGTTCGTCGGGCCCTCCGCAGCGATCTTGCAAAGGGCCTGCGGACCTGGCGTGTCCTCAATTCATGACTGCAAACGTGCGCAACTTGACTGTCGGTGCGGCGCTGCTCGCCGCCCTCGCGGGACTGGTGTGGTTCGCTGCTTCGAACGGCGATGCGCCGGCAACCGCGGCCGGTCCCGTGGGCAGCGGTGCGGTCAGCGTAGTCGCAACGACCGTCAACTACAGGCCTTTCGCGCAGGACATGGAAGCGATCGGCACGGCGCGGGCCAATGAAGCCATCGACGTCACGGCCAAGCTCTCGAACCGGGTCACCGCCATCCATTTCCGCGAAGGCCAGCAGGTGCGGGCGGGCGACGTGCTGGTGGACTTCGACAGCGAGCAGGCGCGCGCGAACCTCGAAGGTGCGGAGGCCGCGCTGCGCGACAGCCGCAGCCAGTTCAATCGCAGCCGCGAACTGTTTGCCACCCACGCGCTCTCGGAGTCACAGCTCGACCAGGTGCAGGCCACGCTCAGCGTGAATGAAGCGCGCGTCGCCGTGGCACGTGCCCAGTTGAACGACACCATGATTCGCGCGCCGTTCGCCGGCCGCGTCGGGCTACGCAATATCAGCGTCGGCAGCTATGTCAGTCCAGACACAGTCATCACCACACTCGATGACACCAGCGTCATCAAGCTCGACTTCTCCGTGCCCGAGGTCTTCCTGGCCCAGTTGCGGGAGGGCATGGAGATCACGGGCCGCACGACTGCCTATGCCGACGAGTCTTTCAACGGCCGCGTGTCTGGCATCGACAACCGGCTCGATCCCGTGAGCCGCGCAGTGACTGTCCGCGCCCGCATCGACAATCGCGACGGACGCCTCAAGCCCGGCATGCTCATGGCCGTGAAACTCATGCGTGCCGATACGCCGGCGCTGCTGATCCCGGAACAGAGCCTGGTGCCCGAGGGTAATCGCCAGTTCGTGTTCGCCGTGCGCGATGACAAGGCCAACCGCATCGAAGTGCAGACCGGCCGGCGGCGGCCGGGCGAGGTGGAAATCGTCAAGGGACTGGCCGCCGGCGATGTCGTGATCGTCGAAGGCACGCAGAAAGTGCGCGACGGCTCGGCGGTGAAAGTGATCGCCGATGAGCGCGTCGAAGGTGCCAGCCTGGGGCGGGAACCGGTACTGCGCCGGCAGCGCGCATGATCCTCTCGGAGCTGTCCGTCCGACGGCCCGTGTTCGCGATGGTGGTGAGTCTGCTGCTCACCATCATCGGACTGATGGCGGCGAATCGCCTGCCGGTGCGCGAATATCCCGACATCAGCGCACCCATCGTCAGCATCGATACGCGTTACCGCGGTGCGACTGCCGAAGTCGTCGAGTCCAAGATCACCCAGGTCATCGAGGGCCAGGTCGCGGGCCTCGAAGGCGTGGAGAAGATCACGTCCTCCAGCGCCGAGGAACGCTCGCGCATCACCATCGAGTTCGGGCTCGGACGCGATATCGAATCTGCGGCCAACGATGTCCGTGACCGCGTCGCACGCGTGCAGGGCGATCTCCCCGATGAAGCCGAGCCGCCGGAGATCAGCAAGGTCGATGCGAACTCCGATCCGGTGATGCACATTGACGTGTCGAGCGATCGCCGCTCCGTGCTGGAGTTGAACGACTACGCAGATCGCTACATTCTCGATCGCTTTTCAGTCGTCGACGGCGTGGCCATCGCGCGCATCAACGGCGAACGCCGCTACGCCATGCGCATCTGGCTGGATCGGCAGGCGCTCGCGGGCCGACAGCTCACGGTGCAGGACATCGAAGCGGCCCTGCGCCGCGAAAACCTGCAACTGCCGGCGGGCCGCATCGAGTCGCTCAATCGCGAGTTCTCATTGCGCACCGACACGGGCTTCAGCACCGAGGAAGATTTCCGCCAGCTCGTGATCGGCCGCGGCGCTGACGGTTCGTTCGTGCGGCTGGGCGAAGTGGCGGAAGTGAAGCGCGACGCGGAGGACCTGCGCACGCTGTCGCGCTCCGATGGTGTTACCGGCATCAGCTTCGCGATCGTGCCGACGTCCACCGCGAACGTGCTGGACGTGACGCGCGGCGTGCAGGAGGAAATGCAGCGGATTCGTGCCACGCTGCCGGACGACATCCGCATGGAGGTCAATGTCGACAATTCGCTGTTCGTGCACGCCTCCATCAGTGAAGTGATGCACGCACTGGTGGTAGCACTCGTCCTGGTGCTCGTGGTCATCTACGCCTTCCTGGGTACGCTGCGCGCGACGCTGATCCCGGCAATCACGATTCCGGTCTCGATCATCGCGGCGGCCATCGTCATGGTGATGGCCGGATTCTCGATCAACGTGCTGACGCTGCTCGGCGCCGTACTCGCCATCGGCCTGGTCGTCGACGACGCCATCGTCGTGCTCGAGAACATCATGCGCCGCATCGAGGCAGGCGAACCGGCGCTGATCGCGGCGGTGGACGGCAGCCGCGAGATCGGTTTCGCGGTGCTCGCGACCACGCTGGTGCTGATTGCCGTGTTCCTGCCGATTTCATACCTGCCGGGCAACCTGGGCCGGCTGTTCGGCGAGTTCGGCATCACCATCGCGGCCGCGATCGGTTTCTCGGCGCTGATCTCGCTGACGCTGGTGCCGATGCTCACCTCGAAGTTCTTCGCCCGCGGCGCGGTGCGCAGTCGCACGACACTGGTGGTCGAGCGGTTCTTCCACTGGCTCGCAGCGCGCTACGAGACCTCACTGCGTTCCACTATCGGCAGACCGCTGGTCGGGCTGGGCCTGGCGGTCGGCGCCATCGTGCTCGGCGGTGTGTTGTATCGCGTCCTGCCCACCGAGTACGCGCCCCAGGAAGATCGCGCCATGGTGCAGATCCTGGTCACGGCGCCCGAGGGCTCGAGCCTTGCCTATCTCGACCGCTACCTGAAGCAGGTCGAGGCAGTGGCTGTCGATGAAGTGAACCGTGGCAATGCGCGGCGAGTGCTGACACGCTCCGGCAACTGGGGTGGCGGCGGCGACGTGAACGCGGGCCGCGTGGTGTTGCCGCTCACGCCGTGGGACGAGCGCAGCGAGTCGTCCACGCAGATCGTGCAGCGCCTGCGCACGAAGATGGCTGATTTCCCCGGCGTACGCGTGGTCGTGGTTCAGCCTGCCGGCCTGGGAGTTCGTGGCGGCGGATCGCCCGTACGGCTGGTCCTGCGGGGTTCCACCTATGAGGAACTCGCCCGGTGGCGTGACATCGTCCTGGCGCGCGCCGCGGAGAATCCGGGCCTCGTGAACCTCGATTCGGACTACTACGAACGCAAGCCGCAGATGGACGTCGCCATCGATCGCAACCGCGCCGCCGACCTCGGCGTATCGCTGGAGTCCGTGGGACGCACGCTCGAGACGATGATGGGCTCACGCATCGTCACGACCTATCTCGAACGGGGCGAGGAATACCGCGTGATTCTGCAGGCCCGCGAGACGGACCGCGCCAGCCCGGGCGATCTGCAGAACATCTATGTGCGCTCGCAGACCACCAACGCGATGATCCCGCTCTCCAACCTGGTCAAACTCGCGGAAACGGCGGGACCCATCGACTACAAGCGTTTCGATCGCCTGCGCGCAGTGACTGTCAGCGCGAACCTGGCGCCTGGCTATTCGCTGGGTCAGGCAATCGATTACATGAAGAACGTCGTGCGCACCGATCTGCCGCCGGAAGCGCAGGTGAGTTGGGACGGTGAGTCGCGCGAATTCCAGCGCTCGGGAGCGGCGCTGTACGTGACCTTCCTGCTGTCGCTCGTGATCGTGTTCCTGGTGCTGGCGGCGCAGTTCGAAAGCTTCCGTCACCCGTTCATCATCATGATGACGGTACCGTTGGCGGTGACCGGGGCGCTGCTGGGGTTGTGGGTGCAGCACGGTTCCATCAACGTGTTCAGCCAGATCGGCTGCATCATGCTGATCGGGCTCGCCGCGAAGAACGGCATCCTGATCGTCGAGTTCGCCAACCAGCTGCGCGATCGTGGCGTGGAGTTCGTCGAAGCCGTGATCGAGGCCTCGGCGATTCGCCTGCGTCCCGTGCTGATGACCAGCCTGTGCACCCTGTTCGGCGCTATTCCGCTGATGCTGGCCACAGGTGCGGGCGCGGAGAGCCGTCGGGCCATCGGCGCGGTCGTGGTCTATGGAGTCGCGTTCTCGCTGCTGCTGACGCTGTACATCGTTCCTGCGGTCTATGCCCTGGTCGCGCGTAAGTCGCAGTCGCCGGAGCACGTGACACGCATGCTGGCCAGGCTACGGGGCGCTCCCGCGGCTGAGGAGCCAGCCGGACCCTGAGGGCCGGACAAAAAAAGACCGGCGCGAGGCCGGTCTTGAGTGGTTGTCCAAAGCGTTCGCTTGAACGCTCGCAGGAGGACAGTGGTTAGGACACGCGACAGTTGCCGCGGTTCCGTTGTATCCGCATTGGAATTCCTTGAATCCAGCGTAGGCGATTTGCCCTGACTTGGGGCGAATTGTGAACTAATTCTAATAATTGACAGGGGAACCCCCAATCCGGGTTCACCCCTCGGCCTTGCTAGAATCGGCGTACTCCCGCCGTCCGTGTCCGAGTGTCGTCCTGAATCTCCGGACGTACCGCTCGGTCGATGTCCTGCCGGCTTTTTTGAGCGAGCGCCATGCCCCTGACACCGTATCAGCAGCTGGAAGTGGAATTCCGCCGCCTGCACGCATTCCGCAGTGCAGCAAGCATCCTCCGGTGGGATTCGGCCGTGATGATGCCGCGCGGCAGCTCGGACCTGCGCGGGGAGCAGCTCGCGACGCTGGAGACCGAGGGGCA
>Ga0126377_10003352_pt1 | contig 11333 bp, 12 predicted proteins | sample PanSoiMetPlot_22_FD_92647 | JGI IMG/M metagenome (GOLD analysis project Ga0126377, IMG submission 92647) | Tropical forest soil microbial communities from Panama - MetaG Plot_22 | ecosystem: Environmental > Terrestrial > Soil > Tropical forest > Bulk soil | place: Panama | collected 2016-02-17
GCCTGAAGAGCGCCGTGAGGAGCGTCTTGAACGGCACGTGGAAGGTTGTGAAAAGCCCCTTCGCGCTGGCAGTGCCGGTCAGCGGCATGCAGGCGACCGCCCTTTTCGGGCACGGGCAGCTCGCGGACACGTTCGCCGACATTCTGGGCAAGGATCCGATCTGGAGTGCCGGCTTGCAGGTCGCGGGACGAACGCGTGGCAACCAGGCACGAGAGGCATATCCCCGTATCGAAGGCTCGACGATCAGAGCGCTCAAGTCCGCAATGTCTGCTGTGCCAGGGGACGACTACGCTGCCGAGATCGGGGCACTGAAGAAGGCGAACCGGCTGCTGCGTTGGGGCTGGTGGGTGGGGTTGGAGCGGAAAGGCCCTGAGGAGCGGGCGCGTTTCGTACAAAACCTGTACGACATTGCATCTGCATCCAGGGACGTTGCCGAGGTTGCAGAGCGTCACGGCGTACGCAGTCCCATGGAGGTCCTGAGCGCCGATCCGGCAAGGATCCGCGAAGCGGCTGCAAGCGCGCCAGCCGAAGTCAGGGAAAAGACCGAGATCGTCGCCAGACTGCTCGAGGGCCCGATGGTCGGTGCCCTGCGTGCAGTCACATCCGCGAAGATGGGCGATGACTTCGCGGCCGAACTGGTCGCTCTCGACTACGTCAACCTCAGGCTTCGTACGCTTGCCGCCAGCGGCCGCAAACCGCTGGCGGGAGCGGAGCTCGACAAAGTCGTCGCCAATCTCTACTCGATCGCGGAAGCAGCGCGTGACCTCGACGACACCGCGCAGCGGCTCAGCCAACCCAATCCAGCGCTGGTTGCGGGGAAGCGTGGGCGTTCGGCGCAGGTGCCGCAGGAACTGCGCGACAAACTGCAGGCTCTCGCGAGTCTGGCGGCGGACCAGAAGGATGTCGATGGCACCAGCCCGGCGGCGCTTTTTGACAAGCGCGGTCTCGGTTCGAGCAATCACATCGACACTCTCATCGGAGGTGCAGCGAGCAGCCTGGCACTGGCGTTGTTGATGACCGGTCCCAGTGCGGCGTATTTCAACCCACTGCATTTCCCCGAGCTGATCCGGTGGTCGCTGGTGGGTGTCGGCTTTACCGCTATCGTGCGACAGCTGGTCCAGATGGGTGTCGCAAAAGCGCTCGTTTCCAACCCCGACAGTTCCGTCCTCAAGACCCTCCGGCACGTGAATTTCCGTATGGCCGATGTGCTCAGCGGGATTTCCGCAGCCGTTGGCCTTTATGGCGGTGGCTACCTGATCCTGACCAGGCCCCTGGACTCGCTGCTCCCGTTGGTAGGGGCTGCTGGCCTGCTGAATGTCGCCGGTACGACGGTATGGATCGCCTCGCAGTTGCGTACCGAGGTCTGGAGATCGCCGGGCAACCGGCTGCATGCGCTGGCGGAACACCCGGCCGAAATCGACAGGCAGCAACAACTGAGACGCCGTGCGCTGATCATTCTGTGGACTGCGACCGTGCTCGGTGCCGCCGCGCAGGTCAGCTACGGTATCTGGGGCTACAACCCGAACGACAAGAACAAGAACAACGCTCCGCCCGCGCCGGGCACGCCAACACCGACTCCACCGCCGACTGCGACTATTCCCGGAACACCACCGTCCGGCCAGCCGACGACGCCGGTACAACCTCCTACGACGACACCGCCCGGTCCGACTCAACCCACTCACAGGACGGTACGTGTCGGTGACAACGGCCTGAACACGCTCACGGCGATTGCCCGCGCGTACCAGTTCTTCTATCTGTCGGAAGCGCAGCGCATTGACCCGACGCTGTCGCGGGCAACGCGCACTTTGCTGTCGCTCACGAAGCTCTACGCAGTGAATCGGCAATTTGACCCGAAGCTCGAAGGCAATGGCCTGACACCCGGTCGAACTGAGGAAGGCAAACGCGATCCGGATCTGATCTTCAGGGGCGAGGAAATCGTCGTCGTTGCCTGAACCGTCGGGAGAGTCGCATGAACACCAGGCATTACCGCACGCATGATACGTTGCACCCGGCTCACGATACCCTTGCCCCGGAGATCGCTGGACCGCAGCGCGATGAATCCGAGAGCAGCGGTGGCGGAGCCGCAGACCTGATCAGAGCAACGATCGGGATGCGTCGCCTGGAGCGGGACTTTGCGCAAATTGCCTCGGATCCCGCTGCGCTGCGCGGCTTCAGTGAGCTGCCGGCGTCGATCCAGGCGCTGGCAACGACGGAGCCGACGAGCTTCTGGATGCTGTGGCAGCTGGGTCAGAGTGGTGTGGACCTGCACGAGATCGACCAGATGCGTCGTGCAATGCAGGAATGTGTGGACAGCGGACTGCGCGCCGCCGGTTGGGATGGCAGCAATCCGCCAAGCGATGAGCAGCTGCACCAGGCCGAGCTCGCCGCGTTGCGTCTGCTGGAAGAACTCCCGTTCGCTGGCATGACGACTGAGTCGTAGTTCTTCCCTTCGCACACGACCTCCGCGCGCCTGATTGTTCCGGCTGGCGACGTCTAACAGCAGCAGTGTCCGGAGATGCTCATGTGCATCACAGCGCAGGGTTTCTGGCAGATGCTGGTTGTCGCGTCGTTCTCGCTGGCGAGCAGCAGCGTCTGCGCCCAGCATGTCTCGATGGGGGGCGGAGCGGGAATCGGAACGTTCCTTTCCGGCGGCGCCGGCGCCCAGTACGCCAACTGGCACCGGATGGGCATGCTGGCAGTGACGTTGCCACACAGCGATTTTCAGGTTCGCGTCCTGAAGGGTTCGCTGGAAAGAACACGCGCGATCGAGTCCGGCACCGGCGATAACGACCTGGACTACGAAGGTCTCGACTTCGTCGCTACGCGCGAAGGCACCGGGCTACCGGTCGCGCTTGCACTTGGAGTGGCGCGCTACGAGGAGGCATATCACGTCGGCTACCCGGACAGGGACCTGGGTGGCAGCGAGTTCGTTCATCGCTGGGGCCCGCATGTCTCGGCGATGCGATCGTGGCCGGTGACGCGCTGGTTCGATGTGTGGTCCGAAGCCGATCTGCACTACGCACCGTATCAGCCGGCGCAGCTCGTGCTCTTTCTCAACGTCGGTATCGGCGTGCGATTCTGATCCGAGTCCCGGATCGACTGATCAGACCCGGCAGTGAATGGTCGCCATGGCACTGTCATCCGGGTTGTAGTCGGGATCGTCGGGCACGAAGGGTTCGGTCGTGAGGCGCGCGTTCACCATGTCGCCGACTGTCCACAGCTTGCCGAACCCGAAACCACCCGATGTGCTCGAGCCGCGAACCTGGACGGCGCGCAACAACTCGACACCGCGGCTCGACGTGCCGTGGCAATAGGGCGCTACAACGCGCGGCAGGTCGTGATACCTGAACTCGAGCAGCGTCTTGCGGCGGATCGCTTCACAGATGATGCGGCTCGTTGCGGATTCGATCATGCTGGCGCACCTGGGATGCGGATGGCGACTACATGAACATCTTCGGGCGCGCAGATATCCGGCGCAAGCTCATTGCGCCTGTCGTGCTGCTCATGCTCTCGGCCCTGTTCGCCTGCTCGGCGGGCGACGAGGCGTCGCAGGCGGGCAAGGCTGACATTCTCCTGTTCAACGGTGATGGCGTCTCGCGCAATGACGTCGCAGCGTTCGAGCGAATCCTGCGCGCGAATCATTTCAACTACGCGACGGTGGACTCGCGACAACTGAACGAGATGGATGCGCTGCAGCTGCGATCACATCGCCTGCTCATCGTGCCCGGCGGAAACTTTGTGGAGATGGGCAAAGGACTCACGGCGGTCGCAACCGCGAACGTGCGCGATGCGGTTCACGGCGGTCTGAACTATCTCGGCGTCTGCGGCGGCGCTTTCATCGCCGGCAATTCGCCGTACAACGGGATCAATCTCACCGATGGCGTGCGATTCCGTTTTTACTCTCTCGAGACTCAGAACATTCGCAAGGCAGTGGTAGCCATCGCGGTTCCCGGTGCGCCGACGACGGTCGATCACTACTGGGAGGACGGCCCGGAGCTCACGGGATGGGGCGACGCCGTTGCGAAGTATCCCGACGGAACGCCCGCTGTCGCACAAGGTGCCGCCGGAAGTGGATGGGTCATCCTGTCTGGTGTACATCCGGAGGCGCCGGAGAACTGGAGGGACGGCATGACCTTCACGACCTCCGCTGACGCCAGCAATGCCTACGCCGTAAAGCTCATCGATGCGGCATTGAACAGGACGTCGCTCGCACACTATTGAAGGAATACAGTGAGACATATTTCCGCAAGGCCGGCATTTTCCGGTTGCGTCATCAACATCTCGTGCTATTCTGCGCGCCGCTGAGATTCCGCGGCATTGCCGCTCAACCAGAACCTTACTGAAATGCTTTCGATCTACGGAACAGCCATGCAAAGAACGCTACGCGATCTCAATCGCGCCGCGCTCGGCTGCCCGTCGCTCATGGGTAGCTGGTCACGGCCCGTCGCGAATCATTGTCGCGAGTCGCAGTTCGACTTTGTGATCGAACTCGATCGATAGCGCCTTCAGGGCTCCAGCCCCGAAGGCGCAAGCCGGACGGGGCACCACGGGAGCCTGGCCACCTGAGATCTCACTCAGAGCTGGCAAGAAATCACCCAGACAGTGTTCCGCCCGCGAGGTGAAGTCCTCGAACGGATTCGTACGCGCATGCGTATGGACCCCTGCGCCGCGCGTTCGGCCAGGACGCTGTTTAACAACATGGAAAGTCAGGGCTCTCACCCCGGGCTTCGCATTGCGCACTGAATTCTTCAGATGCGCGGCACGCACGCGCGTCCAACACGCGCTGATGTGTTTGCGAGGTTCAGGGCAGCGAGCCTCTGATCCATCGGTTTTCCCAGGGCGCGCATTCAATGCGCGCACAAGGGAATGCTGATGGATCAGAGATTCCGGGAGCCCGAGCTGATGAGATTTTTTGCAGCACGTGAAAGCGTGAGGGTCTCACTCGCTCACGAATTCCGTGAAAGCAGCTCAACTGCGCGCCATGACGAGCCAACACGCCATGTTGAAGCGTGCCGCCCCGTCCTGAACGAATGAGGCGAATGCAGTGCGAAGAGCGTCGGTTACTTGTGCGCGCGTTTTTTCATCGGCCTCTCGCAGTGCCGCTCCCACGGGCCCGAGCCGGGTGACGTAGGTCAGCAGGTCTTGCTGCGAAACCGCTGCGGGAATGTCAATCGGTCGGATATCGATGCTGCGCCAACCACTGGCATGCAGAATGCCGCGAACTCGCTCCGGATCCGCAAAACCGAACTGGCCCGGCCCGTTGGGATCGGGCGTCGGCAGGGCCGGGAGGAACGGTGCGGCTGCTCGCATCGCGGTCGTCATGAATGGATTTTCTGCCGGACTGCGCCAGGCCACGAAGGCAAGTGTGCCTTCGCTGCGCATTGCGCGTCTGATATTGGCGAAGGCGCTTACCGGATCGTCAAAGAACATGACGCCGAATCGTGAGATCGCAGCGTCAAAGCTGTTCGGTTCGAACGCGTGAGTCTGCGCGTCGGCCTCGATGAAGGCAGCGTTGCCGAGCCCTTCAGCACTGGCTCGGCGCCTGGCAACCTCGACCAATGCGGCCGAGATGTCTGCCCCGATGCACGTGCCCTGCAGCTTCAGTTGCTTCGCGACGGCAAGCGTCGTAGCACCGGCACCGCAGCCGATATCGAGTACGCGCCGTGTCTGATCATGTACGGCCTGCTCAACCAGCAACGGGCTGAACGGCGCCAGCACTGCATCGAGGATGCTCTGCAGGTCGACCCAGGCCTGGCCCGATGCTCCATTCCACAGCGCGGCCTGGTCGGAATTGACGGGGTGATTCGCGGACATGTTCGCCTCCTCATCTTGCGTTCGCCGCCCGGTGGTCACACTCTACGAACTCAAGTCGACTTGAGGTCAAGCGAAGCTTTGACCCCTGTATATCTGAGGTGCGCAGAGATGAAACCGCTGGATATCGCCGACGTTTCCCGGAGCTCCGGCTTGCCGGCCTCGACCTTGCGCTTCTACGAGGAAAAGGGACTCATTGCCTCCGTTGCGCGCAGAGGTCTGCGCCGCTTGTTCGCTGCAAACGTGCTCGAGCGTCTGGCGTTCATATCGCTGGGCCAGGCAGCAGGGTTCTCGCTGGACGAGATTGCCTGCATGTTTGCTCCCGACGGCAAACCGCGCATCGATCGGTCTGCGCTCTCGGCGAAGGCTGACGAACTCGACAGAACCATTCGGCAGCTTTCGGTCATGCGCGATGGATTGCGTCATGCGGCGGTCTGCCAGGCAGCCAGTCACATGGAGTGCAAGCACTTTCGTCGTCTGCTGCAGCTGGCGGGTTCAGGACGGCTCGGCCGTTCAAAGGCGCGCGAGAATCTGTCGCGGGGACGCTGACGTTATCGCGGGACCGTTGGCCCGGATCCAGGGCAGGGCGTCCGATCCGGGCGTCTGGAGGTTCGATTCCTTCACGGTCCATCATCTTCCCCGAGAATCAGGAGGAGCCGCTGTGAGTGATGTGGTCGAGCACAAGCAGGTCATCGTCCTGCGCAAGGACCTCAACATGCGCAAGGGCAAGATGATTGCCCAGGGTGCACACGCTTCCATGCGCGCGATCCTGAATCTGGGTCACCAGGAAGCGACGTCGTTCGTGATTCCTCTGGATGAGCGGCTGGCGCCGTGGTTGCTCGGGCGGTTCAAGAAGATCTGCGTCTCAGTGAACTCCGAGATCGAATTGCTGGCGCTGCATGAGAAGGCGAGAGCAGCAGGTCTCATCACATCGCTCATCCAGGACGCGGGCCTCACGGAGTTTGGCGGTGTGCCTACGTACACTGCGGTCGCTGTCGGGCCGGATCGCTCCGATCGTGTAGATGCGATTACTGGCGAGCTGCCCTTGCTCTGAGCTGGCGAGACCGCGACGAACCCGCTGGGAAGTCGTCCAAAGGTAAGACAGCGGACTTTGACTCCGCCAATGCAGGCTCGAACCCTGCCTTCCCAGCCAACGATTCTGTAGTGACGCCAGCTCAAGACGGCAGAGCCCCGGGCGGTGAACCCGGAAGGTGCGGGTTCGAGTCCCGCGCGTCACCCCACTTTCCCGAATGATCCCTTCCTGGCGGAATGGCATACGCGTTGCGCTCAGAACGCAGTGTCCTCGCGGACGTCCCGGTTCGAGTCCGGGGGAAGGGACCAACCGACAAATGCGGGTGTAGCGGAAAAGGTAAACGCGACCCTGAAAACGTGAAGAGGGAAAGCCGAAGAGGCTACGCGGGTAATCAGCCAGGGCACGTGGTCGCGGATGCACCGAACGACTACTTCAGTGGGTGTTAGCCCGCGAGAGTCGCGCCTCTTGCCGGGCGTGTCGAAAGGGCCTCGGCCGCTTTCGACAGAAGAACAGGGGAAGCGCGTTTTCCAAGCCGACGCTGTCTCCGAGTAATGACCGGAGTTCCGCCATCTGCAGGTTCGACTCCTGTCGCCCGCACCACTTACCCGGGTTTCAGCTACAGCCATTCGGATGCCACGTTAACTCAGCGGCCAGAGTGCTCGCCTGTCTAGCGAGAAGTCACGGGTTCGAATCCCGTACGTGGCGCCAGGTCATCTGCACAGGTAGCTCAAACCGGTAGAGCGCTGCCCTGAAGAGGCAGGCGTTGCAGGTTCAACTCCTGCCCTGTGCACCACTATGAATATTGGCCAGTAGCTCAGTCGGCAGAGCGCCTCGCTGTTAACGAGGAAGTCACAGGTTCGAGCCCTGCCTGGCCAGCCAGTTCAAGATCAGAGAGATGGCCGAGCGGCAGTGATTACCGTGACGATACGACGCGCCCACGCTCGTATTGGAAATGCCGTGGCAGCGGCATCGATAGCCAACGGTTCCGCTGGCGATCGAAGCGCCGAACGGTGATTGACTGTTCATCGCCTGAGGGTACCTCGAGTACCCAATCGGCAGTTTTGAAACCACACCCCTTCGCTGGTGGTGCTTCCTCGGGTGGCGCCGCTCGCGTCTCGCGTCCGACCATGTTCCAGCTCAAGCCGCCGTCGTCAGACACGAGCGTTTCGATCACGAGCGAACGGTCGTCGACGGACGCAGATTCTGCGTCGTAGGCAATTGCGATTTCCCCCTTCGATGCATCGACGAAGGTCATGGTCAGGGGCCAACCGTCCGGTACAGCGTGGCCTTCCAATCGTTGTATCTCTGCAAGCTGACGCCAGGTTCGGCCTCCGTCCAGCGAGCCGGACAGGAGCATCGCGCCCGGCCCCTCGACAGTCCACAGCGCGAGCGCCCAACCGTGCAGATCGTCCGTGAAGGCCACATGCGTCACCTCGCTGCCGAGAACAGCGGGCATGACCTCATGCCAGGTTCTGCCGCCGTCGGCAGTCCGCAGCAGGAAAGAGCGGATCGTGCCGGCAGGGACGCGCAGGCCTCCGAAGAGAAAAGCGACGTCCTTGTCGATCGGACACAATCCGCTCACTTCCAGATCAACTCCGCTTTCGTCCGCCTGTTCAGACATCCAGCTGATGCCATCAAGATCGAAGCTGTCGGTCAGGAACTCTATCGCGGGTGCCGAGGGCTCCGGTGCAGGGCGTTTGCACGCAGCCGGGATCATCGCCAGGAGCGCTATGGCAGCGGCGCAGAAAGTCAAAGACTGCCTCTTGCTGGACAAGCGTACTTCCTTGCCTTTGGGCGGCGCACAATTGTGCATCCGAAGGCATGCGGAAGGCGAGATGCTTCCGACTGTTCGATCCCGCTTGCGGGCAACAGAGATTCTGGCACTCGTGGCCGAGCGGTCGACCAGGTTCGCCGGGAGCGAACCTGAACGATCGGTCAGCGCGCGCTGATCGATCGGCCCGACGTACGGAGTAACGCGCCGGACTGCAAATCCGGTGAGCTCATTGCTCCGCGTCATCGACAAAATTGCCGGGAGCAATTTTGGACATCGCGATGAAAGTTCATCGCGGTGGGCCCAATGGGCCGGAGCACATGGATGTGCGGAGCAGTCTGACCGAGTGCTCCATTCCGTTTCCAGCGACCTGGCGCAGTCTCGCAGTCCTGCCATTTCATTCCGTCCGCTTAGCTCAGTTGGTAGAGCACTCGACCGATAATCGAGAGGCCGTTGGTTCGAATCCAACCGCGGACACCATTCATTCGTACAGTGGCGCAGCGGCCTGACGCACCGGTCTCACAAGCCGGCTATCGATGGTTCAACAAAATCGTCAGGAGCGATTTTGGACAGCGATAGGCTGGCGCGAACGCGCGCCGGCCAGGGATGGCGTAGGCGCAATCCATCCTGCACGACCACATCACCAACCACCACAGGAGGAGCACCATGAGTCCGCACATTCTCGCGCTCGACGTCGCCGGCGCTCCGCACCGGTGGATCAACGTGCGCAACGCCGCCCACTACTACGCCACCGACATGATCGCGTGGGCTGTCGGTCAGCACGAATTCCTGCTGCGCGGTGGTACCCAGCGCTCGACCGGCCTTCAGTCGCTCATCCGCGCCAGCTCGATCATCGCGATCAAGGGCAGGGACTTCATGGTCCGCCATTTCGAGCAGGTACCGACGCTCACCAAGGAGATGCTGCTCGCCCGCGACCGGTATGTCTGCGCGTACTGCGCGCAGCGGTTCCGGTTCGATCAGCTCGACATGGAGCACATCGTGCCGAGTTCGAAGGGCGGTGAGGATTCGTGGACGAACCTCGTCGCTGCCTGCAAGGCGTGCAACAACCGCAAGGCCAACCGCACGCCGGAGGCGGCGGGCATGAAGCTGCACTACGTGCCGTACGTGCCGAACCGGTACGAGGCGTTCATCCTGAGCAACCGCAGGATCCTGGCCGACCAGATGGAGTTCCTGCTCCAGGGGGTGCCGAAGAACTCGCGGATACACCAGCTCATGTGAAGTCGGCAGGCGGAAATCGGTCCGCCTGCCGCCGTGGTCCGGTCAGGGAGTTTCCGGATTGAGTGTCTCGACGACATGCGTGCGAATGACGTCGAAGAATGGATTGCTGCGCAATCGCGCAAAGGTCCCGAGTCCGACCACAAGTGCACCGCTTTCGCCTTTTCCGGCGACGGCGCCGATGTTGTACTGCGTTCCGGCATTCGAAGGCGTCAGCCCGTACACGGGATCGTCGATCGGAAACGGCAAAGCCACGTGGCCGACGGAGAAAACGCCCGCAGGCCATTCGAGCGGCAAATCCTTCGTGCTGACCTGGTCCGAGCCTGCTTCGCGTGTGTAGGCACAGACCTTGCGGGTTGCGCTGTCGCAGTTGGCGATGAGAGTGACGCGAAACGGCTGGGTGTGAGTGCGCAGCCGCTGTATGTCTTCCAGAAGATCGGGCGTGATCAGACTCTCGATGGCTTCGAGGTGATTGATGTCGAATGCGATCAACTCGTGACCGGCTGGCGGCAAGCGGGCCAGCAGTCCGTTGATGACCTGGCTGGCCGTAACGGTGGAATCGACGACCGACTGGTACGCGTGCACGCGCGGCATCGCGGCAAGCTGTTCCGGCGTCAGTGAATCGAGTGTTTCCTGCACGACGTGCGTCAGCTTGTAGATCTGGTTGGCGGCATTCACCGGGAAGGAGTTGTACTTGTACGGATCGTATTCCGGCAGCACGTCGAGCCAGCGCGACTTCTCGAATCCGGGAATGAAGGCCAGGTCGGACAGGATGTTGGTCAGTACGGCAAAGGGCGAAATGCCGATGGCCGCCGATACCAGGTGCAGGTCGGCAGGCCTGGGCAACGACGCGTCGGTGAGCGAGCGCAGCGAATACAGGGTGAGCAGCGCGGCGCCCGTGGAGTGTCCGCCTGCGATGAAGGGCTTGCCCGGGCTGTGAGCTGCCGCATGTTTCGCTGCGAGGACCACGGCCGCATACCAATCCTCCCAGGTCACATCGAGCAACCCCGATGGCAGCGTACCGTGTCCCGGCAGTCTCAGTACGACTACGTAGTAGCCCTGTGCCACGAACGTATCGGCAAGCGCGCGCATGCTGTATGGCGAGTCGGACAGGCCATGCACCAGCAGCACCGACCCGCGCGGCTCTCCTGCAGGTACGAGATCGAAAGAATGGTTGTACGGCGTGTCGAGTGCGAGGTGTGCGACGGCGCTCTGCGGGTTGTAGCGACTCAGTTGCCAGGTGTCCCGGGCCTGTGGCGCGTCGAGCACGCGTTCGCGCATCTCCTTGATCAAGCGCTCTTCGAGCTGGCGATATTCGTCGAATGAACCGGGTCCGCGGGGATCTCCGGCGTGGAACTCATGCTGCAGCTGGAGTTGGTGCCAGGCTTTCAGGTCGGCCAGTCGGGCGCGGGCTTGCAGCGAAAACACGAGAACGATGGTGGCCAGGATGATCACGCCCAGCAGCGCGAAGTTGATGAGCCA
>Ga0126377_10003353_pt1 | contig 11329 bp, 13 predicted proteins | sample PanSoiMetPlot_22_FD_92647 | JGI IMG/M metagenome (GOLD analysis project Ga0126377, IMG submission 92647) | Tropical forest soil microbial communities from Panama - MetaG Plot_22 | ecosystem: Environmental > Terrestrial > Soil > Tropical forest > Bulk soil | place: Panama | collected 2016-02-17
GGAGGGAGAATGAAAGTGGTTTCGGAATAATTGAACTCGAGGGCGATGGCTTGCATCTGATCTTCAGTCAAGCCCCGCGCATTGGGCAACACCGCGAGTTGATTGCCGGCGAATGGTTGTCCGGTAAAGACGTCGATCAGCGCGAATCGATATGAGTTCACCAGGGCTCCCCCTTCAACTCAATCACGTTCCCTTCGGGATCATTCAAATAGATAGAAGGGCCTTCACCATCCGCGCCATACCGTGAACTGACATCCTCCGCTTTGACGCCATGGCGATTAAGGTGGGCGTAAATCGCTTCCGCGTCGAATGGTTCTAGACGGAGACAGAGATGATCCATATTCCGACCTTGCGGCCCTGGCGGCGATCCTCCCCGACGCCCCAATTCGCCATCAACTGTGATCAGGTCGATCAACGAGCGCCCCGCCCGAAGCTGAGTTAATCCAAGCTCTTCCTGGCGGCGCTCGACGTTGCAACCGAGTACGTCGCAATAAAACCTGAGCATTGCATCAAGCTTTGTTACGCGCAACACAACATGATCAATTTCACGGATCCGAATCATTGGAAGCCATTATTGCAGAAAAGAGCGCGTGGACGCCAACGAACTTCGAGAATCGGTGGAGGATCGAGTAATGAAGATCGAGGATCGAGGATCGAGGATCGAGGATCGAGGATCGAGGATCGAGGACAATCTATTTTCGAACCTCTATTTTCTATCTTCGATCCTCTTCATTCACCTACGTACTTGCCGATGATCGCCGCGAGTTTCTTCTTGGTCTCAGCCGGGATCGCGGCGGGCTGGGTCAGAATCGCGTGACGGAGCGCGACGCCGCACTTGCAGTCGCGCGGCGTCGTGGCCAGACGGCGCACGGCGTCGCGGATGATCATCTGCGCGTTGGCCGAATTCTTATTCAGGTATTCGATAATCATCTCGACGGTCACCGCGTCGTGATCCGGATGCCAACAATCGTAATCGGTCACCAGGGCCATCGTCGAGTAACAGATCTCGGCCTCGCGCGCCAGCTTGGCTTCCTGCAGATTGGTCATGCCAATCACGTCCATCCCCCAACTGCGATAGAGCCGCGATTCGGCGAGCGTCGAGAAGGCCGGCCCTTCCATGCACAGATAGGTTCCGCCACGATGAATCTTGATCCCGGCCGACTCTCCCGCGCCGGCCACAACGCCCCCCAGAGATTGGCAGACGGGATGGGCGAACGCGATGTGCGCGACCACGCCTTCGCCGAAGAAAGTCGAGACGCGACCTCGTGTGCGGTCTAAGAATTGATCGGGGATAACGATGTCCATCGGCGCGTACCGCTCTTGCAGCGAGCCGACCGCCGAGGCCGAAATGATCCGTTCTACGCCCAACAGTTTCATCGCATAGATGTTGGCGCGGAACGGCAACTCGGTAGGCATGAGGCGATGGCCGCGCCCGTGCCGGGCCAGGAAGGCGACGCGCGCGCCTTCGAGCGTTCCTAGAATGAAGTTATCCGAAGGTTTGCCGAACGGTGTTTCGACGCCGATCTCCCTCACGTCGGTCAAGCCGTCCATCTGATACAGACCGCTGCCGCCAATGATTCCGATTTGCGCTTTTTCCATTACTTGCTCACTCCAGGATTGATTTCACGCATTGAGCCGCCCTGTCCGCCGAGGGCGCCGGGGTTGTGATTGCGATCCAATCCGGTAACTTTGATGATGAAGTCCGTGGGCGCGGCGACTGTGTATTTCAGCGTCGCGTCTTCCAACTCGCGTTTTACTTTGTCCTGAATCAGCCGGGACTCGAACTGCTCGGACTCTGTGGTGTCTATTAAGATATGACGCGCGTGAATCTCTTCCTTTGGCTCCTGGTTCCGCTCGGGCGTCTGGCCAGGGCCTTCGTTCTTAGGGGTCGCGGGGGCGTTGGGCGGAGCCTTTCGGCGGTCGTCAACGCGGATGATGTGATAGCCGAACCTCGATTTGACCAGTTCGCCGGTTGTTTGGCCCTTCTGCAGCGCGAACGCGGCGCTTTCAAAAGCGGGGTCCATTATGCCTTTGCCGAACCAACCCAGGTCGCCTCCTTTCCCCTTACTTCCAGGGTCGTCGCTGAATTCACCGGCGATCTTCTCGAAGCTTTCGCCCTTCTTCACGCGTTCGAGCAGCCCCTGGGCTTTCTCTTTCACCTTATCCGGATCGGCCGCCGGATGCTCGGCCAGATATTTCTTCTTCTCGTCGTCGCTGAGTTTGTTCTTCTCTTCGAGCGACTTGGCGTAGAGGTTCGCCAGAAGATCGGCCTTCCCGAACTTGACAAGAACCGCGAACCCCGACTCTTTATCGAGGCCGGCCTGGCGGGCCTTCTCCGCGCGAGTCTTCGTCTGGCTCCAGATCTCCCGCTGCCGCTCCTTCTGTTCATCGGTTATCGGCTGCTTGCTGTTTGCGGCAATGAACTTGAGGTGGGCGTCAAACTGGTCTTTGTGCGACGCGTAGTAAGCCTCCCACTCCTCTTTCGATATGACCACGTCTGGATTGCGTTCAGTGTATTTGGTCGCGAGCAATTGCTCGACGCCGATATCCAATCGCTTTTTGAACTCATCGGACTTATGGAGTCCCGCGTTCTCAGCCGCTTGAGCGAACGCGAACGATCTCTTGAAATTATCAATTAGCTGCTTACGTATCATCTCGCTCTGCGCAAGCTGGCGTTTGTACATCTCCGGGAATCTCGACTCCACAAAGGTCGTCAGGTCAGCGGCCTTCAATTCGGCATAGTCGCTCTTGAAAAGCGACTTGCACGATTGCGCGCCGACAAAGCCCGTGACGAGCAGTATAAACAAAAGCGTCTTCCTCTTCACAACAAGTCTCCTTAAAAGAATTCGGGAAGTAGGGAATAGGGAGTGGGGAACAGGGAATAGCAAATAGCAATACATCGCTCTCCGTTCCCCAATCCCCATTCCCTACTCCCCACTCCCCTTCTGAGTCAATTCGATCAACACGCCGCCCGTGGATGACGGGTGGATGAATGCGACGAGCGCGCCTCCGGCGCCGATTCTCGGCCGCTCATCAATCAAGCGGGCGCCGCGGGCTTTCAATTCGCCGAGTTTCGCGTTGATGTCGTTGACTTCGACGCAAAGGTGATGAATCCCGGGGCCGCGTTTGGCCAGAAACTTCCCGACCGAGGTCTCCTCGCCGATGGCTTCGAGCAGTTCGATGCGGCTTTCGCCGATCGGCAACATGGCGACTCGCACGCCCTGATCCTCCACAACCTCGATCCCTTTCAATTCGAGGCCAAGCGCGTCGCGCCAGAACGCCAGCGCCCCCTCTATCGATTCTACGGCGACGCCCAGATGTTGAATGATTATCTCTGTTGGATTAGACAAGATTACGGCTCCGATATAGCGTTACTCGATCCGGATTCGGCCGGCGATCTCATCGACAATCGAGTATGGATCGCGGCTCCGCGAGGCGACCTGCGCAGCAAGCTCCCTCAACTGCCCCGGCGCCAGCGCTTCATCGAGCGCGAGCCGCAGCAGTCGTTCGCGCAACAATTCGATGATTCGGTTTTGGGCGACGTTTGCGCGCCTTTCCAGTGAGGCCAGATGCGTGCGGCGAAAGTCGGCGAAATTTTCGATGGCCTCGACGAACTCGACTATGCCTTTGCTCTGAACGGCGACGGTGCGGACGATTGGAGGCCTCCAGCCATTCTTTCCGCCTGGCCCATCCGACCGCTCCGACATCTCAAGCAGCGCGATCAACTCCCTTTCGGTCCGCTCGACGCCTTCGCGGTCGGCCTTGTTGATGACGAAGATGTCGCCGATCTCCATAATGCCCGCCTTGATCGCCTGAATGTCATCGCCCATTCCAGGTACGAGCACGACGACCGAAACGTCGGCGGCCTTCACGATGTCCACTTCGTCCTGTCCGACGCCGACGGTTTCGACCAGCGTCCTATCGTATCCGGCGGCTTCCAGAACCGCAACGGCGTCAACTGTCGCGCGCGCCAGCCCACCCAGATTGCCCCGCGTCGCCATCGAGCGAATGAAGACGCCTGGATCGTTGGCCAGGGTCTGCATCCTGATCCGATCGCCCAGAATCGCCCCGCCCGAAAACGGACTCGAAGGGTCAACCGCGATGACGCCGACCGTCTTACCAATCGAGCGGTAATGCAGCGCGAGTTTGTCAACGAGCGAGGATTTGCCCGCGCCTGGCGCGCCCGTCACGCCGACAGTCAGTCCGCGCCCCGTTCGCGCGAAGATCGCTTTCAAAATCTCGTTCGCGTCTGGGGCATCGTTTTCGATCTTGGAGATTGCGCGAGCGATGGCCCGCGGATCGCGCGCCAGGATTCGGTCGACAAGTGATGCGGTCATCGAAAGGACAATGGATAAAGAATTAACATCTGTAACGAACCGGAACTATAACCGCAAACGGCGCCAAATTCCACCTGCTAATCGGCGTGGGTCGGGACTATAATTAGGTCTTATGACCGCCGACTGGCTTACTACACTGGGAACCGCCGCAGGCTCCGCATGGCTTTCGGGCATCAATCTTTACGCGACCGTGCTCACGCTCGGGGTTCTGCAAAGGCTCCATCTGGTCAAATTGCCCGGCGAATTGGACATGCTGGGCGATTGGCGCATAATTGGCCTGGCGGCAGCCCTATACCTGATCGAATTCGTCGCCGACAAGATTCCCGCCGTCGATTCGGTCTGGGACGCGATCCACACTTTCATTCGCGTCCCCGCGGGGGCGATCCTGGCCGCGAGCGCATTCGCCGAATTCGACCCCACGGTAAAGATGGCCGCAATGATCATGGGCGGAGGACTCGCGCTCGGATCGCACGGGGCGAAAGCCGCGACCAGATTGGCCGCGAATACCAGCCCTGAACCAGTCTCGAATGTCGCGTTGAGTTTGACCGAAGACGTGGTCGCGTTCGGATCGACGATCCTGATGGCCTACTTTCCCATAGTGATGCTGGTCATCGTCGCGATCTTTCTGATCGTGATGATCTGGCTGACTCCGAAGATCATCCGCGCGCTGCGATGGCTGATTGCGCGGCTTACTTCCATCTTTCACTGAAATCCGCCGGCTCTTCTTTCGCGCCGGAGCGTTTATTGGCGACTCGCGCCATCACGAAGAGGAGATCGGAAAGGCGATTGAGATAGATCAGGGCGGGTTTATTGATCGCCGATTGGGCGGCGAGCGCGACGACTGATCGTTCGGCGCGGCGCGAGACGGCGCGGGCCAGATGCAGTGTGGCGCCAAGCTGCGTTCCGCCCGGCAGAATGAATTCGCGCAGCGGCTCCAACTCTTCCAGCAGCAAATCGATCAACCGCTCCATCTCGGCGACGTGACCTTCTCCGACCCTCGGGACTTGAATCTCCAGTGGACTGGCCAGGTCGGCGCCGACGATGAATAGGTCATTCTGAATCTTGCCGAGCGCCTCATCCAGTTGCGAGTCGGTCAGGCTGACTCGCGCGATTCCAAGCAGCGAATTCAATTCATCGACGTCGCCGTAGGCGACGACGCGCGGATCGGCCTTGCTGACTCGGCTTCCATCAACCAGCGAGGTCTCGCCCGCGTCGCCGCTCTTTGTGTAAACACGACTGATTCTCACTGTAAACTCCTCTGAAAATCCCTGGGAGCGCAGGCATCCTTGCCTGCGCTCCCAGGGACGCGCTTTCATACTTTCAGGGCGTCGCCACGCGACATGTAAGCTCCTCGGAAAATAACCACGTAGTAACGAATAAATTCGTTACTACGTAGACCACCGCCTACTGTCTACCGCCGACAAATCGCAGCGTCATCTCCATGGCCAGCACGCGGCGCCATTGGCGATCAAAAGCGAAGTAAACTTGCCGCGACGATTCGAGAAACTTCCGCAACAGTGATGGATCGATCAAACGACCCAACCGCATGGTCGCGGGATTGAGCGTCTCTCGAACGTCATCGTCATACAATAACCGCAGACTGTCCGGTTTAGACGCCGGCTGGGCGACGAAATATTTCTCGTGCGCCCTGTCCCAGACTTTTTTGGCGCAGCGCCACACCGCGGGGACGAATTGGGGCAGATATCTCAACGTAAGCGGGGCCGCCGGGTAACCGTGTTCGAGCGGATAGGCGGCCAGTCGCTGGCTCAACATCGACATCAGGCTGCGAACGAGCCTGCTGTGCCTGCGTGTGCGCGCAGTCGTTTGAAGCGCCGCCTCCAACGTCGAGCGGAACATAAACGGCGAGACGCATGGCCAGACCTGGTCGACGCCGCTGACGATTCTTCCCATGCGCCGCTGCATTCGCAGCATCAGATGCGCATGATCCATTTGCGCGGTGTTGGGCCATCCGTCCAGGCCCTTGTTCAAACGACCTATGATCATAGCCAGGTGCTCGACGATGTCAAAGGCGGCGTCGGGCGGAAAGAGATCGGGGCTGCAAGGATCGGCCGCGTAACACCTCGCGGCCACCTCGCGGCAATCGATCCATTCGCGCCTCCCGACTTTCGGGAAGAGCACATTCCACTCATGGCCTCGCGCGATCTCGCCGCACGATCCGTTGACGCTCACGTCGAATTCGGCTGAAAGGCTATTGTGCGGCGAATGGACGCGGGCATAGTGGATCAGATCGCATTCGCCGTCGGTCAATCTCAACGCATCTTCGAGCCGTTGAAACTGTATCGCTTCATCCGGTTTGAAGCGACTGTTCGGCGCGCCTATCAATTCCGACAAGTTCCTCGAGATAAGAGCGTCGGGGTCGGTGTCACGACCGACGACGGCCGTTTCAAATTCGACTCCGGCGTTCAAAAAAGCGGCGACCACCAAACGCGAGCTATAACCTCCGGTCAGATCACAGACCGGGCGGCGGTATGTCGCGGCGACCTGTTCGGCCGCATATATCAGCCGCTCGCCCAAGCCTTGCGCGGCGTCTTCGCCATCAAACGCTTCCGGATCGAGATCGGACATTCGCCAGTAACGGATCGCGCCGGCCAACGCGCCATCGGCAAAACGGTAGATCGTGGCGGGTTCGAGTTTCTTCACCTCGCGGAAGAGCGTGCGGTCTTCGTAAATCGCCCCCGTGCGCAAAAATTCCTCGCAAGCCAGCGCATCCGGAGTGGCGTCGCCCAAGGCCGCGAGCAATAACGACGAAGTGGACAGAGCCACGCAATCACGGAAGACGCGCATAAAGCAATGACGGCCGCCCATTAGATCGGTGACGAAGAAGACCTCGCGGGAGCGCGCGTCGCAAAAGACGATGACGAAAAACCCCTCCAGTCCCGACGCCACGCGCGCCATGGTCTTATCAACCATGCGCCGAAGCAGACACTTCTCGTCTCCCGCTCCGTAACCGTTTGTGTGAAACCACGACCCGGCGGCCATCAGCCAGCATCCGGTCGCGTCGTCAGTGACCAAATCGCCTCCCGACCCGTTCCGGCGCGCGAACGATGCGGCGCGCGCATAGGCGACATCTATCGTATGTTTCGGCGCTTGCAATTTGATGCGCTGCGCGAGATTTAAGCCGGCCCTGAACAACTCATCCGATTTCGGCCGGACGTTGTCGGGCGATACGACAGCAAAAAAATTTCCCACTTCGCAATTCCTCCGAAAATCGCCCACAAAGAAACGAAGAGCGCGAAGGCAGTCGAGGATCGGGAGTCGAGGGTCGCCTTACGCGCGATGACGCGATTTCGATCCTCGATCTATAACCCTCTTCGCTTACTTCGTTTCTTCAGTGGTCGATTTTTATTGTTTCAGGGAGTCGCGATTCCCGGCGCCGGGCGCGGCGCCAGCCTCATCATGATTTAGGCGTTCATGAGTTTCGGGCGTCGGTAACATCTATTGGCGTTCCCCAGACGCTCGGCGGCATGCTTGAAATCGCTCCTCGCTGTGGCGTTTTGAAACGCGCGTATTCAATTGGGCGCGCGGTTTCGGGCAATCGGGATCTTATTCGGACGCGATTGTTTTCAAACGTCAGTTCGCTCGTCAGAGATTTTTTCGCAACCGAGATCAGGCGGTTGAGCGATCCGATTCCGGTATTAGAGAGCGAAATCGTGACGCCGGATGAGGAGATTTCTTGGAAGGGAGTAAATCAGCGCGCGCATACTCTACGCGCCTTTCATCAGCTTCGCAATCCGAATTTGCGCGCCTCTAATATTCAATCTGAATCGTGTGTCGCTGCGCCGTCCGGTTGAAGATCGACCTCGGGGCGCCGACGCGGCGCAAACCGCCTCGCCTGGCGCTCTCCAGGATAGGCGCATGGTTGAGAAATTAATGTGCTCGCAGGCGACGATTCGAGCGCGCCCACTCATCACAGGTTTAAAAGCATTTCTCGATAAAGAAAGGAGGTGAAAAATCATGGCAGGTATAAAGGGTGAAAAACAGAGCCAGGGAGATCAATCGACCGCCATTCGACATCAACATGGCGACCTCGCGCAGCGAGGCGACCGGACTCCTGACCACTTTCCGCTCAGCGCGCGTGAATTCTTCAGTTCCGGTCCACTCGAGATGATGCGGCGATTCTCAGAAGAGGTGGATCACGCAGTCGGACACATGTTCGAAAACCTCGGTCTCTCGCGCGGGCTAGGATTCGGCGAACTGACGACATGGACGCCCGCGGTCGAAGTCTTCGAGCGCGACAACAACATAGTTGTGCGCGCTGAATTGCCCGGACTGAGCAAGGACGACATCAAGGTCGAGATGACTGACGAGGGACTGCTCCTACATGGCGAGCGCAAAAGAGAGAAAGAGGAAGAGCGCGAAGGATGGCGCCGGTCGGAGCGAAGCTACGGCGCGTTTCGCCGGCTGATCCCGCTGCCAGAAGGCGTGAACGCCGACCAGGCGAAGGCGCGATTCGAGAACGGCGTGCTGGAAGTCACCGCGCCAATTCCCGAATCTGCGCGACGACAGCGCAGCGTTCCGATTGAGATTGGCGGAGCGCAGGCTGCGCAGACCGCCGCCGGCGGTTCGAGCAAGCGGTGAGCGGGGCGCCGTCGCTCCTCTTTAATAGCAATGCGTACTTCCACGCGGCGCGCATCTGATGCGCTTCGGGTGCGCGCCGGCGCTTATTCCTGCCGCCGACGGACTTTGCGGTTAGAGTGGTTCAGTTCCTTCGTTCAGAATGTCCAGATAGCGTTGGTAGGCGAAAACTCGATTGCGACGTTGGCCTGTCAATTCGCGGGCGATACCAAGACTCAAAAGCGCGTCCATACCTTTCCCCACCGTAGGAAAGGAGGCGCCGGCGCGGCGACAAATCTCGTTCAATGTGGTCACAGGCCGCTTACAGAGGGCGTCGAAAACACGCATGGCGCTTGTAGCGCGTCCTAGCGACTTGATCATGGTCCCATCTTCCCTGAACAGCCACTCTAAGCGTTGGGCGGTCTGAACCGCTTTGGTGGCTGTGCTCTCAACGCCTTCCAGAAAAAAGTCCAGCCAGGCTTCCCAATCGCCTTCGGCGCGCACGAGGTCGAGCAACCGATAGTATTCGGCGCGACGTTGCTTGAAATACAGGCTTAGGTAGAGCAATGGCTGCGAGAGCACATCGTAATGGCGCAGGATAAACGTAATGAGCAGGCGACCGATACGTCCGTTGCCGTCCAGAAACGGATGGATCGTCTCGAACTGGACGTGCGCCAGAGCGGCCTTGACCAGCGTTGGATAGTGCGAATGTTCGTCATGGATGAAGCGCTCCAGCGCGCCCATGCAATCCTCAACGTGTACGGGGGACGGGGGAATGAAATGCGCGTTTCCGGGCCGCGTGCCGCTAATCCAGTTCTGCGTGCGGCGGAATTCGCCAGGAGCTTTCCCACTTCCTCTGCCGCGCGAGAGCAATTCGGCGTGCATTTCCCGGATAAGACGATTGGAAAGCGGAAAGCCCTCGCGCAGCCGCGCCATGCCGTGTTCGAGGGCGGCGACATAGTTGGAAACCTCCACCACGTCATCGAATGGCGCGCCCGGAGCTTCCTCCAGCTCAAAGAGCAGCAGATCAGAAAGCGATGACTGGGTTCCTTCGATCTGAGAAGAAAGCACCGCCTCGCGTCTTACATAGGCATAGAGGAAGAGATTTGGATCGGGAAGTAGCAAGGTAATGCTATCCAAGCGTCCAAGAGCAAGGGTGGCCCGCTCCAGCAGATGCTGGCGAACGTTGGAAAGATCTAGAGGCGGCTCTGGTGGCAAAGGGTGCGGAATGAAAGCTCGCGCATGCTCGCCGCCAACGCTAGTTGTTTCATAACTTCCTGTAACTCCTCGGCGCATCTTCCAATCTCTTATTTAACGATTGTTGAATAAGCATTTCGCTTATTAAAGCAAAGTGCCGAATCGTTTAATAACGAGGCGCGGGAACGTTAAATTACCTGGGCGCGCTCGGTCAAGGGAAGATTGACGCCCTCAGACATGCAACAGACGGCCACGAAATGGTCAGGGTTGTTTGATATCCTCTCTCCGGCTTATCGCGCCACAAGGTAGGCGTCACCTATATCAATAGTCTTATCGGACCGCATAATGAATGTCAGGCGCGATTTCGATCTCTTAGGCTTCGGAGTCCCACCGATCAGCAAGGCAACATCATTAGTGGTGATGCAATAATCAGCGCAGAGCCTGCTCGCCGCGTCGAAGCTCTCATATTCGTCCAGTAGCCGCCTCAACATATTGTGAGATCTGAAGATGGAGACATTTTCATTGGCTGTATTCATAAACTACCTCTCAGGCATCTCAATTGTCCGTAATGAAATAAACTCGCCAATATGAATTGAAGCAATCAATGTGCCATAGCGGACAGAAGAGCGACAGAAAGGGTTGGTTAGCGTTGCTTTGAGCGCGGCGGCGAATCGGCTCGTAACGACCCGATCCGCTTACTTCATCACTGCTTAATTTTCTTGCTTCCCGAGCAAACATCTCCTTCCTGAACGCCGTCGGCCCATTCACGCAGCGAATTAATTCTATCCTGAGTCAACAACTCAAGCTCCATGCAGCGGCACATCGGATTGACACTGCCGTAATGAGATAGCGAATCAGATTCGGGATAGAGCGAATCCAGGTGCGCGTCTCTGAAAGCTATCCATGCCAGCTGCGCGATCTTCATCTTTTGAATGAAATTTTTATCTCCCGCATAATCGCGCATGATCTTTTGGTAAACTCGATTCAATTCCGAATCGGCTTTCTTATACTTTCCGCAAGCATCCTGATTCATTTCGGATTGCGTTTGATTAGACGCGCCGATAGAAGTATTGAGCGCCAACATAACAACAAGAGCGATTGTCCATGTAACGAGTTTCATTCGGGCCTCCTGATTCAAAATCAACTACGCGCTATCGCGCGAGTGTTCGATCTTCCCAACTTATGTTCCCGCGCTCCGACGGCTTCAACCAGCTCAACCA
>Ga0126377_10003354_pt1 | contig 11327 bp, 8 predicted proteins | sample PanSoiMetPlot_22_FD_92647 | JGI IMG/M metagenome (GOLD analysis project Ga0126377, IMG submission 92647) | Tropical forest soil microbial communities from Panama - MetaG Plot_22 | ecosystem: Environmental > Terrestrial > Soil > Tropical forest > Bulk soil | place: Panama | collected 2016-02-17
ACTGAAGAATCCCAGGCGTTGGGAATCGGGCCCGCGATAGAACAACGCGTTGCGGGGCACGGCAAATACACTTTTGCCTCTTGAGGTCTGCGGTTTCGATGTGCGATCCTTTTGCCACTGGACGGTATCGTACACAAATACGGCGACTGTCTCGTCACGATAAATTTCAGCAGCGTTTCGCGGCCGTGGGAAATCAGAACGCGCAAGCCCATAACTTTTCGGTGTAGTGTGCACCGGTGGGTGCATCGCATAGAAGAGCAGTGGGAGCGGAGACTCCCCATAGGCACGCTCGGGAACATCGGGATGTCCGTCGGTAGGGAAGAGTTCCGTCAGACGCTCCGAGGCGGCAAAGACTTGAGGGTCCATCGTTTCATAACCAGTGAATCCTAGAATCTCGATCTGCCGGCCGATCGTTCGACTCGCGGTATAGATCGACTTGGTCGCGGGCAGAGAAAGCCAAAGCGATAGGCAGACCCCCAGAGTGCAGACAAGCATCGGTCCTCGAGCGAGAGATTCAGTGTGCTGGCGCCAGAACACCACCACGGGGATCAACATCGCCGGAACAAAGTAGTGGAGAGATACCGAGCCCATCAAGTAGAACATGGCAAAAATACCGCCAGTGGTGAGGATCAGCGCTCTGGTCATTTGATCCGAACGCCGCCAGATGAAAAGACCGAAAATCGGATAGATCCCGCATGGCAAAACCACCCAGCCGATACGATTGACATCTGCAAGTGCGACATCAGCAAACCTTCGTATCAATGCGAAGGGGCTGTGCTCCCCGCCTGGACTTGGAAGGCCAAGTGCGGATAGCCCGGCCGTAATGAGCGACATAGCGAGAAGACACATTGCCAGACCGGCCCCATGAGTTAAAACCGTACGATACGGCCGAGGGCGAGTGCTTCCCAGCAAGCCGAGCAGGGTCATTCCTAAAAGAACCAGATTGGCGGGCGACGTGAGCAGTGCTATGAAAGTCCATGCCCAAACCCAGCGGCGTTCGGCTCGGATAAAAGCGGCGACGGCAGCCAGATACGAAATCATCACGAGGGTGTCCATGACTGCTGGCATCGCAACGTCGGCGCTGTAAGGATTGTAGGTGGCGCTATAAACCATCACCAACTGAAAACTAACCACAGCCCCCCAGATAAGAGCCAAGGACGCCTTGGGCAGTCGCCGTGCGTTATCCGCCTCAACCACTGAAACGATCGCGGCGAAAAGCAGCGGCATGCACAAGACCAGAGGGAGCCTCACTGCGGATTCTGTTTCTCCGAAAAGGCGAAGAAACCACGACGGCGGATAGATAACGATCAAATCGTTGATTCCGGGAAAAGATGAAACGTCGCCTGCTGCGGCGGGCCAGAAAGGCAATCCTTGGTAAAGCAGGAGCCGGGCGGCCTCAAAGCCGTGCGCGCCGTCGCCATTAAATGCTTCCCAGAAGAACTTCGGCGTGAGTCCGATCAAGAAGACCAAGGGTATGATCATCACGGAACTGACACGCGCAATCGACAGCGTTGCAAAGAATTCCGCGCTGACCGCATGCCCGAGCACGACCCGCCGGTACAGTCCGAGACCGACTCCGCACGTCAGCGCTAGAATCACTGCCACAAAAGTCGGCCCCATCACGGGTCGACCGATCGCCGTCTGGACCAACCCGGCACTGACACTAACCAATGGGAGAGTGATAGCAAAACCCTTCAGGAGCCAGTCTTCAAATGTCCGTATGCGATTTACCAGCAGGACCCCCAACAAGCCGGGTGACATTACGAGAACAACCGTGCTCAGGACACAAAGCGGCATGAGCCCGTATAGGAGACCCGGGCGGAGCCAGAGAAAATACGGATTACCTGGATCCACTTGGGAACCAAGCGCCGTCATCGCAGCGCCAACGTAGGGGGCACAAAACGCGGGAATCGAGAGGCCGATGAGGGCGACGAGTAAAAGCCGAATTTGGTTGATCGATAAAGTATTCAAAAGTCGGAACTCCGATTCTCGGAATCAAGTTCCACCGACTTCAACAATGGCGATCGTCTGGATTTATGACCCCTGGCCCTTGGGTAAGAGTTGATAAAGTGTAATGTCGTACCGGTCGCCTGGATTAGCACGGTAGAGGCGCGCCCTCAGTGGAACTAAATCATCCAGCAATCGGACATCACTCGGAGTCATTGGAAATGTGCCAAGGAGAACAAGCCGCTCCCCGAGTTTCGCCAGCCCTTTTCTCGTTATTGGTGAGATTTTGGCATAGGTTCCTGTCACCAAAAAAACCGGTGTGCGGAGGCTTTCCAAAACGGCCACGTCCTCCGTCCGTTCGAAGGCGGGACGGTTGGCAACGTGGAGGTAGAACGCCAATTCCGGCTCCCCGATTACGATCACACGGCTACCGGGCGGGATCATGGTCTGCATGGCCGCAGCCGCCTGCGGCACACTACGGGACAACCTCCACGGATCACTTGGGTCGGGCATAAACAGGGTAATGGCTCCTACGACTGCGGCCGCTACCGCGGTCAGCATCGGACGCCATGCAAAAGACGCTTCTTCACCTTCCGGTTCATTCACGGTAGCCGACATCCACAGGCCCGCAACCACATAGGTAGCGATCGTGAAGGGCAGTACGAGCCGCGCGTAGGGACGATAAAGAGGCGTCGCGAAAAACCAAACTGCCAGCCAGCTCAGCGCCAACCAAGCGGGGAAAGATGACATGTTGCGGACTAGCACCGGAATCGCCAGTAAGGCGAGGAGCGCGGCCGTACCTGCGCCGCCCACAAGCAGGACAGACATCGACAAGAGAACAACGGTCAGCAAAAATTTTGCTCGTAGCCGCGATCGCCCTCCGGAAACCAGCAACACACAAAGAAAGGCGATAAGAATCGAAGAACGACTGAGGGGTCCCTCCAGAAACAACTGCATCTGCGCCTGTCGCCAGAGATTGTTAAGCCACTCGGAGCCGTGCATCAGCGTCCGCTGATATTTCACCAAAGCGATATATCCACCCGCCTGTGACTGAACAAAGAAAGCCCAAGGCAGATAACAAGCCGCAGCCACGACCGCCACAATGCCCAACAGAAAGAACGAGCGTCTTTGGGCGGCATTCGTCCCCCGACAATGCCAGGCAAAAGGCAACCATGCTGCTCCCGCGATCAAAAGTATGAACCAGCCGTGATATTTAGTATTCCACGCAAGGCCGACCATGAGACCAGCAATAACCGAAAGACCGACGCTCTGACGTTGTAGGGCAGCAACGATGAATGCCAGCGCAAGGAGAAAAAAGAATGCAAATGCGACGTCGGTCAACGCCGTACGCGACAGTCCGATGTGATACTCGCTGAACGCCAAAAGCGCGGCCCCGGCGATTCCCGTTTGTGGACCAAACCAAGAGCGCCCGACCCACCATAGAAGCGCAATCGTCAGAGTCCCCAGACCGGCGTTTATGAGAATGGCCGCGGTATCCGATGGTCCACCGAAAACGCAATACACGAGTCCCACGAGGCTGAAGAACAGCGGCGGAGAAAATTTAATCTGTTCGGGGTAGAGACGATATGGTTGGCTAGGATCCGTAAGGCCCAGGGCGCTAAACACATACACACCTTCATCGAAATGATCCAGCCCAACGCTCGATATCTTCCAAATGCGGAACGCAAACCCAAGCAATAGAAGCGTCAGAACAACGCACAACTCCATGCGCGTAATACGGGAGAAATTTGCCATTGGTGGTGACGCGAACGACGCTCGTTCGGTTAGCGCGCCTATTGAGCTCAGACCGAAAGCGAGACTATCAACAGAGCCATGGACGAGATCCGCAGGACCCGAATTCGGACCTGCTGAAACGTTTTCACTTTGCCCCTTGAATGGAGAAGCACTTACGACTCTCATCGATCCTGGACGGAAATATTGGGCTCTGCGATAGGAATGGTCGCTCGGCGCGCTGGCATTCGCGCCGGCACGCTTACTTTTACGGACGTCGGTTCAACCGCGGACGCTTGAGATTTCATGACCGCCCGGTTTCGCGCTGCGTTCACGATCGCCAGGATCGTGTCGATGACCACTTTGGGCTGGTCCTGCTGGATGAAGTGACCGCTTCCCGCAACCATCGTTTGCTTACCTTCTGATACAAGTCGCGCAAGGCGCGACTGCATTTCCAGTTGTAATTGCGCCCACTTTGCATCGGCAGGCGAATCTTTTCCCTGATAGGGGTCGGCTGTCAGAACCACGACGGGAACAAGGGGAAGCGATGGCGCCGCGTGAACCAGTTCCGCACTGGCGATTAAGTTGACTTTCTCGCAGTTTTCTCCGCTCTCGTGTCGCAGGTAAGTCGTGCGCTCCCCTGCGGACTTAATCGCCGCGAAGCGAAGGTACTGCTCTTCGTAACTCGCATCGATCAACACCATGCCTGCCACTTCCGCCGGGTATTGGCTTGCGAAAAGTCGCACATTAAACCCGCCAAAAGAGTGGCCAACCATGACGTAAGGGCCCGGGATACCGGCGTTAACTAACAACGCGCGCAATTCATTTACATTCTGCTGGCTGGTGCGCGGTCGCGGCCCTAGATCGCTGCCTCCGAGACCTGCCCGGTCATAGACGACAACTTGCGCAAACTTGGCAACTTCCGCGACGACTCGGTCCCAAGTCTTCATCACTTGGCAAAGACCGGCGTCCATGACTACCGTCGGGCTCCCTTTGCCTTCACGCTCGATGCGAAGACGGTAGCCTCCAACGTCGATTAGGCGTCCGCTTAGTATCAACCACCCGCGTCGCACATGCCATGCGGCAGTCTTTACGACTCGCTGCGGCCCTAGGGCGGCAACGATCAATCCGCTCAAGACAAGCACCAGCAGAGCGATGCGCGCGCGTCTCCGCGTATTTACTGAAGCCATTAGGCGGCGGTAGGCAAAAACCCAGAATTGCGTGTCGGGGACCGCGCAGGCAACATCGCCTCTGGATTAGGCAAGACTTTGGAACAAGGCACGGCGGCGGGGTGGCGTCATCTCCCTTTGGCATTGCCGGTCGCCGTACGCTTGGCAATGAGTTCCACCATCTCCCCGACATTAGCCAGCCCTGCCATTTCCCCCGTGTTGAAACGCATGCTGAATGCTTTTTCCAGAGTGACAAGCAGCTGGATATGTTTAAGCGAATCCCAGCCGTCAATGTCACTGGCCGTGGTCTCAGGTCCGATACTGAGCCCTGCATCACCAAAAGTTTCGCGGAAAATCCTGGTGCAGGTCTCCCAGATGGTTGTTTTTTCCAAGGTCAGTATTCCTCCACCGATGTGATTTCGACGTTGAAGGGCTGATAGGATGCCAAGTCCAGACTCCAATGAGAGGTGCCGTTTGCCTCTCCTCCAAGCGTCACAAAACCGAGCGACCGGTAATGGTCGCATACCAGCTTATTTGCCGCCGTGGGGATATAGACGCCATGCAAACTGCTCGCGCCCAGCACCCGCCCTTTCTCGGTGACATAATTGCACAATAATTGTTCCACGCCGCGCTGCAACACGCGGCAACTCATCAGCCATTCGTCGATCCAGAGTTCCTCGCCCGCCATGTGGCCAAAGAATACGCTGATCAGTCCGTTGTCGCCGAAGCGATCGGCCAGCCGCACGTAGGCCGTAAGCACTTCTGCTTTCTCCATGAGCGCCTCCAACTGCGAGCGGCTCTGGCGCAAGGTAGTGAGATTAAATTGATTCGTCTTGTTAATTAGCTGGGTGATGCGATCCAGCTGTACTTCATCGAATGGGCGCAGGACCGCGCGCTGTTGTAGCGATGCCAGGTAAGCACCATAGTCGGCGATAGATTCCTGCAGGCGAACGCGCAGGGCATTCTCTTGGTATTTTTGCGTACGCTCTTGATCCTCTTCGCTGAGCGCCGTCGTTTCGAACATTCCAACTTCGTCAAGTAAACGGGGGTAGTCGGCCGGATCTTCCGAAAGTTCCACAACCTTTATCTCGGGCAAACATCTGCGCACATGTTCTCGCTCTGCAGGATTGTCGTCGACAAAAACCAGTGCGTTGACGCCGATGTTTAGCTCGGCCGCGATCGCCGTGATATTGTCCGGTTTAGGAAGCCAGTTTGCCTTAAAGGCCACGAAATCGTCGCGCTTCAACGGCATCTCGGGACGTTTCTCAAACGCGGCCAGCGCGTTGGTTTCTTCATTTTTGCTGCACACCGCAAGCATGACGCCGCGCTCCTTGAGCTTTAGCAGATACTCCTGGAATGCCTTAAAGGCCTCGCCCACGGGATCTCCCTCACCGATCACGAGTCCTTCGGGACCCTCGTCTCCGACCACACCACCCCATAGGGTATTGTCGAGGTCGAGCACGAGACATTTTGCCGACCCGCCAAACAGCGCTGCTACGATCCGTGCGGTGTTGCGGACATAGGGCACCAGACAGTCAAAAGAGACGGGCTGCTTGGCGTGGTACCAGTACCGCGGGTCAAACCACTCCATTAAACCGTATTTGCCCGAGAGCGACTCGACATCGTTCACGTGAACATAGCTGGGCAGACGATCGCCCAATTCGCGGTTGACGCGGCGAATGAAATTATTGGTGTCCCACGGTAGCTTGGCTCCCAAATTTCCCAACGGCGCGGTGGCGAAGGGATGGAAATTATTGAGAACGACCTCGCAGTAGGTGTGTTCGTGTAATTTCGCGCACAGATCCATCCAGTAGCGACAAACCTCGTCGGTGATCTGCCGCACGCGCTCCAGACCGTCTCCCGCCTTCGGCCAGCTCGGAATGTTAACCGGGCAGCTTATCACAATAGCTACGTCCGGTTTGAACACCGCGGTCGCGCTTCGGGGGTCCAGCATTTCGTGGGCGAAGGTATTGTAATCGCTGCGCAGAACCTCACAGCCCAGTTCTAAGGCTTCCAGCGCAAGAACCAGGGGAGCTTCCATCATTTCGGTCGTCGCTCCACCCAAAAGCGCGATTTTAATAGACTTCCGCCGGTTTGGATTTGCCGTTTTCTTGGCCAGTTTTTCGCGCCAGCGACATAGAGAAACGAATTCCGTGTAACCCTGGACACGCCGGGCTTGATCGATCAAAGCTTCCCACGCGGCGCTATAATCTTGCGTTTCGATGAGGTTTCCGATGAAACTCACGACTCGCTCCTTGGTAGATCTTAGACCAATAGTAGGTTGTGGCAATTCGCGGACCGTTGACGAGATCAGCTAGCCAATTCCGAATTAAAGCGTGGGTGATCCTTTATAAAACGGATCACCGCTGCGGTCACGCGCTGCGCGCCCGGCACAGTGGCATGAACAATGTCAAAGAACTCTTCAGGGCGGAGTAGATCTTGAAGGTCGATAAAAGGCGCGTTGTCGAAATTTTTCCGCACTAAACGGAGATAGGCTTGGTAGTTTTTCTCATTGTACAGTTGCCGGCTCTCTAGGTTTTCTGGAAGATTGATCACGTAGAGTGCGATCCCTTTGTTGGCGACCAGCTCGCGCAAACGTGTCAATCGGCCGTCGACCGTTTGCTGGTTTGCGTCGGGGTCCCAGCGATGCACTCTCGGCCACCACGATTTCGGCATGTGCAGCCAATGCCTTATGCCTTCCAATTTCATCGGCGGGTTACCATGATATCGGTAAGGCGACAGCCAGCGATTAATGAAGTTCTGTAGAGTGTTTTGGGCTATCCGTCTTAAGCTTACCGGCAGAACCTGCAGCGGCGATGCCAGGGGCATGCTCCCCGGGTTAACTTCCTGAGTCGGCTCTTCGGTCGCGACCAGGTAGCTCCGCGCTAGAGCGGCAACCACGCCAAGGTAACGCTGCTGCTGTTTAAACAAAACAAACCGCGCCCAACTGGACCATCCTTGCCACTGAGTTTTAGGCTGAAGGCGAGGCCCGGCCGGCGTCTCTTCTACCGTGAAATACGGGCTATAACCATCAAGCACGTCTATAAAAGGACGGGTTTCCGGCAGGTTCGCTACAAAACGAGGCGAAACTCCGAGCACCATGACTTCCGGCAGCGCGTCACGGCCGTAAACTTTCGTGATATATTCCAAGGAGATCAATAAATCGTCAATCGTACCGAGACTCAACCCTCCTTGAAACGTATGCATTGTTGGGAAGGCTTTGTTAAATTCCTCATAGAGAAGGTTTTCACGCACTGCCGACTCGCCGACCAACATGATCCTCCTTGCGCCTCGGTGCTCAAAGAGGCCGGGGAGCAAGTACCGGTACCAGTCTTCGAATTTATAAGGGTACACGTTCTCCTGACGTTCAACGCGCGCCGAGAGCCCAAGAAAAACCGCGTTGACCCCGACGTAGGCGAGCACGGCAACGACGATCGCGCACAGGGTATTGCCAAGCTTGCTAAAATCCCGTGTAAACAAACTCGACCCTCGTGCGTGCCAAAAAAATCAGCACTGTGATCAGGAACATTATTGCGCCAAGCCGGAGAAGAATAATTGACTTCATAGCATCCGTAGCCCGCCGAATAATTTTGCGATCTGCGCTGCATCAAGGCGGAAAAAGATGAACGCAAAAGCGGTGGCATTAAATGTAAGCCCAATCCCGATCAACCTGACTGGCCATTTCGCGCGCCAAGCTCGCACCCTTGCCGGCCCATATAATCTGGTTAAAACCGTATCCCAGGTACGGTAAATGATTAGAAAGATTCCGTGCGTGATGCCAAAGAGCAAAAAACTTAGAGTCGTCCCGTGCCACAGACCGGAAACAAGCATCGTCAGCATCAGCGCGCCGTTCGCGGCCAGCAGCGGCCTGTCGCCCAACTGCCGAGTTTCGAGCGCCCATTTGTAGGCAGGTGAAAAAACGTAGTCCGTCAGCCATAGAGTGAGCGAGCGGTGCTGGCGCAGCCAAAAGTCGGAAATATTACGCGCCAGGAAAGGAAAATTAAAATTTTCCGGCGGTTTGACCCCGAGCAAACTCCCCACACCGATCATGACATCACAGTAGCCGGAAAAATTAAGGTACAGATAGAAGTAAAACGCGTAGACTTTCACAAATAGCCCGTTGAGTGAAAGTGCGCGTAAATCGGTGCGCGACGAAAGCGCCCAATCACCGAACCATTCTGCCAGGACGTAGACTTTTACAAGCCCTACCAGGACACGCACTACTGCATCCAGGTGACTTTTAAACTTAAGCGGAATCGCCTCCTTGGTTCCGAACCACTGCTGGTAATAATCCTGGTATCTCTGGATCGGCCCCATCATAAAAGTCGTAAAGTTGAGACAGTAGTTGAGATAGGTAGAAAATTGTAGGGGTCCGAGGGTGCCGCTGTGGGCTTCGATCATAACGTGAACGATCTTGAACAGCAGGAAACTGAGCCCGACGGTGCTCAGCGCCTGGGTTAACACGCTTTGAGGTAAAATCCATGTAAGAAAGTCGTACCGGCGCATATACATGAACAACAGAATGTATATCGAGAGAGCGCCTACCAACACGCCAAATTGCGATCGCCGTGCGATCAGCCGGGTTAAAACATAGCCCAATAAACAAAACCCAATTGTCGAGAGCGCTCCCATCGGCCCCAAGAGCAAGGACCACAAGAAAAACACGTTCACCGCCAAAAACGCGATTTGACGCGTCAACCCACTGAAGACAGCCAGCAGAATTGCTGCCACAGCGGATAGACTGATGAACTCCACCGACATTATTGAAAAGTGCGTCTGGATCATCTCAGCTTCTGAGGTAAACGCGGTCGATCAATGCGACATTTCCTCCAAGACCGCGCGCCAAAAAGAGATTAATGAGTTTGTTCCCCTCCGGGCTTGGGCAACATGCCCATCTGTTTTATGATGGCGTCAGCCATGACTCGGTGCCCTTGCGCATTGAGATGGCCGTCCAACCGGTAATAGTGTTGCGGTCCCAAGAGCTTCGCGACATCGATCACTTTGATGGTCAAAGATTCGGAGCCGCGATCCTTAGAAAGAAGGCTTTTCTGAAGCAGGCTGAGAAACCGGGAGTTTCTGCCGTAAGTGCTGATCTCGAAGACAATAATCTCGATCCCGCTCAGGTTAACCCCGCTGTGCATAAGGACATTGAGAAAAAGCTCGGCTGAATTTAATTGGGCTGTGGAATTAACCGGCTGTGCAACGAAGTCCGTGGCACGCGAAATTCCCAGCCGACGTGAGACGGCGCTCGTTAGCCAATCGATCTCGCCTTCGGCAAGCTCCATTCCAAGGCGTGAAATATGCTTGAGGTTTCTGCCAAAAATATGAGGAACCATGGTTTCTTGCGCATTAACGATGCTCTCATAGTCGGAGCGCGCCATGATGTCCAGCCGATTTTTTTTCAGGTAGAAAACTTTGTTTTCCACAGAATCATTGTTGCTGTACTGGATCACCAAAAAACGCAAGCGGCCAGTATCGAGCCGCTTTAAACTGCTGATTTCTCGCGCTGTTCCATAGGACGAGACCGCGGCGTTCAAGACGGTCAGGCCGGTGCGCGCCTCCAATATCTGCGCGAACGTTTCTTGTTGCTCGACGCCCCAGCCCATCGCTTGTGAATCCCCGATAACGATCACTTCGGGGGCGTGCAGCGAGTTCTCGTCATCCCGCAAGCCCAGGCTATTGACGTGATACGTGTTCGAGAACTCCGGACCGGCAAAGTGGCAGGTCCCGGGACGCAAGGTATACGCTAATTGCTCATGATATTGAGCGCAGTCGCGCGAAAACTGAATCAGGTCCTTATCCCTTTCCTTCCAGTAGATTGTGCGCGCGGCGTTCAGGAGTATTTCTGATGGTATTAGAACGGGCGTGCTCATAAAGAAGTCTACCGACACTTCAACGAGGCCCAGCAAGCCGGTTAAAAGGAGCAGGTTAAAACAAACGAGCGCCCACACTTGTCTGGCGGAGAGAGAGAGGATCACGATCTTTTCGCTTTTCTGGGCAAACCGCGGTGATACATGCGCGGGGATGGAAAGACGTCAAAGGCGGAAAAATTGACGCTGGTATTTCTCCGTTTCTTAAGACCGGTCAGGCGGATTCCAGCAATCCCAGCCGCCAGGGGAAGTCGCTGTACGGTCTTCCTGCGCGGTCTTCACTGCTCACACCCTGAAAGAGAAAACGCAGGCGGGTGGGGTCAACTGCCAGCGTTTCATCAAAGCCGTCCCGCAATAATTCCGCATGGCTGAAGGTATCGGTCCAGTTCCCACGTCTGTCTCGCACATTGGCCGGGCCAACAAACGGCTTCGCCTGGGTTATCGCGAGCGGCGCCCACAAGCCATCGAGTCGATCCGCCAGGTAGGCCTGGTAATACCGTTGTTCGCCCTGTATGCCGGTCGCAGAGAGAAATTTACTCAGCAAACCGCCTCCCTTTGCCTCAATCACAGTAAGAAACTTATTCCATCCCCTAAGATGATACGTGTGACT
>Ga0126377_10003355_pt1 | contig 11326 bp, 9 predicted proteins | sample PanSoiMetPlot_22_FD_92647 | JGI IMG/M metagenome (GOLD analysis project Ga0126377, IMG submission 92647) | Tropical forest soil microbial communities from Panama - MetaG Plot_22 | ecosystem: Environmental > Terrestrial > Soil > Tropical forest > Bulk soil | place: Panama | collected 2016-02-17
CCAACAATGAGGTTGCACACAGCTGGCTCAGGGACGCGATTCGCGCCGGCTACGCGCCGGCCTGGCCGCGCCTCGAGCAGTACCTGACGAGCATCGGCCGGCGCAAGCTGGTCAAGGATCTCTACGAGGATCTGCTCAGGACACCCGAGGGACGGATGCGCGCTCAGCAGATCTACTCCCGGGCGCGGCCGCTCTACCAGGTGCCGCTCGCGCAGCAGCTGGATGAGCTGGTCGGCAAGCCGCAATCGTAGTTGGCAATCCGCCGGCAGCGTCCCGCCGGCGCATACATAACGCAAAGGCAGGTCGGCGCAGCTTCGGCATGCCGTCAGGATTGGTAAATCGCGGCTGGCTTGGGCCATAATCGACCGCATTCGAGCCAACGCCACCGATCAACGAGTGCCCACGATCCGACCGCCGTTTTCGCGCCTGCCTGCTGCGTCCCACGTTCACGGCACGGCGCTCGCCGCAGGTTCGCAACCGGATCGTTGCAGTGGTCTTCCGCAGTGAAAATCCCCGGCGATAACCTCGCGTCGACCCTGGCGCGCGGTTTGGCTCCCATCTATCTGATCACGGGTGACGATCCGCTGCTGGTCAACGAAGCAGCGGACGCGGTTCGTGCACGCGCACGCGAGCAGGGATTCACGGAACGTGATCTGCACGTGGTGGAGCGCGGTTTCGACTGGAACGATCTGCTTGCCGCCAGTCGCGCGCTGTCGCTGTTCGCACAGCGGAAGATCGTCGAGATCCGCATGGCCAACCCGACGCCGGGTGAGGAGGGGGGCAGCGCCATCGTCGAACTGGCGGAGCACCCTTCCCCGGACAACGTGATACTGGTGATTACCGGCAAAATGGACGGCCGTACCCAGAATGCGAAATGGGTAAGCGCCATCGAGAAGCAGGGCACCGTGGTGCAGATCTGGCCGCTGGACCTGGCAAAGCTGCCGAACTGGATCCGCGATCGACTCGCGCGGCACGGACTGCAGGCGGATGCGACCGTGGTGAATATGCTGGCTGAGCGCGTCGAGGGGAACCTGCTTGCGGCGCATCAGGAAGTGGAGAAGCTTTCGTTGTTGCTCCCACCCGGGCCGCTGACCGCCGACGCGGTCACCGAAGCGGTGGCCGACAGCGCGCGCTTCGATGTGCTGCAGTTGGGCGAGGCGGCCATGCGCGGACAGGCGTCACGTGCCCTGCGCATCCTCGAGGGGCTGCGCGGCGAAGGCGTCGAATTGCCGATCGTGCTGTGGGCAGTCAACAAGGATCTGCAATGGATGGCGCAGGCGCAGCATTTGATGCGCAACGGTCAGAGTGTCGATGCAGCAATGAATGCGGTGTACGTCTGGCGGCCGCGTCAGGCTGCCATGCGGCTCGCGCTCGCCCGACTCAAGCCGGGTGCGGTACGGGGCCTGTTGTCCGATGCGGCACGATTCGACCGGGCCATCAAGGGCGCGCTGTACGCCGATCCGCGCGTCAAGGCAGATCCATGGCTCGAACTGGAGGCGCTGATCGCGCGCTTCGCCGGCGTCCGACTGGCGCGACCGAGGGCGGCATGAAGAAGATCGAAGGGGATAGCGGTTGGCGGTTAGCGGTTAGTGACTCTGCCTGCTCCGTTCTCATCTTCTCTCACTCTGACCATCCGCTATCCGCTATCCGCTAGTCACTTCTCTCTTCATGCGTCCCATCGGCATTTTCGGCGGCACTTTCGATCCGATTCATTTCGGTCATCTGCGCACGGCATTTGAATTGCTGCAGGCGCTGCGGTTGACGGAGATGCGCTTCATGCCGGCCGGCAATCCACCGCACCGTGAAGTCACGATTGCCACTTCGGAGCAGCGCCTGGCTATGGTCCGCGCCGCTACCGAAGGACAACCCGGCTTTGTCGTGGACGATCGTGAGATCCGCCGCGAGGGACTTTCATATTCGGTCGATACCATGCGTACCCTGCGCGCGGACTTTCCCGATCGCTCGCTCTGCCTGATCGTCGGCATGGATGCGTTCCTCGGGCTGCCCAAGTGGCATCAGTGGCGCGAACTGCTCGAGCTGTCGCACCTGGTGGTTGCCCATCGCCCGGGATGGCGGGCGCCGAGCATGGGTCCATTGGGGGAATTGCTGGTAGATCGCGGCACCGGCCGCATCAATGATCTGCATGAGTCGCGGGCCGGATGCATCTACATTCATGCCGTCACGCAGCTGGAAATCTCGTCGACGGAAGTCCGCAAATCGATTGCGGCGGGGCGCGATCCCCGCTACCTGATGCCCGATGCCGTACGGGACATCATTGCCCAGACGGGGTGTTACCGACCCGCGGCGACGAAGCGGTAACTCGAGTCAAGACGCAGGTTGCAAGACCAAGAGGTGAGCATGGCCGAAAAGCGCGCAAGCACTTCACGACGTTCCCGCAAGTCCACAGCCGCCGCTGCGGCGCGCCCCGCCAAACGACGGCCCGCCGCAAAGAGTGCGCAGGCCGCTTCCAGTACGGCAGGCAAGCTGCCCGTGAAAAAGAAGGCGGCCACGCAGGCAAAACCGGCGGCGGCAAAACCGGCGCAGGCAAAAGCGACCAAGGCGAAGTCAGCCGTCATGACTGACCTCGTGAAAGTCGTCGAGGCCGCGCTGGATGAGATGAAGGCGGTCCAGGTCAAGGTGCTCGACGTGCGCAAGCTCACCGACATTGCCGATACGCTGGTCATTGCGTCCGGTAATTCCGACCGGCATGTACGGTCGATTTCCGAGCGCGTGGTCGAGCACGCGAAGAAATCCGGTTTCCGGCCCATGGGCGTCGAGGGACAGCGCGACGGTGAATGGGTGCTGGTCGATCTGCAGGATGTGATCGTTCACATCATGCTGCCGCGCGTGCGCGAACTCTATCGGCTGGAAAGCCTCTGGGACGTCAGCGCCGCACGCCGTGATGCAGTGACGGAAAGGAGAGCTGTCGGCGGGTGAGAGGAGGGTGACGAGTGACGGGTGAAATATGACCGGCAAGCCGGACGTTTTTCCGCCTTGCCGGATCTGCCGCTGAGAACGCGGGCGCCCACTGGACATCTTGCTCGTCACACGTCACGCGTCACTCGTCACCTTCTCTCATTCATGCTGCTCCGCCTCATTGCCGCCGGAACGCGCATGCCCGCATGGGTGAACCAGGCCTTCGAGGAATACGCAGGCCGCCTCACCGCGGACTATCGGCTGGAGCTCAGGGAAATCGCGCTCGGCCAGCGCAGCGGCAGCGCTACTGCGCAGCAAGCGATGGCGAAGGAAGGCGAACGCATGCTCGCCGCCATCCCGCCGCGGTCCTACGTGGTCGCCCTGCAGGTGACCGGCAAGGCACTCAGCAGCGAGCAACTCGCGCAATTTCTGCAGACCCGGGCCCGCGACGGCCGTGATGTCGCATTCCTGATCGGCGGACCCGATGGCATCGCACCGGAGCTGGACGCGAAAGCAGACCTGCGCTGGTCGCTGTCAGCGCTCACATTGCCGCACGGCCTGGCGCGCGTGATGGTGGCCGAAGCGCTCTATCGGGCAGTGAGCATCGTGAAGGGACATCCGTATCACAGGGCGTGAGAGTGAAGGGCTACTGGGTACTGGGCTATTGGCCAGAATCGCTTTTTCCCGGATTGGCCGGCAGCTCAGCACCCAGCGCCAGCAGCGCAACAGCATCACAGTGGCGTGAGAGAAGGCGTATTGGCCAGAATCGCTTCTTCCCGGATTGGCCAGCAGCCCAGTGCCCAGCACCCAGCAGCCCTCTTCTACACCTTCAACCTCGCCAGTTCCGCCACGGCTGTTGCAACGGACGGGAATCGCTCGGCCGGGTTCTTGGCCAGCAGGCCATCGATGAGGCGCTGGAAGCGGCTGAGTTCAGGAGGGAGGACCGGGATCGGATCGTTGCGATGCGCCTGGATGATGGCGACGACGGTGGAGCCGCGAAAGGGACGGGTGCCCGTCAGCATTTCGTAGAGCATGACACCCAGGCTGTACAGATCGCTGCGCTGGTCGACCGCAGCACCTTCAGCCTGTTCCGGGCTGATGTAATACGGCGAACCGCGTACTTCGCCGGCGCTGGTCAGCTGCGCTTCTGCGTTCACGTGCTTGGCAAGGCCGAAGTCGATCAGCACGATGCGGCCGTCGGGACGCATCATCACATTGGCGGGCTTGAGATCGCGGTGACACAGTCCGGCGGAGTGCACGGCGACCAGCGCTCCGGAGATCTGCAGAAAGATGTCGACGGTGTCCCGCACCGTCATGAGATTGCGGATGCGCAATTCCAGGCTGCCGCTGGGGAAGTATTCGGTGACGATGTAGCGAAAGTCCTCGCCGTGTCCCCAGTCATAGACGTCGACGATGGCGGGATGCTTGATGCGCGTGAGCAACTCTCTTTCGCGCTCAAAGCGCTCTTCCTCGCCGGCCTCGACGCTCGAGAAGGGTCCGGTCCGCAGCACTTTGATGGCAACGTTATGGCCCAGCTCCGTGGAATGGGCGACATGGATCTCGGACTTGGACGAACGCGCGATCGTCTGCAGAAAGCGATAGCCCGGAATGACCGGAAACGCGGGCAACGACGGGTGGCGGCCGGTCGCAGAAGGTTTGTCGGTTTCTCGCATCGTCAATGAAGCTCGCGGACTCGCTGTTCTGTCCGGCGGTTGCAGACAATCGAACAACCTACGCAGCGCCTGTCACTCACGCAAGCGCACTGTGTCACGAATACCGGCCCGCCGACTGCTTCAGGGGCGATATTTTCAGGATTTCCCTCTGGCCTGTGGCCGGCGGCACGCGCATGGCGACAGCTATGATACGGGCGTCACAGATACCGCCGGGAAGAGGCGGGAGCGCAGCGGGCACCATGGAATCGAGCTATTCCATCCATCCGGCAGAGAATCTGGTTCACATGCGGGTGAGGGGTGAACTCACCGTCGACGGCCTGATCGATCTGATCAGCCGTGCGGGTCGGGATCCGGACTTTGTGCAGGGCATGAATGCGATCGCCGACCTGCGCGAATCGTTCGGCAACTGGGACTACTCCGAGATCCAGCGCTACCGCGACTACATCGTACGTATCGCGAACAACCAGAAGCGTCGCTGGGCCGCGGTAGTCAAGCCGGGCACACTCGTGGGTGTGGCGCATGTCGTCATGGTCATCAGTCAGCCCGTCAGTCACGGCATCGAGATGCAACTGTTCGACAGTCCCCAGGTAGCGTTGCAGTGGGTGAGGGGCGACCTCGACTGAGAAGGCGGCGGATCGTGTCACGCGAATTTCTGAGCGGTCGGGTCATCGTCAGTGTGGGTGACATCACGACGCTCGCTGTGGATGCCATCGTCAATGCAGCCAATTCCATGCTGCTGGGCGGTGGCGGCGTCGACGGCGCCATTCACCGGGCGGGAGGCCCTGCAATCCTTGCGGCGTGCCGCGAGATTCGTCGCACGCAGTACCCGTCGGGCCTGCCGGCTGGCGAGGCAGTGATCACGACGGGTGGCAACCTGTCCGCCCGCTTCGTCATTCACACCGTCGGTCCGGTCTGGGATCGCGATCCCGAACCTGCGCAATTGCTGGGCTCCTGTTATCACAAGAGCATCGCGCTGGCGTTGCGGGAGGGTCTCAGCGAAATCGCCTTTCCCTCGATTGCCACCGGTGCATTTGGCTATCCGAAGCACCTGGCGGCCGCTGTCGCCTCGCAGGCCATCGGCGACGCACTGAGCCAGCAGTCTGCATTACAGCGCGTACATCTCGTGTTTTTCTCGCCCGCGGACGCTGCTCTCTTCGCGCGCCACCAGAAATTTCCGGCGCTCTGAAACATCAGGATCGGGCAGCCGCAGCCGGGGCAATGACCGGCCGGCCGTTTGCGCGCTGTCCAGCCACGATTCAGTGGCAGTTAATTTCCTGCGCCGGAGAATTCAACCTGTCGTCGCGGGCCTGTATCCTTCGCGCATGTCGAGTTCCAACTCATTGATCTGGCTGGCGTCCGCATCGCCACGCCGCAGCGCACTATTGACCCAGGTCGGGGTCCGCCACGAGGTGCGTCCGGTGGACCTGGATGAGGCCATGCTGCCGGGTGAAATTCCCTCGCACTACGTGATGCGCCTGGCCGTCGCCAAGGCGCAAGCGCTGTGGTCGACACTTACCGAAGCCGAACGCCGGCCCGTGCTTGGCTCGGACACGACCGTGGCGCTGGGCGATGAAATGCTGGCGAAGCCGCAGGATCGTGCCGACGCCATGCGCATGCTGCGCCGGTTGTCCGGTCAGACCCACCAGGTCTACACGGCGGTTGCAGTTCGTCATCCGCGAGGCTGCGATGCACGCCTCAGTGTCAGCGACGTGACCATGCGAGCCTTGAGCGAGGCTGAGATCGCCGCGTACTGGGAGACCGGTGAACCTGCCGACAAGGCCGGCGCATATGGCATCCAGGGACGGGCTGCGCTGTTCATCGAGCGCATTGCAGGAAGCTATTCGGGCATCGTCGGGTTGCCGTTGTTCGAAACCGGAGAATTACTGCGCATGATCGGGATAACGCTGGAGCGGCCCATGAACGACGTCGAGGTGTCCATGGAGAGGAGAGCCGGGGTGCAGGCATGACGGCGGAGATCCTGATCAACGTCAGCCCGCGCGAAGTGCGGGCCGCGCTGGTCGAAGAAGGCGTACTGCAGGAAATTTTCCTGGAGCGGGCCAACCGCCGCGGGCTCATCAGCAATATCTACAAGGGCAGGGTGTCGCGAGTGTTGCCCGGCATGCAGGCTGCGTTTGTCGATATCGGTCTGGAACGCACGGCGTTCCTGCACGCGTCGGACATCATTCATCCGGCCGTCGGCGAGAACGGCCAGCCGGACGAGCCTGTGGCTGCGGCCGGTACCGAGAACATCCAGTCGCTCGTGACCGAGGGCGGCGAAATCCTGGTGCAGGTGCTGAAGGATCCGCTCGGCACCAAGGGCGCGCGCCTGACGACCTTCATCACGATTCCATCACGGTTCCTGGTGTATATGCCGAAGGGACGCGGCATCGGTATTTCAGCTCGCATCGAAGACGAAGCGGAACGGCAGCGGCTGCGCGAGGCGGCCGGGATGTTCGTACAGCCCGAGCAGGTGGGCGGCTATATCGTGCGCACGGCGGCCGAGGGTGCCACCCCGGAAGCATTGCGCGCCGATATGCTGTTTCTGCAGAAACTCTGGACCGTGCTCGGCGAGAAGGCCGGGCAGACGCGGCCCGGCAACCTGGTGAACGAGGATCTGCCGCTGGCCGTGCGCGTGCTGCGGGATGTCGTTTCCAGCGGGGTCGACAAGGTCAGCGTCGACCATGCAGATACCTTCGAGCGCATGAAGGAGTTCGCACGTACGTTCATGCCCGACATGACGGACCGGATCGAGCTCTACGATGGCGACCGGCCCATCTTCGATCTCTACGGCATCGAAGAGGAGATCCAGAAATCGCTGGATCGCAAGGTGCCACTGAAGTCCGGCGGCTACCTGATGTTCGACCAGACCGAGGCCATGACGACGATCGACGTCAATACCGGCGCCTACGTGGGTCACCGGACCCTCGAGGAGACTATCTTCCGCACCAATCTCGAGGCGGCCGTGGCGATCGCCCGGCAGCTGCGGCTGCGCAATCTCGGCGGCATCATCATCATCGACTTCATCGACATGGAAGAAGAGGAGCATCGCCGCCAGGTGCTGCAGGCGCTGGAGAAGGCGCTGGTCGGCGATCACGCGCGCAATCACATTTCTTCCGTGTCGCCGCTCGGCCTGGTGGAGATGACCCGCAAGCGCACGCGCGAAAGTCTGGAACACATGCTGTGCAGCCCGTGTCCTACCTGCGAAGGCCGTGGCTTCGTGAAGACGACGGAAACAGTTTGTTACGAAATTTTCAGAGAGATCCTGCGCCAGTCGCGTCAATTCCAGTTCCAGGAACTGATGGTGCTGGCGCACCAGGACGTGATCGAGCGGCTGCTCGACGAGGAGTCGGCCGCGCTCGCCGAGCTGGAAGTGCACACCGGCAAGCCGATCCGCCTGCAGACCGAGGCGCTGTACCAGCAGGACCAGTACGACGTGGTGTTGATGTGAACATGGGCTGTCGGGCGCTGGGCTCCGGGCTGTTGGCAAGAGCCTGAGCGTTCGTGTGCCTGACCCGGAATCCTACTTTCTGACCAGCAGCCCATAGCCCAGTAACCAGCAGCCCGATGTCATTCCCCCGCTCCAAGCCGCTCCGCTACTGCCTGTTCACGCTGGCAGGCTTAGTGCTGGTCGTGGCGCTGTTGATCGGTGCGTTCCAGATTGCGGTGACGCGTGTGCCGGCGTATCGCGGGCAGCTGCAGGGCTGGCTCAGCGAGAAAGCGGGGCTGGCGATCGAATTCCAGAGCATCAATGCGCGCCTGCGCCTGTACGGACCCGAGCTGGTTTTCAACGATGCGATCGTGCGCACACCCGACCGCACGCGGGTGCTCGCGACTGCGCGGCGCGGTAGCGTGGGATTCGACCTGTGGACCTCGATCAGCACACTGCGGCTGACGGCCGGACGGTTCACGCTCGACTCACCCGAGATCGGACTGATCCGCACGCGCGCAGGTCGTATCCAGCTGGTCGGCCAGAGCGCGTTGCCGGAGCACGAGGCAGCCAGACCGATTGCCGTCGACGCGTTGCCGGTCGGTCAATTCCGCGTGCGCAACGCGGTCGTGAGTTTCCGGGACGAGATCACGGGGCGCGGCCCGTGGTCGGTGTCGGGCATCAGTTTCACGCTGGAACGGCGCGCCGATCTGCTGGACGTGCGAGGCGATGCGTCGCTGCCGCGCGCGCTCGGGCAGTCACTGGAATTCTCGGCACATGTCGCCGGCTCTCTCGACGATGTCGATGCGCTGGTCTCGACGTTCACCATCGAGGGCCAGGGCCTCGACCTTGCCGGATGGGCTGACGTACTGCCGAATCAATGGCTGGCGCCGGAAACCGGTCATGGTTCCATCGAGCTTTCCAGTACGTTCCATGGCGTCCAGCCGACCGCGCTCACCGCGAAAGTCAATCTTGCGAATGTCAGTGTCGTGTCGCCGACGTGGGTGACGCCACTGCCGCAGCCCGCGCCGCTCGTTCCAAAAGCGGATGATGATGAGAAGGCGAGCGCAGCGGCTGGCGAGCCGGCTGCGGCAGTAGCAGAGAGCCAGGAACCGGCTGCACCTGCTGACGCCGCTGAGGCAGCACCGCCGGATCTGACGGCTTTCGACCAGCTCGCTTTCGATCTCAGTGCCACGCGCACTGGCGATGCATGGGCTGCGAAGATTTCCGGGCTCGATCTGTCGCGCAAGTCTTCGCCGTGGCGGGCACGGCAGATCGAGGTGAAGTGGTTGGCGGGTCCGGCGGGTGCATTCAGTCTGGATCTCGCAGCCGACCGGCTGGTGCTCGAGAATCTGTGGCCATTGCTCGCCTATCTGCCGGAGAGCGAGAGCCTGGCGCGCCTGCGTGCCATGCAGGCGCGCGGCACAGTCGACAACCTGACACTGAATGTTGTCCGCGCTGCCGAGGCGACACCAACTTACGCGATCAAAGCCGACGTCGACAAGGCCGGCTTCAATCCCGTGCTCAATGCGCCGGGCGTGTCGGGTATCACCGCTCATATCGAAGGAACGGACGCACGCGGTGCACTGCGCATCGATTCCCGCGATGTCTCGTTTACGTTGCCGCGGATGTTTCGCTGGCCGCTCGCAGCCCAGTCGCTGCAGGGCGTGCTCGATTGGCAGCACTCAGCACTGGGCTGGCAGATCAACAGCGAGCGACTGCAGGTCGCGGGCGAGGACGGCAAGGGGCAGGTGAACATTGGCGTGACCGTTCCGGCGGACAAATCTTCGCCCGTCCTCGATCTCACCGGGCAAGCGCAGGATCTGAACGCTGCAGCGACGGCGAAGTATCTGCCTGCGAACAAGCTGACGCCGAAGACGCTGGCCTGGCTCGACGCCGCATTTCCGTCGGGGCGGGTGGCGAAGGCCGATGTTACGTTGCACGGTCCCATCCGCTCCTTCCCGTTCCGCCGCGGCGAGGGCGAATTCGTGATCCGCGGCGAAGTTGAGAATACGACCTTCAACTACCAGGCGGGCTGGGCGCCGGCGCAGCAGGTCACGGCTACGGTCCTGTTCCGCAACCAGGGCATGAAAGTCCTCAACGGCACTGCGACCGTCGGCGGCCTGCATGTGGCGCAGGTCAGCGGCGATTTCGCCGACTTCAAAGCGGGCAACATGAGCGTCAAGGCGCATGCGGCAGGCGATCTCGGGGATGCGCTGACGCTGTTGCAAACGAGTCCGATTGGCGATGATCTGGGCGAGCAGTTCCAGTCTCTGCGCGGACAGGGCGAGACTGCGTCGGACGTCGAATTGAAATTGCCGCTGCGGCACATCGCCGATCGGCGGATCGTGGTCACGACCCATCTGACCGACGCCACGGTCAGGGCCTCAGGCTTCGATGCGCCCGTCACCTCTCTGAATGGTTTTCTGACGGTGCAGCAGGCGCTGCCTGACACTGCGAAACTGCAGGGACAATGGCTCGGCGGACCGGTCAATGTATCGATCGAGCCCGTTACAGCGACACAACCCGCCGCTTTGTTGACCGCCACGGGTCACATGACAGCAGCTCAGCTCTCACCGCTGCTGCATCTGCCGGCGAGCGCAAAGATCAGCGGTGCCACGGACTGGCAGCTCACGACGCGCCTGGAGAAGGGACGTGAGAATGCGACGACTGGCCGATCGCCGCGCAAGTTCACGATCGATTCCGATCTCGCCGGCCTGGGCATTGCGCTGCCGTATCCGGTCGGCAAGACGGAGGACGAGCAGCGCACGCTGCGTGTCGAGATCGAGTACGACGGCGACAGCACGATGCTCACGCGGGCAGCGCTGGGCGATGTGCATGCACTGGTCCGGTTGCAGAACCGCAAGGACGGCTGGCAATTCGATCGTGGCGGCGTGCGTCCCGACGGCATTGCGGCCGCGTTGCCGCCGCATCCCGGTCTGGGCATCGAAGGAGCGCTGGACCGGCTCAATCTCGACGACTGGCTCGCATTGAGGAACACCGCGTCCGGCGGCGGGTCGATGTCTGACTACCTGCAGGCAGTAAACCTGCGCGTGGCAAAACTGCAGATCTTCGGCTTCGAATTCCCGGATGTGCGCGGCGTATTGCGGGCGGCCGGTCCTGCGTGGCAGGTGAACGTTGCGGGTCCGAACGCGGAGGGCGAGCTGACCATTCCCTCGAGTTTCAGCGGCACACAACCGCTGGCCCTCCGGCTGGATCGGCTCGTGATCACGCCGCAGGACAAGCCCGAAGGCGGCACGCCGCAGTCCAGTCACGGCGATCCGCGCAGCTGGCCGAACCTGCAGGCTTC
>Ga0126377_10003356_pt1 | contig 11325 bp, 14 predicted proteins | sample PanSoiMetPlot_22_FD_92647 | JGI IMG/M metagenome (GOLD analysis project Ga0126377, IMG submission 92647) | Tropical forest soil microbial communities from Panama - MetaG Plot_22 | ecosystem: Environmental > Terrestrial > Soil > Tropical forest > Bulk soil | place: Panama | collected 2016-02-17
TCGAGGACGACAGGCCACAGCTTCTCGCCGTAGGCGCGCCATTGCGCGTCGCACGACTTGTCGCAACCCGGGGAATCGAATTCAATCTTCGGCCTGGCAATGCCGATTGGCTTGTACGCCACGCGCTGGACGGTTTTCTCTGTGTCGCTTCTTTCGGCGATCTGCGTCTTGATCCGCGCCTGCATCGCCTCGTTCCAGCCCTTGGCCGCGTCGACGGCGGCGTCGACGGCCGGTGTCTCGCTGGCCATCGCCTTCACGTCGGTCAGCGACGCCTGCCGCTGCGGCTGCGTCATCTTCTGCACGAAGGCCATCTGTTCGGCGGGAGACATCTTCTTCAGCCTTTCCTGCATCTCCTTCGCGTAGGCCGGATCTTTCTGCATGCGCGCGACGTCGATGCCGACGCTCTCCATGCCCTGGACGGCCAGCGCCTGCGCGTTGGCCCCGTCCTTCGCCGACGAGACTTCGCCGACTTTCTTGTTCGCCTCGAGATCGGCCTTGAGCGCCAGAATTCCCGGGTGGACGAGATGGCCTTCCTTGTCGAACCACTTCGCGGCCTCCTGTGCGGTAGCCGGGGCTTCGGGAACGCGGTTGAGCAGATCGACCAGGGATTTCTGGTCGGCCCCCGCGACAGCGGGAACCGCCAGGGCCAGCAGCGAGATCAACAGTCGTGCGCGCATTGCGATAACCTCCAGAAACTCGGGCCGTAAGGCTCTTCCGGCCGCTCAACACCTGGTATAACGACGCCCGGCGGAAAACCGGACAATGACGAGCTTCCCGATGGCCGACAACGGTTGACGACGACTTGCCGTCTAAGGTTCCGACCGGGAGGAGACTGGAATGCGCAAGGCCTTCAGACACGTGACGATCGCAATCGCGGCGACGCTGGCCGCCAGCATCTCCGCCTTCGCGCTGGCGGACTTCCAGTGGCGCGGCGCGCTCGGCCAGGGCCAGAGCATCGAGATCAAGGGCGTCAACGGCGACGTGCGCGCCTCGTTGTCGCAGTCAGGGCAGGTGGAGGTGACGGCCCGCAAGACGGCGCGCCGCAGCAACCCCGCCGAGGTGAAAATCCAAGTGGTGCCGCACTCGGGCGGCGTCACGATCTGCGCTGTCTATCCGTCCACGTCGGGCCGCGAACCCAATTCATGCGAAGCGGAGCGCGGAGGCCATAACGACACGCACGACAACGACACGGTCGTCCACTTCGAGGTGAGGGTGCCGCCGGGCGTGGGCTTCATTGGCCGGACAGTGAACGGTGGCGTCGAGGCCGAGGGACTGCAGAGCGACGTCCAGGCGCACACCGTCAACGGGTCGGTGAAGGTGACGACGACCGAGCGCGCGACCGCCGCCACGGTCAACGGATCGGTCAACGCGACGCTGGGCCGCGCGGACTGGCCGGACGGCGCGGATTTCAAGACCGTGAACGGCGGCATCACGCTGACGCTGCCGAGCGTGTTCGACGCGGATCTGCGCGCGGATACCCTGAACGGCAGCATCATCTCGGATTTCCCCATCACGATGACGGGCACGGTCAATCCCCGGCGCCTTCGCGGGACAGTCGGCGCCGGCGGGCGCAGCCTGACACTCTCCACGGTGAACGGCAGCATCAAGTTGCTGAAGGCGCAATAAACTGCACGGCGACACTCTCAACGCTCAACTTTCAAGTCTCAGGAATCCTGAGAGTTGAGCCTTGAGAGTTGAGAATTTCGGATCTCGGCGCGGAGTGCGGAAGTGCGCAGCAGCAGGAGCGCTACGGGCGTGACGCGCGAGCGCCGATAAAGGTTTCGTTGGGCATCCGCGCGATGGGGTCTCCGGTCTTTTCTCCCCCGGAGACCCCGCTTTCCTCACGGAATTCAGAATGAGGAATGAGGAATTCCATTTCCTCATTCCTCATTCCTCATTCCTCATTTCTGCTTGGCGATCACCAGGTCTTTGATCTTGTTGTAGGTGGCCTGCGGCACGATCTTCTTTGTCACGAGATCGTTCTTGCCCTTGTAGGGACGCCCGTCGATGATCTTCTGCGCGTAGGCGTCGCCAATCCCGGGAAGCTTCATCAGATCGTCCTTTGACGCCGCATTCAGATCGACGAGCGCCGCGGAGTTGGCCGCAGCCGCGGTCGATTTGGGCGCGGGTTTGGGCTTGCTCTGCGCGAAGCCGCTCGTGGCCGAGGCCAGGAGCACGCAGGCAAGCACGAACGCCAACTTCAGTCGACTCTCTCGGATCATGGTGGCCTCCCGTTGATCCATGATGATAGGCGCGCGCCGGGCGCGCGACAGCGGCCCGCTCGAGATTTGACGGCTTCTTTACGTCAGGTCCGGAGGACGAAGCATGATCGCCATCATGTGGCAGTTCGAGGTCAAGGAAGGCCGAGAAAACCAGTTCGAGGAGTTCTACGGCGTCGACGGCGAGTGGACCGTGGTGAACCGGCACAGCCGTTCGTACCTCGGCACTTCGTTTCTCCGTGACCAGAATCGCCCGTCCCGCTACCTCCTGATCGAGTACTGGAGCGAGATGGTCGTGTACGAACAGCACAAGGCCTACCGCAGCGAGGACCGCCGGGCACTCGACGAAAAGCGGAACCAGTTGGTCACGTCGGTCGAGCCGCTTGGCGTGTTCACCGCGCTGGATGTGCCGGACCGCGCCGGCCCAGCCTGGTCGTGGCGCGGCGAGAAATAAGCGACCGACGCCGCCCGATTGGACTATAGTCGGCCCCGCCCGCGCCTTCGAGGCGCGAAACCTCGAATTTGCGCCTGAATCGAGTGGTGCCCAACTTGCTGCTGAACGACTCGTGATGAAGGGGACACCCAACAGATCCGCCGTGTTCGTCGGCCGCACGGTCGCCGCCTGCGTTCATCCCTACGCGGCGTGGCGCGTGCTGCAGCCGTCGGCCCGCGTCGTGATGGTGTCGACGTACGCAACGCTCACGTACCTCGCCGTGCTGGTTGGCCTGCTGATCTGGAATTAGTCGCGGCGCGGAAGGTCGAGCGACGCTTCCTTCGCCAGGCGCTCGATGCGATCGACCGAGTCGCTGATCCACATCGCGTTGTTCGCGTCGATCGCCTGCATCAGTCGATGACACTCGTTGCGAATTTCCACGGGGATGCGCGCGTCGCCATCGATCGCGGCAATGAGTGCCTTGAGGTAGGTGCTGTTCGGGAGATTGCCCATCGGAGGCCGTCGGTCGATTTCAATTATAAGGACTGACGCCACGGTTCCTGCACATCTCTTACGGTTTCGTCAGTGGGGTCCCCGTCGAACCGGGCACCTTCGCGCAAACGAGGCAGGTATGGTCCTTGACGTATCACCCCTGATGCAAGTCATCGTATGGACTTCGTAGTCGGCAGCTGGCTGACCGCGCTGCTGGTAATGGCCGGGCTCGCCTGGGGCGGCATGGCCCTCACGGCACTCGCCGCGCTGTACACCAGACGCTAGCCGGCGCCCGCCGGAGGGAACGCGTGCGGCTGTTCTCGAGAAACGACCTGACTCTGGCGATGGCCCTCATCGCGGCCACCGTCATCCTGTTCCGCCGGCCGCTCCGCTCGCTGTTCGACGCGGCGCACGAGTTCGAGGCGCGCTACCAGATCGATCTCCTTCCCGCTCTCATCCTGCTCATCGTCGTCTTCGTGTTCCACCAGTATCAGAAGCATGCGTCCGCGCAGGCCGACGCGCGCGCGGCCGAAGCCGAAGCGACGCAGGCGCGGTCGCGATCAGCGGAGCTCGAAGAACTGATGGGGTTCGGCCAGGCGCTCGCCAATGCGCTGGACCTGACGAGCATGCAGCAGGTGCTCTGGAAATTCCTCCCGCGCTTCACACACGATCGCGCGTTCTGGGTGCTCGCGCGGAATGGTGAACGCTGGGAAGTGCTGCTCGACGATAGCTCCGGCGACCGGACGCTCGATCGGCTGGAGCCTCTCGCCGTCCGCGCGATCGCGCAGGAAGGATCCGAAGGCGATGAAACGCCGGACGGACATGACTTCTGCGTGCCGCTCGTGGCCGGCGGCGCTCCGGTCGGCGTCATGGGCGTCTCGACGACCGTCGCACTCTCGACCGGCGAACGTCAGGCATTGAGGGCGGCGGCCGCGGTGATGGCCGTCAGCGTGCGCAATATGCAGGTCCTCTATCAGACGCGCGACCTGAGCCTGCGCGACGAGCTCACCGGCTGCTTCAATCGCGTCTACGGCATTGAGCGCCTCGACGGCGAGTTGCGTCGCGCGCGCCGAACGGGGCGCCCGGTCTCCGTCCTGCTTTGCGACCTCGATCACTTCGCGAGCGTCAACGACCAGCTCGGACACCTGAAGGGCGACGAGCTGTTGCGGAACGTCGCGCTGACGCTCAACCGCGTCGTCCGGACGACGGATATCCGGTGCCGGTACGCGGGCGACGAGTTCCTCCTGATCCTTCCCGATACGAATGCGGCGGGAGCCGCGCAGGTTGCCGATTGCGTTCGGAAGGAGCTGGCGATGAGCGCGACCGCCGGGGACGTCAGCGTGGGCGTCACCGTCAGCGTGGGTGTCGCGACGTCGGGGTCGGAGGATCGAAGTGCGACGTCCGTCATCGAACGGGCGGATGCCGCCCTTTACGTCGCCAAGCACAACGGGCGGAATCGCTTCTCTATCGCGCCGACGCAGGATCCGTCGCTGGCGTTTCGCCGCTCCTGAATTCCACGCGCTCCCCCGTCGCCTCGCTGTCCCGGAAGGCCATCAAGGCCATGATCAGCGAGAGGGCGCCCCAGGCCACCCCCAGCGGAACCACTACACCGACCACCACGATCACGACGCCGCCGACGACGTTCGCCAACGCGCACCCCCGGATCCCCTTATCGGTCGTGAGCCTCTTGTTCAAGCGCGTGCGCGTGCGTCAGTGGAGCCCGACAGTCGGTGCTCTGCCAAGGAGGCGAGGTTCGATGCGCAAGAGCATGAAATCGTTGGCGTTTCTCGGCGTGGTCCTGGGCCTGGTGACGGTGGCGGTGACGACCCATGCGTTGGCGCTCGGGGATCACCGGACGTTTCTCACGTTCAACCGGCCCGTTGGCCTGCCCGGCGTTTCACTGGGCACCGGAACCTACATCTTCGAGCTGGCCGAACCGAACAGCAACAACTCGATCGTCCGCGTCCTGAGCGCGGATCGCCAGCGGGTGTATCTGACGGCGTTCACCTATCCGATCATGCGGCCGGTGAACATGCGCCGCGATCAGGTGGTGACCTTCGGTGAGTCAACGAACGGCGCGCCCACGCCCATCACGGCCTGGTTCCCGGAAGGAGCCAATACGGGCCGCGAGTTCATCTACCGCAAGTAAAACTGCCAGTCCCCCTGCCTTTGCGGGGCGAAGCCTTGAGCTCCGCCCCGCGTCTTGTACGAGACTGAGGATTCAGCTCCGGACCGAGCGGCTTTCGTAACGGACCAGGACGATCGTGACGTCATCGCTCTGTGTGGCGTCGCCGCAGAACGCGTGCACGTCGGCGAGCACGCCATCCACCAGCCCCTGGGGCGGCTTGCTCCGATGTGCGTCAACCGACGCCAGCAGACGCTCGTCGGTGAATTCCTCGCCCGCCGGATTGAGCGCCTCCGTCACGCCGTCGCTGAACGACACGATGAGGTCGCCCGGCGACAACTGGAGCGTCTCTTCCTCGAATGACGCGATCTCGAACAACCCCAGGGGACGACCGCCGGTGTCCAGGCGGCGCACCCCTGATGCCGAGACGAGAATCGGCGGATTGTGACCAGCGTTGGTGTAGGTAAACGACCCGTCTCTCGCCAGCATCCCGTAGAACGACGTCAGGTAGTGCGACTCGATGGCCCGGCGCAGGAGGCCCTGATTGAGGCGCGCCATCAGCGCTGACGGGTGCGTCTGATAAATGGCCTCGGCGCTGAACATCCCGAGCGCCGCCGACGCGAGCAGCGCGGCCGGCGATCCCTTCCCGGCGACGTCGCCGACGATGAATCCAAACTGGCCGGACGGCAGGTCCGCGTAATCGAAGAAGTCACCCCCTACGGCGCGGCAGGCGATGGACGCCGCGGCCGTCGTGAAGAACTCGCCTTGTCGGGCGCCCTTCGGCAGCAGCGCCTGCTGGATCGCTGCGGCCACCTTCAGGTCCTGCTCGAACTTGGCTCTGTCGAGCGCTTCGCGGTACAGGCGCGCGTTCTCGATCGCGATGGTCGCTTCGGCAGACAACGTGTCGAGTGCCTGGCGCGCCGACGACGATTGAAGGGCGCCGCGCTCGCGGCTGTCGAGATAGAGCACGCCGATGATCTCATCGGCACGATGCTGATCCGCGCGCTCGACGTAGCGGACGAGTTTGAGCGGGGTGCAGAGGACGTGGCGAATGCCGAGCGCCACGGTTCCGGTGTGCTGACGAGCGAGGTCGCCGTCGAGCAGGTCCTCGACGATCGTCTGCTCGCCGGTCGCGAACACCGATTCGGGGATCTTGCGGCTCGTCTCGAAGCTCCGGCCCGAGAGCGTCACTCGCCCGCGCGCTCGCGCGAGCTTGAATTCGAGGATGCGCTCGCGGTTGGCGAGCATGATGAACCCGCGTTCCGCGCCCGTGACCTCGATCGCCGAATCGAGCACGAGCGCCAGGACCTCGTCGACGACGCGCCCCGATCCGAGGGCGCGCAGACCCTCGAGCAGCGCCGCCATCTGGCGCAGTTCGGTCGCCGCCATGACGGCACTCTTCTCGACCGACGGCGCCTCTTCGTCGGCGAAAAAGATGATGTCGGTGTCGCCGGCCTGACCGAATCGAATCTGATCGGCATGCGCCAGCGCGCGCTCGGCGATGCGCTCGCCGTTCACGAAGGTCCCGAATCGCGATTCTTTGTCGCGAAGCGTGCACACGTCCCCAGCGACGGCAATCTCGGCATGGAGGCGCGAAATGTCGGCTCCCGCAAGCCGGAGGTCCGATTCGGTGCGGCGTCCGATAGTGAACACCGGCTTGTCGATAGTGACGATTCGGCGTCCCAGCGTGTCGGTCACGACGAGTCGCGGTCTGGCGGTTTCGGTCATCAACCGATGATTATAATTTCGACATGACGCGGATTCGCCGCCGGCGCTGCAGGAGATTCGTCGGGTCCCCCTCGATTCAAAGGCGCGGGAGACGTCGCTGAATGGCGACCAGCAAGAACGAGCTGCTGCAGGGCACGCTCGACCTGCTCATCCTGAGGACGCTGGCCTCGGGAGACATGCACGGATGGGGGATCTCGCAGCGCCTGCAGCAGATCTCGAACGACGTCCTGCAGGTCAACCAGGGATCGCTTTATCCCGCCCTCTACCGGCTCGAGCAACGGAGCTGGGTCGCTTCGTCGTGGGGCGACTCGGAAAACAACCGGCGAGCGAAGTTCTACTCGCTCACCAAAGCCGGACGAAAACAGCTGGCCGAGGAAACCGCGAGCTGGGAGCGGATGAGCGCCGCGGTAGCCCGGGTCCTGTCGCATGCCTGACGTTTTGTGGCTGCGGCGGCTCGTCGGATCGCTGCGCACGCGCGCGTTCGAACGCGAGATGTCGGCCGAGATCGCCGCACACATCGAGTTCGAGGCCGACGCGCTGGTTGCCCGCGGATGGGCGGTCGCCGACGCGCGCAGCGAAGCGCGACGCCGTTTCGGCAGCGTGGCGCAGGCCGAGGATCTGTGCCGCGACTCGTGGGGGATTCGCGCGATTGCCGCCGTGCAGCAGGATCTGCGTCACGCGGCCCGCGTGTTCGTCAAGAACCCCGGCTCCGCGATCCTCATCATGCTGACGCTCGCGATTGGCATCGGCATGACGACCGCCATTTTCAGCGCGGTCCACGCCGTGCTGCTGCAGCGGCTGCCGTACGTCAACGGCGAATCGCTGGTCGAGATTCAGCAGCGGAAAGCCGGAATGGCATCGGGGAATCTCGGCGTTTCACTGCCGGAGCTGGACGACTATCGACGTCAGCTGTCATCGCTCGACTCGGTGGTCGAGTACCACCAGATGTGGTTCAACCTGATCGAAGAGGCTCACGCGTCGCGCGTGATGACCGGCGTCGTCTCATCTGCGTTCTTCGACGTCGTCGGCATCGCGCCGGTCCTGGGACGGACGTTCCGCCCGGACGATGAAGAGCCAGGCGCGGAACCCGTCCTCGTCGTGAGCCACTCGTACTGGCAGCGCGCGCTTGGCGCAGACCCGCGCGTCGTGGGGCGCGCTGTCGAAATGAACGACAGAGTTCATCACATCGTGGGCGTGCTGCCGCCGGTCCCGCAGTTTCCGGAAGACACCGAACAGAACGACGTCTACATGCCGGTGACGGCATGCCCGTTTCACGCTCGCGCCGCGGAAACGAGCGATCGCACCATGCGGATTGTGTCAGCGGTTGGTCGAATCAGAGCCGGCCGCACTCTGGCGGACGTGCAGGACGAACTGACGGCGCTCTCGCGCGCCCTCGCCAGGTCCTTCCCGGACGCGTATCCAGCCGGTTTCGCGGCCAGTGCGTCGAGCGTTCGCGAGCAACTGGCGGCGCGCGCGCGTGCAACCCTGACCGCGCTGATGCTGGCGAGCTGTTGTGTGCTGCTCCTCGTCTGCGCAAACGTCGGCAACCTGATGCTTTCGCGGCTCGTCCCTCGCGAGCACGAGTTGAAGATGAGGGCCGCGCTCGGCGCTTCGTCGTCTCGTCTCGTGCGCCAGCTGTTAATCGAAGCTGCAGCACTTGGCGCGGTGGGGGGTGCGCTGGGGCTGGCGATCGCCGCACTCGGCAAAGGCCTGTTGACGTCGTACGTGCTGCGACTGACGCCGAGAGCAACCGAGATTGCGATCGATCGGACGGTCGTTCTGTTCGCAGCCGGCGCAACCATTCTCACCGCGCTCGGGTTCGGGCTCCTTCCGGCGTGGCGCGTGGCTCGCGCCGGCGTTGTCTCCCTCGGACGACACCCGACGTCGCGATTCCTGCTCGTGCCGCAGGTCGCGATCTCGTTCGTTCTGCTCGGCATGTCGCTGCAGATGACCCGTCATCTCATGGCGGTCGTGACGAGCGACGCCGGGTTCACGTCAGGCCACGTACTGACGGCGCAGCTCGATCTCGACTGGACCCGCTACTCGACCGACGAGACCCGGCGGCAGTTTTTTCGGGACTTGCTGGCGCGCCTCGAATCGATGCCCGAAACGCGATCCGCGGCCCTGAGCCTGACGTTCCCGCTGAACGATGGCGGAGTGTGGCGGGCGCGGCTCCTCACCGAAGACGATGCCGACAGCGAAGCGCCGCAGGTGGACCTGCGGCTTGCGTCACCTGGGTACTTTGCAGCCGTGGGGATGACGGTGCTTCGCGGCCGGGCCTTCGCGACGACCGACCCCGCGGACTCGAGGGTCGTCCTCGTGAATCAGTCCGTGGCCCTCCGCCGGTTCCGTGGCGATCCCGTCGGCCGGCAACTGTCCCTGGACGCCGGGCGCAGCTGGAAGACCATCATCGGCGTCGTCAACGACGTCAGGCAGTACGGACTGGAAACGGCACCGGTCGAAGAGGTGTATCTGCCGTTCAGCCGGTACGCGCCGCTGTCCGCGACGCTCCTCGTGCCGACCGGTAAGGACCCGGAAACGGTGCTGCCGATCATCGAGCACACGATTCGCACGCTCGATCCTCGTCAGCCATTGAGCCGCATTCGAACGCTGGCCGACGTTCGCGCCTCGAACGTCGCGCCCGTACGAATGACCACGACGCTGGTGATAAGCCTCGCGGCGATCGCGCTCTTCATCTCGGCGGCGGGCGTCGCCGGCGCCGTGTGGGTCTCAGTGAATCAGCGGGTTCGCGAAATCGGGATCCGCATCGCGCTCGGAGAATCTCCCGCACTCGTTGCGTTCCGCGCCGCTCGCAGCGGCTACGGGCCGGTCGCCCTGGGTCTCGCGGCCGGTGTGCCGTTTGCGCTCGCGGCCAACCGGTTCGATGACGCAGCGAGCGCATTTCAGCCCGTCGGTCCCGGAACGATGTTCCTGGCAGTCGCGGCAATCTCGACGGTTGCCGCGGTGGCATGCTTCGCGGCGGCCCGCCGCGCGGCATCCATCAACCCGATCGCAGCGCTCCGCGTCGAATGAGATCTGCTTCGCCGTGCCTCGCTTCAAACTGACGATCGAGTATCTGGGAACCCGGTACAGCGGCTGGCAGATTCAGAAGAACGCCAGGACCGTCCAGGGCGAGATCGATCGCGCGGTCAGGCTCGTCACCAAACGGAACGACTTCGAGCTGTACGGCTCGGGGCGGACCGACGCCGGCGTTCACGCGACCGGGCAGGTCGCGCACCTCGACGTCAGCACGCCGCTCGCACCGCCGGTACTGGTGCAACGGCTGAACGACGAACTGCCGGCTGACATCAATCTTCTTTCGGCCGCCATCGTGCCGCATCGTTTCCACGCGAGGCACGACGCCGTGGCGCGGCGATACGTCTATCAAATCGCGCGCCGACGAACGGCGTTTCACAAGGCCACCGTCTGGTGGGTCAAGGATCCGATCGACCTCGTGCGGATGCGCGAGGCGGCACGTGCCTTCGTCGGGTTCCGCGACTTCCGCTACTTCGCCGAGACTGACGCTGAGGACGACGCGGGCGGGCGGGCGCGATCGACGGACGTGAAGGTCGATCGCGTTGACGTCGCCGAGTCGGGCGGGCTCGTGTTGATTGTCGTCGAGGGATCCCACTTTCTCTGGAAGATGGTTCGACGCATGGTCGGCGTTCTGGTTGAAGCTGGACGCGGCCGCATCGGCGCGGACGCCGCCGCGCGATACCTGACCGAGGAATCGGGTGCACCGGCACGGTTGACGGCGCCGCCGTCGGGACTTTTTCTCACTCGTGTCTTTTACGCCGGCGAATCTCGTGAAGACGCCATCGAAGCGCCGACGCCGATCTCCGCGCAATCTCAGTAAGCCTGAAATGCCTTGAGGCCGAGCGCGAGACGAAGCACTTCGTCGTAACTCCGTGTCCCGGCCTCGACACGATTCGCCTTCAAGTACGAGTCGTAGACTCGCCAGCCCGCGGCGGCAATCCCCGGGCTGACGCTGGCAGCAATACGGTCACGGATCGCGCGAAGGTCCGCTCGAGGGCCAGGGCCGAGGCGGGAAAGAATCGCCGCGCGGTCGGTTGCCGGAATCGCGCGCGCCGCCTCGTCGAACATGAACAACCAGCCGCTGTACTGGTTCGCCGACGAAGACTGAAGGCAGACGAACCACCCCACGGCGTTCGCTTCCCCCTCGTCGGCGATGCCCGCGAGATGGCTCCACTCGTGTGCGACGACGAACGGCCGTTCGAACGGCAGCAGGTCGCTCGCAACGAGCGTCTCGAGAAAGTACGGATCGGTCATGCCGGAGACTCCGGCCCTTCGGAAGTACCAGTCGAGCA
>Ga0126377_10003357_pt1 | contig 11323 bp, 9 predicted proteins | sample PanSoiMetPlot_22_FD_92647 | JGI IMG/M metagenome (GOLD analysis project Ga0126377, IMG submission 92647) | Tropical forest soil microbial communities from Panama - MetaG Plot_22 | ecosystem: Environmental > Terrestrial > Soil > Tropical forest > Bulk soil | place: Panama | collected 2016-02-17
CGCACCGCCCCCATGCCGATCAATGCGCGTTCGACGGCCTGGGCGGCGCGAAGGTGGCCCGCGCCAGCGGATGCTGATAGCACCAGTACCTTGCCCAGTTCGGCCATACTCTTCTCCCGTTGCGAGATTTCGGCCAGTGCCCGACCATTCTCCGACTGTAACGAAACCGGCCCAGAGTCCGAAGACAAGCGGCGCACCGTCAGCGGCCGCGCCCACTGGCGCCCGGGCGCAGCGGCTCGCTGAAGATGCGATGCATTTGCTCGACAGAGTCCGGAAACGAATCCGGCTCAAACTAGGTCCCACTTTCTGGTGCGGTGGGACCTACGGCGGAAAAGCCCAAATCAAACGAATTTTTCGGGGATGGTGGCCAGGGGCGGAGTAGGAGATTGGTGGCAGTTCAACGCCTTATCAGCGAGTTGTCAGCCTTTCCACCGTGTTCCACAGCTTTTCGGGTTGAGTGTCCCAACAGAGGCGGCTTTACGCTGCCGCCCTGGCAAAGTCGGGCCTGCCCCGTTCGTCACCCTCACGCATCGCCAACCAAGGCATCAACGAAGGTCGCCGCAGCTTCCTTAATCTGATTGCGGCCGTATCCAGCGCGCGCCACCACAGCAGTCCTCTCGTCAAGGTTACGACGACACGAGCAAGTCGATTTGCATCGATCGCTGGCAACTTGTTTTGAGCGCGCTCACTAGCTAGGGGGCCGTAACATAGGGTCCTACGACTGTCGATACGAAGCGCTCGCGCGCTGTCTCGTGGACGGCCAAGATCGCGCGGTCGATCGTCGGTATGTAGCCCGCTGGCAGCACGAGGTTTCCATCCACGAACTGCAGCGGTTCGGCTAATAGCCGAACCTTTGGCTTCAGAAACCCATTGAACTCGCCGGCATTGCGGATGGTTACGCTCGCGACGCAGGCTTCCATCCAGCATCCAATCTCGATGGCAATTCCGTCCCCTAACACTGGCTCCATGCCATGTTGACGCACCCTATCGAGCCCCTCTCGCAATAGGTCGAGGCCGCCGAAGCGTTTGAGCTTGAGCTTGCAAAAGCCAACGTTCCGGACCGTCGCAGCCCGCTCTACGTCGGCGAGCGAACAGATCGGCTCGTCCAACATGATCGGAACCGGCGATATGCTTGCGACCTTTGCATTGGAGTCCCAATCCTCAGCTCCGCACGGCTGCTCAAACAGCTCGATCCCTGCCGGGTCTAGGCCGGCGGCGAAGCGGCAGGCGTCGATTTCGCTAAAAGCGCGATTGGCGTCGATCCGAATGGTCGCACGGCCGGCGATCGCCTGCTGAATAGTCTTGACACGCCGCGCGTCATCGTCCGCATCCTTGCCGACCTTAATCTTAAATGTTCGGAAACCGTCGTGGAGCCGCCGTTCGACCTCCTCGGTGATCTCCTTGCACTGAGAACTGTGGAACGGTGTGAGCAGGGCGAGCTTCACCTCACGCTCGGTGCGCAGGAGAATATGATTTTCAAGCATCTCGATTGCGGTGAGCAGTGCCGTGGCCGCGACCTTGCTCGCGTTCATATTGGCCCTGATGATCTCCTTGGCCTCTTTGGTGTTCTTGCCGACCACAGCTGCCGCATGCTCCCGGCAAAACGCCCAGCCACCCTCGCGTGTCTCGCTGCTGGAGCCGGGCGATATGTGACCCTCGCCCCATCCGATGCGGCCATCAGAATCGCGCGCCTCGACTATGATTGGCTCGAATTCAGTAAAAGTGCGATAAGAAAGGACATATGGCTCGACGAGTGGGAGTCGGACTTTTCGAAGTATGAACTCTTGCAGTTTCATTCTCGTACCAACGGAGGTTTCCGAATAAGTTAGCCACCCTCCCGAAATGACCGGCGCCCCTCTTGAGCTCAGGAGTGGGCACTCGTTCTCAATATACGAAAGTTGATGCTGCGACGGAAGAGCCTTGGCAGTCTGCGTCAAGTGCCGCGCACACTAAAAGGCCAGCGCCCGGGTATTCTGCTTCGAGAAGTGTTTGAAGAGTGCAGGCGGTGGGTCCGAAATGCGTACCCTGTCGGCTGCCACGATCGACCCGAGCCGAGAAAAGCAAAAAACCGAAGCAAACGGAGTAAGGACGCGGGAGCCACAATCGATCGGATGGGCCTTGTCGGGAACCTGAAATTGCGCCCTAATTCGGTTAGGAGGCACTCTTCAGGGTTGCTTACTGCAATGATGAAATCTATCCGAGTGCTTGCCGCCGTTGCGGGCAGCTTTATTTCGTTGTCGCAGGTTACAGTCGCGGCCGAGTATCCAAGCCGTCCAGTTCAGATGGTTGTCGGGTTTACGGCGGGCGGCGGCGTCGACGTCGTGGCGCGAGTGATGTGCGACTGGCTATCACAAAGGCTGGGTCAGAAATTCGTAGTCGAAAATCGAACCGGGATGGGGGGAAACCTCGCCGCCCAAGCGGTCATCAACTCCCGGCCTGATGGCTACACGCTCTTGTTCGCGGCTCCCAATAACGCCATCGCAGGGTCGCTCTACAAAAGACTGCCATTCGACTTTCTGCGGGATACCGTGCCCGTTGCCGGCGTGATGCGGCTCACCAATCTTATGTTAGTGCCGCCGTCCTTGCCGGTGCACTCTGTCCGAGAGTTCATCGACCATGCCAAAGCCAATCCGGGAAAATTGTCGATGGCGTCGACCGGTCACGGTACGTCGGTGCATCTCTCTGGCGAACTGTTAAAGGCCATGGCAAGAATTGAGATGGTGCACGTACCTTACCGCGGCGGGTATGCCGCTTATCCGGACCTCATGACCGGCAAAGTCCACGTGCTGTTCGGTAACGTAACTGGATCAATCGAGTTCGTGCGCGCAGGCAGGTTGCGGGCGGTCGGTGTCACCGCCGCAAAACGCTGGGCTGCGCTTCCAGAGATTCCAACAATCGCCGAGACCGTGCCGGGTTACGAGGCGGATGGCTGGTATGGCGTCGTTGCACCAAAAGACACGCCACCACAGGTAGTGGCCTTGCTTAACGAAGCCATCAATACTGGCCTCGCCGACGCGCAAGTGCTCGCACGCTTTGCAGAAGCCGGCGGCCTCGCAATGCCGATGAGGTCAAGCGAGTTCGGTAAACTGATTGCGGACGAAACCGAAAAATGGCGGAAGGTAGTAGAGTTCGCAGGGATATCGGTCGATTAGCGGTTCTGAAGCGAGGGCATTGCGGCCAAGCTAATCAAATGGCAAAATCTCCACTTTCTGCATATTTCCTTCGAAGATGCAAAACAGTCGTCCGGCCCTATTTACGAAAGGCCCGGCGATTGGATGATCTTCTCGCGACAGCCAAAGAGCTTACGACAAAGCAACGCGACCTTATCGTGCAGCAAGCAATCATGCTTCTTGAAGGCTTTTACGCTCATCTCCCGCTCAAGCGTGCGATGTACGCCGTGGACCCTTTGCAGCGACTGCGCCTGCTTCGGTACCGGCTCCCCAGTTTCAACAGCGATAGGGCCTTCCACGCCGAGATGACGGACATCTTTATGTCCCTGCGCGACCGGCACACCTATTACTCCCTACCGGCTCCATTCACGCTAGCGGCAGCCTGGCTTCCCTTCAAGGTCGAATCTTATTACGATGGCAAATGTCGCAGATACTTGGTTGCCCATGTAGCGCCGGGGTTTAGGCGATCGACCTTTCGCGAGGGCATCGAGCTTCTGTATTGGAACGGTGTTCCGATTGCACGCGCCGTGGAGCTTGCCGGCGCGCGAAGCGCGGGCAACAGTCCCGAGGCTCGGCACGCGCTAGGCCTGCAAATCCTCACGGCACGAGCCCTCGAAACAGACCCCCTCCCTGATGCGGAATGGGTGACAATCCGATACCGCACGCTGGACGGTCGGGAGGATGAGACTCGGGTCGACTGGGCAGTCACGCCACAACCGTTATCGCCGACTGCCGCTCAGAAGAGGGCTGACATCTTCAAATTCTTGTTCGCGCCAGACGTCCTGAAGTTCGAAGGCAAGCGGCGCTCCCGCTTGACAGGACTGGAGTCGCGGTTGCCAAACATTTTTCGCGCAAGAATCGTTCGAACGTCTTACGGCAGTTTCGGATATATCCGCATCTTTTCGTTCTTCGTGGATGATCCTGATGAGCTGGTCTCAGAATTTGTCCGGCTCATCAAGCTGAAAATATTTCCTCAAAATGGCCTGATTATCGACGTCCGCGATAACCCGGGGGGCCGGACGGCGGCCGCTGAAATGCTGTTGCAGCTCATTTCTCCGCTTCATCCTATCATGCCTGAAAGAGTCTATTTCGCCAACACTCCGCATATTCTCAAATTGTGCCAACTGCAGAAATCCAACCGCCAAGAGGGGCCTCGTGGACTGCAGCCGTGGATCGATTCGGTTAAGCGGGCCATGGAAACGAGCGCAATGTTCTCAGCCAATTTCCCCCGCAATGATGAACGGAAGTGTAACTCGATGACCACGCAAAAATATCCGGGCAGGGTGGTCGTCATAACGAACGCTCTCACGTACAGCGCCGCCGAATTCTTTGCGGCTGGGTTCCAGGACCACGGAGGAAAGATCCTCGGCGTTGACCGAGTCACGGGCGGCGGGGGTGCCAATATGAGGACACACCATCAGCTTCGCAAATACTTCAAAAAAGCTTTAGCCTCCCCATTCCGAGCGCTTCCCAGAAACGTTGGGTTAAGCGTTGCATATCGGCGTTCGCAGCGAGTTCGAGCACACGCGGGCATTGATGTCGAAGACTTCGGCATCAAACCCAATTGTTTTCATTGTATGAGTCCCAATGACATTCTGAACCGAAATGTTGACCTGATCAATTGTGCCGCAAGCCATCTGGTCGAAGAGGCTTGACAGCTTCCACGGACCGCGAAGCAGCCCCTTATCCCGCAACCGGTAGGTCTTCCCATCGGCAATCCTGAGCGTACAGCGGCGGGCTCGGTCATGATACAGCGCCGTCACTTTTGCCCCGGGCCAGATTCATGGCAGGAGCCTTACACAGTGCCTGCGTGCGCTGCTGCACCGCCGGCGTGTCCGTACAGGGCCCGGTTATCAAATCAGCGGTTAGTCCCATTTTTCGCAGCATCCATGTCGCGCCCAGCGCGCCAAGTGCATCCCCAGCCGCCAATATGACCTTTGGGTGAGTACGCCTGCGTCTAAGCCGCCTCAGAAATGTCGGAACATTCAGGCCGACCACATCGCCTCCGCATTCGATCAGTACAGCGTCAGCGGGCAGGGAGAAGCAGGTGTCGAGCATCCGATCGAACGAGCGGTCAATGCCTGTGCGATTGGAAGGGTGGGTGCTCGGCAGTCCAAAATCCACGCAATCGAAAGCCTGCGCGGCCCCGAAGTCTTGGTATGCCGTGATTTCGGCAAGAGATGCTGTACCCGTCGCCTTGAGCACGATCACTGTCTCATGGCCTTTGTCCAGCAGCGCCCGTAACACCATAAGGCCAGCGGTCGTTTTTCCTACTTCTGGGGCTGTTCCAACAAAAAGGAAAACCGGCGCTTGGTGATCGGCTTGGCGGCGAGGGGTCGTAACGGCAAAGTGCTTAATTGTAACGATTTGACCATCTTCGCTAGCGACTGCTCCAAGATATCTTGCCTGCCCGAGAAATGTCTTCGCGTGAGGCGTGCCGGCCACTAGATCGCCAACCAAGCCGCTATCGGCGAGCAGCCAATATATTTTTCCCGGAACAAGACCGCCCCGGGGAATGTCACCCACCACCCAGCGGGGTGACTCTCGATGTCCAGGTGTCCCAAGAAAGAGATCACCCGGCAGCAACGTCATCGCCCGCCCTGACACCCCCTCAACAACGATCGGTTCGGACCCATCAACCAACTTAAACGCGCTGACTTGACCTTCAAAACCGGGAGCTTTGATATATCGCAGCGTATTGCAGAAGTGAATCCGCCGGAGTACCGATGTTGTCTTGAGATTGGCCGGAAGTAGTCCGCCTCGCATGGTGCGGTTATTTGTGTTTGCGCTTCACCTTCCGCTTTTTTATGCTAAGTCTTTTGGCAAGCCGGTTAAGCCTCGGCTTGAGCTTTTCTAAAGTCAGTATATGCCGCAATGCCGCTTTGACTGCGTTACCCATGACATTCCTCCAGCCGTTACTGATAATCCGCACCTATTGACCTTGCAATACAACTGATTTGTAGTCCAAAGCAAGTGGCTCGTGGTATTGCCTCGCGGTCCGAGTAAGCTGAATGCTGGCCGTTGCCTCTCAGATCGGCGATAAACGATTTCGGCTTAATGATAGGGTCCCTTTGACGGCTCATCATGCCAGTAGGGATGTCTCAATCAGCCGGGCGGGGTTGTTACTCATCCGTAAAAGGAGGGTCGGATGATATGCCCGCACTGTGGCGCCGCAGTCGCGACCAATCGGAAGTTCTGCGGTGACTGCGGAAGCGCCCTGCCCTGGCAGTGCCGCGGCTGTGGCGCTGAGAATCCAGCTGACAAACGGTTCTGCGGCGACTGCGGGGCTCCTCGCTGGGTTGCGCTCGAGACTCCGCCCACAGCTACTAGTACGGCCTCGCCCGAACGCCGGCTGCTGAGCATCATGGTCGTCGACCTCGTTGGGTCCACGGCCATCGGGACACGGCTCGATCCAGAGGATTTCCGCCAAGTCATCTCCGCCTTCCATGGCACCGTTGCAGCTCTGGTAACTCAATGCAATGGATTCATCGCGCGCTACATGGGCGACGGTGCTCTTGTTTATTTCGGCTACCCGCAGGCGCATGAAGCCGACGCAGAGCGGGCGATCCGTGCCGGCTTGGCTATCGTTGAGGCCGTCGCGCGTCTTACCACGATAGCCGGCCCACCAGGCACACTCAGCGTCCGAGTCGGTATCGATACCGGAATCGTCATCGTGGGCGATCTCATCGGATCCGGATCCTCTCTCGAGACGGCTGTCGTTGGCGACACGCCTAATCTCGCGGCTCGCCTGCAGTCGGCTGCAGAATCCGGCACCATTGTTATTTCGGATGCCACTCGGCAGCTTATTGGCAATTTGTTTGAACTTCGTGAAATCGCTTTGCCCAACTTGAAAGGACGTAGCGGCGTCGAAAAGGCTTGGGTGGTGCTGGGAGAACGCGCCATTGACAGCCGCTATGACGCGCTGCGCCGCGGCCAGCTATCGCTCGTTGATCGAACCGAGGAACTTGATTTACTGCTGCGCCGGTGGGAGCAGGCCAAGAGAGGCGAAGGCCGTGTCGTATTACTCGCCGGCGAGGCGGGCATTGGAAAGTCTCACTTGATCGCCGCTCTGGAACAGTACGTCCGCAACGGGATGCACCCGCGGCTTCGGTTTCTCTGCTCTCCCCATCACTTGGACACACCGTTCTATCCGATCATCTGGCACTTTGAACGTGCGGCCAAGTTCCTGCATGGGGACTCGCCGGCTGCGAGATGGGACAAGCTTGCGACCGCGTTTCCCGCCGGCGCCTCTTCGGAGGACAAAGCTTTGCTGGCGGACCTGTTTTCGGTCCCATGCTCCACTGCGGACCTGCTCCAGAACATGACGCCCCAACGCCGAAAGGTGCTGACCTTTGCGATGATCATCCGTCAAATCGACAACCTCGCCCGGCAAGGGCCAACCCTTGCCACACTGGAGGATATGCACTGGGCCGATCCCTCCACGCTCGAGCTCCTGGACCTCTTGATCGAGAGGATCCAGCGCCTTCCGCTGCTGCTTGTCATCACGGCGCGTCCCGAAGTGCATCCGGCCTGGGCTGCTCGTCCCCATGTCACGGTTTTGCCGTTGAGCGGGCTGGACGACCAGACCGCTGCAATCCTCATCAAGCAGGTTGCCGGCGGGCGAGAGCTGCCGCGAGCGGTCATTGATCGTATCGTTGCTCACGCCGACAGCGTGCCGCTGTTCATCGAGGAGTTAACCAAAACGGTTCTTGCAAAGCTTCGCTCAAATAACAAAGGCGAGCACGCGTTATCGATAGACTCCCTTTCGGTTGATCTCGTTCCGGCCTCGCTGCATTCCTCGCTAATGGCCCGGCTCGATCGCCTTCCGATCGGCAAAGAGATCGCACAGATTGCGGCTGTCATTGGCCGGGAATTTTCATTCGAAATGATGCAAGCGATCTCACACCTACCAGCCAAGCAGCTGGAGCACGCGCTCGCCGAGCTTGTGCAAGCTGAAATCATTGTCGCGCATGGCCAGCCTCCATTCGCCAGCTATACATTCAGGCACGCGTTAGTGCAGGATGCCGCCTATGCTTCGCTGCTTCGCGACCGGCGCCGCGCGATCCATGAACGCCTTGCCGACGAACTTGTGAAGGACCCCGGAGCAGCTGCAGCACCAGAGTTGATAGCTTGGCATTTTGCCGAAGCGGGGGTGCCCGACCAGTCGATTCATTACTACCAGAAAGCTGCGGAGCGTGCGACGGGTCGCTTCGCGCTCGCCGAGATGGTCAGCCATCTTCGCCATGGCTTGGATCAAATCACGTTTCTTCCCGATTCGGCGGAACGGCAGCGCCGTGAACTGGCGTTGCAGTTAGCGCTCGGGCGGGCGCTCATTGATCATGAGGGCGGTAACTCCGAGGCGGTGCGCGTTACATTCGAACGTGCCCACAAACTCTGCATTGCGCTCGACGAACTAGACTTACTACCACGGATCTACGACGGCCTTATAGTGAATCACTATTTCATCCATTCTCAACCGGAAAAAATTTCTGAATACACCAGCGAGATCGTCGCGGTACATCAGCGGACCGGTGACCCTCGGGCGCTCCTTATGACAAGACGGGCGGGATGCTTGGCCAATCTGCTGCTGGGTCGTTTCGAGGCCGCGCGCTGGCAGATGCAAAATTTGATCGACATGTATGACACAGTTCGCGATGGGCCCCAGGCCGGGATGAGCACGAGGGACCCCAAGGTTTCCACGTGCACCCTGCTCGGCATTTGCCTCACAATCCTCGGTTACCCCGATTCCGGCGCCGCCATGAGCCTGCAAGGGGTCGAGCATGCCGAGAGCTTGAACCACCCCGTTAGCTTGAACCTTGGACTGCGGCGTGCTTGCATTCAAGGCATGCTGCAGAGGGATCCTCTGAGAGTGGCTGAATTTTCCGACCAGCTTGCGACACTTCGTGCCGCGTACGAGACTTATAAAGGCAACTGGGAAGGCGTTTTCTTTGAGGATTGGGCACAGTTGAGCAACCAACCAGATTCAGCGCGATTTGATCGAATGCAGAAGTTTCTCCGCCACCTCGACTCCAATAAGAATTGGGCACTGCTGCCCTTCTACATGTTGTCCACGGCCGAATTGCGAGGCCAATTTGGCGATGTTGCTATGGCCGCCACGTTGCTCGAACGGGCAGCTGAACTCGTCGACGTAACCGGCGCGCGATGGTGGGAACCGGAGGTCACCCGCCTGCGGGCTCGTTTCAGCGCGCATGACCCAGAAGAATCGGAGACTCTACTACGGTCCAGTCTGGCAACGGCGCGGGAACAGGGCGCAAAGTTGTGGGAGCTACGGGCGTCAATTGATCTGGCGAGGCTGTTGCGCAACCGAGAAAATCATACTGAAGCAAGGCAATTGCTAGAACCAGCTTATCGGTGGTTCAGCGAAGGATCGGGAACCGCAGATCTTGTGGCCGCTCGAACATTCCTCGACGAGTTTGATTAGCATTTTAGGTTGAAACGGTCCGCCACTCGTCTTAGAGCCACGGTCCCGCTGCGTTCGGCGGCGAGCGACTAACAGGTGCCAGATTTCGCTTGGCACATGCGCAAAAAAGCGATTCGTCAGCGCTGCAAATGCGGTTCCAAACAACCAGATAATGTACAGATCGACGAGCATGAAGACCGGAATGGCGATTGCGATGCCGAGCCGCCGAAAGCCACGGCGGACACGAGCGCTCAAGTCATGATTGGTCGGCAAGCGCCATGAGGGCGCGGAATCTTCTCACCATAATCACAATTCCCAAAATTAGGAACGCCGCACTCTCCCAACGCGGGAATCGAGATCAGAGATGCCGACCACATGGGGAGTTCGATTTCATGCACCAACTGCCACATGGACAACCAAGCCAATGCGTGCACCGCGAGCAGCGCGCCGAGCCGACCACAGCAAATAGGGTCTACGGCCTTGGCCCGTTCCTCGATCCAGAAAAAGACTGGCAAGATCCAGGATTGGGCGAGGCGCATGCACCTAAGCAGATGATAGGAGCGGACGCCTAGAGCAATCCCGATCCGGCGTGATCCTTGAATAGCTCGGCATCGCGAACGTAGCCGCGCACGGTCTCGACGCTACGGTGTCGGCTCACGTCCATCATCTTAAAGAGCTTAGCGCCGCGCGCCGCGGCTGATGTGAGAAAGCCAGCCCGTAAGGAGTGACCAGCGAACGCTTTGGGATCAAGCCCGACGCGAGCGGCATGCGCTTTGACAATATTGGCAACGCTGCGGTCGGACAGGCGGGCCGTGCTAACGCGGCCACCTTTGCCGACCGGGCGGAATACCGGACCTTCAGTGATCTGTGCTGCGGCCAGCCAATCGGCGACCGCGTTCACCGGACAGGCAACGTCGCCGCGCAAGATGGCGACCGTGTCGCCCTTACCCTCCTGGTCGGTCTTGCTGTGGGCGATGGTGACGCGCAATCCGGCGTCGGTTTGCTCAATATGGGACACGTCTAATGCCACAAGCTCGGAGCGCCGGAACGCACCGGCAAAGCCCAGCAACAGCAAGGCACGGTCACGAAGGGCAATCAACCCATCCCCGGTGTGCGCCATGGCAATGATCCGCGCTGCCGTGGCCGGCGCTTTCTTTGCGGCGGCTGTTCCCTTGGTGCGGCGAATTCCCCGAACGGTCGCCTTCACCCGCTCGTCATCACATGGCACGTCCCGCCCTGCCAGCTTGTGAGCATAGCGGATGGCGGCAACGCGCCGGCCGATGGTTGAAGGACGTGAACGCCCGGCCTCCCACGCCAGATAGGCCGCTACGGTCTCGGAGCTAGCAGGGAGAGCGCTTGCGTTCCGTTGCGCGCACCATGCCTCGAAGATTGCAAAGTCCGTCCTGTAGGCCCGGCGCGTCGCGGGAGCCTTTTCCGCTTTGGCGTACCTGACGGCTTCCTCGATATCGGCGGCGGGCAAAGCCGGCATGGGCGGCGCCACCGGACGGACTGCCGGGGTGGTTTTTGGGCGACCTTGGCTCGCCCTTGTCCTGATCATTTCAGCACCTTTTTTGCTTCCGAGAAGAGCAGTTATCGGAACTAAAGGACTATCATGCTAGCACAGTAGCATGTCAAGTCTCGAAAGGTGCGCCGGCTTGGCGGCAGCAGCATGCAACCAAAGTCCGCCGCACGAGTCCATCCGATGGATGATGTCCGCTTAGCCTTCGAGACC
>Ga0126377_10003358_pt1 | contig 11317 bp, 8 predicted proteins | sample PanSoiMetPlot_22_FD_92647 | JGI IMG/M metagenome (GOLD analysis project Ga0126377, IMG submission 92647) | Tropical forest soil microbial communities from Panama - MetaG Plot_22 | ecosystem: Environmental > Terrestrial > Soil > Tropical forest > Bulk soil | place: Panama | collected 2016-02-17
CGCCAGCAGTCGCGTCTCGATGCTCTGCTTTCCCGTTTTGCGGAGCTGCCCAACGAACTGCCCCGGCGCTGGCGGCATTAGGCATCCTAATCGAGCCCGCTCACTACCGGTGTGCATTTCAGCCGAGCGTGCCCTGGCGCGGTCGCCGCTTGAGCGCGCTTGCGCCCTCACTGGGCAAGCGGGGGGACGCGCGTGTGCCAGTCCGTTGCGTCTTGCCAGGCCCAGCCGACGCGCAGGGCCATCGCCTCGTCCCCGCCGCGGCAGACGATCTGCACGGAAAGCGGCAACCCCGACCCGCTGAAACCGCTGGGCACGGCCAGCGCACATAGATCCAGGAAATTGCCCCAGCGCGTGAAAACGGCGGGCGTCGTATTTTGATCGACCGCCTCGAGCGGCAGCGCCGGCGTCAGGGTGACGGGCGCGAGCACCGCATCCACCTGCGCGATAGCCTCACCGAACTCGGCCTTCAGGCGCTCGCGCTCGGCAAGGGCCTGCAAATATTCTCGCGATGAGATCGCCGCTCCCGCCCGAATGCGCGGCCGCACCGCTGCATCGAGAGGCAGGGCATTATTGTCGACGATGTCGCTGAGCAGGGCATAGGCCTCGGCGGACATGATGCGTCCCGAGCTCGCACCATAGTCGCGAAAGCCGCGCGGCAGGGACAGATCGACGATTTGGGCGCCCAAGCCGGCCAAGGTCTCGAGCGATCGATCATAGGCGGCGAGCACTTCAGCATCGACGCCGGCGCGCTCCGAGGCTGGCATGCGTGCCAACCGTAGACCTTTCACGCCGCGGCGCAGAGTTGGCATGGGATCGGCATCGCGCAGAAACAGCGTGCGTGGATCGCGGGCGTCGGCGCCCTGCATCAGGCGCAGCAGCAGGGCGGCATCCTCGACGCTGCGCGTCATGGGACCGGGCGTGTCGAGCGTCGGCGTGAGCGGGAGCACGCCGTAAGTGCTGATGCGCCCGATGGTAGCCTTGAGACCGGTGATACCACACCATGCGGCCGGCACGCGTACCGAGCCGCCCGTATCGGTGCCGATGGCGCATGGCACCATGCGCGCCGCAACCGCCACGCCCGAGCCGCTGCTCGAGCCACCGGGTGTACGCTGGGCCTTGTCATCCCATGGGTTCCAGGGCGTCCCCAAGTGTTGGTTGGTGCCCCAGCCGCCAAAGGCGAACTCTACCGTGTGTGTTTTGCCAATGACGATCATGCCGGCACCGATCAATTTTTCTGCCAGCGTCGCGGTGCGGCTGGAACGGCGTTCGCGCCACACCGCGCTGCCGCCGGTGGTTACGCGCCCTTCGAGCTCAATCAGATCCTTGAGGGCGACCGGAATGCCGTGCAAGGGCCCGACGGCGTGACCCGACCGGATGGCCTTGTCGGCCGCTTCGGCGGCGGCACGCGCCTCGACGGCGAAGACGTCGACGAAGGCGTGCAGCTTTGCATCCAGCTTTTGGATGCGCTCAAGGCAGGTATCGACGATATCGACGGGCGAAATACTGCGCGCCTTCAGCCTTGCGGCAAGGGCGTGTACGGGCAGCTGTGCAAGGTCTCGATCCATGAGCGGTTCCCAAGCGAAGGTTAGCGGTTCGCGCGCCGAAGCGCGGCATTGAGCAGTAGATTTGCTCCAGGCAGCGTGCGCGTCAGCTCTATGTCTTCATTGGTGTTGTGACTGATACCATTACGGCACGGTGTGAAAATCATGGCGGTCGGCACAAGGTCGGCGACCGCATAGGCATCGTGGCCTGCCTGGCTCAGCATCTCGCGGAACGGCAAGCCAAGATCGGATGCGGTATCTTTCAGCAGTTCAATGCATGTGCGGTCAAACAGGGAGGTACCCCAACTCCAGCCCTCGGCCACCGTAATGATGACGCGGGCCTTGGCTTCGACCGCAGCGACCGCCGCCTTTATTTCCGCATGCATGCGCTCGAAGCCGGCCGGCTCGGGATGCCGGAAATCGACGATCAGGCGGACCTGCTCGGGGACGATGCCCGGCAAGTTCGGAAAACACTCGATGCGTGGCGTCGTGGTGCGTCCTTCTTGCGTCGCGAAGGCAAGACCGATGTCGTTCACGGCGGCGATCAGATAGCCGGCCCCCACCAGAGCGTTGCGCCGCTCGAGCATGGGTGTGCCACCGCTGTGGCTAGTTTCACCGGCAATATCGATGCGCAGCGCCAACGTCTTGTAGCCACCAACGACGATGCCAATATCGCAGCCCTCGCGGTCGAGCTGCGGCGCTTGCTCGATGTGTAGTTCGAGATAACAGTCGAGCCGCCGGCCGCCGAGGGGTGCCTTGCCGAGATAGCCGATCCTTTCCAGTTCATCACCAAAACGAAGCCCGACGTCGTCTTTGCTGTCGTGCACCTGCGCGCAGGCGAGCTTGCCCGCGAAGGCAAGCGAACCCATCAGCGGTGGACTGAAACGGGCGCCTTCCTCGTTGGTCCACATGATCAGCTCGATTGCTCGACGCGTTGCGATGCTGCGATCGTTCAGGCTCCGAATCACCTCGAGACCGCACAGCACGCCGAGCGCGCCGTCGTACTTGCCGCCACAGATCTGTGTGTCGAGATGGCTGCCGATCGCGACCGCCGGCAGCGAATTGTCCGTTCCCGGCCGGCGCGCGAAAATATTGCCGACAGGATCGACTTCGAGCGTACAACCGGCCTCGCGCACCCAGGCGACGAAGAGATCGCGCACCTCCTTGTCCTCCTGCGTCAGGGCCAGACGGCGCACACCGGTACCGCGGAAACGGCCGATCTCACCTGCCCGGTCGAGGGATGCCCACAATCGCTCGGCATTGACCGCAAGCGCATTGGCCGGCTTCATGGATCCTCTCCGAAGTGGCTGGGGAATGTGGGCACCTCACTGCGCTCGCCGAGATTGGGTCCAGGCAGCGCGACCTCACCGGCGGCTACGCGCAGGCAGCGCGTCATGTGCGCCCCGGCGTAGGCAAACTCCGGCGGCACGGCGCTGCGGCAGCGATCCTCGGCGAAGCGACAGCGCGGCTGAAAGCTGCAGCCAACCGGCAACGCCCGCAAGTCGGGGGGCATGCCCGGGATGGCCTCTAGCCGTTTGCCAAAGGCGGAACCGACCACGGTAGAGGTGAGCAGGGCTGCCGTATAGGGATGTGCCGGCGAACCGATCACCGCTTCGGCAGGCCCGAGCTCGACAAATCGGCCGGCATACATCACGGCGATCTGATCGGCGACCTCCGCCGCGACACCCACGTCATGCGTCACGAAGACGACGGCCATATCGAGGTTTTGCTGCAATTGCCGCAGCAAAAGGATGATCTGTATTTGCACGGTGACGTCGAGCGCCGTGGTCGGCTCGTCGGCCAGCAAAAGCTGCGGCCGGCAAGAAAGGGCAAGGGCAATCATGGCCCGCTGCCGCATGCCGCCCGACAGCTCGTGCGGATAGGACTTGAGGCGCCGCGCCGCGGAGGGGATCTGCACCATGTCCAAAAGCTCCAGCGCACGCCGGTTGGCAACATGATAGGATACGCCCTCGTGTCGCACGATGGTTTCGGCAATCTGCACACCGATGCTGAACACCGGATCGAGTGCGCTCATCGGCTCCTGGAAAATCATGGCAACCTTGCTGCCGCGCACCATGCGCAGGCCGGCCTCGTCCAGCCTCGTCATGTCGTGGCCAGCCACGCGGATGCGTCCTTCGACGCGCGTGCGCGGCGGCAACAGGCGCAGCAGCGCGCGCAGCGTGACGCTCTTGCCCGATCCCGACTCACCCAGGATGGCGAGCACCTTGCCCGCATCCACGCCGAAGCTGACGTCATTGACGGCGGCCACCGAGGCGTCGCGCCCGACAAAGCGCACGCTAAGATGCTCCACCGTGACGACGGGCTCCTTCGACATCAGTGCGCCACCGCCTTGTCGGCACGGCTGTGGCCCGAGCCCGCAACGCGCATATGGCATGCGACCGCGCCGGACTTCGCCACGGCCAAGAGGCTGGGCGGCACCGCTTCGCAGACTTGCTCCGCAAACGGGCAGCGCGTACGGAAGCGGCATCCCGACGGAGGACTTATGGGGTTGGGTGGATCGCCGCTCAGCGGGGCACGCAGGGTGCGACGGCGCGGATCCATCGATGGCATCGCCGAAAGCAGCGCCTGCGTATAGGGGTGTTGGGGACTGCGGTAGATGCGGTGCACGGGTCCGATCTCCACCACCTTACCGAGGTACATGACCATCACGCGATCGCTGATGTAACGGACCACATTGAGGTCATGGCTGATAAAGATGTAAGTCAAATCAAAATGCGCCTTCAGGTCGACAAGCAGGTTCAACACCTGTGCCTCGATCGACTTGTCCAAGGCCGACACGGCTTCATCGAGGATGACAAGGCGGGGCTCGAGCGCCAGCGCGCGCGCAATGTTGATCCTTTGCCGCTGGCCGCCGCTGAGCTCATGCGGATAGCGATTGGCAAACTGCAGCGGGTCGAGCCCCACCGCTTCCAGCAGCTGCATTGCTCGCTTGAGCGCGGCGGCCTTGCCCAACCCGTGGATGAATGGAGCAAAGGCGATCGACGTCGCCACCGGCAGGCGCGGGTTCAACGAGGCATAGGAATCCTGAAATACCATCTGCATTTGTCGGTGCAGATCGCGCCGGCTCAAGCCATGCGGGGCGCCAACCAGCCGACCGGCAAAACTAATACGGCCGCTATCGCGCGCGATTAGATGCATGATGAGTCGCGCCGTTGTCGACTTGCCGCAGCCAGACTCCCCGACCACACCCAAGGTCTCCCCGCTCCTCACGTTGAAGGAGACGTCGTCCACGGCCTGCACGAGGCCACCACTACGGTTCAGCCAGCCACCCTTGACGGCGAAGTGTTTGGTCAGGTTCTCGACGCTCAAAAGCGGAACGGCGGGATCTTGCCCCGCCCGCGCCACCGCGCCGTGTGCCGCTACCGCCGAGCCACTCACAGGCGCACGTCCATGGCTTGGCGCAGACCGTCGCTCATCAGATTGAAGCACATCGAAGTGATGAAGATCATGACCCCCGGCAGCGCGGCCACCAAGGGCGACACCCACAGCGCCTGGCGCAGGTTATTGAGCATCAGCCCCCATTCGGCGCTCGGCGGCGTAACACCGAGGCCGAGGAAGCTGAGCCCGGCGGCCAGGATGATGCAGATGCTGATCAGGCTGGTGGCATAGACCAGAATCGGCCCCAGCACGTTGTTGAGAATATGGTAACGCATGATCGTCAACGGCCGTGCGCCGCTGGCGCGTGCCGCCTCGACGAAATCGAGATGTCGCGTTTGCGCGGTGACGCTTTCCGAGATGCGAATGATGGGCGGGATGAAACTGATGGTTAGCGCCAGAATCGTATTCTGCAGGCCGGAGCCAAGAATGCCGGTGATGGCGATCGCCAGCAAAATTGAGGGGAACGCATAAAGCACGTCGGTCAGCCGCATGATCGCGCTGTTCACGAGGCCACCCATATAGCCGGCGAGGATCCCTAAGAACCCACCGACCAGGAGGGCTAAGAACACCGGCACGACACCCGCCAGTAGGGACATACGGCCACCGTACACCATACGGGACCACAGGTCGCGACCGACCTCGTCCGTCCCGAGCCAATGGCCGAGCGTGCCCACCGGCTTCAGGCGGCGCAGCACCGATCCCGTGTAGGGGTCGTGCACGGTGAACCACGGCGCAAAAACCACCATGACGAGCAGCAGCGCCAGCACCGCCATGACGGCAAGCGTCAACTTGTCGTCGAGCAGCCGCTCCCATACACGCCGCCAGTAGCTCTTGCCCTGCTGCGCGCGATTGAGCACCAGGTTGGCATCGGCGGGCAGCACGGCAGCATCGGCCATCGCCACTCTCCCTAACGCCGCATGCGCGGGTCGATCAGCGCCTGCAGCACGTCGACCAGAATATTTATGACGACGAAGATCGCCGCCAGCACCAGGATGGTTGCGGACAGCACCGGCACATCACGGCGAAAGATCGCGAGATTCATCAGCCCGCCGGAGCCGGGCCAGTTGAACACGGTCTCGACCAGAATCGATCCACCCAGAAGATAGCCAAACTGCAAGCCCATCAGCGCCAAGGCGGAGGGAGCCGCATTCTTGAGCGTGTGGTAGAGAACGCGGCGATTGCTCAGGCCTTTGGCGTGCAAGGTACCGACAAATTCCTGACTGAGAATCTCCAGTATGTTGGCGCGTACCAGGCGGCTCGTCACACCCATCGGGATCAGTGACAAGGTTACGACGGGCAGGATCAGATGCTTGATCTGATCCCAACTGCTGGGCAGACCCTCAAAGCCCATGCCCTGGGCGGGCAGTACGTTGAAGACCACGGAGAAGATCGCGACCAGCACGATGCCGACCCAGTAATGCGGCAGGCTGACCCCGATGATTGCCGTCGCGGAAAAAACCTTGTCGAGCCAGGTGTCACGATTATAGGCGGCGAGAGCACCGAGCACGATACCGAGCGAGAACCCCAACAGCGCGGCCGGCAGGGCGATCACGAGCGTATTGCCGAGAGCGCCAAACAATTCCTCCGCCACCGGCCGGCCGGTGAAGAAGGAGATGCCAAAGTCGCCCACCATGAGACGGCCAAGCCATGCCAGATACTGCAGGTAGATCGGCTCATCGAGGCGGAAGCGGCGGCGCAAACTGTCGGCGATCTCCTTTGGCACCTCCGGCGGCACCAGGATGTCGACGACGTCCCCAGGCGCCAGATGAATGAGCACAAACACAAGCATCGAGACGCCGAGCAGCACGGGCACGGCGTAGATCAGGCGGCGCAGCGTAAAGGCCCACATGGACCATCACCGGGAAGGAAATTGCGGCTGGTGCCGAACCAACCCACGTGGCGCTTGGCCTCGCTGGATGGCCAGCGGGCGCGTGTCGTCAGGCATGGCCGACGCGCGCCCCAAGGATCACTCCATGTCCACCCTGGTAAAGTCTTGGAACCAGCTTTGCGCGCTAACGAAGCCTTTGACCTGCTTGGTCATGGCGCGTGGATTGCGGTCATGCACGATGAAGGCCCAAGGCGCCTCGTCAACAATAATCTCATGCGCGCGCTGCGTGTCCTTGAGGATCTCGGCCTTGTCGGTGGCCTTTTCGATGCGGTCGATCAGCTTGTCGAATTCCTCGTTCTTCCAGTTCGCCCAGTTTCGGCCCTTTGGCGCCGCGTTGCTGGACAAGAAGTAGAGCGCGATCTGCGAGATGTCCGTCGACGGCGGCAGACTGATGTTCATGGCATCCGAGCCAAGCGCCTGCTGCGCGGTGGGCGCGTTGCGCAAGGCCACCAGCATGGTGCCCCATTCCACCACTTCGAAAGAAATGTCGAAGCCGCACTCCTTGAGGTTCTGCTGCAGGAATTCATTCATCGGCAGCGGCAGCATCTGACCCGAACCACTGGTCGAGATCATGACTTTGCTCTTGACCGGCTTGTCTGGACCGAAGCCCGCCTCCCGCAACAGGGCCTTGGCCTTGTCCGGATCGTATTTGTAATGCTCTTTGGGGGCGCCGAATTGTGGATCGGTCGGCTTAAAGGCCCCAACGGACGGCTCGGCCAGGCCATTCAAAAGCGTGACCAGGCCCTCCCGATTGAGGCAATAGTTGATCGCCCGACGCACGCGCACGTCCTTCCAGGGCGCGTCCTCCTTGGCAAGGTTGAGAACCCACGGCCACATATGCGGGTAGCTGCCGGTGACGATCTCGAAGCCGGCCGCCTTCAGGCTTGGCACGGCGTCCGGTGGCGGCACCTCAATCCAGTCGACCTGTCCCGAGCGCAACGCCGCCAGGCGCGTCGTTGCCTCCGGCATCGGGAACAGGATCATCCGGTCAAGCTTTGCAACCTTGCCCTTGTCCCAATAGCCGTCGTTGCGACTGAGGGTAACGCTCACGCGCGGTTTGAATTCGGTGATTTTGAAGGGGCCCGTACCAGAGGGCGATTTAGCGAATTCGGCCCAAGAGCCGCTCTTCTCGAACTGGCTCGGGCTCGAGTAGAGCATATAGGGCAGCATGTTGGGAAAATAGCTGAGCGGCCGCGGATTGGTGATCTCGATCGTATAGTCGTCGATCTTGCGGTAGCCGGCCACGAAGGGGTTGCGTGCCTGCGCCACGGCGCCGCCAGGCGGGTCGAATTGCTTGGCGTCTTTTTTGTAGTAGCGGTCGAGATTCCAGAGCGCGGCATCGGCATTGAAATCGCTGCCGTCGTGGAATTTTACGCCCTTGCGCAGATGGAAAACCCATTTCGCCTTGTCGTTGGCATCCTGCTCCCAGCGCTCCGCCAGACCAGGCCGAATGTCGGCCAATTTGTCGGCCCGCGTCAGATCCCACAGCACCAGCCCCTCGAAAACGGGGTAGCCGAGAAAGCGCACACCCTCATAGCCATTGTCCGGGGCGCCGGTCGTTGTTGGCACGTCGGAAGCCGTCATGGCAATGCGCAGCGTGCCCCCTGCCAGCACCGGACCTGCCGTCAGCAACGCCAGCACGGCCCCAACGGCGCCATAGCCGCCTGCGCCCCTCATTGAGATCATCTGGAACCTCCAACATCATCCGCCCAGATCGGCGTGTTCATCCCCCATCGAGGGCGCCGAGCGCGCCTTGCGCCGAAGCAAGAGATGGGCCAGCCACGGTGCGGGCACGTTGCCGGACTGGATCACCGGTCGCAGCCGAGCGCCGCCCAAAGTTTAGGCACCACGCCACGGGCCTTGGCAAGGCCTTATATCGCGCGGCGCGCCAGGCAACGGCAGGTTTTTGCGACTTGCCTCGGCGCGAGCCACGCATCGAGCCCCGCGTTACCTAGCGTCCCGCGCCAGTTTTTTGCAGGTGCGCACTCCTGACGGCACCCAGCGATGCCTGGCCTCGCGCCTGGGCTCACCCCGCCGCCTCGAGCCCTGGATCCCAAACAGGGTGGGTTCGCCGGTAGATGGCAAGGAGCAGCTCGCCCGATGCGCCCACCGCCACCCCGCGCCAGCCGCACGGGCAGCCGCCTCCGGCTCACGGTCTCTGGCTCTGGCCCACGGTCTCTGGCTCACGGCCCCTTGCTCGCGGCGATTGCCCGGCGCGCCTCGATAGACCGTGCGCCAAAATTCGGCTTGGCGCGGCGGCCGTGGGCGCCGCGCCGCCCTCGGGCCCAGGCATCAAGATCGACCGGCGGCCAAGACGGTAAAGCCTTGCGCCTCGAACAGCGGCTTTGCCTGGCTCGAGGTCAGATGGTTCAGAAAGGCAACCGCATCCGGCGTGGCCGACGTCGTCAGCGCCACGGGATAAATGATCGGCGGATGCGAATTCTCCGGGAAAGTGCCGATGACTTTCACGTTCGCGTCGGCTGCAGCATCGGTCTGATAGACGATCCCCGCCGGCGTTTCGCCGCGCGACACGAGCAACAGGGCGGCGCGCACATTTTCGGCTTGCGCAATGCGATTGGCAACACTTGCCCACACCCCGAGCTTCTCCAGCGCCACCTTGCCGTACTTGCCTGCCGGCACCGAGTCGACGTTGGCCATTGCCAGGCGGCCGTCACTTCCCAATATTTTGCCAAGGTCGAAGCCGGCCTTGATGTCGACGGGTTCGGCCTTTTCCTTTGTGGCGATAAGCACAATGCGATTGCCAAGCAGGTTGGAGCGCGTTTCGGGCTTGATCAAATTCTTGTTGGCGACGTAGTCCATCCAATCGAGATCGGCCGAAATGAACATTTGCGCCGGCGCCGCCTGCTCGAGCTGCTTGGCCAGTGCCGAGCTCGCAGCATAGGAAATGCTGGCTTTTTTGCCGGTTTGTTGCCACCACTGGGTGTTGATCGCATCGAGTGCGTTTTTTAAGCTGGCGGCGGCGAACACGACCAAATGCCCGCCCTGGGCCTGTGCTTGGGGTACCCTGCCCAGCCAAAACGCTGCCGCAAGGCTCAGCCCTCCAGCCAAGCAACCGCGTCGGCCGAGCTTCATGGGCGCTCTCCCGTCCTCATGATGATCACCCCAGCGATAGAGAACCACAAGCGCACGCTATATTCCAAGGAATATAACCGGGACATGCAAGATTGTCGCGGGGCAAAGGTGCACGGGTGAGCGCGCCTGCGCCCTGTCCGCGGTCGAGCCGTCGGCGCGCCCCGCTGAGGCAAAACATCGACCTATCCGCTGGCAAGGGTGGCGGGTGGCGAAGGTCGGCGCCACCCCCTCTACGGGGCGCGCGCCGCTTGCTCCCCAGCCTGGCCCGGTCTTCCCAAACCGAGCGCGATTGCCATCACCTTGAAGACATAGGTGTTGTCGACGCGACCCTTGAACAGCTCCGCTCCTGGTCCCATGGCCGTGAGCACGACATCGTCTGCTGCATGCACGCCTTGGCGCTGAGTGAACGGTAGATTGCCCTCCATGCGCGCGGCCTTCGGCGTGCAATAGGTCTCGTTGGCGACCGCCTTGTCGTCTTTCTCCTGCGTCGGCTTGAACGGTCCGCCGAGCGAGGGCCTGCCGGAGGCACAGTGGTCGGGAAAGCCTGCGAAGACGAAGGCTAGCCGCCGCGAAACGTCGACCGAGGCCGGATAACCGTCGCTGTCGGCTTTGGGATAGTTCGGAAATTTTGCCTCGTTGTAGACGCCAAGCTTGTCGCGTAGCCGCTCGCCCGCACGCTCGTCGTCGTAGGTGCCGATGATGCTGACGGGGTGGGCATGATCGGCAACGACGATGATCAGCGTGTCGTTGCGCTCTGCAGCGAAGCGTTTGGCTGCTGCTACCGCATTGTCGAGCATGATCGTGTCATAGACCGCACGCTCCCAATCCAGCACGTGGCTGAATTTGTCGATCAGTCCCGATTCGACCATCAGCAGAAAACCATTTGCCTGTTTGGCTAGAATGTCGATGGCGGCCTGCGTCTGCTCCACCAGGTCGGGCTGATCGGGATAGGCGGTGACGGTGCCCTTCTTGAGAATGTGGCGATCGAGCGCCCCATCGAGGTTGCCGGGATGAAACAGGCCCAGCAGGCGTGCCGTGGCCTTGTCTGCTGCAGCGGTCTTCATCTCGGTCGCGGTCATGACCAATGCATAGCCGTTAGCCTGAAATTTCTCGAGGTAGTTGGCTTCGTCCTTGCGCCGACCCGCCGTGTGCGACTTGGGTAAGAAGTAGCCGCTGCCGCCGCCCATGATGACGTCGGGGGCGAGCTCGTAGAACATGCGCACGATATCGTCGTAGTCGCTGCGCCGCCGCACGTGCGCAACCATGGCCGCGGGTGTCGCGTCCTCGATTTCGGTATTGGTCACCACGCCGACCGCCATGCCGCCGTTGTGGCGCTTGACGAGCTCGGCGATGGTTTCGACCCGCGGGTGGCCAAGCCCGCTATTGCTCTGCGCGC